>Ga0116226_10000165_pt1 | contig 51618 bp, 43 predicted proteins | sample S1TSphfallax_FD_89692 | JGI IMG/M metagenome (GOLD analysis project Ga0116226, IMG submission 89692) | Host-associated microbial communities from peat moss isolated from Minnesota, USA - S1T2_Fa - Sphagnum fallax MG | ecosystem: Host-associated > Plants > Peat moss > Unclassified | place: USA... | reverse complement strand
CCACCGCCGTCAGCGGGGGCACCGTCACCATCAAGGTAACCTTCGGAGGAATTACCGGGACTACCAACCTCAGCATCGTTGCGGTGGCGCTGCAGTCCATCAACATCACTCCCGCCACGGGGAGTGATCCCGCAGGCCGCGAAACGTAATTGGTCAACGCAGAGCTTAAACATCCCCATAAATGGCGGCCCTTATCGGGAAGGCTATGATTCGTCGTCGTACCGAAGCATCCCAGAATCAACGGAAAATCCCGATCCTCGGTCCCTGCCGACAAGCAGGCCCCAATACCGCATGAGCAACTGCGTTCACCGCGCCCGGACACTGACAAATACCAATCGTTGACTACGTTTCATGCGTCAGTTATTATTTACATGTGTACAGTAAAAAATTAAAACTGACCGGCGATCAACTGCTCGCCATGCTCGCGGCCCTCGCGAACCCGCACCGTCTTCGAATCATTGCCTTACTGGCCTCCGGCGGACGTAACTACGTCAGTCAGTTGGCTCGGGATCTCGACATGAGCCGACCGCTGCTGCATCTGCACCTGCAAAAGCTGGAAGACGCGGGCTTGGTCACCAGCCAACTCGAGCTCTCGCCGGACGGCAAAGCTCTCAACTTCTTCGAAGTGTGCAGTTTCGACTTCGAACTCACCCCGGTTGCCATCGCCAAAGCGGCGCAGTCGCTGACGTCCAAATCTGAAACCTAGAGGTCACCATGTCCGAGAATACCTTTCTTGCTGTTTTCTTCTTCCCGTCGCTCGCGGCCGTTCTGATCTTCTTCATGAAGTATGTTTCCGCGGTGCTACAGGCGCGGGTGCGTCTCGGCCAGGACGAGGCCTATCGCGAGATTGCCACCCAAGCCACGGCTGCACAGACCCAAACCGCCGCAGCGCTCGCCTCCCTGGGCGCGAGCGTCACGGAGATTCAGGTTCGGGTTGCGGTGGTCGAGAAGATTCTCAAGGATGTGGGCTGACGATGAACAAGGAACTGACGATGACAATGGATCCGACAGTGAACGATGTGTCGCTATTTCGCCTGTATGTCTTGCGTGCCATGTATCTGTTCATCGTCTTGGGCTTGGGTGTTTTTCTCTGGCCGGGCGTGCTCGATCCTGCAAGACATTGGGACCTTTTGGAAGGCCAGGCGAACTGCATGCTGGCGGCCTTTTCACTGACCTGCATGCTTGGCTTGCGTTACCCGCTGCGCATGCTGCCCGTATTCTTGTGGGAGATCATCTGGAAGACATTGTGGCTGGGGATCGTGCCGCTGCCTCAGTGGCTGGCAGGCCACGTCGATGAATCACTCAAAGCGTCGATTTTCGCCTGTTCGATGGTCCTGCTAGTTTATCTCGCCGTTCCCTGGCGCTATGTCTTTGTCCATTTCATCCTGGCACCCGGTGAGCGCTGGCGGTAACGTAAGTTCGCCTATATCGTGCCGGCATGACTTTGGAATAGTCGCCGGCGATAAGTGGGTACACGACATGCTGATCGACCGCAGACAGATGATTGTCGGTGTGGCAACGCTGGCCACCGGCGCAACGGCGGAGGGCCCCGATGCCCGCCGCCCATGGTGAGCCCGTGTGGCAGCAGGCCGCGGGCCCCACGGTATTTTTGAAGGATCGGGTGGTTGCGATATGAGCGAACCACCGGATCCCGAATCGCCGGTGACCAACGTCTCCGACACGGCCCGCTGGGTTGCCGTCTATCGGGCCTGGGAGAGCGCGCGCAAGGATGCGCTGTTCAACGATCCTTTTGCCGATCGCCTCGCCGGCGAGCGCGGGCGGGCGATTGCCAAGCTGATGCCGTCCTCCGCGCGCAATGGCTGGCCGATCATCGCACGCACCAAGCTCATCGATGATCTCATCCTGGGCTCGATTGCCGACGGTGTCGATTGTGTCGTCAACTTCGCGGCGGGTTTCGACACGCGACCGTATCGGCTTGCGCTCGCCGAATCGCTGCGTTGGGTCGAGGTCGACCTGCCGCCGTTGATCGAAGAAAAGACTCGCCTGCTCGCCGAAGACAAGCCCCGTTGTCGGCTTGCCAGGATCGGTGCCGATCTCACGAAAGCCGGCGCTGCAAAGGCGGCGTTAACGGAGGCGCTGGCGTCGTCGACACGAGCGCTGGTGATTACCGAGGGCCTGCTGCTGTACCTCTCTGAGCCCGAGGTCCGCGCACTTGCCGTGGATTTCGCCGGCCAGAATGGCGTGCGCTCGTGGATCTTCGATCTGGCCTCACCGGCACTCCTGGGGATCATGCGCAAAAACATGGGCAGCCATCTTGCGAATGCACCACTTAAATTTGCGCCGGCGAATGGCGTCGCCTATTTCGAAGATCTTGGCTGGCGGGTATCGCGGGTTTACTCGCTGTTACACGCAGCCGGCCGCTGGCATCGACTTCCCTGGTTACTACAACTCATGTCGAAGCTCCCGGAGCAAAACCCGCGAAAGCTCTCTCATGCACGTTGGTCGGGTGTCGTCCAGTTGACACGGTAGTGGCGTAAGTCATCCTATACCGCGGAAATCATCCAGCGCGACCTCAATCATCGAGCCCCAACCCCTTTAAAATTCGCGGCGCCTGTTTCTCGACACGCGCGGTCCGCGTCGCCGATTGTTTCGCCCCTGAGAAATGCAGCAAGTAGCCCTTCTGCCGGCCGGGGGTGAGCGCATGAAAGGCTCGGGCGAGTTCAAGGTCGGCCTCCAAACGCTGTTGAAACTCCGAAGGTACAGCGAATTGCGCCACGCTTTTCATGGCCACCTTGGCGCCGGATTTCTCAACCGCAATAGCCTCCCGGAGGTAGGATCTGACCAGCGCTTTCCGCGCATTGATCTCCGCGAGCGAAGAAAACCGGATCTGCCTCGCAGCCTGCACATTGTTGGTTTGCTGAACGAGTAGGGACGTCGGGTCTTTCAGCAAGGCGCCCTTCATGAAGAGCAGCGCGCAGTAATTCTTGAAGCCGTGAATCAACACCACCTTGCCGCCCGCCAAATCGTAGCAAGCTTGTCCCCACTTCAGTTCTTCATTGAGACCCGACGCCAGGCAGAGTTCGCGCAGCGCCGCGAACTCGGCGCCCCAGCGCTTTTCCTTGCCGTGAACCTTGCTGACGAGAGGATTCATGCCGAACGCTCCTGCGCGCCAAACCCAGCGTCTTCGAACATATCGGCTTTCGAATGGCGCGTAAACACGAATTGGCTGCCGGTACCGCCCGTGGACTTCCCTGGCTCCGAATCTTTCCAATCGCTGACCGCACAATTGAGAATAGAATGAGTCAACTTAAATGGGGATGCTTGATGCAGAATTACTTGCGCAGCTTGAGTGTGTGCTTGTTGTCCCTGGGAGGCTGGAGCAGCATCATCGCCGCCCCGGTCGATTTGAGTACGGCAAACCGCATCGCCGACGCCGCCTTCAACCACGGCGAGGTGGTCGATACCGCCGAGTACCTCGCGGACCAGATCGGCGGCCGCATGACCAATTCGCCGGCGATGCGCACGGCCGAAAAATGGACACAGGAAAAATTTATCGCGTGGGGGCTGAAGGATGTTCACGCCGAACCCTACGATTTCGGCCGCGGGTGGTGGATCGAATCCTCGCATGTGACGCTCCTGGCCCCTCGGCATATCGATCTGCGGGCGATCCCGATCGCTTGGACACCACCGACGAATGGCCCCGTGACCGCAGCGGTGATTGTTGCGCCGATGAAAACCGTCAAGGACTTTGCCGAGTGGAAGGGCAAGCTCGCCGGTAAGATCGTACTCGTCACGTGGCCCGCCCCACCGAAGGACGATACCGACCCCCCGTTTCAGCGTCTCACCGATTCCGATCTTGCAAAGCTCGACAAGTACCAAGAACCTGAATTCGATCCCGAGGAAAAACAGAAGATGATCGACCGGTTCGATTTCAGCAACAAGCGGGACGCGTTTCTCGCCGCGGAGGGCGCCACCGCATGGCTGCAAATGTCGCGTACCGAAGGCCGCTTGCTGCATGGCGAGGGCTACAGTTTTCATACCGGCAAGACGCCGAAGCTGCCCGGGTTCGAGCTCGGGGCCGAAGACTATCGACGCCTAGCGCGTCTCGCCAAGATTGGCGATGTCCGGGTCGAGATCGACAGTCACGTGCATTTCGAGGATGCCGACCACAAGGCCAACAATATCCTCGCCGATATTCGCGGCAAGGACGCCAAGGCCGGTTATGTGATGGCGGGCGCGCACCTCGATAGTTGGGTCGCCGGCGATGGCGCGGCCGACAATGGCGCCGGCGTCGCCGTGGTGATGGAAGCGGCGCGGATTCTCGCGAGTTTAGGCATCCAGCCCAAGCGCACGATCCGCTTCGCCTTGTGGTCCGGCGAGGAACAGGGTCTGTGGGGTTCTGCTGCCTATGTGCAACAGCATCTCGCGCAACGTCCCCCGCCAACCGACGCCACGGTTGCCGATCTCGGACCCTATTTTGGTCCGGAAACCTTTCCGATCCATCCCCTGCCCGGCTTTACGGATCTGGTCGCCTATTTCAACCTGGACAACGGCTCCGGCAAGATCCGCGGCATCTACACCGAGGGCAATTTGGCCGTCGTGCCGCTGTTCAAGGAATGGCTTGCGCCGTTCGTCAGCATGGGTGTCACATCGGTCGTCGCCAAACCGACCGGCGCGACTGATCACGTGTTCTTGGCCCACTTAGGGTTGCCGGCATTCCAGTTCATCCAGGACCCACTGGATTATGGGACTCGAGTTCATCACACCGACGTGGATACCTTTGACCACCTGCGGCCCGAAGATCTGCGCCAGGCCGCAGTCGTCCTCGCCACCGTGCTGCTCGACGCGGCCGACAGCGAGAATCCGCTGCCGCGCAACGTGCTACCGACGCAGCCCAAGCTCACGGATCCCTTCCACTATCCAGATCCCGCTAAGGAGTGATTGCGATGAAACGAGTCACCGGCACTGGCGGTATCTTTTACCGCGTGGCAGCTCTCCACTCGTTGCTCGACGCCTTATCGGAACCGCCCGCGGGCCAATGAACGCCATCGCCCGCAAGGCATGAGGTCGCTTAGGGATGTCCCCCGTACAAGAGCAACCCCTACCCGCCGATGCGTTACTCAGAACGTATCGCGGTGGAAGTCGTCCGGAACTCTGGGGCGAGTACGGAGATTGCTTTGCCGTCAGCGTGGATGGCGCCGTGACGTTGCCGCAATGGGTTTTCGCGTTCTACACGTCGCCCTTGTTTCGGATCGAACGATTCCTGTTGGGTCTTTTGGCCAAAGCCCCGTCGAGTGACCAGCAGGCGATGGCCGTCGCGGCCGGCAGCAGCGAGACATTCGCGGTCTGGGTGGTGGGTGCGCGAAGCACGGATCAACTCTTGATGTGCGACCGGTATGGCAAGACGCGATCCTGGTTCCGGGTGGTCCCCCAGCCGTCGGGTGTCACGCTACTGCAATTCGGCTCCGCCGTGATCGCACGCCGTCGAGCGGATGGCGCGACCGGCATGAGCGGCGAGTTCAAACTCTTGCTGGGGCTCCATAAGCTTTATTCACGGCTGCTGATCGGTGCCGCGAAGAATCGGGTCAGTGCGGGCTTGAAGCGTGCATAGTCTCCAGACTATCGAGCACCACGCTCGGTGCGTCCGGCAGCATCATCTCCACGACCGCGACGCGGGGTCACGGAAATGACGCCAACGCCCTAGCGCGATCCTAGGCCGACCATCCCAACTTGACCGGGGATTGCGCTGCCGCGCTCTTGAAGTCGATCGCAAAATCCCTCGCGATCTCGCGCGCCGTCATCTTGGCCGACATCATCACCGACGGCGTGCCGCCCCCCGGTTGGGTTCCCTGCCCGACCAGGTAGAGATTGGCAACGTCTTCGCTGCGGTTATGCGGCCGAAAGAACGCGGTCTGCGTCAGACGCGGCTCGACCCCAAAACCATTTCCGGCATAAGAGCCGAGCGTGCGCTCGAAATACTCCGGAGTCACGAAGCTGCGGTAAACGAGACGTTGACGCAGAGCGGGAATGTAGCCACGTTCGTCGAGAAACGTCATCACCTTGTCGACGAATCCCTCGCCGACCTGACTCCAGTCGACATCGCCCTGCGTATTGGGCACCGGAATCAGCGTATACGCCGCATGATGCCCGGGTGGCGCCAGGCTGGGGTCGGTGATCGTTGGAATGTGCAGGTACTGCGAAAAGTCGTCGGCGAGGATCTTGCGCTCGAAGATGTCGGTCAACAGCTCCTCGTAGCGCGGTCCAAGGATGATGTTGTGGTGTCGCAGTTCGGGATCACCGTCGCGCTTCTGATAACCGAAGTAGATCACCAGCAGTGACATGCTCTGCTTGCGAAACTTCACCACCGCGTCACGGTTGAAACGCCGGTGCGACTTGTCCACCAGCCTCAAGTAAGTATTGGCATAGTCGGCGTTCGAGACGACGACGTCGGCCGGCAGAGACTGCCCCGAAACGAGCGTGACGCCGGTGGCAATCCGTTTTCGCCGCGACTTGCCCACATTGATCTGCGCGACCTCGGCATTCACCCGCACAGCGCCGCCCAGTTCCTCGAACTTGCGAATCAATGCATTGACCAACGCGCCCGTTCCGCCCATGGCGAAGTGCACGCCCCAGGTTTTCTCCACGAAATGGATCATCGCGTAGATCGCCGGGACCTTGAGCGGGTTACCGCCGATCAACAGCGGCTCAAAGCTGAAGACCTGCCGCATCTTGTCGCTCTTGAAGTACTTCTTGACCAGATTGAACAGCGGCTGGATAGCACCGAGCTTGAGCAAGTCCGGCACCACCCGGACCATCGATGAGAGGGTGCCGAAATAGGTGTATCCAAGTTCGAGAAAGCCGCGTTGAAAGATCGCGAACGCGGCCTCTTGGAATTGCTCGTAGCCCTCGAGATCCTCGGGCGCGAGCCGCGCAATTTGCGCGCGGACATTGACCGGATCGGCATCGTAGTCGAAATACGTGCCATCATCGAAATAAATCCGATAGAAGGGGAATATGGGGACGATGTTGATATAGCGACGGGTGTGCGGTCCGCCGCTGTCCCCGTCCATGACGCGTTTTTTCGCGAGCACGTCGGCGGGAAAATCCGGCGCATCGAGCATTGGCGCGGCACGCTCGAGAGCAAACAATTCCTCGATGAAATGCGGCACCGTCAGCACCGTCGGCCCCATGTCGAAGGTGAAACCCTCGGCCCGTCGCACATAAGCCCGTCCGCCGACATCATCCAGCTTCTCGAGGATCGTCGTGTCGAAACCAAGACTTTGCAGGCGTATCGCGCAGGCGATGCCCCCAATGCCCGATCCGATCACGATCGCTGTTCGGCGTATCATTTGTCGCTTCTCCCAATGCGGACGGAGTGTAACCCGCCTGAGTTTGGTTTTGCACGCGACGCCCCGTTTGCACGTCGCCACGACCGCCTAGTCGTTACCCCAAGCTCCGCGGCCCGCCAGGCGCGCGCCCCCGTACGCCGGCGTGTCGTGCGGGTCGGAGGGGTCGATGCTGACCATGCGTCGCTCGCCATCGCGCGAACAAAAGAAAAAACCCGCCTTGGAAGTGAACTCGTTGATCGTCCAGCCGCCTTCCAACCATGCCAGCATCGCCGTGATGAACACGTGCGTCAGGTCGGCGCCGACGACCAACGGACGCGAGTCGATGACGGTGCCATGCATCGAGCGGACGACGTACCAACGCGGCGCGTTGGTTGTTTCCAGAGGGTTGAAAGTAGCGCGACGACGAACCATGACTCGACGCTACAGGCTTCACGACCGGCTCGTCCATCCAGTAGTCCGCAGCGCACAAAACTGGATGCCAAGCCAGCGTCGGCCGGTTCTTTCGTGCAGTCATTTCGGATCGGGTATTCTCGCTCGTAAGATGAGGTCGCCATGACAGAACCCCAATCCCATCGTGCCGTTATTTCCATCTCGGACCTCGCCCAGCGCGATTGAGGAACGCGCCATCAGTCCCCACCCATCGCCAACGGTCGGCCGCGTCGTCTCGCTCTATCGCTATCCCGTAAAGGGTTTCACGCCGGAACGATTGCCGTCGGTGGATTTGGTCGCGGGCGGCTACTTCCCCCATGACCGGCTGTACGCGGTGGAGAACGGCCCGTCCGGATTTGATCCCGCTGCGGCCGCGTTTGTCGCCAAAACACGTTTCACCGTCCTCGCGAGTATCCCGAAGTTGGCGCTGGCGCGGACCGCCTATGATGAAACGACAGGCGTCCTGACGGTGACCGCAGCGGGGAAGACTCCCTTCGCCGGCGATCTTCGCAGTGCTGAGGGTAAAGCGGCATTCACCGCATGGCTCACCGATTTTCTGGATCCGGACGATCGGCGCGGTCCTCTCAAGGTACTGACTGCGCCTCCCCATCGCTTTACCGACGATCCCGAGGGATTCATCTCCGTGGTGAATCTCGACAGTGTTCGCGACCTCGAAAGCCGACTGGGCCGCACCATCGATCCGCTCCGGTTCCGGGCGAATGTATACGTGGACGGTTGGCCGGCGTGGTCGGAACTCGATCTCTCGCCGGACTCGTCCATCATGCTCGGCACCGCCGCAACCACAGTCGTCAAGAGCATTCAGCGTTGCGTCGCGACCCATGTCGATCCCGAGACCGGCGAGCGCGACATCAAGCTTGTGGCCGCATTGCGAAACTTCTACGACCACCTCAATTGCGGCGTCTATCTGCGAGTCACGGCCGGAGCGTGCGTCAAAGAAGGCGATCGGGCGGCCATGGTTTGGATTCCTGGGCCGCGCCGCGATCAACGAACCGCGGTTTGACTTCGACTCTCCCGCCGTCCACCAGGCAAAAAAGAATCTGCCGCTCGTCGACGTCTCGCTCGAATTTGGCGCCGACATTCTCGTCAGGGACCGCCCGACACCAGCGCGCCCGCAATCTTGCCGTCCGCACCCAACGCGATTCGCCATTGCATCGAGCCGCGCTCATGCCGCACGTTATAGATATCCCACCCTTGGTTACCGACTCCCATGAACTGCACAGACTCAACGGCGCCCAACGAGGATACAGCCGCCTGTACCGCGGGAAGTTGCCGGCGCATGGCATCGGCCAAGGCGACCGACATCTCGTCATAATTCGGTGCGCCTATTGCGATCGCTGCGATCAACCGCCGCAGCGCCGCTTCGCTGCCGGGCGTGGGCGCTTGGTTCTGAACTCTCGCCGCCCGAGTGGCTTCCAACTGCGCCGCTTGCGCCGCATCGATGCGCACCATCGGTAAGTCTTTGCCGTTTTGGTGGAGCACGAGCGAGGCGGCTCGTCCCGCAGAATCATCCACGAAGGTGATTTGCGCGTCGACCACCTTGTAGAAGAAGTCAGTGGCGCTCGCGGCAAAGATCGGCAAGGCCGGCTGGCCGGTCAACTGCGCCATCAGTTGGTTGCCCTCGAGACTCACGGTCATGACACTGCTGTCACCGAACTTATATGAGCCGACGTAACGGTCGAGCACGGCTGCGTCAACGGCGATCTCCTGATGCGATTGGCCACTACTGCCCGCGGCATCGGGCGGGCTGACCTGCGCCGCGACTGCAACGAGCGCCACCGAAACACACGACGACGCAGTAATCGTCGCAAGCCGCCATCGTCCTGGTGTACTGGTCATGATGGTTATCCTCTGTTCCAGAAATGACTTCGATTCAGACATCGCCGCCACGGTGCCAACGTAGGCTGACTGATGTTCACCGACGCTAATCAGGGTTTCGCCATAGACGGCGGCATCGCATCCGGTCCGTAGCACTCGTCGATCGCAATCCACTTCGATCGCATGCCTCAGCCGGCGTAGTTGCCACCACAGCGGAAGATTCCACGGCATCAGGATCAACAATGAGAGCGAGGCGGTAAACAGCCAGGTATCGCCGGCGTCGAGGTGCGATTGCTCGTGCATCATGACGGCATGCTGCTGGCTCGTCGGTGCCTCCAGCAGCCACTTCGGTACGACGATCGCGGGTTGAAAAAGTCCGACCACCGCAGGACCCGCGTCGTCGGCAACATAGACCGGTACGCCTGACAGCGTTGCCATCAGCCAATGCCGCTTGCGCGATAACACGTACAGGCCGTTGGCGATCAGGCCGATCAACATGGCGATGGAGGCAGCCAGCCACGCGATCTTGAGCACAGCGTCAAGACCCGCCCACGCGATCGGCAGCTGTGCATTACCGGCGAATAGCCGGTGCGGAGCCAGGTAATTGGAGGTCGCATTGCGCAGGACGACGGCTTGCTCGGACACGGCAGGAGAAAAGATATTGGGAACTTGCACGGACACGGACGCGATGACCGTGGGCATCAGCAGTGACAGGCCGATGGCCGATGTCCAAAGCCAGCGGGTGGAAGCGCGCTTCACGCGGGCGGCGCGCTCGGCGGCCAGCGCCCCCCACCCTAAGATCAGGCTGACGGCGATGACGTAAGTCATCCACAGAAACATCAGTCTTTCTCCGGTTTATTCTTGCTGTTGAGCAGACGGCGCATTCTCGTCAGTTCCGCCGGCGTCAGTTTCTTATCCGCGACGAGATGCGTGAACAGCAGTTCGGCAGAGCCCTTGAAGAGCTTCGCAGCCAGGTGCTGCAAAGCACTCTTTCTCGCCGCGAGTTGTTCGACTGCGGCGTAGTAACGATGCACACGCCCTTCTTCACGGTGTCCCACGTAACCCTTGGCCTCGAGCGTGCGCAAGATGGTCTGCACGGTCGTGTAGGCAAGTCGATCAGTGAGCGCGGCCCGCACTTCCTCGACCACCAACTCGCCGCGATCCCACAGCACTTGCATGACATCAGCCTCACGATCGGTAAGCAGGATTTGCATCGCCATCTCTCTACTAGACTCTTAGTAAATACTACCAGCCGAATTCTCGGTGTCAACTACAGTTATAGTTTGAAAGTCGGCCGCAACGTTGGCGGCGCGATCGCCGCTATTGCATGCCGAATGCGCCGCGCCCCGTCTCCTCGGTAAGCTCGAGTATTCGGCCGCCGCCGCGCGCCACGCAGGTCAAGGGATCATCGGCGATGATCACCGGCAAGCCGGTCTCCTTCATGATGAGCTTGTCGATGTCGCGCAGCAGTGCGCCGCCGCCGGTGATGACGATGCCGCGTTCGGCGACATCGCCGCCCAGATCGGGCGGGGTCTGTTCCAAGGCCTGGCGCACCGCACTGACGATGCCTTGCAGTGGCTCCTCGAGCGCCTGCAGGATCTCGTTGGAATTCAAGGTGAATCCACGTGGCACGCCCTCCGACAGATTACGGCCGCGCACGGAAATTTCCCGCACCTGGTCGCCCGGATAGGCCGAACCGATCTCGATCTTGATGCGCTCGGCGGTGGTGTCGCCGATCAAGATTCCATAGTTGCGCCGCACGTATTGCACGATCGCTTCGTCGAACTTATCGCCGCCCATGCGCACGCTGGCCGCGTAGACGATGCCGTTCAAGGAGACCACCGCCACCTCCGAGGTACCCCCGCCGATGTCGAGCACCATGGAACCGCGCGCCTCGTGCACCGGCAGTCCGGCGCCCACCGCGGCGGCCATCGGCTCGGGAACGATGTCGACGCTGCGCGCCCCGGCACCCTCGGCCGATTCCTTGATCGCCCGCCGCTCGACCTGGGTCGATCCGAAGGGCACGCAGACGAGCACCCGGGGACTCGGCCGGAAGAACCGATCGCCATGCACCTTGTTGATGAAATACTGCAACATCTTTTCCGTGTAGGTGAAATCGGCGATGACGCCGTCCTTCATAGGCCGCACCGCCGTCAGATGCCCCGGTGTGCGGCCGAGCATCTTCTTCGCCTCCGCACCCACGGCGACGACCACTTTGCCGCCCCGATTCGGTTCGTTTTGCACCGACACCACGGACGGTTCATTGAGCACGATGCCTTTCGACTTGACGTAGATCAAGGTGTTGGCGGTGCCCAAGTCGATGGACAGGTCATTCGAGAAATGACCGCGCAGGCGCTTTATCAAAGACACTGAACGAACTCGGTACCGGTCACCGGTTGAATGTTTTGCATGTTGGCCCTTTTGCGACCGAACGGTCGCTGAGGTGTGGATCTCGCGAAGGGGCGCAATGATGCGCCCAGACCGCGACGAACGCTATCTCACTGTCGCGCGCATGCCTCAACCCTCCATATCGTGCTGAATCGAGGCGAGCGTGTGCGGCGATCGCGCCTTCAACAGGGCGAACCACGCGAAGCCCACCAAGAGATAGCCGAAGAAGATGTAGGGCAGGAGGTTGTAAGGATATTCGGGTACCGGATAGACGCTGCCGACGATGACGAACAGCATCAGCGCCGCGCCGGCAATACCGAGCAGCACATGACGGGATTGCATCTCGCCGGTCTTGCGCAGATCCAGTGGCGCGACGATGCACAGCATCAAGTACACCACGACAAAACCGAAGCTCGCGAGCGTACCCGCATACCCGAAGGCATTGAGCAGGCCGAATGGCAGCAGCCCGAAACAGCAGGCCACCACCAAGATCCCGCAGATCACCACGGCTCGGTGCGGGGTCTTGTGGGTGTCGTGCACCAAACCCATCGAGCGGTGCAGGAATTGGTACTTGCCCATCGAGTACAGCAGCCGCGATGCGGCATTGATGCAGGCGAGGCAGCATGCAAACACGCTGATCATCGCGGCCAGATAGACGATGGTCGCGCCCCACCCCAGGCCCGCTCTGACGGCCACGTCGGCGAACGGGGCCGTACTCGTGCCGAGGGTGGCGGCCTGATCCCCCATGCCGAACACCATGAAATAGGCGATGCTCGTGAAAAAAATGCCGGCGAACGCCGCGCAACCGATGACCGCGAGCGGAATGTTCTTACGCGGATTGGTCGACTCCTTCGCAAGGGTCGCGGAACTCTCGAAACCGACGAAGCTGAAGATGACGAAAGGCAGCGCCGAGAATATCGCGCCGTAATGCAACGAGCCGACGTCGAGTTGCACCGGGTCGACCACCGTGCCCTGCGCGCGGACGATCAGCGCCGTGATGATGATGATGACGCCGATCGACAGCACCTCGAGGTAGAGGCCCACCCGCGACGACAATTTCACGTCTCGATAGGCCGCATAGGTCACCGACCCTACGAACAGCGCCATAATGAGCATGCTCACCGGGACATTGAGCGGGATCCCGAAGACGTTCAAGAAATTCCCGAGAAAGATCACGAACGAGAGTGTGACGGCGACCGCGGTGAACAAATAGGCGCTCACCATGGCCCAACCGGCCATCGCGCCCGCGAGCGGACCGAAGGTACGGCCGATGTAGACGAAGTAGGCGCCCGCCTCCGGATGCCGCGCCGCCAGGATGCCGACGCTGGCCGCGACGATCACCACGCCGACGGTGCCGATCAAGTACGCCATCCAGCAGCCGATCCCGGCGAGTCCCGCGACGACGGTAATGTTCAAGGCGGGCGTGGTTGTCGGCGCGATGACCGCCAAGGACTGGCCGACGATCTCCAGGAGGCCCAGGGCACCGCGGCGCAGTTGCGGTTGCGATCCAACCTCGGGGGACCCAACCTCGGTGATATCATCGGTCGCTGCGCTCATCGTTTAGGATCTCGCTGGTTTACCCTGGTGTTCATTCGTAACATGGTCGTGGCCGGAACTACAGCTTTTCGTACCGGCGTCCGACGCCGGGTCACGGCCTGCGCGCCTGGCCGCGGACCCAAATGTGCGCGCATCGTCGCTGTCGGCAGCCCCTGTCGTGCTAGGCTAACCCTATGAAACATATCCTTAAGATCCTCCCGCTGGGGCTCATCGTTGCCTTCGGGGCGCCCTCCGCCCAGGCAACCACCTACACCATTCCCAAAGGCGGCTCCGAGGTCATCGGCGAGGACAAGTCGTATGTGACGGTGTATGAAGACACGCTTTACGACCTGGCGCGCTCCTACAGCCTGGGCTCGGAGGAATTGATTCGCGTCAATCCGGGCGTCGATCCCTGGCTGCCGGGCGCCGGGAAGACGCTGGTGATACCCGGACGCCATATCCTGCCGCCCGGCCCGCATGAGGGCATCGTCGTCAATCTGCCCGAACACCGGCTCTATTATTTTCCGAAACCGAACCGGGATGGATCCCGCGAGGTCATCACCTATCCAGTCAGCATTGGCAAGATGGATTGGCGAACGCCGTTGGGACTGACTCACGTCATCCAGAAGATCAAGAATCCCGTGTGGTACCCCCCCGAGTCGGTGCGCAAGGAACACGCCGCGGCGGGCGATCCACTGCCGGCGAGCGTCCCCTCCGGCCCCGACAACCCCTTGGGCCTGTTCGCCATGCGCCTCGCCGCCGGGAACGGCACCTACCTGATCCATGGCACCAACAACCCCATCGCCGTCGGACTCGCGGTCACCCATGGCTGCATCCGCATGTACCCCAGCGATGTCGAAGCGTTGTTTCCGCTGATTCCGGTGGGCACGCCCGTGCATCTCATCAACGAGCCCGTGAAGGTGGCGTGGGTGGATGGCGAATTGCTGCTCGAAGCGCACCCCCCGGTCGACGCCGAAGGTCAGACCGTGGACCCGCAACTGGACCAATTCTCGACCTTGCTGCAAAAGGCGGTCGGCGACTCCACCGTCGCGATCAATTGGGATTACGCGCGTGAAGTGCTGCAGAAAGCCGACGGAGTACTGGCTACGGTAGGGCTGGAAGCGGATTTATCCGGCGAACCCGCGCCGGCCGCCTCGACGCCCGCGGCACCTGCGACGCCCGCGGCGGCGAACACCGTCTCGACGGTGGCCGGCGCGGCTGCACCCACCGACCAGTAGCCGATCCGCTATGCGCGACCGACTACTCACGCTCTGCGCCCTGCTCACGCTCGGCACCCTGGTGCAGCCCACGCCGAGCCACGCAGGCGATGCCGTAACGGGCGGTTATGCCGGTCTGGTACGCCAGGTTGCGCCCAGTGTCGTCACCGTCATGGTCGAGGAAAAGAGCGTCGGCGCCGGCCAGCGCGCCGCCGAAAGCGCGAATCCCGAGGGCGATTACGATGCGGTGGGCCAGCTCATACGCCGCTTGCTCTCGGGCGCCACCGGCAATTCCAGCTCGGATGAACGCGCCTCCGCCGCTCTCGGCTCCGGTTTTGTCATCCGTGCCGACGGCCTGATCGTCACCAACCGGCATGTCATCGTCGGCGCACGTGCCATCCGCATCCGCTTGACCGATGGTCGCGAGTTGCCCGCCAAAATTTTAGGTGCGGATGCCGTCACGGATATCGCCTTGTTGAAGATCGACGCCACCGGCTTGCCGGTGCTCCGACTGGGAGCCTCCAGTGCCGTGTCGGTCGGTGATGCGGTGATCGCCATCGGCAACCCCTTCGGCTTGGGTCAGTCGGTCAGCGCCGGGATTGTCTCGGCGCGCGAGCGCATCCTCGAAGACGACCCCTACATCGACTTTCTGCAGACTGACGCGGCGATCAATCGCGGCAACTCCGGTGGCCCGCTGGTCACCTTGGACGGCACCGTGGTGGGCGTCACGTCGGCCATATTTTCACCCAGCGGCGGCTCGGTCGGCCTGGGGTTCGCCATTCCCGCGGAAACGGTCACCGGTGTCGTGGGTGAGCTCGAGGCTCACGGGCGCGTGCAACGCGGCTACCTCGGCATCACCGCGCAAAGCATCACGCCGCCACTGGCCAAGGCCCTCGGACTGCGCGACTCCACCGGCGCTTTGGTCACCAACATCGATGCGCGCGGACCGGCCAGTGGCGCTCTGAATGTGGGCGACGTCCTCCTCAAGGTGGGCGACAACCCGATCAATTTCAAAGCACTCAACAAGGTCACGGCCCGCTTGAAACCGAACACCTTGGTGGTGGCAACGGTGTATCGAGCCGGCATGCAACAAACCGTCGCCATGACCATCGGCCTCCTGCCGGAACCCGCGGCCGACCCGGCCCTGAGTGGTGAACAAGACACCTGGGTGCCGGGTCTGCGGCTGGGCGTCGCCAATACGACCCCGGAGATTCGGCACGCCATCAAGGCAAGCGATGAAACCTCCGGTGTCATCATCACGCAGCTGCGGCCGAGCGGACCGGGCGCCTTGGCCGGGCTGCAGGTGGGCGATCTGCTGACTCGCGCCGGCAATCACGATGTCGAGACGGTGGCGGACATCGTCAAGATCGGCAAGCCCACTCCCGAAGCGCCGCTCTTGCTGCGCGTGGTCCGCGATGGGAACGCCAGCTTCCTCGCGGTGACCGGCGATACCGTCACGCAATTTCCCTGAAGCACCGCGGCCGCGTCGGCGAGGACCTGCTCGAACCCACCCTGCCTCGTGGGCGCGAGTTCACTCACCGCGTGCAGCTCCGGCCGACGGCCGTTAAACTCACGTCACTGTGCGGCACAGCAAAACGGATCCCCCATGCGGCAATTTGGACATCCCCTGGTGGACTCACCACTCACCCTGGCGGAATCAGCAAGCCGCCTGCGAAGCCCCCGGGTTCAATCACGACGGCCCTCGGTAGCGCGAAGCCGGTCAAAACCCGCCCACCGAAAAATGCGCTACCCTTCTTCACCAACACGAGGCGTGGCCGGGAGTCCTCGCCTACATCATACGGATAACGCATGAACCGATCGAACCACGCCAGTCTCGCATCAGCCTCGCCCTTCGGACGACTCCTTGTCGCGCTAACGCTGCTGATGGGCATGGTGGGCTTGCTGACGGGCTGTGGCGCCTCGAGTCGTTCCATCTCCATCGTCGGACCCGCCCTCCCGGAACTCGTGTCGATTACGATTACGCCGTCGGCGTCGACCCTGGCGACCGGTGTGACTCGGCAATTCACCGCCACCGGGGCCTATAGCGACGGCACGAACGCGAATATTTCATCCTCGGTGACGTGGACCTCCAAGGTACCGAGTGTCGCCACCATCAGCAATGCCGCCGGCAGCGCCGGCGTGGTTACCGCCATCAGCGTCGGCGGCACCACCATCACCGCCTCCCTCGGAGGCATCACCGGGTCGACGACGCTCACCGTCACGGGGTCCGCGCTGGTGTCCATCGCCGTGACACCGGCGGCGCAAACGGTTCCCAAGAATACGCCGCTGCAGTACACAGCGACCGGCATCTACTCTAACAACACCACACAGAATCTCACTGCGCTGGTGACCTGGGCCTCCACGAATTCCTCCTTCGCCACGATCAGCAACGCGGCCGGCTCACTCGGACTCGCCACCACGATCGCCGCGGGCACCACCACCATCACGGCAACCCTGGGCGCTCAGAGCGGATCAACTCCGCTCACCGTCACCAACGCCACCTTGACCAGCATCACCATCACACCGGCCAACTCCACTATCACCGGCGGCTCCACCGAGCAGCTCACGGCCACCGGGAATTATTCGGATAACTCGACGCAGAACCTCACGGACTACGTCGCCTGGAGCAGCTCCAATGCATCACTGGCCACCGTGAGCAATGCCAAAGGATCGCAGGGACTCGCCACCGCCATCAGCCAGGGCGGCGTCACCGTCACCGCGTCGTTCAGCGGCATCAGCGGCACGACCGGTCTCACCATCGCTACCGTTGCCTTGCAGTCCATCACCATCACGCCGGCGGCCGCCAGCGTCGTCGCCGGATCGACCCAGCAATTCACCGCGACGGGCAACTATAACAACGGTTCCACCCAGAACATCACCACGCTGGTGACCTGGACTTCGAGCAACACCACGGTGGCCACGATCAGCGCCCAAGGTCTCGCCAACGCCGTGGCCGCCGGCGAGACCAGCATTACGGCGAGCCTGACCGGCATCACCGCTTCCGTGCCGTTCACCGTGACCAACGGCGTCTTGAAGTCCATCGCCATCACACCGACTGCCGTGATCCTCAACATCGGCCAATCGCAACAATTCGTCGCCACGGGCACGTATGCCGACGGCGTCGCCGCACCGCTTCCCAACCCGGTGACGTGGACCTCCTCGGCGCCGACCGTTGCCAGTATCGGCGCCACCGGCATTGCCACCGGCCTGAAACTGGGCACCACCACCATCACCGCCTCGGTCACGACCTCGGCCGGCACCGTGACCTCCAATGTGGCGAACGTCACTGTGGTCGAAATCGCCTATGTGTTGAATTTCAACGATCGAAGTGCCCAACCACCCGCGGCAGGCAGCATCACGGAGTACCAAATCTTCCCAACCGGCCAGCTGACCCCGGTCGCCACCATCGCGACCGGGGTAGCGCCCTTCAACCTGGCCATTGACCCGACGAACACCCATGCCTACGTAGCCAACTACGATAACGGCGTCGGTGGCTCGATCGGCGAGTTCACGATCGCGCCCAGCGGTCTTTTGGCGTCCAGCGGCACGGCACCCACCGACGTCGGCCCCAACAGCATCGCGATCAATCCGACGGGTGCCTTTGCCTATGTCGCCAACGAGGGCTCCGGTACCCCCGACATCGGCTTCATTGATGAATACTCGATCGCGGGCGGAGTACTCAACAATGCGTACACGCAGCTGCCGGTGACGTCATTGTCGACAGGGGCCAGCGAAGCGCCCATTTCGATCGCCCTCAATCCGGCGGGTACCGGGACCAACACGACCCCCGCGGGTAGCTTCGCCTATGTCGCGGCAGGCTTGGGCGCCGGCGTCGTCAACGTCTATCAGATTCAAAACGGCCTGCTGGTCTCGCCACCCATCCAGACCATCGCCTGCGGCAATGCCCCCAATGAAATCGTCATTGATCCCTTCGATCGCTTTGCCTACGTGGTGAATAACACCGACGGCTCAGTGTCGGAATACTCGATTAACCCCACCACCGGCACGCTCACCGCGATCGGCACGGTCGCCGCGGACCCCTCTGACGAATCATTGTCGATCACCCTCGATTCGCAGGGACAGAACGCCTACGTCACCAACTACCGCGCCGGCACCGTCTGGCAATACAGCATCAATCAAACCACCGGAGCGCTCACCTTTGTGACCAGCACGCCCGCCGGCAGCAGCCCCAGCTGGTTGGCCATCGACCCTTCGGGCCAGTTTGCCTATGTCACGGATCGGACCACCACCGGCAGCACGATCGAGCAGTTCTCCATCACCAACGGCGCGCTCGTACCCATCGGCCCCGTGCCATCAACAGGAACCCAGCCGGTCGCCATTTTCACCGCACCCTGATGCAACGAGCACCCACCTCGCCCTTGCCCTCGCCCTGGCCCGCGTTGAATGCTTCCGCGCTCGCACTGCTGGCGCTCGCACTGTTGGCCCTCACCCTGCTCCCGGCCGGCCTCGCGCTCGCCGGCGATCCGCCCAAACTCAGGGAGGGCCTCTGGGAAGTTCGCGGTCAAACGGTCGAGAATCCCGGTGCCAAGCGCACCGTCTTCGCGTACCAGCTATGCCGGGATCACGCCTATGACGACGCGGCGAACAACGAACTGAAGGATGTCGCCGGTTGCAGCACCGTCATCAATGACTTAGGCGGTGGACGACTCGCGTCCACATCGAGCTGTCAGGTGTCGGGGGTCACCATCGACTCGAACGGGCTCACGGTCTACAAGGGCGACACCGTTACGCATGCCGAATCCCATGCCACGTTCACGCCGCCGCTCGAAGGCAAGTCCGACGAAAGCATCACGCAGGATCAGAAATTCATCGGTAAATGCCCTGCCGGGGTCAAACCGGGCGATCGGATCGCCCCCGACGGCAGGATCTGGCACAGCAATCAATAGCACGTGAGCAGGTCCCGCGGTTCTTCGGGTAACCTGGGGCCAGAGGTCTTTAAGGGTTTTAGGAGTCGAACCATCATGAGTCAGTTGTCGCTGCACAAACTCGCCGTCGAAACCTTGGAAGTTCCGGGCACCGAGCCTTGGCATGCCGAGCCCACGGCGCCGGCGGTGACGGTCATGACCGACTTTCGCGAGCGAGCCTCGGTGACGATCGCAGAGACGGTGACCATCGACGCGGCGCTGCTGCACATGCGGCACGCCGGCGTCCGCTCAGCTTTCGTGATCGACGATCAGCATCAGCGTGTCGTCGGCCTCATCACCGCCTACGACATCACCAGCGAGAAGCCGCTGCTGGTTGCGCATACGCCGCGCAGCCATGTTTTGGTGCGCGACATCATGCAGCGTATTGCCGATTGGTCCGTGGTCGACTTCGCCGATCTCGAGCGTCACACAGTCGCCAACGTCGCCCGACTGTTCAAGGACGCGGGCCTCACGCACATCCCGGTCATGCAGACGAACGCTCACGGCCAGCGCGCTCTCCGTGGACTCTTGTCCGCGGCGCGCGTCAAGAAACTGCTCGCCGGTTGAGGCCTGACAGCGATTCAGCGGATTCCCTGTGCGCCGATGCGCCCCTCGCTGCGCGTGCCGTTGCTGACGGGCAATCGGCCGGGACGACACCGATTTCATAGCAGATTTTGTGACTTCCGTCACAGAACAATGACCGCCAGTTGAGCGCCGACCAACCGCCCACAGCCGGCCGGATGGCGCGCTATGATGGGCGCGGCCATGCCAAGCTCACCGTCCCGCACTCGCGTCTCGCTCCTCGCCACGGCCGCGCTGCTCGCCACGGGCGCAGGCCTGGCATCGTGCGCGATCGCACCGGCGGGATTCGGCCAAGCCGCTGCGTCCCTACACCGCGCGGGCGCGGAGTATTCACTCGATCGGCCGTTGCGAGATTTCAACGACAGTGCCTTCGTGCTCACCGATGCCGGGAAAATAAAGCCCCGTGTGGTGGGTGTCGATCAGCTTGCCAAGGTCCTGCGCGGCTACGATGTGGTCTTTTACGGCGAAATCCATTCGCATCCCGGCGTGCACATCCAAGAGATGGCACTGCTGCGCGCGCTCTACGACCGGGATCCTCACTGGATCCTGTCCCTCGAGCAATTCGAGCGCGATACCCAAGGCGTGGTGGATGACTACCTCGCCGGCCGGATCGGCGAGAACGCGCTCATCGACAAAGGCCGCGCCTGGAACAACTACCTGACCTCGTACCGCCCGCTGCTGGTTTTCGCCGAGGCGCATCATCTGCCGGTGGTGGCCGCCGAGGCGCCGGGTTGGGCGGTCGCCTGTGTCGGCCAGTATGGACCGAAGATTCTCGGCGCTTTCACGGCCACCGAACGAGCCTGGGTCGCCGCGGATCTCGACGTGACGCCAGGACCCTATCGCGACAAATTCATGCAGTTCCTGGGAGGCTCGCCGTCGCACGGCGACTCAGGCGCAACCCCCGAGGCGGAGGCGCGCGCCGAGCGCAGCTTCGCCGCACAGGTGACGCGTGACGACACCATGGCCGAATCAATCGAGCGCGCAATCAGCGCGCATCCCGGCTACAAGGTGCTGCATGTCACCGGCACTTTTCATGCCGAAAGCTTCTTGGGCACGGTGGAGCGTCTGCGCCGGCTGCAACCATCGCTCAAAGTCGCCGTGGTGGATGCCATCGAAGTTGATAACCCCCTGGCGCCGTCCTTCTCGGCCGATGAGGCACATGACGGCACGGCGTTGCAACTCATCCACCCCGCACCGGACGCGTTCGTCGAGGGCGAAGACATGAGCGCTTTCAGCGCCAAGATCAAACATGAGCGAGACGCCAGTAGGTGTAAATACTCGCTCTAAGATCGCTCTTGAGATGAGCCTTACGAGCGGTTGGCCGCGGCGGCTTGCAGCGCACCCATGCCCCCCCAAATATCGACACCGTTCACGCAAAAAACCCCGGCATCGCGTAATCTGCGTTTAACTTTTTCCCATTTTTATCGGGCCGACCACCCGTCTGATAAGGCATAACTATGCAGTTGACCGTGCTCATGCCGTGCTTGAACGAAGCGGAGACGCTGGCAAAATGCATCAACAAAGCCAATGCGTGGATCGCCAGATCCGGCATCGAAGCCGAGGTGGTGATTGCCGACAATGGCAGCACCGACGGGTCGCAGGCCATCGCCGAGTCGCTGGGAGCGCGGGTCGTGCCGGTGGCGCAACGGGGTTATGGGTCCGCCTTGTTCCACGGCTCAATGGCGGCCAAGGGTCAATGGATCATCATGGGCGATTCCGATGATTCGTACGACTTCGGTAATCTCAGCTTGTTCGTCGAGAAATTGCGCGAAGGTTATGACCTCGTGATGGGTAACCGCTTTCTCGGCGGGATCGCGCCGGGTGCGATGCCGTGGAAGAATCGTTACATCGGCAATCCGGTTCTGACCTGGGTGGGTCGCCTGCTGTTTCGCTGTCCTGCCAAGGATTTTCATTGCGGTTTGCGCGGGTTCAGCCGGGACGCTTTTCTGCGGATGGACTTGCGCACCACCGGCATGGAGTTCGCCTCCGAGATGGTCATCAAGGCCAATCTGTTCGGCATGCGCGTCACCGAAGTGGCGACGACCTTGTCGAAGGATGGGAGATCCCGGCCGCCGCATCTTCTGCCCTGGCGGGACGGTTGGCGGCACTTGCGCTTCATGCTGCTGTTCAGCCCGCGCTGGCTGTTCCGCCTGCCGGGCATGGCCTTGTTCATCGTCAGCGCGATCGCTTACGTCGCCTTGTTACTCGGTCCCGTTCATGTGGGCAGCGTGACCTTCGACGTGCATACGCTGTTCTTTGCCGAGGCGGGTTTGGTACTGGGGTTCTTGGCCGCCGCCTTCTCCGTCATCGTCCGCATGTTCGTCGCCCGCGAGGGGCTGCTCAAGGAGCACACCATGCTCGGCAAGATGCGCAAGTCCCCGGTTCTCGAGGTGGGCAGCATTTTGGGAATCATCATGGTCGCGCTCGGCCTCGTGCTCGGAGTCGATGCGTTACTCGCCTGGGGCTCGACCCAATTCGGCTCGCTCGACCCGGGCGCGCTGTTGCGTAAGATCAGCTTTTCAACCACGCTCATCATCGTCGGCGGAATCACCGTGATGTTGTCGTTGATCATGGGGTTTTTGACCCTGCCCACCCGCGAGCAGCGCTACTGAATGACGAACCGCTTCACTCGCGCGGCGTCCCGTTTGCCTCGCTTCGCACGCTTCGGCGTGGTCGGTTCAGCGGGTTTTCTCATCGATTCGAGTGTTTTGTGGCTCGGAACTCACGAGGCGGGATTGGGCCTGTATCTCGGCCGGATCATCTCGTTCTGCACCTCCGCGACGATCACGTGGTATTTAAACCGTGCGATCACCTACAGCGACCGGGTGAGCAACGGTCGCCGCTCGGATCAATGGCTACTCTATCTCGGCGTGAGCCTGGCGGGAGCCGCGGTCAACTACGGTGTCTATTGTGCCTGTGTCGCCACGATCGACGTGGCAACCCGGTTCCCGACCTTGGGCGTGGCGATCGGCTCCGTCGCCGGCATGGTGGTCAATTTCACGGCGTACTCTAAATTCGTCTTTCGCGCCGCCGCGCCGGCGCTGCACGCGACCACGCCGCTGAAGGCGAACGGTGGCGGCCAAAGCTGACGAGCTTGCCGCCGATCAAAGATAAATTTTTGACATAAATTGAGGGTAACCTTAAGCAAGCCGCTGAGGGAAACCATGATGTTGTGATTGATGTTCAAGATCACACTTGGAATCTGATATAGGGTAATCTTTACACAACCCAGGTCGTTTGACCGGGCGGCACGGAAGCCGAGGACGTTGCGGCTTACGCTAGTACCTGGCCGGACTATACGTTAGACTTTTCGGGCACGCATGTAGATCATGTTAGGGCAGCTTGAAATCATTAGGGAAGATGCCGACAGTGCACCGCGCAGTGAATTTGTGGCTCGTGAAAGGACCCGTCTCCCCCAACACGTGAACGGTATCCCACCCCTTCGGCGGCTGAGCCTCGTCGGTACTTACCTCGAACCGCTTTATATTGCCTCCGCGGGCCGCAAGCTCTTCGGTTGGCTGCACACCTCCAGCGAGAATCGCAGCAGCGACTTAGGACTCGTGATCTGCAAACCCTTCGGCTTCGAAGCCATGAGCGGACATCTCAGCGTCCGCAGCTTCGCCGACACGGCCGCCTCACTCGGCATACCGACGATGCGATTCGATTACGCAGGAACGGGAGACTCCGAGGACTGCGATCCCTCGATCGATCAGATCGATGCCTGGGTGGCGGACATCCTCGCGGCGGTCGCAGAGTTGAAACAACGAACCAATGTCCAGCGCGTCTGCCTGCTCGGTTTTCGTCTCGGTGCCCTGCTGGCATCGCTGGCGGCCGAGAGAAGCGGTGCGATCGATGCGCTCATCACGATTGCTCCGGTGTTGAGTGGTGCCCGCTATTTGCGCGAACTGCGCACCTTCGAACGGGCGGCAGCGGGCTTCGGCGCGGCACGCGGCCACGGCCCCGCCGCTGCAGCCGGCGCCGGCAATGGCGGTCAGCCGCCCGAGCCTCGGGCTGCCGCCACCGATGGTTCAATGGAAGTGAGCGGCTTTCTACTGGCCGCCGCAACTATCAGCACGCTGGCCCGAGTCGACCTCGCCCAGTTGCAGGTGCCGGTCGCCAACCTGCTCGTGATCGACCGGAACGATCAGCCCGTCGCGCAGCCATGGGCCGAGACGATGGCTGCGGCAGGGGTCAAGACCCGGCACGTCATCCTGCCGGGGCTGGTGAAGATGATGTTGACCACCCCGAACGCAACGATCATCCCCCAGGAAATGCTGCAGGCGACACGGGAGTGGCTCGCCGATCTACCGCAAAGCTTCACTGACGTTAAGGTCGCTACCGACGAGGTGAATTCACCCGCCGGCGGCGTCGATGCCAGCCCGACGATGCAGTTTCGCAGCACCCATGGCGAAATACTGAGTGAGTACCCGGTGTTTCTCGCCGCGAGTCCCATGCTGTTTGGCATCGTCACCGAGACCCGGGCCAATGAGAACCGCCGCCGGGGCGTCATTTTGCTCAATTCCGGCGCCGATCTGCACATCGGGCCGCGCCGCCTGAACGTCTCGCTGGCGCGGCGCTGGCCGGCCAACGGCTATGTCGTATTACGCATGGACTTGGCGGGTCTCGGTGACAGCGAAGCGCGCCCGGGTCGTCCGGGAAACGAGGTCTTCCCGCCCAGCGCGATCGAGGATATAAAGGCCGCCGTGGATTTCATGCGCAACATCTGCGGAGTCCGCGAACTCACCATCAGCGGCATGTGTTCCGGTGCCTATCACGCACTTCGGGCAGCCGTCGGCGGACTCGACGTTGACCGGATTCTGCTCGTCAATCCGCTGAACTTCTTCTGGGAAGAAGGTATGAACGACGCCGAAGTTCAGCCTTGGGAGGTCGTGCGCAGCGCCTCCTTGAGCCGGGCGATGTCGCGCGAGTCCTGGAAGCGACTTTTCTCCGGCGACGTCACCGCACTGCGAGTGGCCAGTCTCTATATCAATCGCATGGGGCTCGAGCTGAGCTCGAAATGGCGAAACCTCGCTCGACGCCTGAAGCTGCCTTTACACAACGATCTGGGCCGCGAATTGCGAGACTTGACCGACCGCGGTGTGCGTACGGTCTTCGTCTTCTCGCGTGGCGATGCCGGAGTCGGTCTGCTGCAAATCGAGAGCGGGCTATCCGAGAAGGTATTGACCGAAAACTATGGCATGCGGATGATCGACGGCGCCGATCACGACTTCACCCGCAGCGCCTCGCGAGCGGCACTCCAGGACGTGCTGTCCTCGGAGCTCTTTTCGACCCCAATGCAGCCGCGAATCAACAAGCGCAAGTCGCTGGACGCGTTCGCACAATAACGGCGCCGCACAAACGGCGCGCTCGAGCGGTATCGCATCCTCATGCCGGCGTGGGGCTGACGATGCCACGGACCTCCAGGATCGACAAGACGATCAACGCGCAGACGTTCAACACCTCGCCGGCCACCATGCCGAGCAGCGCTCCGAACACACCAAATCGCATCATGCCGAAATAACTCACCGGCAGCGACAGGAGCGCATTGACGAAGGATAACGTCGCCAGCCGCCGGAACCGATGGCGCAACGTCAGCAGATACAGCATCTGGTCGCGAAACAGCATGAAGAATGACGCGGCGAACCACATCAAAAGCAGCGTGTCGCGATGCGCGAACTCTTTTTTCAAGACATGCTCGAACAGCCAGTCGCGCCCGATCCATACCGCGACGAAGTAGCACAGCGCGAGCATCGACAGCAGCAGGGCGAACGCCAACGAACGGCGAAACAGCCGTGCCGGTCCGTGGCTCTCCATCCAGGCCGCCGTCGTCGGCAGCATGACCGTCCCGATACCGGTGGATATCAGATTGATCGGCATGATCGTCAGGCGCGTCGCGGCGATGGCGGCGACCGCCTGGACACTCAACATGGCGGCGACGAGATAGCTGTAGCCTTGGTTCGACAGCCAGTGCACCATCGCGCCGCCCGACGACCACGCGCCGAGGGGCGCAAAGCTGCGCAAGGTTCCGGCTGACGGCGTCTCATTCCAGGGTTCGAAACGCCACAAAGCCCTGGCGCAGAGTTGGCCGCCGACCAGGGCAGCGAAGGCCATCATGAATACCGCGACGGCGGCCGGTGCCGCGGTGAAGGTCGCTATGAACGAACCGCCGACGAACAGCGCCGCGTAGATCGCATCGGCGGACAGGACGTCGACCGGCCGGCGGTGCCCGAGCAGCACCATGCGAAAGAATTCCCGGTACAGTGCGGCAAAGGTGGCGGTGGCCGCGGCCAGCAACAAGAGGCCAGTGGTCCAGGCCATCACGCCGGTCATACACAATACCAGCGTGAGCACGAACCCCGCGGCCAGGGCCCGAACACAGATCATCTGCTGACTTCGATACAGGCCGCCGACGAGGTCGGCGCGCTCGGTGAGATTGCCGCTGTTGATGCGGGTGACGAGTTGCGGCTGGATGAACGAACCTTGCATCATGATCATGAGCAGGATGCCGTTTTGGATGAGCACGTAGTAGCCGTATTGCAAATCGACCGTGCGCCGCAGCAAAACCAGGCCGACAAACAGGCTGGAACCCGATAGCACGGCCTGCATGAGCAGGGCGCTGCCCAGGAGTCGCATCAGGAAGGTGCCGTTGATCCGTCCGCGCGTCAGGCGGCCCAAGGATTGCTCGAGCTTGGCAATCATGGCTTGGCAATCATGGCTGGGCGATCATCGCTTGGGGATCATGGCAACTCGGGGTCATTGACTCATCCTGTAACGCGTCGATCCGCCGCAGGCCCGGTCTCGCTCACGCTTGCACTCTCCCACGCAGACCCGAGCGGGGGCGCGACATATGTCACACGGCGTGCATCCCGTCGGCGGGCAGTTCTGCAGCTATCTTTGTTGCCGTTGATAAGTTGACGTAAAGGTAAACACATGACGCAGCAATTCGGCCAAACCGCGAACTCTACAGGGCACCCGGGCCGGACGCGACCACGGCGTCTCATGGCCTTCAAGCGACCGTTCGGGCGAGCTGGCGAAAGCTTGGACTGGTCTCGAGCAGTTCCTGGTAGGTGCCTTGAGCGATGATCTTGCCGTTATCGATCTCGACGATGAGATCGCAGCGCCGCACGCTGCTCAGCCGATGGGCGACGAGTATGATGGTCAGATCGCGATTCAAGCCGTCGATGGCGCCCATGACCAAGCGTTCGGTTGCGTTGTCGAGAGCGCTGGTGGCCTCATCAAAGATGAGCACGCTGGCGCGCTTGTACAGTGCCCGAGCGATGCCGATGCGTTGGCGTTGCCCCCCCGAGAGGCGAATGCCGCGCTCGCCGACGATGGCATCGTAGCCGTCCTGGCGACTCTCGATGAATCCCGCAATCTGCGCCTGCGCGGCGGCGTGACGCACGCGCTCCCGGTCGATCTCGGCGGCGGGGACGCCAAAGGCGATGTTCTCAGCGAGCGTGGTATCGGCGAGGAAGATATTCTGCGGCACATGTGCGATCGCCCGCTGCCAGGCCCGAACGCGCACGCCTGTCACGGGCTGACCGTCCACCGTAAGGACTCCCTCCGTCGGTGGCAACAATCCCATCAGCAGATCGAGAGCGGTGCTCTTACCACTGCCGGTGGTGCCGACGAACCCGACCCGCGTGCCCTTGCGGATCGCCACGCTGAAATTCTCGAGCACCCACGGACTGCGCTCCGTATAGCGAAAGCGGACCGATTCCAAGCGAACGACGTCATCGAAGGCCAGCGCCGGCGGACGCGGAGCCAGCGCCGCGGCATCGATCGGTTGCTCCAACAACCCCAGCGTGGCCGCCAACGAGGCCTGGCTGCCGGCAATCATCGCCCAGGCACCGTAGGCCTGCTGCAGCGCCGGCAGCAATCGCTGGGCGCCGAAGGCGAGCGCGCCGAGCGCCGGTAACGCCTCGGCAACACCGCCCGGACTGCCGCTGATGACGAAGGCCAGCGCGGCGATCAACACCATGCCGAGCGCCTCGATCACGAAGCGGGGGCTATTCGCGAGAAACACGATCGCACCGTTCGCCCGGCGCAGCGCGTAATCCGCTTTGCGGAAAATCTTCTCATAGACGGGTTGCGTGCCATCGAGCAGCACATCGCGGATGCCGCCGATACCTTCCTGCAGCGCCTTGACCATGGCGGCGTGCTCGACCGAGTACCGCCGCCCGCTCTCGCGGATTCGCCGGCCCGTGAAGCGTCGGATCAACGCATAGCAGCCGCCGAAGCCGATGCTCGCGGCGGACGCCACGATCGGATTGATGGCGAACAGGGCCGACGTGATGAAAATCATCAAAATCACGGAACTCAACAGCGCCAGCAGGTTGGTCAGCACCTGCACGGTTTCGGCCACCTTGCCGGTGATGCCGCTGATGAGTTCGCTGCTGTTGCGCATCACATGGACTTGGTACGGCTGGTACAGCGTGCGCCGGTACGCCTCGCCGCTGAAATCCGAGCCCGTGGCCATCGCCACCCGCGTGCAGGTAAAGAGCAGCAACAACCGCAGGGCACCGGCCACGACCGCGGCGATCGCGAAGGCGGCCGCCAACCCTAAGATCAATTCACGCGGGCCGGTCACACCGAAGGCCGCCATCACGCGCTGCACGAGCGGGAATTTCACCACTCGCTCGGGCGCCGTGAGTACGCCCAAGAACGGGATTACGGCGCCCAAACTCACGACCTCTGCCAAACCGGCGAGCACGACCTGCGCCAGGATGGCGATGAATTGTCGTTTTCGGCGCGGCTGAAGCTGACGCCAGAGTCGCACGAGAAGGCTGCCGAGGCTCGCCGACGGTGACGCCCCTCTATCGTCCATACGCTCCACCCATGTTCATGAGATTGTCAAGTAATCACCAGGCGCACCGTACGCGTCTGCCGTATTTTAGCCGCTTTTTGCCACTAGGCCCGCGACCCACGCACGCTGCGACAGGGGTCACAGTTTGCCTGCATAATGTGTTTAGGCTAGCGGCGGTTGAGCCCTTAATCCTATGAATTTCCGACGTTACGCGATCGCCGCTTTAGCAACCTTCATCGGCTTGACCTCGCTGCATGCGCTCGAGCGCCAATCGATCCGCCTGGCCTGTTGGTCGGGCGGCTACTCGCGTGACGCGTGGATGGCCTACTGCGATTCCGATCGGTATGGGGTCTATGACGTCGATGCGGTCTGGTTCGACACCGAGGGCCGGGTCGGAGCCGCCGTCAGGCGCGCCCAGATTCTGACGCTGAGCGATAGCCGCCTGCAGAACGCGCTGTCACTGGGCGGCGCGGCCGACTGGTTTGCCAGGCGTGGCTATGCGACCTACCTGCTGGGTTTACCCACGGAAGAGAGCGGTTTTGCCGAAAAGCTGTTGGACCGATTCAAGCCGCATCCCGCCGTCGTCATTTTGGACGCCAGCCCCTTCTTCACGGGTGATCTCGGCCGCATCGAGGTACCGCTCAGCCGACAGCCGGAGCAAGAGCGCGAGGAGACGGTCGCGCTGCAAGGTTTTCAATCCTTCCACCAGAGCTTCTGTCGACACGCCGGGTGGTTCTGTGGGCACACCTTTTCCTATTTCAGGTCGCGGCGCGACGGTCACTGGATTTTCCCCAGCCAAAACGACCCGGTGTGGTTTGGCCGGGGCGGACTGCCGAACGACAAGGCGCGCTTTCCGACCAACGTGTTACCCGATGAGTTGGTGCCCCTCTATCCGGACTACCTGCGGGCGGCAAAGCGGCTCGTGGAAAAAATCCATGTGCCGAATCAATGCATCGTGCTGACGCACGTGCCGAATGACGTCAGGGGCGGTGACCTTGCGAGATATCTCGCGCACTCATTGGGTATCGTCTTGCTCGAACCCGAGGAAGCCAACCTCTACACCTTCGACCGGACGCATTTGACGCCCCAAAGCTCGCGCGAATGGACCGGCGAATTTCTCAAAGAACTCGAGCCCACGCTCGAGAAGTGCATCGCTTCGCCACACGACGCCCTGCAGGCCCACAATGACCCCGATGAAGGACATCCATGACCCAACAAACGATTCTCGACCAGGTCGGCTCAATCCTCCGTGACGTGCTGAATCTGCCCGATTTGAAGGTTACGCCCGCCACCACGGCGGAAAACGTCGAAGGCTGGGATTCCTTTGCCCACATCAATCTCGTCGTCGCGATCGAGCAGCATTTCCACATCAAGATTCACACCGCAGAAATCGAAGAATTGAAAAACGTCGGCGAGCTGACCCAGTTGGTGGCAGACAAGCTGCGGCGCCCGTAGACGCATGCTCTTCAACTCGACCGTTTTCCTATTCTGGTTTTTGCCGATCGCCTGCGTGAGCTACTACGCGCTCGCGCATGTCTACGGAGCCTCCGCCGCAAAGGTGCTGTTGTGCATCGCCTCCTTGGTATTTTATGGTTGGTGGAATCCGAGATTCGTGCTCTTGTTGATCGGTTCGATCGCCTTCAACTACACCTTGAGCCTCGCCCTCACGGGCGGTGAGGCGCGGCAGCGCCGGGAGCGCTGGCTTTTTTGGCTCGGTATTACGGCCAACCTGCTGCTGCTCGTCTATTACAAATACCTGTTTCACGTGTTGGACTACTTGCACGTGCTGGGATGGGTACAGAGAGACTACGGGTCGGTCCTCTTGCCGATCGGGATCTCGTTCTTTACGTTCACGCAGATCGGTTATCTGGTCGATTGCCGGCAAAGCCTGGTGCGCGAGCGCAACCTGCTCGACTATGTGCTCTTCGTGACTTTCTTTCCGCATTTGATCGCGGGCCCCATTCTCCATCATCGCGAGATCATGCCGCAGTTCGCGAACGAGGCGACCTACCGTTTTCGCTTCGATAATCTCGCGGTGGGTATGACCCTGTTCAGTGTCGGACTCATCAAGAAGGTGCTGCTCGCGGATACCATCGCCCCGTGGGCAGAAGCCGGTTTCGTCGCTCCTCATGGGATACCCTTCCTCAACGCGTGGTCGACGGTGCTGGCCTATTCGATGCAGCTTTATTTCGATTTTTCCGGCTACTCGGACATGGCGATCGGTCTCGGCATCCTGTTCGGCGTCAAGTTGCCGCTCAACTTCAACTCTCCCTACAAGTCCACCTCGGTCATCGATTTTTGGCAGCGTTGGCACATGACCCTGACCCGCTATCTAACGTTGCTGTTGTACAATCCCATGGCGCTGTGGATCGCGCGGCTACGTCAGGCGCGAGGCCACGCGGTCAATCGCCAGGCCGCGGCCACCCCGGCCGGTTTCGCCACCATGATCGTCGTTCCCACCGTGTTCACCATGTTTCTCGCCGGCATCTGGCACGGCGCGGGCCTGCAGTTCATCATTTACGGGTTGTTGCACGCGTCGTATCTGACGGTCAATCATGCTTGGCGTACCGTGCGCCCCACGCGTCCAGCGACACAAACATCGCCGCTGGCGACGGCCTGGTCGATCCTCTGGCGGGTCGTGCTGACCTACGATGCGGTGCTGGTCGCGCAAATTTATTTTCGCGCGAACAGCGCCGGCGACGCCACGTCGATGCTCGCCGGCATGATTGGGCTGCATGGCAGCGGGCTTCCCCTGCCGGTGCCGCTCGGTACATTGCAGACGCTCGGCATGCTGGGCGACCACCTCAGAAGCTTGCACCTGCTGGAGGTTGGCTTGCGAAGCTCGTACAACGAGCTGACCCGGCCGTTGTTCATGAACGGATTGCTGACGTTGGGTTTGGGTGCGATTGCCTTCGGGGCGCCCAACATTTATCAGATATTGAACCAATGGTCGCCGGCGCTGAGCAAGATCAAGCTGCAACCGACCCGGCGTTGGTTGGCCTGGGAGCCGAATGCGCCTTCGGCGGTCGCGGTCGGCACGCTGTTGTTCGTCGCCACCTTGTACTTCGACCGAACGGGCCGGTTTTTGTATTTTCAGTTTTGAGGTCGACGCGCCGGTGCGCGCAAGTTAGCCGGGCGCCCCGCCGAGCCGCCGGCTCCACCACGCCCGGTAGACCTGGAAATGCGCGATCAGCGCCATCGTCGGAATCAGCCAGGCCACCCGCGCCTCATAGCGGTCATGAGGCCCGGACAGGATGCCGCACACCGCCGCGTTGACCAGCACGCCGAACACCACCAGGGAGGTGATGCGCAGCACCCGCTTCGACGCGGCGCCGCGTTCCCGCCGGGCAACGACATAGATCCAACCGATGCAAGCCAGGCCGACCGCGGTGGACAGATAGCTCAGCACCGTGAGCGTGCCGATCGGCATCGTCCCTAGATAGGCCGGCGTTGTTCGCATCACGGCGAAGTAGGCGGGTGGGACCTTGTTCTCGAAGAAGATCTTCGAGCCGGGCGTGTACGAGAACTCGGTCGCCCCCAGCAGCACGGACTGCTCGAGTGCGTTACGCGCCGACACGGCGAGCTGGCTCACGGGGTCGTGAGCGAGGACGGCGGCCGCGAAGCGATATTGCTCATGCGACAAGGCCCGCCGCACCGGCGGCGCGGATGCCATGAAGACGCCGGGCGACGGGTCTTGCGACCACAAGAAAACATCGCTCTGCATGGGCAGTCGATCGACGAAGCCGCAGACGACAAAGCCGCTTTGCGGGCAGGTGTCCGCCAGATATCGGTAACCCGGACCGTCGTCCACCAGCCTCGCCATCAAGAAGGGCGGGGTCAAGGGTGGCTCGCCGACCAGTTTCGTCACGGCGAGCGTGAAGGCCGCACCGCAGCCAAACGCAAACACCAGCCCGACGCCGATTGCCGCCAGCCCGCGCAGCATGACTTCCTGCCGCCGCCACAGCCACAGCACCGCCCCCACGCCCAGCATGAGGACGGCAAGCAGCACGTGGCTGGTGTGAAACGTGAGACCGACGGCCAGCAAGAGGAACCAGAACCAGGCGAGGCCGGGGCGACCCCTCAAGTCACAGGTGAGCAGCACCGCGCACGCAAGGATGATGAGTCCGGCGAACACATCCGGCAGCAGATAGGACGCATACAACGGCGCGGCCGTGAAACCGGCCACGACCACGACCACGATCGCCAGGAACTGCCAGCGCAACAGATTCGTGGCTTGCAGGGTGGCCCAGAGGGCGAGTACCAGGAGCGCCGCTTGAATGACGATCGACAACCACTCGCCGCCGGCACGATCACCCAGATAGAGCAGCGCGCCATAGTAAATGGAACGCCCCGCCAAGACCGTCTTGTCGGCGAGGGGGCTTGATTTCGCGCCGGACGTCGGCCGAGACCCTTGCGTGGCGGCGCCGCTCGGCGACCCTTGCGCAGCGGCGCCGCTCGGGACGGACCATGCGGTGGTAACGCCGGTCAGCCGGCTGAAGGCGACGTCCGCACCGCGTAGGTAAGCCGTGGTATCGGTCATGAAAAAGGCCTGGCCGTTATAGAACGCCGGCCACAGCATCAACACCGTGCCGGCCAGTAACCCTAGAATCGCTGCCGGCCACTTCGCCATCATGAGTCACACTTCCAAATCGCCAAGGACCGAGCTTAACATTACGCATTTGCCGGCGAGGCGATTGCGACGACGTCACGATTACCGCCGTTCACTCATCCCTGCACGTCCCCGGATAATCGCCATGACCCATTCGCTGCGACTCAGCAAGCTTCTAATCACCGCGATGTCGTGCACCGCCGCCCTACTGGCGGCCCGCAACTCGACGGCCTTTGCCGCCGAACCCCGGGCCGCCACCAGCACGGCGGAACAGGCACGCTGGCGCCAGGAAGCCGCGGACACGGTCATTGTTCGCGACGACTGGGGGATCGCGCACGTCCACGGCCACACGGACGCCGATGCCGTCTTCGGCATGATGTACGCCCAAGCCGAGGACGACTTCAACCGCATCGAAACCAATTATCTCAATGCCCTCGGACGTCTCGCCGAAGCGGAGGGCGAGAGCGCGCTCTGGTCCGATCTGCGCCAACGGCTGTTCATCGACCCCAAAAATCTGCAGAGCCTCTATGGCCGCAGCCCCGCGTGGCTGCAACGACTTGAGGTCGCCTGGGCCGACGGACTCAACTTCTATCTCAACACTCACCCGGGGATTCACCCTCGAGTCCTCATGCGCTTCGAGCCCTGGATGGCGTTGAGCTTCAGCGAGGGCAGCATCGGCGGCGACATCGAACGGGTCGATCTCGCCGCCTTGGAAGCCTTCTATGGAGCGGCTGACGCGGCGCCGCGAACCGCCTACGACCCGACACCCCGCGAGCCCGGCGGATCGAACGGCATCGCCATCGCCCCGGCGAACAGCGTGAACCACCATGCGCTGCTGCTCATCAATCCGCACACGTCTTTTTTCTTCCGCTCCGAACTGGCGGCTGACAGTGACGAAGGCCTCGACGTCTATGGCGCCGCCACCTGGGGTCAATTTTTCATCTACCAGGGATTCAACGAGCGCGTCGGCTGGATGCACACCTCGAGCGGCGTCGACAATGTGGATTTCTTCGCCGAAAGCGTCGACGGCAAACCGGGTCATCTGACCTATCGGTACGGCAACGAGCAGCGACCGGTCGGCACGTCCGAGATCATTCTCCGCTATCGCGACCAGGCGGGCCGGCTCGAGCAACGCCGCTTCAACATCTTCCGTACGCAGCACGGCCCGGTGATCGGCAAGGCCAATGGCCATTGGCTGAGTGTTGCCCTGATGAACAAACCGGTCGAGGCCCTGAGTCAATCATATCTGCTGACCAAGGCACGCAATTATCGTGAATTCATGCAAGCCATGGAGTTCAAGGCGAATTCATCCAACAACACCGTGTATGCCGATGCCGACGGCAACATCGCGTATCTGCACCCGCAGTTCATCCCGCGCCGCGACGACCGCTTCGACTATACGAAAGCGGTCGACGGCTCGAATCCGGCCACGGATTGGCGAGGCTTGCATACCCTCGACGAGTTGCCTCAGGTGCGCAATCCATCCGTCGGTTGGATCATGAACACCAACAACTGGCCCTACTCGGCCGCCGGTCCGGACAGTCCGAAGCGCGAAAATTTCCCACGCTACATGGACACCTTCGGCGAGACGCCCCGCGGCGTCCATGCCACCCTCCTGCTCACCGGTCACAGCGGGTTCAGCGCGGAATCCTTGAACCGCGCCGCGTACGATGACTATTTGCCGGCATTCGCCAGACTGATTCCGGTGCTGCTCGGCGACTATGACGCACTCGCGGAGTCGGATCCGACGAAGGCGCAACTCGCCGCGCCGATTCGCGAACTGCGCGCCTGGGATTTCCGCTGGGCTGCGTCGTCGGTCGCCACCACGCTGGCGGTGCTCTGGGGCGACGACCTGTGGGCCAAGTTCGACGCTGATGCCACCGCGCGCCGCATGTCCGTCTATGAGGCGATGGCGAGCCACGCCAACACGGCGGCAAGGCTGTCGACGTTGCAGGCGGTCTGCACCCGCCTGACCCACGACTTCGGTGAGTGGCGCGTCGCCTGGGGCGACGTCAATCGTTACCAGCGCCGCAATGGCGACATCGAGCAACGCTTCGCCGATGCGGCACCCAGCGTTCCCGTCCCCTTCACATCCGGGCGTTGGGGATCGCTCGCCGCCTTCGGGGCGCGGCGCTACGAGGGAACGACGAAGTACTACGGCACGAACGGCAACAGTTTCGTCGCCGTGGTCGAATTCGGCGACCGAGTCTCGGCACGTGCCGTGTCGATCGGCGGCGAGAGTGGCCATCCGGACTCACCGCATTTCGCCGATCAGGTGTCGCGCTACGTGGCGGGCGCGCTTCGCCCGGTCTACTTCTATCCCGCCGATCTCGAGGGCCACGTCGAGCGCCGGTACCATCCCGAGTGACCTCGGCAAAAATTCGCGCGCTCGTACGTGAGCGTCGAGATCGGCGGGAGCCTGCCAGGCTGCGAAATTTTAGGCTCGCTGCTCTGGATAGAATCGCACGCCCAAGCTAACCTCTGGCGGAGCCGTCAGACCTCTGACGGCACCCGCTGGGAAGTGCCGTATGTCCGATTCGATTTCCTCCGCCCTGCTGCCCCAGGACTGCACGTACAACGCCGCCGACTGGTCGATCCTGGCGCGTCACTGGTTCCCCATCGCCGCGGCTACGAGCGTCGGTGCATGGCCGGTCGCCGTCACTCTCCTGGACGTCAAGCTGGTCGTTTACCGCCTGGAAGCGGGCATTCGCGTCAGCCTCGACCGTTGCCCGCATCGCGGTGCTCCCTTGAGCATGGGCTGGGTCAAGGCGGATGAGCTCATCTGTCCCTATCACGGACTGCATTTCGGCGAGAACGGTCAGTGCCGCCAGATTCCCTCGCAACCGGAGGTCAAGCCGCCGGCACGGTTCCGTTTGACGAGCTTTCCGGCGCTCGAGCGCTACGGTCTCATCTGGACCTGCCTCGACCCCGCGGAAGGTGAACCGCACATTCCGCCGTTTCCGGCCTGGGGACGACCCGACGTGCAATCCATCCTCCTGCCGCATGTGGATATCGCGGCCGCGCCGGGCCGACAAATCGAGGGCTTCATCGACGTCGCGCACTTCGCCTGGGTGCATCGCGAAACCTTCGCCGATGCCGATAACGCGGTCGTGCCCCTGTTCGAAACCCGCACCACCGACTACGGCTTCCAATCCGCATATTGGAGTTCGGTGAGCAATTATGCCAAAGGCCAGCGGCATCGCGAGCCGCCGGATTTTCGCTGGTTGCGCCTATTTGACGTGTTTCCGCCGTTCGCCGCCATGCTCACCATCCATTTTCCGGGAGATGGCCGGCTTTGGATCTTGAACCTCGCGAGTCCGGTGTCGGCGCGGCGCACGCGCTTGTTCGTGCCCTGGGCGCGTAACTTCGACCTCGATGGCTCAGTCGATGATGTCTATGCCTTCAATGCCAAGGTCTTCGCCGAGGACCAAGCCATCGTCGAACGCCAGGAGCCGAAGGACCTGCCGCTCGAAGCGGACGTCGAACCCCATTTTGCTGCGGATCGCAGCGGGGTGGCCTACCGGCGCGCGCTGAAAGCCATGGGCCTCACCTTTGCAAAACCGCGTGCCGGGGCGATTTAAGGCATGCTGATCGACCGCCGCCGGTTCCTGCAGGTGAGTGCCGGGGCCACAAGCTCGATGCTCCTCAGACCGCGGAGCGCAATCGCATCACCCGCCCCGGTTTCACCCGGCGCGCCAACCGCCGCCGCCAAACCCCTGCCGCCGGTTGCCGAGGAATCGGCATTGATTGCGTTCGGCCACGTCGGCCCGGTTGCCGACGAGTGTTGGACCTGGTCGCACGATCAGGGAATGAAAGCGGTACAGGCGGCTTTCCCAAAGCTCAAGACGGTGATGGTCGAGAGCGTTCCGTTCTCGGCGGATGCCTCGCGCATCTTCCGCCGCTTCGTCGGGCAAGGCGCCCAAATGGTGTTCGCGACGTCGAACTATGGGGATTTTCTCTACGATGTCGCACGACGCGCACCCGACGTCGCGTTCTTCGAGTGCGACGGCCGCAACCCGCTCACCAATCTGGGGACCTACTATGTCTCGCACTGGTATCCGAGCTATGTCGCCGGCGTCGCCGCCGGCCTGATGAGCAAGACCGGCAAACTCGGCTACGTCGCTTCCTTCCCAGTGCCAAGCGTGCACTCCGGCGCGAGCGCCTTCCTGCTGGGCGCGCGCTCGACGAATCCGGCCGCCACCCTGCAGGTCATCGCCATCAACAAATGGTTCGATCCGCAAGCCTCCACTCAGGCCGCGTCCGCGCTGATCGACAATGGCGCCGACATGCTGTTCGGCATCATGGATGAAGCCGGCTATCTCCAGGTGGCGGAGAAGCGCGGCGTCAAAGCCGTGATGTGGGGGACCGATATCCGTCGCTACGGCCCGAAAGCCTACGTGAGTTCGGTGATCATCGACTTTCGCAAATTCTACGTGGAGCAAGTCCGCCTGCGCCTCGCCGGCCAATGGACCCCGCCCAGCGTCCTCTTGCCGATGGGCGCCGGGGTGGATATCGATGCCTGGGGCGAGACCGTTCCACCCGACGTGCGCAAACGCGCCGATGCCGTGCGCACGAAAATCTTGGGCGGCTGGAACCCGTTCACGGGTCCGCTCAAAGACAACAAGGGCGCTCTGCGGGTTGCGGCCGGCAAGACCATGACGGAAGCGGAACTCTACAATTGGGATTGGTCGCTCGACGGAGTCGTCGGCATCTGATGACGGCCGGTACCGCGTCCTTGGACCCTTCGCCGCTGGTACGACTGCTGGGCATCACCAAGACCTTTCCCGGCGTGCTCGCCTGTTCCGACGTCGATCTCGAGGTCGCGCGCGGAGAGATCCACGCGCTCTTGGGCGAGAACGGCGCGGGCAAGTCCACCCTGATGAATATTCTCACCGGCATCTACCAACCGGATGCCGGCGAGATTCTCATCGCTGGCGAGCGCCGTCATTTCACCTCCCCGGCCGAGGCGATGGCGGCCGGCATCGGCATGGTCCACCAGCACTTCAAGCTGGTGACGTCCTTCACCGTCGCCGAGAACATCCATTTGGGCTGGGAGCGCACGCCGGCGCGCATCCGCGCTCGCGAACTCGCGGCCCGCACCGAGGAGCTCGCCCACAGCCTGGGGCTCGCGGTGCGCCCCGATGCGCGGATCGATGAGTTATCGACCGGCGAACAACAACGCGTCGAAATCCTGCGCGTGCTGTCGCGCTCCGCGCAGGTGCTCATTCTCGACGAACCCACCGCGGTGCTCTCGCCGCGCGACGCCCAGGAGTTGTTCAAGACCCTGAAGACCTTCGTCGCGCGCGGCCATGCGGTGATTCTCATCAGCCACAAGCTCGACGAGGTGCTGACCATTGCCGACCGCATCACCGTGCTGCGCGGTGGACGAAAGATCACGACCCTATCAGCGCGCGACTCGACCGCACGCAGCCTCGCCCGCTTGATGGTGGGACATGACCTCGTTGGCGCCGCCGCCCGGATCCACCCCGCCGGTCGCGAACCCGATGCCAGCTCCAGCGCGCCGGCGGGTCCCGCCGCGACGGCCGCCATCGCGCCCCCGCCCGTCATGCCCGTACTCGAACTGCGCCGCGTCACGGTCACTGATTCGACCGGCCGGGCCCGGCTCGATCGTATCAGCCTCGCGCTTCATGGCGGCGAGATCCTGGGGATCGCCGGTGTCACGGGCAATGGTCAAAAGGAACTCAGCCAAGTGCTCACCGGGTTGCTGCGCGTGAGCGCCGGCGAGATCATCCTGGGCGGCGCGGACTTCTCGCGGCGCAGCGCCCGCGAATTCGCCGCCTTCGGTGTCGGCCACATCCCGGAGGATCGACTGCAAAGCGGGCTCGCCCCGGCGTTGTCGATCATCGACAACAGCGTCCTGCGGGAATATGGCCATGAGCCGGTTTCGCTGCGCGGCTGGTACCGGCCCGCCAAGGCGCGTGCGCTCGCGCAATCCCTGGCGGCGGCGGCCGCGGTGCGGGTCGCGGATTTTGCCATGCCCGCCGCCAACCTGTCGGGCGGCAATCAACAGCGTCTGGTCGCGCAGCGCGAGCTGCGCATCGCCACTCGCGTGTTGATCGCGGCCTACCCCAGCCGCGGGCTCGATGTGGGAGCCATCGATGCCATGATGGGCTGGGTCGTGCAATTACGCGATCAGGGCGTCGGCGTAATCCTGATCTCCGAGGAACTCGACGAGTTGCGGCAGGTCGCCGACCGGATCGCCGTGATGTGCCAGGGGGCCATCATGGGCGTGGTGGATCCCGCGTCGGCGTCGAACGAGGAACTCGGCTTGCTGATGGCAGGCCAGCGCCATCGGACACCCCCGCCGCTCGAAATGCGAGGCTGACGTTGGCCTACCGCCTGCAGCGTTTTCCGACCCCGCTCAAGTCGAGCGCCATTGCCGCACGCACCATCGCCGTCGTGCTCGCTCTGCTCACCGCCGGTGCCGCTCTGGCTTTTTCGGGAGCATCGCCGGTGGCACTCGCCCGCGAAGTCGCCGGCGATACCTTTGGCTCGGCCTTTGCGCTGCAGGATCTCGCCTTGCTGGTGAGTCCCTTGATCCTGACCGGTCTGGCGGTGGCTGTGGCCTTGCGCGTCGGCGCCTGGAACATCGGTGCCGAAGGGCAGTTCAATGCCGGCGCTCTGGCGGCGGCGGGTGTCGGACTGTTCCTGCCCGGTCCGCCGTTCGTCATCTTGAGTTTGATGCTGCTCGCGGGAATCGGCGGCGGCGTGCTCTGGATCGCGGGTCCGGCGCTCGCGCGCGCGTATTTCGGCATCAGCGAACTCATCACCACGCTGCTGCTGAATTTCGTCGCCGGGCTCTTAGTGTACTGGCTGGCGACTGGCCCGTGGCTCGAACCCAGCGGCCGGGCGATCGGCACCACCGCGCGCATCACCGTCGAAGTCCCGGAATTCTGGGAGGAAGTGCACTGGGGACTGCCCGCGGCGGTCATCCTCAGCCTGACCGTGGCCGCGCTGCTGCGCTTCACGCGCTGGGGGTATGAAATCCGTATCTGCGGCTCGAACCCACAGGCAGCGCGCTATGCCGGCATGCCGGTTCGCCGTCATCTCATCACCGTGATGCTGCTCTCCGGCGCCATCGCCGGCGCCGCCGGCATGGCCGAGGTGGCCGGCACGGTGCATCACTTGCAGGGCGGGATTTCCAACAATTTCGGTTATCTCGGCATCATGGTCGCGGTGCTGGCGCGGCGCTCCACGCTGGGCGTGCTGGCCGGGGCGCTGTTCATGGCGGTGCTGCTGAATAGCGGCATCATTCTCTCGACGCGCGGAGTCGATGTGTCCGTCGTGCTCGCGGTCACGGGGCTGGTATTGTTGTACACCGCGATCGGCGATGAGGTCGCGCATTATCGTCTCGTCCGTAGTCCCGAACCGACCACCGTGGGAGTATCGCCATGACCGACTTGACCACCGGCTTGCTGCACACGGCGGTGCTCGCCGGCGGCGTTCCCGCGCTGGCGGCACTCGGCGAAGTCTTGAGCGAGCGGGTCGGGGTCATCAATCTCGGTGTCGAGGGACTGATGGCCTTGGGGGCGCTGACCGCCGTCGTCACCGTGGTGTCGACGTTGAATCCCTACCTCGGCCTGTTGGCGGCACTCGGCGTCGGTGTGGCCTTCGGCGTCGTGTTCGCCTTCGTCACGGTGCAAGTCCGCGCCAATCAAGTGCTCTGCGGCCTGGCGCTCACGCTGCTCGGGACCGGCCTCGCCGCGGCGCTCGGCAAGCCCTACTCGGGCACCCCGGTGCCGGCCCTGTTCGGCCCAGCGCCGCTGCCCTATCTGTCGCGGCTCCCCGTGGTGGGCGAGGCCTTCTTCTCACAGAACATGCTGGTGTACGTGATTTATCTCATCCTGCCGGCCGGACTCCACTATCTGCTGTTTCGCACCCGTCACGGCCTGAACCTCCGCGCCGTCGGCGAGAATCCCGCCGCCGCCGATGCGGCCGGCATCCCCGTGCAACGGATACGCTTCTGCTACGTGGCCTTGGGTTGCGCGTTCGCCGCCGCGGCGGGGGCCTACCTCACGCTCTGCTTCGTGCCATCATGGTCGGAGGGCGTGGTCGCCGGCCGTGGCTGGATCGCCGTGGCGCTGGTCATCTTCGCCGGCTACCGCCCGATCAATGCGGTACTCGGTGCCCTGCTCTTCGGCGCAACCACCGCGCTCGGGTTCCTCGGGCAGGCACGGAATTGGCCGGTGGCGGCGCCGGTATTGTCGATGCTGCCCTACCTCGCCACGTTGTTATTGCTCATCGTGCCGGTGGCCGCTTCGCCCGCCCTGCGCCGTCGCATGGCGGCTCCCGCCGCCTTGGGCTTGGCGTATTTCCGCGATGAGCGTTGAAGGAGCGTTGCCATGCAGCCATCGGCCGTAGCCGCCGTCATCCGTGGTCTGAAAAAGGCGGGAGTGAGCATCGTCTGCTACCTGCCCGACTCGCTGTTCAAGAACCTCTACCCGGCGCTCGACGCGGATCCGGATCTTCGCACCATCCGCGTGACCAACGAGGGCGAAGGCGCCGCCATCTGCGGCGGCGTATTTTTGTCGGGCAGGCGCGCGGTGCTGGTCATGGAGAACTCGGGCCTGCGCGCCGCCGTCGAGCCGCTCGCCCGCATGGGATTGGGCGCCGGCATCCCGGTGGTGATGCTCATGAGCTACCGCGGCGAATTCGGCGAAAACAATTGGTGGGCCATTCCGCACGGCATCACCATGGAGCCTGTATTGAACGCCATGCGCATCCCCTACCAAGTCATCCGCGAGGAAGCGCGCATCGAACGCGCCATCGTCGAGGCCTACAGCTGGTCCTATGCCGCCTACTATCACTCGGCGGTGGCGCTCGGCGGGGAAATCGTCCGATGAAGCGTTACGACTGCATGCAGCTCCTGGCCGCGCAACTCAAGAACGAACTGGTGATTCTCTCGCTCGGCGGCAGCGTCGATGAATGGTACAACGCCGCGCCGCACATGCGCGCGGCCAGCCTCTTCCAGCAACAATTGGGCTGCGTGACACCGCAGGCCTTCGGGCTCGCCTGCGGCCTGCCGCATCGGCGTATCGTCTCCCTGGACACCGACGGCGGCCTGCTGTTCAACCTCGGCATTCTCGCCACCCTCGGGAACGAACAGCCGCCGAATCTGTTCATCGTCGTCTGGGACAACGAGTGCTACCTGTCGATCGGCGGCCCGCCCACCCACACCGCCGGCGGCCGCGTCGATCTCGCCGCCATCGCCCGCGGCTGCGGCGTCGAGCAAGCTTTCACCGCGCGAACGCTTGAGGAATTCGCGGCGCATTGCACCGCCGGCCTCGAGGCTAAAGGCCCCTACCTCATCGTCGCCAAGGTAGAGACCGGCGTCACGCCCGACATCAAACGCAAACACAGTGACGGTCGCGAGGATAAATACCTGTTCGTCCGGCACGTCGAGGCGAGCGAGGGCATCGTCATCATGGGTCCGAGCGAGCATAACTAGATGGTCACCGACGCCCCTATGCCAGGCAGCGCGGTCCTCTTGAGCGGCGATGCGCTGCTGACCATGGACCGTGAGAATCGCGTCATCGCCGACGGCGCTGTGCTCATCAACGGCGGCTGCGTCGTGGCAGTCGGCACACGGACGGAGCTCGCAGCGGCGCATCCCAATATCCCCGTGAAGCACATCCCGCACAGTGTGCTCATGCCGGGACTCATCAATGCGCATGCGCACTCCGGTCTGCTGCGCGGCACCGCCGAACACCTGCCGGTGTGGGAATGGCTGCGGGTGCACATCGATCCCATGCACCGCGTCATCACGGCCCGCGAGGCCGAGCTCGCTTCCTGGCTGTGCTATGCCGAGAGCCTGCTCTCGGGCACGACGACCGTGGTCGATATGTGGCGTTTCATGGAGGGCAGCGCCAAAGCGGCCGAAACCTTGGGTGTTCGGCTGGTTGCGGTTCCCTACGTGGGCGAACATCCGGACTACAATTACTTCGAAACCCTGGACAGCAACGAGGCGCTGCTCGAGCGCTGGCACGGCAAGGCGGACGGCCGCATCAACGTCTGGGTGGGACTCGAACATCTCTTCTATGCCGACGCCGCCGGCCAGCGGCGCGCCATCGACCTGGCGAAGATGCATCGCACCGGCTTGCATACGCATTGCAGCGAGTCGGAGGTCGAACTTCCCGAGTTCGCGCAGCGCTACGGCAAGCGGCCGATGTTCGCGCTCGAGGACCTGGGGTTCTTCGACACCCCGCACACCTTGATCGCGCATGCCGTGTGGCTCGATGCCGCTGAGATCGAACTCATCTCGCAGCGCCGCGTCAGCGTCGCGCACAATCCCGTCAGCAACATGAAGCTCGCCAGCGGCTTTGCGCCGGTGGCCGAGTTCTTGGCGGCCGGCATCGCCGTCGGCCTGGGCACCGATGGCGAGAAAGAGAACAACAACTTCGACCTGTTCGAAGAGATGAAAGTCGCCTCGCTGTTGGGCAAGCTGCGCCACTTGGATGCCACCGCCATGGACAGCTGGCAGGTGCTGCGCATGGCCACGAGTTTGGGCGCCAAGGCTTTGGGGCTTGATCACGAGATCGGCTCGCTTGAAATTGGCAAGCGCGCCGACGTCATCGCCGTCCGCACCGATACACCCCGCATGACGCCGCTCTTCACCGACGGTCCGTACTTCAACCTGCAGCACAATCTAGTGCACGCCGTGCGCGGCGGCGACGTCGCGCTCACCATGGTGGACGGTCGCATCGTGGTCGAGGACGGCGTCTTGCAGACCGCCGATCTCGCCGAGATCGTGAGCGAGGCCCAGCTCGCCGCCCCGGCGCTGTTCGCCCGGCGCGCGGCCTACCTCGCGCGATCAGCGCAGGGCTCATGACCCCGCCGGCCGTGGATTTCACGGTACGTAAAGTCCGCTCGATCCGTGAGGCGGTCGAGTGTTTTGCGCGCGCAACCGCCCCGCTCGCGCCCACCGCGCCCACCGCGCCCACCGCGCGCTTCGTTGCCGGCGGCACCGCCCTGCAACTCGAGTGGGTGAATGGCATCCCCGCGCCCGGGACCTTGATCGCCCTGGGCGACATCGCCGATTTAAAAGGCGTCACCCGCCGCGGCGACCTCGTTCGCATCGGCGCGTTGACCCCGCTCGCCGAATTGGAGCGCCACCACCACATCAACACCACCCTGCCGCTGCTGGCAGCGGCCATCCAAAGCGTTGCCGCGCCCTCGGTGCGTCGGCTCGCGACGCTCGGCGGCAATGTTGCCGGCCGTACGGGATGCTTGCTCCCCGCCCTGCTGGCCCTCGATGCCACGCTTGAAGGGTTTGCGAGCTCAGGTACCTGGCGACGATCACTCCATGACTGGTTGTCGACCGCAGCAACGCCCGACGAGATCATCACAGCGGTCGAAGTCCCGGCGATGCGCGATGACTCGCGTTGGACCACACGCAAGATCGGCCGGCGAGCGACCTTCTCACCCTCCGTGATCGGTGTCGCCGGGCGCATCGAGGTAAACGCAGGACGCGTCATCATCGCGCGACTCGCCGTCGGTGGCGGGATCGTCCCCGCCGCGAGGCTCTCACGCGCCGAAGCGTGGCTCGAAACACAGGACGCGCGGACCATCGAGTGGGACAAACTGCACCAGCGCCTGACCGCCGAAATCAACGCGCCCGACGACGCCTTCCGCAGCGCTCGCTATCGTCGCTTGGCCGGGAGTAACGCGCTGGTATCCGGGCTCGGCGGACGATTGCCCGGACGGCGCTCCGCCCACGCGCGCATCCGCGCCCACGCTGCTTTCGACCCTGCGCCCGCGCCGGCGCCAGCGGCCCCGCCCGTGCCCGCGCCTGCGCCCGCCGTACCCGGCGAGATCCAACTCACCCGCCGCGCACACCCCACCCGGTGGTACCCCCGTCCCGACGGCGCGGCGAAAGTCGCGGGGGGCTTTCGTTATCTCACCGATCACCGCACGCCCGGCATGCTGGTGGGCCGTATACTGCGCGCCGGCCGCGCCCATGCGCGCATCCTGTCCATCGATACCACGCGCGCCGAAGCGCTCGCCGGCGTGATCGCCGTCGTCACCCATCGGGACGTCCCTGGACTGAATGCATTCGGCATCATCGTCCAAGACCAACCCGCCCTCTGCCATGACGTGGTGCGCTACGAAGGCGACGCGGTCGCGGCGGTGGCGGCGGTGGATGCGGCTACCGCCGAGGCGGCACTGGCATTGATCGACGTGCGCTATGAATCACTGCCGGTGGTCACCGACCCGCAGGCCGCTCTCGAAGCCGGCGCACCGCGGCTGCACGCCGGCGGCAACCTACAACGGCGCATCGACTATGCGCGCGGCGATGTCGACGCCGGCTTTGCTGCCTGCACCCACATTCTCGACGAGTCCTACGTCACGCCACGGCAAATGCATGGCTTCATGGAGACCGAGGGCGGTTGGGCGAGCCTCGCGGCCGATGGCACGCTCGCGATGCATGCGGGCGGTCAACACGCCTTTCGCGATCGACTTCAGCTGGCCCGCATCCTCGCGATGCCCGAAGACAAGATTCGCGTCGTCACCAGCCCCACCGGCGGCGCCTTCGGCGGCAAGGACGAACTCACCGTCCAACCCGCCTTGGGATTGCTGGCTCTGAAAGCACGACGGCCCGTGCGCCTGCAGCTGTCGCGCGCCGAATCTGTGCTCGCTGGTACCAAGCGCCATCCGATGCTCATCCGTATGCGCACGGGCTGCGCTGCCGACGGGCGCTTGCTCGCGCAGGAAGTCGATGTGCTCGCCGACGCGGGCGCCTACGCCTCGCTCGGACCCTGTGTGCTGGAAACCGCACTCGAACATGCGGCGGGCACCTACGACATTCCTCACGTCAAGACCTGCGGCCGCCTGGCCTACACCAATAACGGCGTGGGCGGCGCCTTCCGCGGCTTCGGCGCGAACCAGATGAACGCGGCGATCGAATGCCAGATGGATCGACTGGCCGCGCTCTGCGGGTTGTCACCGGTGGAAATCCGCCGGCGGAATCTCAAGCGGCCCGAGCTCGGATTCTTTGGCCACGCCATCGCGCCCAGCGAGCGACTGGGAGAGATGTTGACGGCCGCTGCGTCGAGCCCCCTCTGGAGACACGCGCAAGCGGCCGAGGCCGACACTGTTACGGGCGCCGAGGTCGACACCGACGTGGATGCCGACGAAGTAATCGGTGTCGGCATGGCCATGAACCATCACGGCAATGGCCTGGGCTCGATGATTCCCGACAGCGGCGGGGGGCGCTTGCGCCTCGCCCCGGATGGTCGCATCGACGCCTGCTTCACCCTCGATGAGATGGGTCAGGGATTGCTCGCCCTGGTGGTGGGAGCCGTCTCGGCCGAGCTCGGGTGCGGCCGCGACGACGCTCGGCCCGTCATCGGCGACACCAGCAACGGGCTGGATTCCGGTTCCACCACCGCCGCCCGCGGCACCTATGTGGTCTGGCGCACGCTGCGCCTGGCCGGACCCGTGTTTGCCGACAAGCTCCGCGCGGCCGCCGCCGCGATCCTCGGCCGCGACGCCAAGGATCTCACGCTCGGCATCGGCGGGATCATCGAACGGCACTCGACGACCACCGTTGCCGGGAATAGCGACCTTCCAGCCGAGAGCCCGCTTTCCAGCGCGCGAGGCCCCGTGCTTCTCGGCTACTCGGCGCTGGCCGCGGCGCTGCCCGCGGACGATTTGCCCTGCGCCGATGCCCAGTTCGATTATCCGCGAACCGACTATCAGGCCGGCAATGCGCGTTTGATCTTCACCTCGGGAGCCTGCATCGCCCGCGTGGCCGTGAGCCGGGTGACCGGCGCAGTCCGTGTCCTGGATCTAGATCAGCGATCGGCGGCAGGCCCCGTAGTCGACATGGCCGCCTACCTGGGCCAACTCGAGGGCGGCGCAGTCCAGGCCATCGGCTTCACGCTCACCGAAGACGCGGCGATGACGCAGGGTGTCTACCTCACCCGTAACTTCGACAGCTATCTCATGCCCTCGATCGCCGACACGCCCACCCGCATGACGGTGTACGCGCTCGAGGCGCTCGATGCCGGCGATGAGTATGGACCGCGCGGCGTGGGTGAACTCGGCATCGGCGCGGTCACGCCGGCCATCGCCAATGCGGTACGCAACGCGATCGGTCTCTGTCCGACGCTGAGCCCGATCTCACCGGAGGCGATTCTCGATGCCCTGGCGGCGCGGGCATGAGCGCGGGCATGAGCCAAGCTTCACCGGCGATGCACCGCCTGCAGTTCACACTGAACGGCGTGCGCAGCCGTTGCGTCGCGCCGGCCGGGCGGCGCTTGGTCGATCTCCTGCGCGACGATTTCGGCTTGACGGCGACGCGGGCCGCCTGCGGCATCGGTCGCTGCGGCGCCTGCATGGTGCTGTGGAACGGACGGCCGATCAATGCCTGCCTGCTCATGGCGTGGCAGATCGGCGATGCTGAGATCATCACCGCGGAAGGTCTCGACGCTCTGCCGGAAGCACGCATCGTCAAGGCCGCACTCACCGAGGAGAACGCCTTCCAATGCGGCTATTGCGCACCCGGTTTCGTCGTGATGTTGACCGCGTTGCTGCGCGAGTACACGCAGGCGCGCACGCCAGGGTCATCGGACGCAACCGGGATCACGAACGAAAGCGCGATGGCGCGCGAACGCCCGTGGCCCGACGAGCACGACATCCGCCGCGCACTCGCGGGCAATATCTGCCGCTGTACCGGCTATCTCTCCATCCTCCGCGGCGCGCTCCGCGCCGTCGAGCTGCTCACCGAACAACCCTCCACCCATCATTCCAGCGGTGACCCCTCATGACCACAGCTCTTGCCGCATTCCAGCCGTCGTCGCCGGGCGCACGCCAATTTCTCGCCCAACCCCACAAGCACCATCTCATCGATGGTCAGTGGGTACCCGCTTCCTCAGGCAAGTCCTTCATCACGCACGATCCGGCGAACGGCCGACACCTGGCTGACCTTGCCGAAGGCACGGTGGCCGACGTCGATGCCGCGGTCGCAGCAGCGCGCCGCGCATTCGCGGGCACCGCCTGGCGCGGGATGACGCCGGCGCTGCGCGGCCGGCTGCTGTGGCGCATTGCCGACGCCATCGACGCGCATGCCGACGAACTCGCCGAACTCGAAACGCTGGATCAGGGCAAGCCGTTCAAGACCGCGCGCTTGGCCGAGATCCCCGCGGCCGCCGAGCAATTTCGTTTCTACGCGGGCTTCGCCAACAAGATCCTCGGCTCCACCATCCCCACATCAATTGCTTATCAGCCGCCGGACAAGAAGATCTTCGCCTACACCACCCGCGAAGCCGTGGGCGTCGTCGCCGCCATCACGCCCTGGAATTCACCGCTGGTGATGGTGGCCATGAAACTGGCACCGGCGCTCGCCGCCGGCTGCACCGTAGTGCTGAAACCGGCCGAAGAAACCTCGCTCACCGCGCTGCGCTTGGGCGAGCTCCTGATCGAGGCCGGGCTACCCCCCGGCGTCGTCAACATCGTCACCGGCGACGGCGAGACCGTCGGTACCGCTCTCACTCATCATCCCGACGTCGATAAAGTCGCCTTCACCGGATCGACCGAGGTGGGCAAATTGATCGTCGCCGCCGCGCGCAGCAACCTCAAGAAGTTGACGCTGGAATTGGGCGGGAAATCGCCGGTGGTCATTCTCGCCGATGCCGATCTCCGATTGACCCTCGGCGGCGTGGCGCGCGGCATTTTCACCAACAGCGGCCAGGTCTGCGTCGCCGGATCGCGCGTGTACGCGCATCGCTCGATCCTGCCCGCCGTCATCGACGGCCTCAGCGCCCAAGCCAAGGCGCTGCGTCTCGGCCACGGACTCGACCCCGACGTCGATCTCGGCCCCCTCGTCAATCGCCGACAGGCCGACCGGGTCGCCGGCTATATCACCGAAGCTGCAGCCCAGGGCGTCGAGGTGGTGACCGGCGGCCGTCAATCGGGCGACCTCGGCACCTTCTATGATCCGACCGTCATCACCCGAACGCGCGAAGACATGCGCCTGATGCGCGAGGAGATCTTCGGACCCATCGTCACCGTGACCCCATTCGACGAACCGGACGAGGCGATCGCCTTCGCGAACGATTCGCCCTACGGTCTCGCCGCCAGCATCTGGACCCAAGACTTGAGCTCGGCGCATCGGCTGGCGGCGCGGATCAACGCCGGCACCGTGTGGATAAACTGCCACTCCTATTTTTCACCCGAGCTGCCCAAAGGCGGCCACAAGCAATCCGGTTGGGGCTACGAGAACGGCGCTCCCGGTCTAGAGAATTATCTCGAGACAAAGACGGTGTGCGCGGTGCTCTGAGTCGCGGCAGCACCCCTCCTGGACGGCGGCCGGAGGGGGGCAGGCACGTCGTCAAATTTGGCATTTATGTCAATTTGACCATTTTCCGCGTTCTCGCCTATCCATAATCGGTTCTCAGGTGCGATGCGGTCCCTCTACATAAGTGGAGTCTAATAACTATGAATATCCGGATGCTCTGTAAATTGACGATTCAGGCGTTGGCTTGGTTCATTTTGCCCGCCGGCGCCCATGCGGCGACCACCTGTGCCGCAAACGCCGCGAGCCTGCATGGGTGGTATTCCCTGCTCATCAGCGGCCAAGCCGCCGATGCGAGCACGGCCAAGTATGAAGTCGGCGCGGTCTTTTTCGACGGCGCCAAGAATATCTCAGGCAACAATATTTACGGCTCCGGACCGAACGCCGGCACCGTCGCCAGCGCCGCCGGAACCTATGTGCAAAGTGCCGATTGCACATTCATCGTGAGCTTGACCGTCGGGTCGGTGACCTCGACCTACTCGGTGGCGGTCAACAATGCCGGGCAAGCGGTGGGTATCGAGACTGACGCCGCGGCCATCGCCAAGATCTACTTCAAGCCGCAATATCCCACCTACGTACCGGTGCAGAACTTCAATGCCAGCAGTTTGAACGGCACCTACGCAGCCGACTGCATCGGTCCCTTGAGCGACTCGAGCGACTTGAACCTGCTGACGTTCACGAGCGGCGTGGTATCCGGCACCGATCCTTACAACAATGGCAGCGGCAACTTATCCACCGGTAACAACCCCGGTGTTGGCACTTACACGGTCAATTCCGACGGTACGTTTGCCGGCACGGTCTCGGTCGGCAGTACCACCCCGGGGGCAGGTGCACCCTTCTATTTTTACGGTGTGATCGACTCATCGAACAAGTCAGTCGAATATATCTACGCCAACGTCGGTGCGAACAACGCACCCACCGCCTCCTTCATTTCCTGTTCGGGATCTGTGGCGCCGACCATCTCGACAGCGGTCAATCTTGCGCCGTATTACAACGTCAATGCGCTGGTCAGTGACGGACAAAAGCCATCGAACGGCGGACTCGCCTACTCGTCCTATACGTACTCCGCCACCCTTCTCGGTTCGAGCATCACCTGGAACGGTCTCGTATTTCCGCTCGGTCCGGCGAATCTCCCGAGCGCGGTGACAAACAAGACAATCCCGCTTCCCAGCGGGACGTACTCCACGTTGAACATTCTCGGCAGTGGATTATACGGTCCGCAGACGGGGACGATCGTGGTGACTTACACCGACGGCAGCAAGTCGACCTTCACCCAGACATTCAGTGACTGGAGTCTTACGTATGAGGCCTTGAAAGCCAACACCAATGAGGCAATTGCAGCAGCGACGCCCTATCGAGTGACGCCTTCCGGCTCGACGCAAGGCGGGCCTTGGTACGTGTTTGGGTATTCCTTTGCACTGTCATCCAAGCCCGTGGCGTCGGTGACGTTGCCGAGTTCCGGCAACATCGTCATTCTATCGGCAGTGTTGAAGCCCTGAGGTTACTTCAACTGCCGCGCGCGCCGCGGCGATATGGCCCGCAAGATAGTCCGCATCATGCCAGACGCCCCAGATGAAAGCGGATGCCCGACGTGACAACCAAGACAACCCGATGAAGTACAGTCCGGGAACCGTCGAGACGCCGCGCTGGTGCACGGGGCGGCCT
>Ga0116226_10000164_pt1 | contig 51642 bp, 40 predicted proteins | sample S1TSphfallax_FD_89692 | JGI IMG/M metagenome (GOLD analysis project Ga0116226, IMG submission 89692) | Host-associated microbial communities from peat moss isolated from Minnesota, USA - S1T2_Fa - Sphagnum fallax MG | ecosystem: Host-associated > Plants > Peat moss > Unclassified | place: USA... | reverse complement strand
GCCGATACATCGGTGAACACAATAAATCCTCCAAGCCGTTCGTCTGGACAAAACCAGCCGACGTAATCCTTGCTAAACTACAGCGACTTTCTGTTGTATCTTCTGTATGACTCAGTGCACTAGGTGGTTTCATTTCGTCTCGTTGCCGCACTTGGCGCTCGCCGCTGTTCTGAATTTTGCCGATATGCGTGTGAGTCTACCAGGGAGTCCGCTCCTTTTGGTAACAAAGGTAAGATCATCCCAACCGGGATTTCGGCCATCGCTCTGAAGTGGGGACCGGCCAACGACACCCTGAGGACAAAGCGGGCTTCGAGCAATCTCAAAAATTTTTGAATTTTTGGGAATATACTTTGATATAGTATCTGCTTGGATTGTTCCTTCAGCTAATGCCTTTCAGGGGCGATTTATTATGTTCTTTGAACCATTTCAGAGTCTGCTGCACGTTTCGGAGTCACTCCCATTCCGTTTTCTACAATATCGAGGAAATGGACGTAATTCGGAACATACCGTGCGCAAGCCACTGGTCGCATTGCCATGTCCACCTAAATCAAGTAACTAAAAGCACCTCGCACTCTGCTTCTGATTGGTAACAATCAGTTGCAAATCGGTAACAATTGGCGGAAATAGGGTCATGCCCGCTGGGTGGAATTGCCTGGAGACGACGAAGAGCCTCTCTCGTCATTGAAGGCACTTGCAATGTATTGAAAAGTTACGCCGCCTAAAAGTTAGACACCCAATTGCATAGTTGAAATAATACTATAGGCTCCCATCTAAAATTGGACAGCGATCATAACAATGAAGTCTAGCAATGTAATATTTGGAGCGACTGCGCTCGCCGTAGTGAGCGCCATGAGGATTGCTATCCAAATTGTAATGTTGCCAATCATTGGGCGTGTTATAGGGCCAGAAGCCTATGGGGAAATTGCGTTAGTCAGTCCCTTTGTATTTTTTTCGATGATGTTGGCGGAGTCGGGTCTTGGCGCCTGTATCGTGCGAACTGATACTGTGACCGAAGAGTTGAAGGGAACCGTTTTCTGTTTCGCCGCTGCATCCAGTGCCATAATCATTGTCTTGTTGGCAGTGTTAGCTTATCCGATCGGATATTTGATAAAGGAACCCACATTTCCGTCTCTTTTGATGGGGATGTCCACCATTCTGCTAATATCATCGTTCAATATTGTTCCGGCAGCCATTCTTCTGCGCAACAAGCGGTATGACTGGATTGCCATTGGCGACATGATTTCAATATTTGCCGGAATTTTTGCGGTGTCTATAGGTTTAATTTTGCATTGGGGCGTATGGAGCCTCGTGGCTCAGCAAATAGTATTCTGGATATTTAAAGTGGTATTTGTTTCCGTTAAATCGGGTTATCGCCCGCGGCTGATGTTTAGAAGTAAAATAATCAAGGAAAACATTAATTTCGGCTTCAATCTTACTGGGGCCACAATACTCGATTTTCTCTCCAAAAACATCGACAATGTTTTGATCGGTACGTTTCTCGGTGCCGAAGAGCTCGGATATTACGCTCTCGCATTTCAGATTATTGGATTACCGCAGATGATCTTAGCCGGGTCGGTTTATCACACTCTGTTTTCCAGCATCAGTGAGGCCCATCGGGCCGGCAGAAAATCTGCAGCTCAGTTCCTCAAAGTCCTTCGCGGCGTTCTCTTCCTCAGTGCGCCCGCCTTGGTAGGGCTTGCCGCAACCGCTCCCTTATCGGTCCCCGTGTTGCTCGGCGATAAATGGACGCCCGCCGCCCTCCTCCTCATTCTGTTGACGCCGATGGGCCTTTGCCAGGCGATTGGCGGTACGGCCTGGGGTGTGATGGTTGGTTTAGGACGGGCTGATATCATATTCAGAATCAGCTTATTGTCTTCGACGACGACCATATTTGCTATTCTGGTGGGCGTTTTTGCGGCGAGCAGCAAGGCGGTGGCGATTGGTTTGTCTATTGCCGCGGCCATCAATTGCTATGCCGTAGTGCCGATTTTGCTCCGTGAACTAGATACGAACTGGGGTGAGGTCATGAAATCTATCGCGGCCCCAGTGATTTCGGCCCTGTTGATGGGCACGGTGGTCGTTGCGCTTGAGCAGATAATGCCGGACGATATTCCGTTGGTGGCGCGGCTTGTTCTCAGCATATTTTCAGGAATGCTATCCTACACATTGATTCTCTTTTGTATTTTTCGCAATCAGTTAAAAGAAGACATTGACCATATTAAAGTAAACTTACAATCCAGACTCTGAAAATAATCGACCTACCTGCAATGCATATTATCTATTTTAAATCAACGTGATTCAGCCGTTCGATCATTCTTTCCTGATATTCCTGAGTACGATGTTGGGCTGATAACTCAATCTTAGTTGACAGAAGGTTAAGAGCTTCCGCCGTCCGCGCTGACGAATAGGGAAGAATACGTTGTAACAGGTTAAAGCGACGGAGGAAGGCCTTCGGTCGGTCTCTGAAATTAATCCTTTGTAGATCGTTTAAAACGCGTTCCTTGTAAGTTCCGAGGGCCGTCTCCGGGCCAAATTCCATCGTTGTCCCAAACGGCGCGGCCGGGCGGCCGAATTCAAGCAAAGGCTCCGGCGTTGGGGGGGGGACCGGAGTAAGCAGCATTTTGCGGCCCACCGTCTGGGTCCAGTCGACCCATTTGAAAATATTGAAGTTCTTGGACACGGTGAACGCGACCCATGGAATACGATAAATTTCCGCTATGATCGCACCATGCAGCGATTCGGTGAGCACGAATTTGGCACGAGATATTTTCGCGATCACGCTCTCTGGCGTTCCACGAGGGTCGACGAGATCAAGATCCGCCGCCGCTGCCGTTTCAGGCCACCCACCATAGTGAATCGATTCCCAATGCGGGATAACGATGCCGCGGTCGCCGGGCGTCGCCATTTGGGGAAATCGGGAAACTAGCGGGGTAAGAACCGCTCCATCGGTAAGAGCCAGGTCAGCATTGAGCCCGAGCAGCTTCGCCGAGAGCGGGCCGCGGACGCAGCTATAACGGACATCTATGTCTTTCCAGTTATCAATCGGGTCGTAGCCCACTCCGGACGAAAAGACCAACAACTTTTTACAACCGCTGACCTTCTTCTTTCCAATGATAGTGCCAATGCCGACGAATCCGGTGCTTTCATCACCGTCGAATAAAACCGGTCGCAGCGCGGGCCAGAGATCAAGGTTCATATCGTCACCAAAATTGGGCGCAGCACTTTGATAGTAGACGAGTTTCATGGTGCTTTACCTGGAGCCAAACTGACGAGATGAGGTTACGGACATGGTTCGCGCAATGGAGCTATGAAGTGCCCTGTCATACAGGGCACTATAACGGACAAAGACGGGTCGAAGGTCGGGCAAGATATGATCGGTAACTAGTTGGCAAACTCGATGCCAAATCTTTCGTTCCAACCGGCAGAACGCGAGTATTAGCATCGCTCCCCCCGGAACTACCGCCAAAAATGAATGTATCTAGTTCAATAGTGACCAAAGCTGGGTGAAAGTTGAAGGGTTTTTTTAGGGCAGGGATCAATATAACCGATCATTTACAACTAATCGAAAGTATCTTTACAAAGTTATGCCCGGAACGATTTGTAATCATCATAGTCGAATCCCAAAGAATCTTTCTCGTACAAAGCCAACGGCCCAAGCCATATGCATGGTCATAGCCGCGGGCCCCATAAAAAGCAACGCGGCATCACGGGCACGAAGTGCCACCGAGGCGCCCCAGACCAGGCAAATCGTGGCATAGACGATCGGAAGCGACAGAAGCGGGGGTATGATCGGGCCCAGGGCAACGCCGGTCGCACATCCGGAAAGAATGAACAGAGGGGCGAGCTGACGCAATTTCGGGCGGGTTCGATGCTTCTTGATTGTCCGGGCGCGACCACTGCCATGCTTGAAATATTGTCGCGCCAGGGCACCCAATCTTGAGCGGGGGTAATAGGTGACGGGATTTTCCGCGTCGAGCCAAATGCGACCGCCAGCTCGGATCAGGCGGACATCGAATTCGGCATCCTCATTGTGAGAAAATCTTTCGTCATATCCCCCGAGCGACAAGAAAAAGACGCGGTCGAAAGCGGCGTGATGTCCGTGCTCGACAAAACCTGATTTTGGCATTGCCCGATGGGCTGACCCGCCATTGCCGAGGAGGCTGTTCTGCGCGGCGGCGATACCGCGCTGAACACGGCTCACCCCGACCGTCAGCATCGGGACGACAACGGATTGAACGCCGGTAGCCGATAGCTGCGCGACAGACCGCGCGACAAAGCCAGGCGGATAGGTGGCGTGGCAGTCGGCGCGGATGATAATGCGCGACTCTGGATGGGCGAGACGAGCCGCCTTATTGACGCCGGCGGATTGCAGGCGCTTTTCGTTATCGATCAGGCGGATGCGAGGATTCGCACCGGACAGCGCATCGACGATCCGCCGGGTCCGATCGGTACTTCCGCCGTCGAGCACCAGAATTTCGTAGGAAAAGGGCACGTCCTCTTCAGGCGTAAGTGTTTCTATCGCGCGCGCGATATAACTTTCCTCATTGAGGGCAGGAATGATCACCGATATGAAGAGCGGATTCATGGAGCAGGTGCGATCATGATGAAACCTGATCTGTTAAAGATCTGACAGCAAACGCCGAGCATCTTCAATTCCTTCATAAGGAGCGTTGGGAACGACGAGAGCAGCCTGCAACTCCGCTTTGGCCTGATCCCGCTGACCTGCCTTCAGCAAAATCGCGCCATAATGATAGTGCATTAACGGATCCAACTTGCCTGACTTGGCCGCTCTTGCCATAAGCACTTGGGCTTCGGGGAGATTGTTCAGACGAAAATACACCCAGGCGACGGTGTCAAGCAGGCGCGGGTCCGCCGACTCCTGGAAGCGATCGGCGATTCGCCGCGCTTTTTCAAGCGCTTCGGCATTATCAAACTGATGATCGGCGATGAGGTCGGAGAGATTATTGGCGATTGCGTTGGCCGTCGGGTTACGGTCCAGGGCCTGTGACAAGGTGCTGATCGCATTAGCGTAGTGTCCTGCACGGCTTTGCGCTTCGCTGAGCGCGAGAGCCAGATTGACGTTGCCAGGAAGCAGGGCGAGACCCTTTGACAGCACCTCGGATGCCGGCTCACTCTGTCCTGCTCTGAAATAGAGCCGCGCCCGCGCTGTATAGACCTCGTCCTGGTCGGACTTGGCGGCAATCAATCGGTCCAGTTCCTGGGCGGCATCCGGGAAGCGGTTGAGGAGTTCATAAACTGAGGCGAGGGTCAGAGCCACCTTGGGGCTGTTGCTGTGCAAGTTCTCGATGAAGGAAGCCACAGAATCCAGTTTGCCGGTGCGCTGCGCCGGTAGAACCAGGGAAGCGACAGCATGTTCGGTCAGAACGGACTGCGGGTCGGCTTTCGCGACATTTTCGAAGGCGCGCAAGGCCTGCTCGTCGAAGCCTTTGCCCTGCAGGATCGCTCCCTGCAGGAAGTCGGCGGTCAGCTTCTGACCCGCCAATGGAGAAAGCTTGGCGATGGCGGCCTGAGCCTCGTCCCATTCCTTTAAATCGATCGCGATACGGGCTTCGGTTTCCCAACCGATCGGATAACCGGGCGCGGCGGCCATCACTTTGGTGAGAATCTCTTTGGCCTGGCGATTATCCCCGGAGCCATGCTTCATCTGCGCCAGCCGGACCTGCAGCGCGGTGTTTTGCGGATCGATCTCGACCACTTGACGCAAGGTATCCGCCGCGAGATCGGGACGTCCCTGCCGCAACAATGTTTCACTGAGGATCTGCAGGGCTTGCGCGTCGCGCGGTGCGGTCTGCAAAATTGTGCGCAAGTTGGTAACCGCCGCGGCGAAATTCTCCTCCTCAAACGAAAGCTTCGCCCTCAGAAGCAAGGCCTGATAATTGCCTGGGTCCTTCTCCAGCACGACGGTTAGAAGCCTCTCAGCCAGCGAGCGGTCGCCCGTGGCGAATTTCAGGCGGGCAAGCGCATTCCGCGCATTGAGTGCTTCTGGTTCGAGCTTGTCCTTTTCAACGATCTTCTCGAGCAGAGCAACCGCCCGGTCGTCCGCGTGATGGTGCTCATAAAGGTCGGCCAGCCAGAAATAGAGGAAATCGTTTTGCGGGCTTGCCGCAATATATCCTTGTATCTCCTTGTCCGCAGGGTCCAGGCCGCGCTGCTCGCTGAGAAAAACCACCAGACGCTGCTTCACAGTCCAGTCATCGGGGGAGGCGGCGACAGCGTCGCGCCACACCGCCTCGGCCTCATCCACGCGCCCGGCGCCGATCAGGAATAACGCAAGATTCGTGCGATAATCGATGTTCCGCGGCTTGAGCCTGACCATGCCGCGGAGCGCCGCCTCCATTCCCGGTGTGTCCTTGAAATAGTCGCAAACCGAATATTTCAGGATCATCAGCGGCACACTGTCCGGTGATCTCTGCAGCCCCTGCTCGACGATCTGCTCCGCTTGCTGCTGCGTCCCCTTGGCAACATAAAGGCGTGCCAGCTCCGTGATCGCCCGCTCATTCTTGGGATCTTCGGTCAATGCCAGCCGACCTAAACCTTCGGCCTCGTCATAGTGCTGCTGGCCGACATTCAGCAGGCCGAGCAGGGCATGCCCCTCAGCGTCACCGGGGAGATCGGCCAGCAACCTGTCGAGCCGCAGCTTGGCTTGATCATATTGTCCGGTCGCGATATAAAATTCCCCGATCTTGCGTTCGGCCGGGGCAAAATGGGGGTCCTGCTCCTCGGCATGGATGAAGTTCGAAAAGGCGTTATGCAACTCTCCTTCCGCCTCATCAATTAAACCTATGCGATAATAGGGCTCGGCAGCGGTGGGTTTGATCTTAACCGCGTTCTTGAACTCAAGCCGGGCCTTGACAAACTCGCCGCTTTCGAAAAGCACGATGCCCCGTTTGAGATATTTGGCCTCCCGATCCTCTTTGCTGGTGCAGGAGGAAAGCGCCGCTCCGATGCAGATGATCGCGACCAGATGGGTGAATTTGCAGCTACGCATTGTGGTCCCTGTCCGTCTGCGGTTTTATAAGTTTGCGCGCAGACACGGATACTGCGGCAAAGGAGCATTGCGGGGAAGATCGTCTTTGGCACAATATCGGCCGATCAGCGTCAGTAATGTAGAAAATCCAGTGCCTGGTTCAATCGATCGGAGAGCGATTGCATCGCCGACCAGCTCTCAAGATCGACATCACCGGTGCGAAATTCACGATAAAGACCATTTTCCTGCAGGTGATGAAACACCGATGCCCAATTCGGATAAGGCCTGAACCAATCCGAGTAGCGCGCCGTCAGGTTAGCCACTGGTCGTTCGTCCTCCGATAGCGATTTTTCATAGGCGGCTCGCGCCTCATCCGGCTGGTAGATATATTGGGGTGGCCTGGGGGTCAGCAACACGACCGTCGATTTTTGATAGTCGGACTTGGTTTCGTTGGAAAACAGATATTGGATCCCGGGAATGTCCTGTGCGCCTGGAACGCCATCCCGCGCATATTGAGTCTCTTTCTCACTCAACCCGCCGAGTATCAACGTCTCCCCATATCGCATGATCACACTGGCATTGACCTGGTCCTTGGACGTTTCCAGCTTGAAGGTGAAATTGACGTCATTGCTGGGCGTCTGAAGGAATGTCCGCTCGAAAGTGACCGAAATCTTGAGGCGCCCATCGTCGAGAATCGCCGGCACCACCCCCAGTTTAACACCGATCTCCTTCTCGATATTGATCGCCTGGCCGCCACCGATGCTGACCCCGCCAGTGCCGACGGCGCCCCCGCCGGCGACGGCCGCGGCAGTCAACTCCAGACCGGAAAAGAAATTGGACTGTTTCCCCGCCAGCCCGACCAGGGTGGGACGGGAGAGCACCTCGCTCCGCTGATTGTTGGCATTGAGAATGTTCAATGTGTAGGAAACTGAGGGGATGGAGATCGCGCGGGTAATGCTGGTCGAGGAAGCGCCGCCGCTGATGCTGTCCTTGACGAAACTATAGCCGGGAATGGCCTCGCCGACCGTGTTGATGCCACCGAACTCAAGGTTGAGACCACTTAAAAGATTGACGCCCTTGCTGGTGGCAATCGTCTCTTCGGTCGAAATCATGACCACGTCGATCACGACCATCTTGTCTTCCGTTCCCTTTGCTGTCGTTCGGTCGACGTCGGTCAGGCCGCTGGACTCCGCGGCTAATATAGGCTTTGTTGCGGCTGCCGCGGCCTGCAGCGCGGCGTACGGATCGCCACCCGGATAGTTCGCGATCGCGCCGGTGCTTTGGGGGGTTATCGTAAACTGAACCGGAACCAAATTGGTCGAAGCGTGGATGTCTCCCCAGTCCTGTAGCCGCTCCTGCAGATGCGCCATGTCCCGGGGAGAGACTGCAAAACCGCGATAACGATCGGCGTACATATTGGCAGCCTCCATGTTGCCCAACGCCGCCATCACCATGGCAGAATTACGCAACGCCGTCGGCGGGACTGATTGGCCTGTCGCGGTGATCCGCGCCAATACGCCCGCAGCAATGTCAGGCCGCCCTGCACGATAGGCCGCGTAGGCCATTGCATTCTCAATCTCGATGTCCTTCGGCCGCAAAAGCAGCGCATCAGCCAGGTCGGGCATGGCCTTGTCGGCATGCCCCAAGTCCAGTCGCAATCGGCCGCGAAAATAAAAAGCCAGCCAGTTCGATGGATCAAAATGGATTGCCTGGGAGTAGCCTTGCTCAGCGAGGTCCAGCGCCGCCTGATCACCCCGCTCCCCCTTCAGATGATAGATAAGCGCATTGACCAAATGATAATAGGAACGGTCGATGCGAAGCTGCAGCGCCTGGTTGATCGATTTGGAGGCGGCAGGCAAATCGCCAGAGGACAACTGCGCAACGGCCTGGGCGGCGAGCTTGTCGGCCAGGGAGGTCTGATCCGCAGAATAGTCCTTTCCTTCGCCATGCGTCACCAGGCCGCTGTAGCCGGCCGAACCGGGGCCATCGCTTAAGCCGGAACAGGCGGTCAATGGCAGAGCCAACAGCGCCAGCATGAAGGTGGTCTTGACATGTCGCGACTTACTCATCACTTCGGTTCCGATCTCTGCTCGGCCTGTTTTGCCAACTCTAACGAGTTTGTCCTCTCTAGGGATAAAGAACGCGTTAATTTTCCGATGAGTGTTCCGTTTCCAACCTGACGCCATCCGTCTGGTCCCGCTGGCGGCACGCCAGCGCCATGTCCGCGACCAGATTTCGGCAGCCTTGCTCGCTCCACAGCAGCAGGTCGCGGTCGAGAATTTCAAGGCGTCTTGACTGCTCTTGGTAGAATTGCGGCGATAGTGTCGAGACCAGGCGATCAAGAGCCTGATCCAAGGGCGGCGCAAGCACCAAGCCGACATCATTCCTCTCGAGCCAATGCCCGGTTTCCACGGGCTGGAGCCCGATCGGAACGGCACCAAACAGGCTTCCCTCGTAAAGCCGGTTCGGAAGCAACCAATTTGAGTTCCCACCTTCTTCGTAGAAGTCGATAGCCCACACAAAGTGAACCGATCCGTAAATGCGGGGAAGATCGCGAAAATAGTCGTAGGGTCCGTTAAACCTCAATCCAGCATGCCGGTTGAGAACCGCATCGACATCGCCCATGTCGGTATTCGCGATGCGTCCAAACATCTCGACCTGCACGAGATCGGGATGACGCTCGACCAGGGCTGACAGGACCTCGAGGCTGCGCCGACACCTGATTACGCCCAGCCATCCAATGCGCCATGGCGGACCGGCGAAGCGGGCGATCGGCTGTGGAACAGCCCCCGCGCGCCAGAAAACCTTATTTTCGGCCAGCAATATCCTCGGTACCACCGGATGAAAGCGCCGCAAATATTCCCGCTCGAAGGCAGCCGAACTTATCATGACCGCATTGCACGATCGCAGCATCCAGCCCTCAACTCGGCGCAGCAGCTTGGAAATGAGGTTCGATCGGAGCATGACCGAGTGGATGTCAAGAAGCTCATAGATAAGGCCGGCGCGCGGCGCGAATAAACGGCGCGCCACCATCGCTAAAACAAGCGTTTCAAGGTTGCGGGCGAGGATAATTTTCGCGGTTCCGATCTGTCGCGCCCACCAAATGACTGTCAGGCAGCGCCAAAACACACAGAGTGCGCGGCTTGATAAACGCCCATCCCGCGTGTGTCCGAGTACCCGCGGTGTAACCCCCGCAACCGATTGCGGGGGAAGATCCCCCCGATAAAATCCGTAAAGGTCTATCTTGGCGCCGCCGCGCTGGAGAGTTTCCAGTCGCCGAGCGACCGCCGCATCCGCCAAGTCATGAACCAAATAGGCAATACGCATGGCCAGGGTATCCGATCAGAATGGCGCTGCGGGCAGGGGCATAAATTGCGTAAGGACAGGCATCGCCGCGGCAAGGAAATCGGTCATCCTTGCATCAGCCGCGCTTTCGCCGTCGGGGCCCTCGATCGGAGTAACCGTTCTGATCAGCGAGCCGTCCGTCCGATGCAGCAACATCGAGTCCCACAACAGGTGCCATTTCACCGCATAAACCTCGGTCACATCTCGGCCCCGTTCGTCAAACCAGTAATAAACCAAAGATTTGTGGTCGCCCTTCTGAATCAGGATACGGCTGACCACTAAACCGGCGCTTGCCGCCCAGGGGACCGCGATGGTCCGGACTTCGCTGCTGACAATCTGCCACCCTCCGCCCGGAATACAATTCGACGGTGAATGGGAGGATTCGCCCGTCTTCTGATTGGCGTAATAGCCGACATAGAAATTGACCGGCGACCTATCTTCCGGTCGCGCGAAATCGCCGATAAAATAATCGCTCAAATTAAGCGCCGCCAGGACATCAGGCTCTAGCGTTCCCTCACGCCCGGACCAGGCCATGAACTGTAACGGAAAATCGCGCAAACTATGTTGCAGAGACGTGTTTTCCTCACTGCCGGGGCGCCCCGGCAGATATAAGAGACTCACCAGCACAGCGACGCCCACACAAAACGCCGTCACAACCAGACCTGGCCGAGACTCGTGCGGCCAGGATTTGTACAATCTGCCCTGGGGCAGCACGAAATATTCACGGCGCAGATAGCCGCGATGGCCGATCCGCATCAACAGCCACGCCTCACCCAGCAGCAGCAACGCGCAGCAGAAAAATATCATCCCGCCAGTAAGGTCGTGAACAAAGCCTCTCGCGAATGCCACGCCCCACTGATCGGCGACGATCCCGGTCAGGGCGATTCGCACCGCATTCATCAGAACCGCTATGGGAGCCGACGAAACGAATAAAACCATACGCTTCCAAAAGCGGTCCTTCATCAGGCTCGCGATCAGCAAGGCGAAGCTGGTGAGAGGAAAAAGATATCTCAGGCCGCTGCAAGCCTCGACAACCTGCAGCTTGAAGCTCCCCAGATCGATGATGTTACCTTCCTGAAAAACCGGAACACCCATCGCGTCGAGAAGTCCTACCCCCATCGTCGAGGATAGCAGCTGCAAATCGCCTGAGAGGCTGACGAAGATGAACTGCGGCAAGGGAATGGCGAAGCATAAAAAGATGAAGGGGAGAAGCAGAGCGCGCAAAACGTCTTTCCCGCCAAATGCCAGGCTGATTGCCATCAGGACAAACACGAACCCGTAACCGCCCGCCGAACCGAATGCGGACAGCCTGCCGATCGTATAAAAAAAAGCCGCGCTCAGGAGCGCAACGACGCAAGACCATGATGGCGCCAAAATCGGCTTTTTCTCTGCGAGATTATGCCAAGCTAAGAAGAATGACAGAACAACAACGAATGGAGCGTGACTGTATTCCTCCTTCTCCCAGTAAGACGCAACATAGATAATCGGCCCGAGAAACCAGACAAATGCAGCAATGATAGAAATTAGAAATAAGTTTCCGGCAATATGGCTACGAGAAAAAAAATCCCGCCCGGCCGTTATCTCTTTCAATTAAGGACCTTTCAGAAATCCCATTGCCTGACGCAAGCGATCGTCTGCGGATGAATATCCGGCCGATCCCGCGCTCCTGAGCTCGGGATCGGCCGGAAGTCGATAGATGTCCCGGATTCGCTCAGTTCTTCGGGTAGGCGTAAGCGGCGAAATATTGTACGCTATAGGTCCCTGATGTTAGCGTCGGCGAATATCCCTTCTCGACGGCCAGGTTGATGAGCGGGAACATCGGCACAGTGGTCTGCAGCTGCGCCGGGGTGGCCATCACGCAAACCGGCACCCGATCCAGATAATAGGTGATTTGCTTGGCATTCCACAAAACACCATATTTGTGAAAATTAGTCGCTGCATCGCTGATATTATACGTGCAATAGGTCTGAGCGTAAGGATTGGTTGGATCCTTCCAGTGGGTCGTGCTGGTGACGATATTGGGGGTTGCTCCTTTGAACATCTCCATAACATCGATCTCTGGCGGCCAGGTTTTGTTTGACGGCATCAGCCAGAACGCCGGCCACATTCCGGCACCGGTTGGCATTTTCGCGCTAATTTCAAAATATCCGTAGAGTTGGCTGAAGAGATTTATTCCCGTCAGCAGCCCCGAGTAAAAAGGTTGACCACCCATCGCGGCTGCTTGCGCGGCGGTCGCTTTGGTGGCGGTAATATTCAAAGCACCGTTTGAATAGCTGAATGGGTTCAAATTGAGCGGCGCCGAAGTCTTACTCGCCGCATAACCCGGCCATATGTAAAACTGTTGCTCACTGTTGGAAGGAATATAATGCGCGTCAGGCGTCGTTGGGGTAGTGTATCCGTAAAAACCTTCCCAATGCTTGCCGACGGTGCCCAGGGTACTGAGGTTTAGGTTCGAGAAATTGTCGTAAAAGCTTTGCGAGAGGGTAACCGGAGTCGTGGTAACGGTTTTCCCCTGGAGCAGTGTTCCCAGATTGTAGGTGGTGCCGGACGGCTCGGGCACGATGATCGACTGGGCGCGAGCCTCCCCTAAACCGCCTGCCAAAAGCGCCAAAACAGAGAGAATGCGGGCAGAAGAAACCTGCGAGAGAGAAATCTTGAATAACATTGATGACCTCCGAAAAGCCAAGTTGTCGATACACCAGATTTCAAGCCCGGTCAGAAATGGCTCATTGAGAGCCTCTTTCCCGATCCTACTTCCCTCGAATTGCGGCCTCGAATAAAAGACAGAGCGGATCTTATTCATGTCGTAGGCAGTACGCAAGGAATCATCGGGTGATCTTGATGCTGTGTCAGCAGGTTTGCCGCTCAAAAAATTTATTTCGATTGTCGTCATTGAACTCCGTTTTACATCCTGGGACACTGCCCTTCTCGGAAAGCCCTGCGAACGAGTTACGCCTTGTCAGACATGTTTCAGCCAGGTCAGTGTTAATACAATTTTGTATCCCAAGGAGTTAGGGTCTAATGGAAGCGGATTTCGATAGCTCAGCTACAGCCGTCGTCGTCTCGGTGATCATAGCGAATTACAATTGCGCTTCATACATATCTGACGCAATTTATTCTGCCCTCAATCAGAGTCTCAGAGCAATTGAGGTCATTGTGGCAGACGATATGTCCACAGATGACAGCGTCGCCCGGGTGAAGCTTATTGCCGAGCAGGACTCGCGGCTTCGGCTTATTGAAGGCGTCAGGAACGGTGGCCCGGCGGCTGCGCGAAATCATGCGCTCGCGGTTGCGCGCGGCAAATGGATTGCTGTTTTGGATAGCGACGATCTGCTCCATCCAGAGCGCCTTCAGTATTTGATCGATGCCGCAGAGCACGATGACGTCGATATTGTCGCCGACGATCTACTTTATTTTGAGGATTCTCGAGCCGGTTCAGTCAGAACCCTGTTGCAGGGGAAGTGGTCAAAGGCTCCGTTTGCCGTCGAAATTGATGACTATATCAAGTCCAACAGCCTGTTTGGTCGAGGTCCGGTTCTCGGATATTTGAAGCCGATTTTCCGCGCCGATCTGTTCGCTGATCCCAGCCACCGTTATAACGAAAACCTCAGGATTGGCGAGGATTTTGATCTCATGTTGCGGATGCTGGCAAATGGGGCGCGCCTCCACGTTTATCCCGAGTTGTTCTATTTCTACCGCAGACGGACGACATCGATTTCCCACCGTCTGACGGAAGAGACGATTTCCGCGCTCAAGGCCGCTGATGCCCAGTTCCGGACGGACTACCCGGCTTTGACGCCGTCGACCGTGACAGCCTTGGATCGGCGGCTGGCAACCATCAAACGGGCGCAAGCTTTCGACCAACTGGTTGGGGCGTTAGGTCGATTTTCTCCCCTCGACATGTGCAGCGCAATAGCATCGATGCCATCTTGTATCCTCCTGCTCAAATTTCCTATCGCAGCCCGGCTGAGGAGACTGGTTGCTTCTCGCGCGAAGGAGACTGCCTTGGGCAAGGATGAGGATAATATTGCCTTTGTCTCTCGGCAGAGAATCGTAGGCCGTACGAATGGTAGTTCGGTTTATGCGCTGTCGGTTGTTGAAACCCTCAAGGCGGCGGGGTACCGCGTGCATTTCGTCTGCCCGTCTCCATCCCTGTTCGGATCATGGCCATTCCTGCGGATCTCCGACGCCATGAATATATTTGAAACGATATCGATCCGCGGCGGTGTCAGAGTTGGCAAGTTTATCTTTGCCATTGATCCACGGGTGGGACTTAGGGCGCTCCTTGTATTTCTCCAGACAGCCCTATTGCGACTTAAGGTTCTGAGGAATCCGATCATTCAGAAAGCGCCATACTCAATCGCCGTCCCGCTGACCCGCCGCGACAAGCTCTATCTCGCGCAAAGGCTTCCTTCCCGGGCGGACCAGCTGCTTTTCGATTATGCTTTTCTGACCCTCACCAGACCCTACGCATTACGTCCGGACGCGAGTGCTTTAGTTTTGATGCATGATCTGTTTTCCATTCGCGCCCTGCAGTTCGAGCGATTGGGCCAATCAGATTCCGTAACACAATTGGACATCACTACAGAAATGGGTCTGCTCGGGCAAGCGGACGCTGTCATTGCCATTCAGCAGCAGGAGGCGGACGTGGTCGCCTCCTATCTGACGCCGGGAAGAGTGATTACCGCACCTATGGCCGCCGACTGCGTGAACGAACCGTCGGTCGGGGAGGATGACCGGCTGCTGTTTGTCGGAAGCAAGGCCGCCCCTAATGTGGATGCGATGCACTGGTTCTTGAGCGAGGTCTGGCCGCAGATCATCCTGCTGCGGCCCAATGCCTGCTTTGATATTGTGGGCAATGTCTGCAGTGCTCTGGTGGATATCCCCGCCGCCGCCACTCTTCATGGCCTCGTGGATGATCTCACCCCTTTTTATAGGCGCGCCGGTGTGGTCGTTTCACCTCTCCGCGCTGGGTCCGGTCTCAAGATCAAGCTCATTGAAGCACTCGGATTTGGCAAGGCTTGCGTGGTGACCTCTGCCACCTGTCTGGGCGTTGAGCAAATGATTCTCGGCGCCGTCAAGATCAGCGACACGGCGGACTCCATGGCGCGCGATGTAGCGGCATTGCTGGCGGATCGGAAAGATCGAAGCCAGCTCGCTGCGGCGGCCCTCAATATTGCAAGGGCAACATTCGGTCGAGAAAAAACTTATAGTAGCATTGTTGAGTTCTACAAAACGAGAGTGAAGTAGAGTCCCGAAACTATCTAACGCATTATTGGCTTGCTCGATCACCGACCTATCCTGTGCAAGGATTGAATCGGGTTCGGATTTGAGGAATAGTGCTGCGATTGGCAGGGCGAGGTCGCGATGGGACTGTGGGGATGGATCGGATGTGGCGGCGCCAGAACTCGGCGGCGGGGTATCGGGTTGGCGTTGCTGATGCCTTTGCTCTCGATTGCCGGCTGCCACACTGTCGACCCTGACGGGGCCAGCCTTGTCCGCCAAGGTCAACCCTGCCGCTATTGCGACCTGCGCTATAAGGATTTCGTCGTCTCCGATCTCACGGCAATCGACCTCTCCGGGGCCTATCTTTATGGCACCGACTTCTCCTGGTCAATTCTGACCAGCGCTACGCTCAGTTCGGCCACGCTCGATTGGGCCCGATTGGATTGGGCTGATCTGGACGAGGCTAATCTTTCCAAGGCCTCGCTTGAGGATGCCATGCTGTACAAGGTCAGCCTCAAACACGCGAATTTGCGCATGGCGGATTTTGCACGCGCAGTATTGCGCAGCGCCGACCTCAGCGATGCCGATTGTGTGACGGCCAATTTCCAGCATACAAATTTGATCGATGCCTGGATGCCCAATGCGCTGTTCCGCTATGCCGATATGAGGGATGCTGACCTTACGGGCGCAAGATTGCGCGACGCGGATTTCCAGGGTGCGAGGCTGAGCCGCGCCGATATGCGCGGGACCGATCTGCGCGGCACCAATTTTTCCAATGCGGTTTTGAGTAATACCGACTTCTCGGCGACCGGAATCAGCCATACCAATTTCCGCAACGCCGATCTGAGGGGCGCCAAGTTTGTCGGCGCCTTCCTCGATGCCGCGAATTTTCAGGGTGCCGATTTGCGGAAAGCCGATTTCACCGACGCCATCATTCGTAATGTCATCTTTCTGGGAGCCAATCTCTGCGGCGCGACCCTGTCGGATGGCACACAAGGCCCCTGCCGATCGGGTGCGGTCGCAGACGGCCCGGAGGCGCCGAGGCCCTATCCGAGAGTGGAGCAAACCCCCGAACCCTCGAAGCAGGCACTGCCGCCGGGCACCCCGGTGACAGACGGCAATGATACCCGGCGGAACCTCATCGCCGGGCGGCATTTGTCATGATCAGTCGCCGCGATCTATGTCGTCTGCTTTCCGCCGGAGTGGCGACGCTGGCGGTCGGAGTCTCGGGGCGGGGGATTGCGGCGCGGCAGCAAGGCGAGATCATCGTCGGGCTGCAGAACAATGTCTTCGCCAATCTGTTCGACGGCCGTCCAACCGGCATCATCATCGAAGCGATTGATATCATACTCCGGAAAATGGGCAGGAACCCGATCTACATCGTGATGCCGGCCGGCGATATTGTTGCCGGAATGGCTGACGGAACAGTCGCTGTGAATAGCGTGACCGTCGAGGTCGCATCGAACCGGTCGCAGGCCCTGTTTACCGACCCGATCGTGACCGAATATAATGTGATCGCAATTCCCGCCGCCCATCAATTGGCATTGAACCGTCTATCCGATCTTTACGGTTTAAAACTGGGTGGGCGAGAGGGCTACCAATATCCACTGCTCGAGAAAGATCCGCAAATTAACCTGCGGCGATTCTCTCAGGATGGTGAGTTGATCCGAAATCTGATTCTCGGTCATATCGACGCGGCAGTGATCAGCGCGTTGTCGGACGTCTATAAATTGCGGGCCGAGGGGGTCATGCCGCGAATCAGGCTCCTGAGTCGAGCCGTCGGCGTCGTGCCGCTGCGCGCCAGCCTGTCGCATAGAACATTCACGTCGGCCGATTTGGAAAATTTCAACCAGTATCTGGCGGAACTGAAGGCCAGCAAGGTCTGGGCCGCTATTCTTGAAAAGAACGGTTTCGCCGACCTTGTCGAAGACTGGCCGACCATAACCCAATAACCGCCCGCTAAAGCGCATAAGGAATCGATCCGATGCCCCAGAGGTCTCCCACCCCAAATCAGCTGTTCGCCCTGGCACTGTCTTGTGCCGTCGTCATCTTACTGCTGGTTTTTCCGCACCGGGCCTCAGCGAAGAGCGACGCGGATTGCCTGAACAGCTGCATTATGCGGGGAGAACGGCAGGACCATTGCCTGCAGAGCTGCAACGTCATTATGCTCGATCACCGCTGTCTTTCGATCTGCACCGCCCAGGGCGCTCTCGGCACCAACCGGTGCCGAGCGTCCTGCAGCTACATAAAACCTGAAGCCCTTTTGCCGCAGCAATTGCCGCGGTCCGACGCGCACAGCCAATTCACGGAAATTCATCCCGCCGATCCCACAATAATAATCGTGCCCACGCCGGAAGGCGCCCCCAACCCGCCGTCACCGACACTGCAGGCCCCCCCACAGTGGCAGCCCACAGTGCAGCCGCTAAGCCCAAGCACCAATCAAAAATGCGTGGCGCTGTGCGTTAATCAGGGAATGACCTCCGCCTATTGCAAGCAAACCTGCAGTTATTGACGCCTTTGCCTAACCGCTTACCGCGCGCTGCAATATTGGTCCAGACTGGGCGTCACGGAGATAATTTCCACGGAAGAGTTGGGGCTGGTCACATATTCGGAAAGCCCGACATGATGCGCAGGAGCGGCCGCGACGTCCCAGTCGTAAGTATAGCCGCGCCGGGTGAAAGGGTAACCCTTTGGTCCGACATAGGAGAGCAGAAGCTGCCGTAACAGGAGACGCGCAGCAATCGGATCGCGATCGAGCAAAGCGTCCAAACCCTTGGGATCAAAGGATACCGGGCAGCTCACCGTGTCGATGGCGGGGTCGGGGCAGGGGCGGAACACCTCGCGGGAATCCAAAGAGAATTCGACAATGACTCGTCCGTCCCCATCACCGTCCCGCATTCCCAGCAAATGTTCAATTCTGCGACGCAATGCCGTCGAATCGGGATGCGTGTCATTCACGAAACGATGACAGAAGGCGCGGAGCTCCCCATCTACCGTCGCCCAGACCGGCCAGGCGAAACGAGCCGAACCGACCGTTATCGGCGCCGACGATCTTTTCCAGGTAACCAGCCTGGCCCGCGGACCCACGATCGGCGTGAGAACGGGAAGCGGCTGATCGAGATCGGCAATCGCCGCCGCGCCGACGACTTCCTTCCATTCGTCCACCGTCGGCGGCGCAGTGCCGATCTCTTGGCAGGCTGGCAGAAAGGCGATCGCGGACAGCAGAACGCAACAGCGAAGTTCTCTGAGCAACTGCCCGAAGACAGCCGGCGATCCCCCTGCTGACATGACGTTCTGCTCCCTGATTTCTTCTATTTTCGATCGTCTGAAACACTAGAGCCTGATGCTCATAGATTGAATCGCCCTGCGATTAAATCTAGTCGCTGAATCAGTCTCAAATTCAATGATTTAGAGGGCGATTTCGTTCTCGATTGACGCGGATGCGCGTCGATCTAATGTCATCGCGCTCTAGTCGGAGGCCGGCATTCCGAAAAAAGCACGAATCCGAGCGACCATTGTTTTCGTTTTTGCAAAATCCTGTCCCTGCGTCAAGGAGGCATAGCCGTCATCCCGGCTCTTCCGCCGCCGGCCGGCAATTTGGGCCAGCACCTTGATAAGGTCTGGATCATTGGCGAATAACTGTTCCATCAGCGGTTTACGGATCGCGTAGACGAGCGCCGAACCGCGCGCGCGGACGGTTGCGCCCCTCGGCTCGCCGGTCAAGAGAGCCATTTCGCCGACCCAATCCCCCGGCCATAATGTCGCGACACTGGTTGAGACACCATCCCGATCCGAGAAAATATCGAATGCCCCTTCGGCGATCAGCCACATGCTGTCTCCTGGTTCGCCGACCGTGACCAGCGTGGCCCCCGCCGGATAGACTTCGACTTGGGATTCCTTCGCCAGGAATTCGATGGCTTGCGGGGGCAGCGCCCTGAATAGCGGCACATTGGCGATGACGCGCTGCCTGACAGCCACATCATAGGGCCGATCGACAATCGGCTTGTCCGGATTGACGTAGTTCGGAAGCTGAGGGTAAAAATAACAGCCTGCCGCCCGGAGATACTGAACAGCATGTTTGAGCACGAGGCTTTGAACATCCGCCGCTGCTCTTTTTCTCGGCAAAACGCAGTAGCTCATCCGATATTTGATGATACCGCCGTCGATTTGCGCGATCTGCACAAAAGGGGGCGGTGAACTCTGGATCTGGTGATCATCGACGAGTGTCAAGAGAACCATCTCCAGCACGCTCATCACCCGACCGCATTCATATTCGGTGCCAATCGAAATCTGAGTGGAATACTCGGTCGCCAAGCCTGGCTTCGATCGATTGACCACCACCGCTCCGGCAAATTCGCTATTTGGAACCAGAACGATATTATCGCTGACATCGAGCAGCACGACGCTGCGCCAATGGATGTCATGGATCTGTCCGCTGATCTCTCGTCCCCTGAAGGAGATATCGACCCAATCGCCCACAGAGAGATTGCGGTCGATATGCAGCGCAATTCCGAAAAAAAGGTCAGAAACCAATCCCCGCAGGGCGAAACCCATCACCAGGCCAACAACGCCGGATGCAGCAAGAATTCCGGTGACCGAACGATTGAACACCATGCTGATGGACATCGCCACGATCACGAAATAGATCACCATCCTGCCCAATTGGAGGCCAAGACGCGGCGGCGGTCGTCCTAACGCCTGGGTCTCAGCCCAGCGCTGGACGAAAAAGCGGAAACTCTGATCGAGGAGATAGGCGAACAGAATGAACTGGGTAAAGGGAATCCCGTAGGCAATGATGCTGGGAAAATCGGCCCGCGCCGGTGAAAGCCACCCCATCGCATGACCGAGAACGATCAGGGAGATGAGGAGACCAAAGAGATTTAATCCCAAGGCGACCAGAACGGCGGTCATCCGCGCGCTCTTCTTCCAGCGGCCGCGGGATCCGCTTTCCGTGGGTTTGCTGACGTTTTCAACGTCATTAATAGTCTCTATCTTCACAATCGGCCCACCCGCAGTTTCTTCCTTGTCTCGCCGACGTCAGATTACACGACTTCCATCCCCCTATCTTTACAGCAGTTCAGTGCAGACGACCATATTGCGCTGCAGCTTCGATGATATCCCCCATTAGGGCCACTGCATCGCGTTCGACCGTCAAAGATCGCTTCACCGCTTGTGTCAAATTTTCCAGCAATTGGATATCGCTTTCCGGGCTCCGCAGCCCATTCTGGTTGATCCTGCTTACCAGCACGATCAACAACTTTACAAAGCTGACCATTTGCGGCGAGGCGCGAGTCCCGGTGCGGTCGACGAAATCGCGCGCCAGCGACAGCAGCAGGGCGATGTTCGAACCCAGTTTGGACTCCGTTGCACCCAAGCGGATCGCCAAACAGATGGCTTTTGCCAGTTCATGCATCTGGATCGCTCTGGTTTCGCTCTGGCGATCCTCAATTTCCAGCTGCGCCGCGTCGACGATGCGCTGAAGTTCGGCGTCCGATGCGTTATGGAGAATTTTCGACAACAGAGTATTCGGTACTTCGATCAAACTGGATCTGTCCGCTTCATCACGAATCGGCACCCGCCGGGTCGGTCCGACATAATCGTAAGACGCCACGAAGGGCGCCCGACCACGCGAAAATCTCTCAATACCGGCTGCGAGCCTGTCGGGAGAAACGGGCTCGCGCAGAAGGTCATCTATTCCGACATCGACAAGACTTCGGAGCATGTCCGAGTGGGTAATATCAGCCGTCGCGATCAGAATGAGGAACGGATTCCGCCCATGCACCTTCCTGCGGATTTCTTGCGCCGCGACGAGAAAGTCTTTCCCCAGCAAGGCATAGTCGCAAACCAGGACATCGACGATACTGTCCCCGAGCAGTTTCAGCATGGTCTCGATGTCGCTGCAATAACTCACTTTCTCGGCGCCGAGACGCTCTATCGCCTGACGGATCGGTGAAAAACACTTCTTGCTTGCACAGACCACAAAACGAATTCGATTAAAATTTTTATGCAACTTTCCGTTTCCTTTCGAGCAGAGGGTTTTCGCCTCTGTCGCCTGCGATAAAGCCGTTTGAAGTCGAAATTTCGCATGTTGTTATGACGATGTGTTTAACAGAAGTGCGCTATTACCGAAGTTGATATCGCCGCCAGCATGTTTCCCCCCATGCGCAAAAAAATCGCGTAACTGAGGTACCCAAATACCCGCCCCCATCATCGGCGCGACCGCTGACATCCTGAAAGCAAAAACCCTGCCAGCAGGATCCAACCTCTCCGATTCACCGCACGGATTGGCTGACGAAATGTTTCAGGGGAGCTCATTTGACCCCCCGACGCGCGGTAAAGGCCCATATTTGCTGGAACACCAGGTCGATAGGAACGAGAAACCTCTGCGGCGCTTCACCGCGCGAAGGTGCAGCGTCTTAGGCTGGATGCGCCCCTCGCGGCCGCTGGGCGCAAAGCTGTAAAGATTTTTGACAGGTTTGCGTGGCGGCCGGCATGACCCTCGACCGAGACGGGCTATGGCTTATCAAGAAGACAATTACCAATGGTTGCTGATAGAAGATATGGTAATCGTTTTACGACAATCTTAACGTTCGTTCATGTCGACAAAATCCTCTTCTCCGCCCCCTCCAGCACCAGACAGGTCAAATGCCCGCTGGCATAGGCCCCCGTATCGATGCCGATCCGCCAGGGATGGAATTCCGGTTCGCGGGCGATGGTGTGGCCATGCACCACCACGCGCTCGAGCGGCTGGCCCCATTCGAGGAAGGGCGAGCGGATGGTGGTCAGATCGATGGCGTCCTGTTCATCGAAGGGCCGGCGCGGATCGACGCCGGCATGGACGAAAAAATAATCGCCGATGGTCTCAGAGAGCGGCAGAGTGCGGTAGAACTCGCGGTGGTCGGCCGGAAGGAGACGCTCCAGTTCACGCGCCATAAAGGAAAAGCGCTCGACCGGTTTCATGGTCGTCGGCACGTGCACGCCATAGCTTGACAGGGTCGCCAACCCGCCATACTCGAGCCAGATACGGCCGCGATCGGGATCCTCGATAAAAGCGAGCAAAGCGTCTTCGTGATTGCCGCGCAGCCTGACCACTTTGTCGATCATTGAGGGAGGTTCCATCACACGATCGACAATCTCGCGGCTGGCGGGACCCCGGTCAATATAATCCCCGAGATAGACCAGAACCGTCTTGCGGTCGCCGACGCTGGCGCGGTCCATTTCGATCAACTCCAGCAGGCGCGTCAGGAGGTCCAGTCGGCCGTGGATGTCCCCGATGGCATAGACGCGAACGCCTTCCGGGATCCGCGGAGAGGCGGCCTTTTCGGACAGGGAGGCTCTGAACAGTCGGGACATCGCAGATTGTTAACCCTCTCTGATGAAAATTAGGCTCCCGAACCAATCCCCGCAAGAATTTCCGCCAGAGCTTCCGGTTGCGACAGAAAGGGCGAATGGCTGGCCGCCAGATCATGGATCTGTGTGGGGGAGCCCAGCGCGCGGTCGGTTCTCTCGATCATGGCGTTCTGACCGGCCAACGGAATCGCGCGGTCATCGCGGCAGCGGATATAATGGCGCGGAACCTGGCCAAAGCGTGCCGCGGTGATGGGCGAGGGCTCAAGCGCAACCTGCAGCGGTTCATCGCTATGGAGCGTTTTGCGGATTTCAGTGAAAGCGGCATCGTCGACATCGTCATAGAAGGTCGCTTTGAGCCGGCGGATTGTTGTCTGATCTTGGGACGCCACGTCGATGCGGAGCGCGCCGGTCTGGGTCGGGTCGCCCAGCAGCAGGCCCGGCACCAAGGCGTCCTGCATGATGGGGTCCTCGATCATCGCCACCGCCGGCAGTCCTGGTGGTAGCAGGAAAGCGCATAAATAGACCGCGGCGGCGAGTTTCTCGGGCACCGCCTCGGCGACCGCCGAGACCGTGACGCCGCCCATGGAATGGCCGACCAGCACCACCTTGCCCGTGCACCCGGCGGCCACTTCATCGATCAGCGCTAGCACCGCGGTGGTCCGCTCACGCTGGCTGACCCCGGCATTGGGGGAGGTCTGAGCATCGAGCCGCGCCGGCCACCGTGCCGACGCGCCGGCACCCGGAAGATCCAGCGCCCAGGCGGCAAAGCCCCGAGCCTGCAGGCGGGGCACGACCTCGCGCCAGGTCGCCGCACCATGCCAGGCGCCATGAATCAGCACAAAACCGGGCTTGTCTCTCGTCATGATGTTTTCCCGCCCCTATAATTCATATCCGCCAGACTATTTAAAAATAAGGAAGCCGCAATGTTTTCAGCCGCAGAGAGGGAGGCGACGCCGGGCACGCCGGCGTTTTATCAGGACTTGGCCAGCGATCTGCGCGGACTGATCGCCGGCGAACCCGACCTGATCGCCAATCTGGCCAATATGGCGGCGCTGATTTTTCATGCCCTGCCCGAGGTCAATTGGGCCGGCTTCTATCTGCTGAAGCAGGGCGAATTGGTGCTTGCGCCGTTTCAGGGCAGGCCAGCCTGTCTGCGCATCGCCGTCGGCAAGGGTGTGTGCGGCAGCGCGGTGGCGCAGCGGGCCTCGATCCTGGTGCCGGACGTCCATGATTTTCCCGGTCACATCGCCTGCGATGCCGCCTCGCGCTCAGAACTTGTGGTGCCGCTGATCAAGGATGGCGAAATTTTGGGGGTTCTTGATCTGGACAGCCCGCGGGCCGGCCGATTTCTCGAGCAGGATCGGCTGGGCTGCGAGGCACTGGTCAGGGTGCTGGTACAGCAGATTTGAACGGATCATCAATCGGTCGCGAGAATTTTCCCAATCACCACCCGCGCCTGGCTTGGTCTCCCGAAGAAATCCCATACGCTATCTCATAAACCACCCTATGGCGGAAATTGAACGGTCGATCAAAAAACGCGACCGGCGTGTCGGGAATGGTTGATTCGTGTGACGGTTTTGTTCAATCTGTTTGAGGCATGGATGCTAACATTTTTAAACATGACCGGTAAAAGGGCCCGGCCGCGGGGGCGGCAGGTCCTTTCATGGAACACCAGAGAGTTCGGCCGATCACGTTATTGGGGGACATCATGAACAAGGCAGCCCGTCAAACCTACCTCAGCTCAACCTACCTCTGCTCGCCCATCCTCTGCGCGGCGCTCATGCTGGCGGCACTGCCCGCCGCCGCCGATGAGCCATCATCGTCCGGCCTCGAAGAGGTCGTCGTCACCGCCCAGAAGCGCGCCGAACGGGCCCAAGATGTGCCGATCTCAATGGGGGTGATGAACAGCCAGGATCTGGTCGATAAAGGGATCATCAATATCGACGACCTCGCGGGGCGGATGCCGAATGTGCAGACCATCCTGCCGTTTGGTCCGCAGGAGCCCCAATTCTCCATCCGCGGCGTGACCGAGACCGATTACAGCCCGAACCAATCTAGCCCGATCGCGCTCTATGTTGACGGCGTGTTCAAGAGCGTCGGCGCGCTGCAGGCGCTGAACATGTATGACACCGAGAGTTTGGAGGTGCTGCGCGGGCCGCAGGGAACCTTGCAGGGCCGCAATGCCACCGGCGGGGCGATTCTCATCAATTCGGTCAAGCCGAGCTTCAACACCGACGGCTATCTGATGGCCGGCATCGGCAATTATGGCCGCTATGAGTCGAACGGCGCGATCAACACGCCGCTGATCGACAATATTCTCGCCATGCGGGTCGCCTACACCTTCACCGACGTCAATGGCTACAGCCCCAATCCGCTGGCGGGGGTCAAGGATAACGCCATGTCAGGTGTCCTTGACGGCGCCGCGCGGGTCAGTTTTCTCTATCAGAAAGACAATCTGGATGCCGTGCTGCGGCTGTTCAAAAGCCGTTCGAACCCGGTCAATTATGGCGAATTCTCCAAGGATATCGGCCCCGGTGGCATCGGCGTGCCGCCCGGCGCCTTGGCCTATCTGAATATTCCCCAGTCGGAATATCCGGGTACCGGCTACACCCGCGCCGGATTGAGCTATTTCCAGACCGCGTCGAATTATGAACATTCGCGGCTGATCGAAAATCAGGGGATATCGCTCGAGGTCAATGATCAATTGACGCCCGAGTTCAAGCTGACCTCTGTCAGCGGCTTCGACAATGGAGAATGGCGTACCAATGAGGATGACGCCGGCGCGCCGGTCAATGTCAATCGGGCCGTCTATTTCTCCAAGGTCAATTCCTATCAGGAGGAATTGCGCCTGACCTCCTCCTTCGCCGGTCCGGAGAATTTCATTCTCGGCGGTCTGTACAGCTATGAACGATTGTTCATGTCCAACAATACCGACTACAACGATTATTTGCCCGGTATTTTGAATGACGCCAATGGCAATCCGGTCAATGTCTGTATCACCACCGGCATTGTCGGCTGTTCGACCCTGGTCGAGTTCAACCAGCAGCGGCAGGATTTCGCGCTCTATTTCAACAACACCTACAAAATCACCGACTCGCTGAATTTCTCGGCCGGTACGCGCTACACCGACGACAGCATCAAAGTGTCCAATTACCAGTCCAGCACCAACTGGATCCTACCAGACACTGGGGTCTTCTCGCCGACTCTGATCACCCTGCCCGCAACCGAGGGCTCGCTTGCCGACCACAAATGGAGCGGCAAGGCCGGGCTCGACTATCATTTCGATGCCGATCACATGATCTATGGCAGCTGGAGCCTGGGCTTCCGCGGCAGCGCCTTCAACGCCTCGGCGCTCTACAGTTCTTCATTTTCCGGCGTGAAGCCCGAGACGCTGATGGATTATGAGGTCGGCAGCAAGAACGACTTCTTCGATCATCGTCTGCGCGTCAATGTCGACGGCTTCTATTATGTCTATCGCAATCAGCAATTCGCCACCTATGACGCGGCCGGACTGGCGGCGGAATATAATCTGCCCAAAAGCGACAGCATGGGCGGCGAATTGGAGATCACCGCCAAACCGGTCAATGACGTCATCGTCAATCTGACCAGCGGCTATACCTTCGCGCTCTATCGCGGCGGTATCGTCAGCGGTCTGCCGGTCGATGGCAACCGCGTACAGGAAACGCCGCGCTGGTCCTTCACCGGCTCGGTCGACTGGCATCTGCTCGATACGGACTGGACGGGGCTCGACCTGATCCTCAATGGCTATGGCGCCACCTCGCAGAATTTCGACGCCAATAATGACGCGGTGACCGGGATGGGTCCCTATGCGGTGTTCGACGCCAGACTGAATGCCGAGGTCAAGTCGCTCCGCTCGACCCTGTCGCTCTGGACCCAGAATCTGCTCGACCGGCATTATTTCACCGTGATGTATAATTTGCAGCCTTACACCAACTACACCTTCACCGAACGCGGCAATCCGCGTACCTTCGGCGCGACCTGGACCTATCGCTTCTAAAGGATACGCCGTGACTGATCATCCTGCTTTGGCGCCCGGCCGCGTCGCCGTTATCACCGGTGCGGGAAGCGGGATCGGTCGAGCAACGGCTTTGCGGCTGGCCGGGCGCGGGCTGCGCGTCTGTCTTGCCGATCTTGCCTCGCCGGTCCTGGATCAGGCGGCCATTGCTGCGGCCGCCGCCAGCCCGGACGGGGCGGCCGCCATCCTGTCGGTGCCGACCGACGTCAGCGATGTCGCCCAGGTGCAGGCGCTCTGCGAGTCGGTCTACGCCGCCTTCGGCGAGGTGGCGGTGCTGATGAACAATGCCGGAACGGGGGACAGCGGCGGTCCCTGGGACAGCCTTGAGACATGGCATCGGGTCCTTGACGTCAATTTATTCGGCGTTATCAATGGCCTGCAGATCTTTACGCCACGCATGCTGGCTCAGGCGACCGACTGCGTGATCATCAATACCGGCTCCAAACAGGGGATCACCTGCCCACCCGGCAATACCGCCTATAATGTCAGCAAGGCTGGCGTCAAAGTGCTGACAGAAGCCCTGGCCCACAGCCTCCGCAGCCAGAGCGGCCCCAAAATCTCGGCGCATCTGCTGATCCCCGGTTCGACCTTCACCGGCATGACGGCGGGCGACCATAAAGAGAAACCGCCGGGAGCATGGTCGGCCGATCAGGTCGTGGATAGGCTGTTGCAGGGACTTGCGGACGGCGACTTTTACATCCTCTGTCCGGACAATGAGGTGACCCGCGAGATCGATAACAAGCGGATCCTGTGGGCGGCACAGGATATTATCCAGAATCGGCCCGCCCTGTCGCGCTGGCACCCGGACTATCAGGACGCGTTCAAGCGTTTTCTGGACTCGGAAGGATGAGTGCTGCTAGAGCCGATCGGGCGGATCGAGAACACCCTGGGCGGCATTGGCACCGGCCGCGGTCGGCTTGCCTTTCAGGATCCACTCGAAGCCCACGGCGATCATCGCGCCCAGCAACGGGCCGGCGAGGTAGATCCAGGCCGTGCCGAGGTCGCCCCGCACCACATCGGGGGCCAAGGATCTGACAGGGTTCATCGAGGCTCCGCTGATCGGCGCCGCCCATAGTCCGGCCAAGGCGATATAGCCGCCGATCGCGAGCGCGCCGTTCGAACCGATATTGCGGGCGCCTGAAGCGGTGCCGAGAATGGTGCTGACCAGACCGGTAGTCAGAAGAACTTCCGAGGCCAGCGCCTGGACTCCAGTGAGTCCGGGGCCGGGGATTGTAGCGCCGAGCTGCGCGGTATCGCCGAACATGACCCGTAAAAAGCCCGCGGCGAGAAGTCCGCCGACGCATTGGGCGGCGATATATCCGGGAACCCGGCTCCAGGGGAAATTACGCCGAGCCGCGAAGGCGAGTGTCACCGCGGGATTGAGATGCGCCCCGCCGACCGAGCCCATGAAATAGATGATCGCCATGACCATGATGCCCGGCGCCGCCACCGCCATGCCGAGTGTTACCGCACCCCCGCTCAGTTTGGCGGTGACGTCGGCGCCGCAGGCGACCACCACCAGCAGAAAGGTCCCCCAGCCCTCGGAGAAGAGTCGCCGCCACTCATGGGCCTGTTCCAGAAAATTCGGCGCCGGTGCGGACTCGAGCATCCGCGTGGCGGACAGGGTTTGAGCCGACCTCACCGGGCTCGGCTTCATGCTATTTTGCAGGGGATTTCGGCGTCCTCATCGAACTTATAGACGGCGCACAGCCGATGATACCCGTCGGCTATGATCAGCTTGCTCCTGGTTTTGTCCCGGTACAGCAAAAGCGGGGATAGCTTTTCCTGGAGGATGATGCGGGCGCGGTCCTTTTCCACATGGCTGTCGCTGACGCCCAGAAGTGAAAGCCCGGAGGATCGAAATATGTCCTTTGCGGCGAAGGAGGTCATCTTGGCTTGCGACAAAGCCTCGCAGGCGGCCCTGGCGGTAAGGGGGTCCATCTCCAGACTGAGATAGCACTCCGCCGCCGTATAATCGTGATCCTGAGGATTATTCAACCATTTGATTTTCATGAAGATCAGAGTAACGACCGACATTATTTCGCTGAAAGACTCGGACTCTACCCAGTTAATTTGTAAAAAAATTTGCAGAAGGCTAAGTATTTTCCGACGCTGCCGATGGATTTCCCTGACTTATAGTCTAGTCCCTCTCACAGCCGTCCGGAGGTCGCTTCCCATGCGTCGAATGTTTTGGGCCTCCCTCCTCGCCGCGCTCGGTCTTGTCGCGGCGACGGCCGGAGCGGCCGCCGATTGCCTCAGCGATGTGCGGGGTTTCGATCAAGAATTGGCTGACTCCGGCTACTGGATGGGTGGATCGGAAAATGGGGTTGCCGGCGGCAATGATGCGCCCAACAGCGACGGCTTTCGAAGTCTGCGGCCGAGCCATGAATTGAGGATGCTGGTCGCCTCGGCCGTCATTCTGGCACGCCAACACCACGACAAGCGCTGCGCGGATGTGCTGGCGTCGGCGCGGGAAATCTATCACCAGAAGAGCAAGGACAAGGTTAACAATCGGCCACCCGTGGTCACTGTCGAGGATTGGCGGCGCGCCGAAGTCGCATCGGCGGTGGCGGTTACCGACAATTACCCTTTCTACCGCTCCGACGAGTTGATCGGCACCGAAGTGCGTGATCCGCGCTGCGCCCTGCTGGGGACTGTGGCCGACGTGATTCAGGTGCGGCGAACCGGTAAGATCGCCTATTTGATCATCGACCGCAGCGGCGTCTACGGGTTCGGCGACAAGCGCGTCGCCGTGCCCTGGGCGGATTTCCGCATAACCGCCACCGCTTCGCTGCTTGTTCTGGACACCACCCAATCTGCTTTGGATAACGCGCCAACCGGCTATAACCGCTATTCGAAGACAGAAGCCGCCGCCGACCTGCAAACCCAGAAGATCGATGCCTACTGGACGGCACATTGACGGATGAGCCCGAAAAACCGCCGAAGGCCGAGACCGACCCCGACCCCGACGCTGCCCACAAACGCCGGCTCTTCGTCATCATCGGTTCAGTCATCGTTCTGCTGGTCGCCATCGGCGCGCTGATCTGGTGGCGGATCGCGCGGAACTACGAATCCACCGATGACGCCTTTATCGACGCGCATATCGTCCATCTGGCGCCGCAGATCGCCGGACGCGTCCTGCATGTCTCGATCAATGACAATAGGCGGGTCACCGAGGGACAGGCCTTGATCGAGATCGACCCCAGCGATGAAAATGTGCGACTTGCGCAGCTCCGCGCGCAGGTCGCACAGGCCGAAGCCCAATTGGCCGAGGCCAAGGCGCAGGTGGAGGTCAGCCAAGCGGCCTATCAACAATCCCTGGCCAGCGCGACCGGCGCGGCGGCGCAGGCGACCAACGCCGCCCGCGACCTCGACCGCTATCGCGGCCTGACCGAGGTCATGCCGGCGGCGGTGGCGGCGCAACAAAATGATCAGGCCCAGGCGACAGCGGTCAATTTGTCATCCCAGCATGTTGCGGCCGGGAAACAAGTCGCCATGGCCAAGGCGCAGGGAGATGCTGCCAATGCCGCGGTGCTGGGCGCCGAAGCGCAATTGAAAGCGGTTCAGGCGCAATTCGACCAGGCGCGGCTGAATTTTGGCTACACGCTGATCACAGCGCCGGTGGCCGGGACCATCGCCCATCTCACGGTCGCGGTCGGCGACTATGTGCAGGCGGGCCAGGAGATTCTGGCCATCGTGCCGTTCGATATCTGGATCACCGCCAATTTCAAGGAGACCCAGCTCACCCTGATGCGGCCCGGCCAGAAAGTCGCCATCCAGATCGACGCCTTTCCCGATATCCAGTACACCGGTCATGTCGACTCCATCGAGCGCGGTGCCGGCGAAGCGTTCAGTCTGTTGCCGCCCGAGAATGCGACCGGCAATTACGTCAAAGTGGTACAGCGCGTCCCGGTCAAGATTCTGATCGACGGGCCGGACACTGACCGCGCCCTTCTGGGGCCGGGGATGAGCGCCGACCCCAATGTTCGGGTGCGGCCATGAGCGATTGGACCGCAGACCGCTCGGTCGCCGGCAAACGCAATCCCTGGAGCATCGTCGCGGTCATCTCCATCGCGACCTTCATGGTGGTGCTCGATACCTCGATCGCCAATGTCGCGCTTGCCCATATCGCCGGCGCTCTGGCGGTCAGCTATGACGAATCCACCTGGGTGATCACCAGTTTCCTCGTCGCCAATGCGGTGATCATTCCGCTCAGCAGCTGGCTGGCCAATGTTATCGGCCGTAAGCGCTACTACATGCTCTCGGTCGCGCTCTTTACCGGCTCCTCGCTGCTGTGCGGGATGGCCCCCAATCTGACCTGCCTGGTGATCGCCCGCGTGCTGCAGGGCATCGGCGGCGGCGGCCTTGCGCCGGTTGAGCAATCGATGCTGGTCGACAGTTTTCCCCCGGAAAAGCGCGGCATCGCTTTCGCCGCCTATGGGGTGGTGGTCATTACCGGTCCCATTCTGGGTCCGACCCTGGGAGGATGGATCACCGACAATTTTTCCTGGCACTGGGTATTTTTGATCAATGTGCCGATCGGGCTGCTCTCTCTGTCATTGGTCTCACTGTTCGTCGAAGAGCCGGAGAGCTTGCAGCGCCAGACCAAAGATCGGCACAAAAACGGCATCGCGATGGACTATGTCGGTTTCGCTTTCGTCGCGCTTTGGCTGGGCTGCATGGAAATCGCCCTGGATCGCGGCCAGCGCGACGACTGGTTTGCGTCCTCGACCATCACCATTTGTGCCGTCATCGCAGTCCTGTCCTTTGCCGCCATGATCCCCTGGGAGCTGATGCGCCGGGATCCGATCGTCGATGTCGCTTTGTTCAAGCGGCGCAATTTCGCCATTTCCAGCGCTCTGATGTTTGTCATGGGCGTCATTATTTTCGGGTCAACCCAGTTCATCCCGCAATTGCTCCAAGAAGTGATGTTCTATACCGCCACCAGCGCCGGACTGGCGATGACCTCTGGCGGCATCGCCACCATTGTGATGATGCCCTTGGTGGGGGTTCTCGCCGATCGGGTTGATTCTCGCTATCTGATCGCTTTCGGTCTCGTCCTGGAGATCCTCGCCTTCTGGGACATGACCCATCTGTCGACCCAATTGGCCTTCTACGACGCCGGCCTCGCCCGCATGATCCAGGCGGCGGGATTGCCCTTCCTGTTCGTGCCGATCACCAAGATCGCCTATGTCGGGCTGCCGCCCGAAGTCAACAGCCAAGCATCGGCCCTGATGAATGTGGCGCGCAATCTCGGCGGCACGATCGGTATTTCAACGGTCCAGTCGATGCTGGTGCAAAATGAGCAGGTCCATCAGGCCCGCCTGGTGAGCGAGCTTAATCCACTCAACGCCACCTATGCCGCCGCCCTGAAACAGATGACATCGGCCTATCATGGCATTGGCGCCGGTGCCGGTCGCGCGGCGTTGCACACCCTTTACCAATCGGTGTTGCGCCAGTCGGCCATGCTGTCCTATCTGCAAATCTTCGCTGTCATGATGATCATGGTGATCTGTACTTTGCCGTTGCTGCTGATCATGCAAAAGGCCAATCCGGACAAGGCTCACGAGGACCCGGGCTGATGCGCCGGCGGGGCCTCCTTGCTGTGCTGATCGTCCTGCTGCTCGGCGGGTGCAGCGTCGGCCCCGACTATCAGACGCCGACGAGCCCAATGCCTGCCGCTTATTCCGAGCCGGGGGCGACCTCCCGGTCGGACGACATGCGCGAGTGGTGGCATCTGTTCCAGGATCCCGAATTGGAGTCGCTGGTCGACCGCGCGCTTAACGGCAATCCCGATCTGCAAAGCGCGCTGTCGCGGATCCGCGAAGCCCGCGCCTTGGCGGTCATGGCGGGCGCGGCGCTCTTGCCCCAGATCGACGCCGATGGCAGCGTCAACCATACCCATATCAGCCAGAATTCCGGGCTGGGCTCCTTGGCCACCTTGTTCAGCGGCGCGCAAAACGGAAGCGGTTTCGCCTTTCCCGGCGGCGGGCTCACCACCTATAGCGTCGGTTTCGACGCCTCCTGGGAAATCGACATTTTCGGCGGTGTGCGCCGTTCGGTCGAAAGCGCGGTCGCGACCGCCGATCAGGCGGCGTGGACCAGCCGCGATGTGCGGATTTCCCTGGTTGCCGAGGTGGCGAATGACTATCTTGCATTGCGCGCCGCCCAGCGTCAGGTCGTAACAGTGCGCCGCGACGTGGCGCGGCAGCAGGAAATTCTGGCGCTGCTATCGGCGCAGCGCCGTTTTGGCTTTGTCACCGCGATGACGGTGCGGGATCAACAGGGGCAAGTGTCGGCCGCGGAGGCAATGCTGCCCGATCTTGACAGCGAGATCGCGTTACAAGCCCACGCACTGGCCCTGCTGTTGGGCGAAGCGCCGGCTGCTTTGCTGGCCGAGTTGATCCCCGTGGCCGCTCTGCCAGCCGCACCGCCCTTGGTCCCTTTGGGCTTGCCGTCCGATCTCTTGCGCCGCCGGCCGGATATCCGCGCCGCCGAGCGCGCGCTGGCGGCGACCTCGGCGCGGATCGGCGTCGCGGTCGCCGATCTCTATCCCAAATTTAGTCTGACCGGCGCCTTCGATTTCATCGCGCTCGACCCTGGCCATCTTTTCAAACGGCCAAGCCGCCAATATAGCGCCGCCGGCGCCATTTCCTGGCCGATCTTCGAGGGGGGCCAGATAAGGGCCAATATCCAAGTCCAGCAAGAAGAAGACGCCCAGGCCCTGCTGACCTATCGGGCAACCGTGCTCGGCGCGCTCAAGGATGTCGAGAACGCTTTGACCAGACTCCGCGAGGAACGGTCGAAGAATGCCACCTTGCACGAGCAATTGTCGCGCGCGCAGGAGGCCGTCGCGGTGGCGAGGGGTCGATACGAGGCCGGCTTGACGCCGCTGACGCCGGTGCTGAACGGTCAAGGCGCCGCGCTGACCGCCGAACGGGATATTGCGACCAGCGACGCGGCGCTCGATCGGGATATGGTTTCCTTGTTCAAGGCGCTGGGCGGGTAACACCCTTCACTTGAACAACCTCACGCCCGCGCGCTGCGCCGGGCTCCCCTTCAAGGACGGATGGACTTCGTCGACGCGTCTTGTCTCATTGCGCGCATCGGTCGGGTTGATCCCGTTCATCGCCTTGAATTGCCGCGAGAAATGGGCGCAGTCGGAGAAGCCGGCCTCGAGCGCGATATCGGTCACCGAGCGGTTGGTATTGTCGAGCAGCCACCGTGCATAGCGCAGGCGCAGAATACGATAGACCGTTGAGGGCCGAGCGCCGGTGACGGCGTGGAACAGCCGTTCCAATTGGCGGGTCGAGAGTTTCAGCCGCTCGGCGATATCGGCAATCGGCAGCGGGTCGGCCAACTGCTGTTCCATCATCAGGAGCGCGCGGCGGATGCGCGGGTCGGAAATCGCCTCGGTCAGGTCGTCACTGAGGGGCGGGTGCGGCTGCGCCTCATTGCCCTGCCGCGCATGGTCGAGCAGCAGCACATGTCGCGCCTTCTGCGCCACGCCGCGGCCGAGATGGCGCTCGATCAGAAAGGTGGCGAGATCGGCCGAACCACCGCCGCCCGAGCAGGTGATGCGATCGCCATCGACGACGAACATACGGTCGGCAACCGGGCGGTGATGGGGAAATTCATCGACGAAATCCTGATAATGATACCAGCTGACACAGCAGCGGCGGCCGGTCATCAAGCCGGCGCGGGCCAGCACGAAACTGCCGGTACAGATGCCGATCAGGGGAATATCGGCCGCCGCCGCCGCCTTGAGATAGGCGATGGTCTCTTCGTCAAGCTGAGTGCCGGAATGCAGCAAACCGCCAATCACCGCGATATAATCGAACTCCTTTGCATCGGTGAGGCCGCTGGTTGGCGTGAAGGTCATGCCACAACTGGCCCGCACCGGCCGCATCCGGTTCGACATTACCGCCCAGTGACACCGGATCTGTCGACTGAGATCACCCTCATCGGCCGCCAGCCGCAGGTGGTCGAGAAACAGCGAGGCCGCGGATAAGGTGAAATTATGGGTGAGGATTATCCCCACCGAGAGCGCTCGCGGTGGGGACGGGTCAGGTTTTTGGTCTGCCTGCCGAGCGTTCATCTTGGCCCATCCCCACTCGAATAGGCAGCACCCCTGTTATACAGGCGCCCTCGTGAGATGATTTCGCCCTTGCGAAATCGTCGAATGAGGATGCGCAAGAGAGCGCGAGAGGGAGCCTCTCGCTCGCCGCAAGGCGAACCACCGGCGGGGTATCTCCAGCACTGGAGAAGTCCCATTTTCGCCTGGCTTTGAGTCGAGAGCCCGCTCTCGGGCTCTCGGTTGCACCCTACAGGGATCTGCCGCTGACGCGACAGCTCCCTTGCGGGCGCCCTGAAAGAGGCGATTTTATCGGATGCGACTCTCGTCCCCATGTTGTTCATCGCCCGGTGAGGCCATGGCGGCGCAAATAGGACAGGATCGCGCGCGCCTTGTCGGCGGCATCACCCTCATTGAGGATGGTTCCGCCCTTCGATGCGCTGGCGATAGCCGACAGCATGCGGGTGTGGCCGGCCTCTCGGCGCACGGCCTTGAGCGGCACGATCAGGGCGCTGGCCGTTTCCAGCGGCCAGTCCGGCGTCACCGCGGCGGTGCCGACGCCGGTTGTTTTCGTGATCCGTCCCAGGCTTTTGCGGGCATGGGCGTAGCGCGGCGCCACCGGTGCGAGTGGATGGACGACCACCACCGCCGGCAAGGGCACGGCGACCCGGCGGCGGGCGCCTTTGGGGAGAAATTGTTCAATCTCGGCCTGGCCCTCCGCCAAGCTGACTCCGATCGCCTGGGGGACCAGCGGCCGTCCCAGTCTTTCCGCCACCAGATAGGGCAACATGCCGCTTTCTTCGCCGGTTTCGGCGCGGCTGCCGCACAGGATCAGATCGACGCCGGCCAGATGCGCGACCAGGCTGGGCAGGACCTCGCCCTCCAGTTGGACGATCCCGGGCGCGCCATAGGCCAGATAGTCGGTGAGCGCGACCCTATCGCCCGGGCCGGCATGAAACACCGTGAGGCTTATGTCCGCCAAGCCGCGCGCCAGTTCGAGCGCAACCACGTCATTGCGGCTGGCGCGCGGCTGACCGCTGACCGGATTGCGGCCAACCGAGGCCAGCAGGGCGACCGAAAGAGTCATGGTTTCACGACAGCCAATTCACCCGGATCATTACGCCCCGGATCGGTGAGGTCACGCAACAGATGCAGCATGATGCTTTGCGCGTCGTCGACCACGGTCAGATCGGCGCGCTTGGCGATCGGGGCGCTGGCGTCCTGGTTGATGGCGATGACATGGCGGCAGGCCTTGATGCCCTGCAGATGCTGGATGGCGCCGGAGATGCCGAGCGCCATATAGACGCTGGCGCTGACCGTCTTCCCGGTTGCGCCGATCTGCCGGTTGCGCGCGAATTTTCCGTCATCCACCGCGACGCGGCTGGCGCCGACCGCCGCGCCAAGCGCCTCGGCCAAGGCCAGGAAGGTGGGAATATCGGCCACGCCATTGCCGGCGGCCAGGATGAAATCGGCTTCTTCGAGCGGCAGCTGCGCCGCCGGGATGGTTGAACTGCCGAGATCCTGGTAGGGGCTGGGAGCGGGCGGCGGTACATCGAAGGCGATGATGTCGCCCTGCCCGCGAAAAGGCAGCGCCGGGTCGACGATGTCGGCGGCGAGCAGCATGATCTCGGCGAGCGGGCGGCGCGCTCGCTCTCCCGCCGGCCGGCGGAGCGCCAGAGAGTCCCGTCTCAACTCGACCACGCCTGCGGCGCACTCGGAACCGCCCGCCGCCAGACGGCGGCCGAGATCGCCGTCATCGGTCCAGCGGTCGGGAAACAACACATGGCGCGGCTGAAACTGTTTTTGCGCCGCTTTGACCAGGCTCAGAGCGAAATCAGGCGACCAGGTCTCATGCTCGCACAGGATGACGCGGTCGGCGCCCCACTCCGCCGCATCCTCGGTGAGGGGGCCCAGGATCACGGTGATCACGGCGCAATCGGCCTCCGCCAGCAGGGCGGCCGCGGCGATCACTTGGCGTGCATGATCGTCTAGTCCGCCGCGCTCGCTTTGGACCACCGCCAGGATGGCGCTTTTGGCCGGCCCGGCCAGGCGTAGCGGCTTGGTTGCCGGTCCATGCTGCGGCGCTGTCATCAGCGGATCGCCCGAGCCCTCCTGACCGAGGATGATGCGCTTGCGACCGTCCGGTGTGACAGTGAAGGGCCTGCGTGCCGAGCGCCGGCGGATTGGTTCGTCCTGCATGCTCATGGCTCCAAAGCCTGCGCCAATAATTCACTGATGTCGACAATCTCGGGGCGGGGGCCGACGACGCCCTCCAGCATCGTCCGGCAATTGGGGCAGCCGACCGCCACCAGCGCGGCGCCGGTGGCGCGGGCGTCGTCCATGCGCATATCGGGAATGCGCCGCTCGCCGGCGATGTCGCTGAGCGGCGCGCCGCCACCGCCGCCGCAACAGCGCGCCGACAGGCGCGAGCGGGCCATCTCGGTGACCTTGAGGCCGATCGCGCCGAGCAGCGCGCGCGGCGCCTCAGTCTCGCCATTATAGCGGCCGAGATAACAGGGATCGTGATAGGTGATGGTGCGGTCCTCAAGCGAGCGCCCGAGACGCAGCCTTCCATCCCGGGTCAGGGCGGCGAGGAAGCTGCTGTGATGCATCACCTGATACTGGCCGCCGAGCGCCGGATATTCATTCTTCAGACTATGCATCACATGCGGATCGGCGGTGACGATGCTTTGAAAGGAGAGGGGCGCCAGCAGCGCGATCATGCGCTGCGCCAGGGCCTGAAAACCGGCTTCATCGCCCAGGCGCCGCGCCGTATCGCCGCAGTCGGGCTCAAGGCTGCCGAGTATGGCGAAATCGACGCCTGCGGCGCGCAAGAGCCTGACCAGGCTGCGTAACGAGCCCTGTGCCCGCAGATCGAAGGCGCTTTCGCCGGCCAGCAGCAGGACCTCGACCGGTCGGCCCGGCACCGCCAGGGGAAGATTGAGATCGGTGGCCCAATGGTAGCGCGTCGCCAGATCATAGCCGCCGGGGCTCGCGGTTTCGCGGAGATTGGCGAGGGTTTCCTGCCCCTTGCCGGGCAGGTCGCCGGTGTTCAGGGTGCGGCCGCGGCGCAGATCGATCACCGCGTCGACATGCTCGATCAGCATCGGACATTCCTCGACGCAGGCTCGGCAGGTGGTGCAGGACCACAGGCTTTCCGCCTCGATCAGGCCGCCGATGATCGGCTGATGCGGCCCGCCGTGATGGGCGCCGACCGCCAATCCCGGCGATGGGCTGCCTTCATAGGCGGCGTCCGTGCCGCCTTGCATGCCGACCACCAGATCCTGGATCAATTTTTTCGGATTGAGCGGCTGGCCGGCGGCGAAGGCCGGGCAGGCCGCCTCGCATTTGCCGCATTGCACGCAGGCGTCGAAACCGAGCAGCTGGTTCCAGCGGAAATCAGTCGGCGTGGTCACGCCATGATCGGCGGCTGTGAGGTCAAGCGGCCGCAGCGCCGCCGAGCGCCGCCCGGTGAAACGCTCGGGGCGCGGATGAAAGGCGAGATGCAGCAAACCGGCCACCGCATGTTTCATCGGTCCATTGAGTCCGATGCCGAGCGCCAGTTCGAGCCCGCCCAGCAGCGCCAGCAGGATCGCCGCGATCGGCAGAATACCGAGCAGCAGGAGACCCAAGGCAAAGGCCGCCAGACTGAAAGGCAGCCGGTTCCAGGGACCGCGCGACAGACGGGCGGGCGGCGACCAGCGGCGGTACCAGATCAAGAGCGCGCCGACCAGCATCGCCAAAGCCGCAAGCCGGATCGCCAGGTCGAGCACTGGAACATAGAGCATCAGCCCGTAATTCAACGCTACCAACAGGATCGATGCGACCGCGCCGCCCGCCACCAGAATATGAGTCCGGGCGATGAAGGGGTCGCGGGCGACGACGTGATGCAGATCGACTAGATAGCGTTTTGGCGCCGCCAGCAATCCTGACCAGCGAACGGGAGCCCACCGTCCGCTCCGCCAAATAAGTGAACGCCGCAGCACGCCGAGCAGCAGGGTCGCGGTCAGGCACCAGAACAGCAGGGTGACGGCCATCTGCATGCTCAGAAATCCTTGCAGAGACGGAGCGCGTCATAGATGGCGCCATGGATATTATGCGGCGAGATGCAATCGCCGACGCGGTAGAGCAGATAGCGCCCGTCGCCGAGGGTCTCGGACAGGGCCGGCTGAGGCAGCGCGGCGAACAGGGTATCGATGTCGGTCTGGCCGCGATTGAGCGAGGCCTCCTTGAGATCCCAATAGAGATGGTCATTGGGTGTCGCGCCATTCTCGATCACCACCTGATCGACCACCCGTTCCTCCTGCGCTTCGGTATATTCGTTGCGCAGCACGGCGATCAGCTGATTGCCCTCCTGATAAACGCGGTCGAGCCAGACATTGGGCGTCAGCACCACGTCCTGCGCATAAAGCCGGCGATAGAAGATCGGGAAGGTGGTGCCGCCGACATCATCGGCGACTTTGACATCCGGGGTGGCGATTTCGACGATACTGCCGCGGCTGGCGAGAAAATCGGCGACCCCCGCCCCGGCATGGGTGCTCATGGCGTCATAGACCAGCACATTTTTGCCCGGCGCCACCTTGCCCGACAGGATATCCCAGGCGCTGACGCTCAGGCCCTCAGCGGCGCCCCAGGCCGGCACCTGGCCGATATGGGGGGTGCCGCCGGTGGCGAGCACGATGATATCGGGCTGCTCGCTCTGGATCATGGCGATGCTCGCCTCGACGCCCAAGCGGCGGTCGATGCCGAGACGCTTGGTTTCCAGATCGAACCAGCGGACGATGCCGGCCATCTGCTCGCGTTGCGGCGCCTTGGCCGCCAGCAATATCTGTCCGCCGACCACCGGCGCCTTTTCGAATAAAACCACCTCATGGCCGCGCTCGGCGGCGACCCGCGCCGCTTCCAGTCCGGCCGGGCCAGCACCGACCACCACGATCTTGCGCTTGGGACCGCTGCTTTTGGCGATCACATGGGGCATGGTCGCCTCGCGCGAGGTGGCGGCGTTCTGGATGCAGAGCACATCCAAGCCGTTATATTGCCGGTCGATACAGTAATTCGCGCCGACACATTGCTTGATCTGGTCCTCGCGGCCCTCGCGGATTTTGCGCGCCATGTGCGGGTCGGCAATAAAAGCGCGGGTCATGCCGACCAGATCGACCATGCCGGTGGCGAGCAACCTTTCCGCCTGGGTCGCGTCGCGGATGCTCTGGGCATGCATCAGCGGCACCGTGATTACCGATTTGATGCCGGCCGCCAGATGGACGAAGGGTTCGGGCGGCAGCGCCATCGGCGGCATGCAATTGGCCAGCGTGTTGTGGGTGTCGGCCCCCGAGCCGATGACGCTGATATAATCGATCAGGCCGGACTCCGACATCGCCTGGGCGATCTCCTTGAGCGTCTCGTGGTCGAGCCCGTCCTCGTGGAATTCGTCGCCGCACATCCGCAATCCAACGCAGAAATCGGCGCCGACCGCGTCCCGCACCGCTGAGAGGACCTCGCGGCCGAAGCGCATGCGGTTGTCGAGCGACCCGCCATAGTCATCGGTGCGGAAATTGGTGCGCGGGCTCCAGAATTGGTCGATCAGATGCTGATGGGCGGCCGAAATTTCGATGCCGTCCATGCCGGCCGCCTGGACGCGCTTGGCGGCCTTGGCGAAGTCTTTGATAATTCGCCTTATTTCCTCGATTTCGATGGTCTTGGCATTGCCGCGATGGACCGGCTCGCGGACGCCGGACGGCGTCATCAGATGCGGCCAATTCTCGCCATGATATGCGGATCGTCGTCCCATATGGGTCGCCTGGATCATGATTTTGGCGCCATGGCGGTGCATTGCCTCCGCCAGCCGCGCCAGGGGATCGATGATCTTGTCGGTCGACAGATTGACCGATTTCCACCAACCCTGCGGACTGTCGATCGAGACCGGGCTTGAGCCGCCGCAGACCGCCAGACCCAGGCCGCCTTTGGCTTTTTCCTCGTAATAGCGGATATAGCGGTCGCCCGGCAATCCTCCCGGCTCGGCATAGACCTCGGCATGGGCGGTGCTGACCACCCGGTTCCGGAGCGTGATCTTGTTGAGGGTCAGCGGCGAAAGCAGGTGGGGATAGCTCATGTCTCAGCTCTTCGGCAAAACGGTGAAGCGGCAGAAATCATGGCCTTCGGAGGCGCAGCTGGTCTCCAGGCTGTGGGTTTTGATGCCATGACCGAGATCATCGCCGACCCAATCCATCGCACCGGCGAACCAGCCGGCGAACATGTAGCAGAGCTTGCCCTGCAAGTCCGGCTGCTGCAGCACGAAGACGGAATGATCGAGACGCACCAAAGCGTGCCCCGTTGCCGCATCGGCCTCGAGGAAGCTGAACTGGCCCCAGCCGCGTTGCGACAGGCGTTTCAGATAATGCTCAAAAACCGCCAGTCCAGTGAGTCCGTGGGTTTTCGATTCCTTCGCGCACCAGAAATAGGCCGATTTATGGCCGGCCGGATAAAGGATCTCGGCATAGCGGTCGGCGCCCAGCGCTTCGGCCACCGCGCTGTGATTATTGACGAAGAAATGGCGCGGCACATAGATCATCGGCAATCCGTCGGTGGTCCAGATTCCGCTCTCATCATCCACCTCGATGGGCAATTGCGGTTGCATAGGCTCAGGCCCCCCACACATCTTTGAACACGCGCAGCCAATTGCCGCCGATGATCTTGGCGATCTTGCTCTCAGACCAGCCGGCCTTGGCCATGGCGGCGGTGAGATTGGGGAAATCGCCGATGGTGCGGATGCCGGCCGGGTTCTGCACCGTGCCGAAATCGGTCAAGCGACGATGGCGGCCCTTGTCGTGAGTGATCCAGTCGAAGAAGGCCTGGTCATAGCCCTGGGTGAAGTCGGTGCCGACGCCGACACAGTCCTCGCCGACCAGCTTGATGACATAATCGATCGCCTCGACATAGTCATCGACGGTGGAGTCGATGCCGCGCTTGAGGAAGGGCGGGAACATGGTCACGCCGATGAAACCGCCGTGATCGGCGATGAATTTGAGCTGTTCGTCATTTTTGTTGCGCGGATGGGCTTTCAGGCCCGACGGCAGACAGTGCGAGTAGCAGACTGGCTTTTGCGAGGCCAGGATCGCGTCCTCCGAGGTTTTCGCGCCGACATGGGAGAGATCGACCATGATGCCGACGCGGTTCATTTCCAGCACCACTTCCCGGCCATAATCGGAAAGACCGCCGTCTTTTTCATAGCAGCCGGTGCCGATCAGATTTTGCGTGTTGTAACAAAGCTGCACGACGCGCACGCCCATATCGGCGAAGGCCTCGATATAGCCGAGATTGTCCTCGAAGGCGTGGGCGTTCTGGAAGCCCAGGATGATGCCGGTCTTGCCTGCTTCCTTGGCCTTGACGATATCGCCGCTTTCCCGCACCAGGGTCAACAGATCATCATTGGCGCGGATCAGCCGCTTCATCTCGGCGATATTGCCGACCGTGTCCTGGAAGCCTTCCCACACCGACACCGTGCAATTGGCCGCCGACAGGCCGCCCTTCTTCATGTCCTCGAAAACCGAGCGATCCCATTTCGAGATGATAAGTCCATCGATGACGATAGTTTTCTGGTGGAGCGAGCTCATGCCGGTTCCTTTCGGGCTGCGGTGACTTTTCGGTTGGACTCCGACCGCGGCGTGCGGCCGAAGCGGGCGTGATAGCGGGTGCTAAAATGGGAGGGCGACTGAAAACCGCAGGCCAACGCCACCTCGGTCACCGACAGAGGGGTCAGACGCAGCAGTTCCTGGGCGCGGTCAAGCCGAAGGCCGGCATAGAATTCCGCCGGTCCGATCGCCATATGACGCTGAAACAGCCGTTCCAGCTGGCGTGACGAGACACCGACCCGGTCGGCGAGGGTGGCGATGGGGAGGGGCGCCGCCAGGCTTTCCCGCATCAGGCGGCCGGCCTTTTTCAGCAGTGGGTGATCGCTCAGCGTTGTCCTCTGCTGCTGTTCGGCCGGGCGGGTGGAGGGCACGATGAATTGGAGCCTGACCTTGGCCGCCAAGGCCGGACCGAGGCGGGTCTCGATCAGGGTCAGCATCAGATCCAAGGGCGCGATGCCGCCGGTGCAGGTGATGCGGCTGCCATCGATGACGAAGAGATCCTCGACGAAGTCGATATGCGGGAATTCCTCGCGGATCGCCGCCAGATTCTCCCAATGAATGGCGCAGCGATGGCGGTCGAGCAGGCCGGCTTCGGCGAGGGCGAAGCTGCCGGTGCAGAGCGCGCCCAAGGTTACAGTGCGGCGCGCCAGCCGGCGCAAGGCGTCCTTCAACCGGCGGCTGGTGGCATGGCGCACATCGATGCCGCCGCAGACGAACAGACAATCGATATCGCTGAAGGGATCGAGTCCGACCGTGGGGCTCAGGCTGAGGCCATTGCTGGCGATCGCGGGGGCGCCGTCGGTGGTGACGACGCGCCAATCATAGAGCTTCGTTCCGGCGACATAATTGGCCATGCGGCAGGCTTCGAGCGCATTGGTGAGGGCGATCATCGAGAAATTCGGCAAAGTCAGAAAGGCGATGCGGCTGGGCTCACTCATGTCAGCGCTCGATCACCAAATCGGACAAGGGACGGGCGCAGCAAATCAGCACCTGACCCTGGTCGATTTCCCGCTGGCGGATGCCGCCGGCATGGGTCATGGCAACCTGGCCCTCGGTCATCTTGCTCTTGCAGGTGCCGCACAGGCCCTTGGCGCAAGACGAGGGCAGGCGGAGGCCGGCGGCGCGCGCCGCATCGAGAATGAAGCTGTCGGCTGCGCAGGTGATCACCCGGTTGGTCTTGCTGAAGGTGATACGGAAGCCGGTGCTGGCGACCTCGGTCACCGGGGACGGCGCCTCGGTCAACTCAGCGAAATCGAAACTCTCCTGATGATAGCGTTCCAGGGCGAAGCCGGCATCGGCCAGGATCGCCCTGACCGCCGCCATATAGGGGGCGGGACCGCAGGTGAAAATCTCACGCTCGAGGAAATCAGGGACCATCAGCTGAAGCAGGGGTAAAGTGAGGCGGCCGATCGGTCCGGCCCAGCGCCGCGCCGGGCTGTCGCTTTCGCAGATGGCGAGGCTGCGGAAGCCCGGATTGGCGCGTTCCATCAGGGGCAGTTCGTCGGCGAAGATGATATCATTCGGACTGCGCGCCGAATGGACAAAGGCGATGTCGGCGTCCGCGCAGAGATCATGGGCGGCGCGCGCCATCGACATCAAAGGCGTGATGCCGCTGCCGCCCGACAGGAAAAGATATTTGCCGGCCGGGTGGTTTGCCGCGCTGAAATCGCCCATCGGTGCCGAGACCGACAGCTCCATGCCGGGCTTCAGATGATCATGCAGCCAGTTCGAGCCTGGTCCGCCCGGAACCCGCTTCACCGTGATGCCGACCAGAAAAGGCCGCGCCGGCGAGGTGGCGATCGTGTAGCAGCGATGCAGGATCTGGCCGTCGATCGGCAGGTCGAAGGTCAGAAACTGCCCGGGCAGGAACCGGATCAGGCCAGGGCGGCGCGGCGCGAAGAAGAAGCTCTTGACGTCATGGGTCTCGGCCTGCACCCGACGACACACCAGGACCTCGTCCTGCTCGGCGTCCCACTGCGGCAGAGTCTCGATCAGATCCCCGGCAAATGCCCCCGCCATTGCCGTCAGCCGCCCAGATGGGCAGCCATCCGCCCGACATACCAGCTGCAGAATTTCTCGACCAGACCCTCGGTGTAGGGCGAATAGGGTCCCGGCTGATAGCCGCTGGTGCGGGCGCCCGCCTGGGTATAGCCAACCAGGGCGCTATCCTGGGCGTTGGTGGTGACCCACACCGCCGTCAGATTGTCGGGGTCGTAATCGACGCCTTCCACCGCATCCTTGTGGACCAGCCATTTGGTGCGCACCAGGGTCCGCTCGGCATCGAGGGGGATGGCGGTGAAGGTGACGATATGGTCGCTCATGAAATGGTGCCAACTATTGGGCTGGGTCCAGAAGGACAGGCCGCCCAGCTGCTTTTCGGTCAGATTGCCGAGCGGACGCCGGCAGGCCACCCGCGTGTCCATGGTCTGGGATTCGCCGCTGCCATCCAAGGGCAGTCGCTCGCTGCGAAAACCGGTGATGTCGGACAGCCGCTCGATCTCGCGGGACGGCAGGCCTTGCGCCTCCCAACGGTCATGCATCTCGCCGACCAGGGCAGTGTAGCGCTCGGTCAGCTCGCGGCGTGCGTCATCGCCGGAGGTCGGCGCGAAGCCGAAGCCATATTCGAACAAGGAAATGCAGAGTTCGGGATGGGTACCGGCGCAGTGATAGCACTCACGGTTATTTTCCATCGTCAGCTTCCAGTTGCCCGGCTCGATCAGTTCGATCTCCTTGGCGATCTTGCAATTGGCCAGATCATGGGGTGCGATACGCGGCAGGATCGCCGCCGCCAGATCGTCGAAATCGGCCGGCGGCTGATCGGCCAGGCAAATGAACAGCAGCCCGCCCAGCGAGCGGAGATGGATTTTCTTGAGGCCGAAGCAGCTCTTGTCGAACTCTGAATCCATGTGTTCGGCATGGATCAGATCGCCATCGAGGGAATAGGTCCAGGCGTGATAGCGGCAGACCAGATTACCGACCGAGGATTTATAGTCATGCACCAGGCGCGAGCCGCGATGGCGGCAGACATTGTGATAGGCTTTGATGCTCATATCGTCATGGCGCACCAGCAGCACCGCATGGCGGCCGCCGATATCGATGGTCATGGTATCGCCGGCCTCGGGCAGATCGGGCTCGACGCCGACATAGATCCAGTGGCGGCCGAAGATTATCTCCATATCGGCGGCGAAGATCGAAGGGTCGGTGTAGAAGGCCGCATCCAGGCTATAGCCCGGCTTACGGGCCGCCAACAGAGACGCCAAATGGGACGACACTGCGTTTGACGGATGATCCAGCATGGTCGGCACACCTTTGGTTAAGATCGCCTATTCTCATTGCAATCGCGCCGCAAAACTATCGTAAAACCGACATAAATATCATTGATTACGACATTATCACCGATCAGCAGGCGGTGAAATTGACCGCCAGTCCGCCCTGCGAGGTTTCCTTATATTTCGAATGCATGTCGGCGCCGGTCTGATACATGGTGGCGATCACCTGATCGAGGGAAATGCGGTGGGTGCCGTCGCCATGCAAAGCGAGCGATGCGGCATTGATCGCCTTGACGGCGCCAAACGCGTTACGCTCGATGCAGGGGATTTGCACCAGCCCGCCGACGGGATCGCAGGTCATGCCGAGATGATGCTCCATGCCGATTTCCGCGGCATTTTCGATCTGCTCATTGCTGCCGCCAAGCGCGGCAGCCAGTCCGGCCGCGGCCATGGCGCAGGCCGAGCCGATCTCGCCCTGGCAGCCGACCTCGGCGCCGGAGATCGAGGCGTTCATCTTGCAAAGCGCGCCGATGGCGGTGGCGGTCAGCAGAAAGGCCCGGCTGCCCTGATCGCAGGCGCCCTGACAATGATCGCGGTAATAGCGCAGGACAGCGGGCAATACGCCGGCCGCGCCATTGGTCGGCGCGGTCACCACCCGACCGCCGGCGGCATTCTCCTCATTGACGGCGATGGCGAAGACGCTGACCAGATCCATCACCTCATGGGGATGGCGGACATTGCGATGCTGATTGGCCTGATAGCGCGCATGGATCGCTTTGGCGCGGCGTTTGACCCGCAGCCCGCCCGGCAATTCGCCGTCGGTGGCGAGGCCGCGATCGATACAGGCCATCATGGCGGCGATGATCTGGTCGAGATAGGCGTTGATTTCGGCCGGGCTGCGCAGCGCTTTTTCATTGGCCAGCACCAGTTCATCGATGCTGAGGCCGGTGCGCTGGCCGATCCGCAGCAGATCATCGGCGTGGGTGAAGGGGTAAGGCACCGCGACCGTTCCATGGGACGCGCTGTCGGCGTCGTCTTCCCGCAGCACGAAACCGCCGCCGACCGAACACCAGCGCTCATTGGCGATCTCGGTGCCGGCTTCATTGGTCGCGATCAGATGGAGCGTGTTGGGATGCCGGGGCGTCGGCGCGTGAAGATCGAAGCGGATGTCACGCGCCGCCTCAAAAACAATCTTGTGGCGTCCGCCCAGCAGAAGGCTGTTTTCGCGCTGGATGGTCGCGACCATCGCCTGAGCCCGGTCGGGATCGACCTTGTCCGGCAGTTCGCCGGCCAGGCCGAGCATGACGGCGTGATCGGTGCCGTGGCCTTTGCCGGTCCAGCCCAGCGACCCCAACAGATCGACAGTCACATGGGTGACCTCAGCGCCTCGTCCGCCGGCCATGAGAGAGCTGGTAAAGGCCGCCGCCGCCCGCATCGGTCCGACCGTGTGGGACGAGGACGGACCGATCCCGATCTTGAACAGGTCGAACAGGCTGATCATCGCTATAAACCGAACTCGCGCCCGGCCTCCTTGAGCAGGCCAACGACATAGGGGGCGAAGGAACGCCAAACTTCCAGATGATAGCGCGTCTCCGTGGTTCGCCACAGCAGGATCTCGGCCTTGGACAGCACGGTGCGGGTGCACATCCCGATCGGGAAGGACGCGAAATCGAGCGGACAGCCGCAATTGAGCAGTCGGGCCGCCTTGGGACCTTCGATCGTGAAAGCGAGATTGCGATCGCTGACCTCGACCAGGGAATAAGCCTGCCCAGCCAGATCCCGCTGGAAATCGCCGGCAATCGCTGCCGCCTCCGCCTTGGGGGCGAGCAGCAGCCATTCGTCCGGGCCGAGGCCGAGAACAGCGCGGGGTCCGGCTTCCGCAACCCGGCAGAGCGGCGGCAGGGTGACTCCGAAGACGGCGCCACAGGCCAGGGCTGCAGCCGGCCGGGCGCGCAGCACGAAGCGCGCGCTGGCCGGCAGCTCGGTCACGCTGACGAGATCAGACATCGAGCCGCACTCCTTCCGGGTCGAGGAAAACCGGCCCGACCACGGTTACCGCGATGGGACCCTTCGGCATCGGCACGGCAAGCTTCTCACCATGGCGATTACGCCCATCAGCCACCAGCGCCAGGGCAATCGAGTGGCCAAGGGCCGCGCTGTAATAGGAGGAGGTGACATGACCCAGCGCCAATCCGCCCGTCTGCCCGGGAAGGACGATCTGCGCTCCCTCCTCCAGCACCGTCTGGCCGTTGTCGGTCAGCAGGCCGACCAACTGCTTGCGCCCCAGTGCCGCCAGAGCCGGTCGCGCCAGGGAGCGCTTGCCGACGAAATCCTTCTTCAGCTTGCCCACCGCCCAGCTCAGGCCGGCATCGTCAGGCGTGACCGTGCCGTCGGTTTCCTGACCGACGATGATATAGCCCTTCTCGGCCCGCAGCACATGCATGGTCTCGGTGCCATAAGGCGTGATGCCGTGCGCCTCGCCGGCTTTGAGGATCGCCTCCCATACGGCCTGGCCGTGGGACGCCGGCACATTGACCTCGAAGCCCAGTTCGCCGCTGAAACTGACGCGGAACAGCCTGGTCTCAACGCCGCAGATGCGACCAAGGCGCACACTCATATGCGGCATGGCGGCGGCTGAGAGGTCGATATCCTGCACCAGCGGCGCCAGGATTTGGCGCGCTTTCGGGCCCTGGACGGCGATCACCGCCCATTGTTCGGTGGTCGAGGTCAGCCAGACATCGAGTTCCGGCCATTCGGTCTGCAGATAATCCTCCATCATCGCCAGGACACGCGGCGCGCCGCCGGTGGTGGTGGTGACATGGAAGCGGTCGTGGGCCAACCGTCCGACCACGCCGTCATCCATGATCATGCCGTCTTCGCGCAGCATCACGCCATAGCGACAGCGTCCGGCTTCGAGCTTGGTCCAGGGGTTGACATACATCCGGTTCATGAATTCGGCGGCATCGCGGCCGACCACTTCGATCTTGCCGAGCGTCGAGGCGTCAAAAATACCAACGCCGGTGCGGGTCGCCAGACATTCCCGATTGACCGCAGCAAACATGTCCTCGCCCGCTTTGGGGAAGAAGCGCGCGCGTTTCCAAAGCGAGACATCCTCGAAGACCGCCCCCTGACGGGCGGCCCAGTCATGGATCGGCGTGCGTCGCACCGGATCGAACAGCTCGCCCCGCGCAGGACCGGCGAAAATACCAAAACTGGTCGGCGTGTAAGGCTGGCGGAAGGTGGTCAGCCCGACCTCGGGGATCGTCTTGTCGAGCAGGGTGGAGGCGATGGCCAGCGCGTTCATGTTCGAGGTCTTGCCCTGGTCGGTCGCCATGCCGGTGGTGGTATAGCGCTTGATATGCTCGATCGAGCGGAACCCCTCCCGCACCGCGAGCGCGATATCCTTGCTGGCGACGTCGTTCTGGAAATCGACAAAGGCGGGATGACCTGACGGGCGGCCAGCTTTCGGCAATTCGCCGAGATAACCCCGGTCCCCTCTCGCGGGGCGCGGCGAAACATCAAGGCTGCGGCCCTGACTGGCGGCAGCGGCTGTCTCGCCCGCTTCGCCACCGTCGGCGACCACGCTCTCCAGATCATAGAGGCCGCGGCAGGCGCCGGCCGAGCGCACCGGTTCGGCCGCAAGACCGGGCAGGAACACGCGGTTATTTCCATCGAAGGTCAATTTGCCGAGCGATTGCGAGAAAAGATGCACGGTGGGCGTGAATCCCGCCGAGCTCAGCACCAGGTCGCAGGGAATCCGCTGGCGGACTCCGGTCGCCACCGACACGGCATCGAGGCTCTTGACCCGCAACCGGCCACGGGTCTCCGACACGCTGTGATAAGGCAGCACGGTCAATCCGGCCGCCCGCGCCGCCTCGATCTGCGGCGCGCCCGCGTCGCGGCGGGGATCGATGATGGCGTTGATGATGATGCCGGCGCGCTGTAAATCGAGCGCGGTCTGATAGGCGCCGTCATGACCGGCGATCAGCACGGCCCGCTCGCCCGCTTTGACGGCGAAGCGGCTGGCATAGAGGTGGGCCGCGCCGGCCAGCAGGGTGCCGGGGCGGTCATTGTCGGGGAAGGTGATCGGACGCTCAAGGGCGCCCGCCGCCAGCACCACCTGTTTCGCGCGCACCTGCCACAGGCGCTGGCGCGGCAGCAGAGGGTCGGGCGTCGCCTGATGCTCACTCACCCGCTCATCCAGCCCGATCATATTGTGCGGACCGTAGCCAAAAGCCGTCGCACGCGGCAACAAGGTCACCCGCTCATTGCGGGCCAGTTCGGCAAGCACCGCGCCCACCCACTCGTCAGCCGGCACACCCTCGATGACGTCATCGGGATGAGACAGCAGCGAACCGCCCATTTCATTCTGCTCGTCGCACAGAATGACGCTGGCGCCGCGAGCGGCCGCAGCGCGGGCTGCCGCCAGTCCGGCCGGGCCGGCGCCGACCACCAGCACGTCGCAAAAGGCGAAGAGCTGCGCATAGCGCTCGGGATCGGGCAGGGTCGGCGCCTGACCCAGACCGGCGGCGGCGCGGATCACCGGCTCATAGAGCTTGTGCCAAAAGGTCTTCGGCCACATGAAAGTCTTGTAATAGAAGCCTGCCGCCAGGGCCGGCGACAGCAGGTCATTGATCGCGCCGACATCGAAGGAGAGAGACGGCCAGCGATTCTGGCTCGAAGCCTGAAGTCCGGCATAAAGCTCGATCTGCGTGGCGCGCAGATTGGGGGTCATGCGAGCGGCATCGCGGCTGACGGTGATCAGCGCGTTGGGCTCCTCGCTGCCGGCACTCATGATGCCGCGCGGCCGGTGATATTTGAAGGAGCGGCCAACCAGATGGACGCCATTGGCCAGCAGCGCCGAGGCCAGCGTGTCGCCGGCAAAGCCGGTGAGGGGCCGACCGTCGAAGTGGAAGTCGAGCGGTTTGCCGCGATCGATGCGGCCGCCCTTCGGCAGACGAAAATTCTGACTCATTTGGTCCCCCCATCGGGTCGGGCTTCGCCGGTCTTGTAGGTGGCGAGGAACATGTCGCTGGTGGTGTCGCGGAGCGCGTTGAAAAAGCGGCCGCAGCCATGCAGATGGCGCCAGCGCTCGGCGTGCACGCCCTTGGGGTTGCTGCGCAACTGCAGGAAATCGACCCAGGCCTGATCATCAAGGGCGGACGGATCGGCCGGGCGCGCGATGTGGGCTTCGCCGCCATAGCTGAATTCGAGTTCGGAGCGGGGGCCGCAGAAGGGGCAATCGATGAGGAGCATTGTGGTGGAATCCGATACACAAACAGAAATTCTTTCAGGGCGCTTCACTGGCGCATGGCGAATGCTTCATTCGACATGCGCCAGTGAAGCGCAACGGGTGCGCGAGGGAGACCCTCGCTGAGAGAGCCGCGTCGGCGGCGAGATGAGCCTTTTTCCGCGCTGTCGCGCGTAACGTTCGAGGGGCTTCCCTCTCGGCTTCGCCGAGAGTCTTAAATTTTGCATGCGAAGCATGCGAGCTCCTGTTGCGCTCTAAAAACGCGGAATTAAAATTCCGCGTTTTTAGAGCGCCCTGAAGGGGGGCTCGTTGTTGTTTCAACATCATCTTCTAATGCGCCACGGCCGCCGCGGCGGCCTCGTCAATAACAAATCCATCCTTGAACCGATCGACGCGGAAGGGCGCATTGATCGCGTGCGGTTCGTCCTTGGCGATGGTCCAGGCGAACAGATGAGCCGAACCTGGGGTCGCCTTG
>Ga0116226_10000163_pt1 | contig 51654 bp, 41 predicted proteins | sample S1TSphfallax_FD_89692 | JGI IMG/M metagenome (GOLD analysis project Ga0116226, IMG submission 89692) | Host-associated microbial communities from peat moss isolated from Minnesota, USA - S1T2_Fa - Sphagnum fallax MG | ecosystem: Host-associated > Plants > Peat moss > Unclassified | place: USA... | reverse complement strand
TCCCGCTCTCAATCTCAGTGCTGCTGCCCAATCCCAACCCGGCGAACTGCTCCATCGTTCCCTGCGGATCGCGCCCGGACCTGCCCTGAATTGAGCCAACATCCTGCTAACCCGTATACACGATCGGCAAGTGAATTTACCGTAAGAGTCATGTAAAAAGGGGCGTTAGGAGTCATGGCGTCTTCACCGGCAAGTCGCTCATCTCAAAGCACAATTCCCCGCCGGCTGCGATCTCCGAGTGCAACAGATACGTGCGGTCGAGGATCTTGCCATTCAGCCGCACCGACCGCACATAGAACCTGCCCGCCTCGGCTCCCGGGGCCAGAATCCGCAGCGTCCTGCCGGCGCCCACGCGCACCGTCACGTCGTCGAAGCGCGGTGTCCCGATCGAGTACCGCGTTGTTCCCGGCGTTACCGGGTAAAAACCCAGCGCCGAAAAGACGTACCACGCGGACATCTGCCCCGCGTCATCGTTGCCGGCTAGGCCGTCGTCGGCGTTCCGGTAGAGCGTGGTCATGATCTCGTGGACCCGCTCCTGCGTCTTCCATGCCGCCCCTGCGTCGTCGTAAAGATACGCGATGTGGTGGCTGGGCTCGTTGCCGTGGTCGTAGAGGTTCCGCGCGAAGAGTTCATCGAGTTTGGCGATGAACGCCTGCCGCCCGCCGAGTTGCGCGATGAGGCCAGGGACGTCGTGGAGCACGAAGAACGTGTACACGAAGGGCGTCGATTCCGTAACATAAGTTGCCTTCTGTGCGGGATCGAACGGACTCACCCAGGAGCCGTCGGCATGGCGGCCCCGCGCGAAGCCGCCCTGCGAGTCGATCACGTTCCGCCAGTTCCCTGCCCGCTTCGCAAACAGCCCGGCGTCCTCCGTGTGACCCAGCGAACTGCCCAGCACCCCGGCGATGAAGTCGTTGTAGGCGTAGTCCAGCGTCCGCGAGACCTGCTCGTCCGCGTGGAAGGCATACGGAACGTGGTCTTCGAGCGGGATGTAGCCGTACTTCAGGTAAGATTCCAGCGCGCGGCGGCCGCGGCCATTGCGATACATCGCCGGGTCGGCCGGTTCCTCCATCGCGTTCCGGCGGATAAGCCGATACGCCGCCTCGGCGTCGAAGCCCCGAATGCCCTTCACCCAGGCATCCGTAATGATCGCCCCCGCGTAGTCCCCGGTCATCTCCGTCGTGTAGCTGTTCCAGGCGGGGAAGATCGGCAGAAAGCCCCCCTGCTCGCCCTTGGCGATTAGCGACCGCACCATCTCGCGGTCCCGGTCCGGGTCGAGGATCGTCAGCAGCGGATGAACCGCCCGGAAAGTGTCCCAGATCGAGTAGTCGCAGTAGTAAGTGAAATCGCTTGCCGTCTCCGTCTGTCCGTCGCCGGCAAACCGGGGATACGTTCCCGAGCGGTCTGAGAAGACGCGCGGCAGCAGCATCGCGTGGTAAAGGGCGGTATAGAAGATGACGCGATCATTTGTCTGACGGCCGCCGACTTCGATCTTCGACAGCGCAGCATTCCACGCCGCCTTCGCCCGCGCCGCAGCTTCGTCGAACCTCCACTCCGGCAACTCCGCATTCAGGTTCCGCCGCGCCTCATCCACGCTGGTGAACGATGTCCCCACGCGCACCTGAATGACGCCATCGGGCGGCAGATCGAACCGCACGAAGGCCCCGGCGGGTGCACCATCCGATGCCTGCTCGACCGCCCCGTCGCCTCTGTCCGATCCCGCTCCTGAGCCGCGCCACGTCCCGCCCACCGTAAACGGCCGGTCGAACTGGACGACGGCGTAGCCGGAAAATCCTGCGGGAGCCCCGTTGCCCGCGTAGATTCGGTAGACCGGGTTCTCTCCCGTGATCTCCTGGCCCTTCACGTCGATATGAACGCTTCCGCGTCCGAGGCGGATGTTGTCCTCGACCGCGATCCAGCCCGTCCTCGCACCCTTTGGAAAGCGGAACCGCATCATCCCGGAGCGCTCCGTTCCCGTGATCTCGGCGTGGATGCCGCTGGAGGCGAGATCGACGCTGTAACGATACGGCCTCGCCACCTCGCTCTCCCGTGAGAAGGCGCTCGACCGGCCCTCGGCATCGAGCTTCTCCGGAGTCGCCAGCGGCATCACGGTAAAGCTGCCATAGTCCTGAGCGCAGGAGCCCGACAGGAAGTGGCTGCCGCGGAAGCCCTGGATGCGCGTGTCCGCCGCATAGTAGGGCGCGACGCACTTGGTCTCGCCCTCACGCGTCTGCGGCGTCCATTGGGTCATGGCGAAGGGAACGCCCGTGGCCGGAAATGTCTGCCCCTCCGCCGCAGTCCCGATCATGAGGTTCACCGCATCGACCGGCGATCGATCCGCCGCCCGCGAGACCGGCACCGCAAGCCCCGCCAACGCACACAAACAAAAGACCCGCAAGACCGAGCGTCCTAACATAGCCGCTCATTCTCTGGATCGACTGCAACCCTCCGCAAGTGAGGTCTCGAACTTTTACAGTGCGCCTTTACAGTCAGAAGGCGCGTCCGGCACGTAAGAAGACCGTGCCGGCACCTCTCAGCGCGTAAACCCGCGATACGCCTCAATCGAAGTATGCAGTGTCGTACCTTCGATCCTGGACGACGACAGCAGCACCTCAAAGTATGGGAACTTCTCCGCTGGCATCCGCTCCCGGATCGCCGCCAGCCCCTCGCTCGACGTAATGAACTCTCCCGCCGCCCGCGTCCCCTGGGAGTCCGTCCCGGCGATAATTAACGCATATCGGTGGTCGCTGAGATTGGGCAGAAAAGCCACCACGCTCAAGTCCCGGTCACGATCCGACACGATCTCGTAGACCGGCTGCTCCCCCGACGCCGGTGCATGGTTCACAACGAACGACCGGTGCCGCGCCGGGTCGTATTCGACGAAAAAATTCATGCGGTCCTTGTAAAGCTCCACCCACGGGTTGGACTCCCGGCTCCCGATCAGGATCACGTTGTCGTGCTTGATGTTGTTTGCCGTATACGATCGGGCGCTGGCCAGGCGCAGCGCCGGGGAGTGCGCCCCCAGCTCCAGCACCCGCTCCGCCGCCTCGAAGTCCCCCACGCTGCCGGTGTTCCGGTCCAGCACCAGGTTCAGCGCGTCGCGTGTCTGCGGCGTGATTCCCGGCAGATTGGCGTAGTTCTTGTAGTTGTAATCGAGATAGTCGTCGAGCGAGATAGGCCGCTGAAGAATGTCCTCGGCAAGCGCGTAAGACGTGTCCGCGGTGACGATATCCACCTGCTGGCCGGAAGCGAAGAACTGCGACCAGAACGCCGCGCGCGCGGGGTCCGACTGCCACGGCTGGAGCACCGCGTTCAGCGCCCGGTTCTGGTAGAAGAGAGCCCCCGCCGCAGCCAGCGCCAGCGCCAGTGCCCCCGCCAGCCCGAAGATCAGTGCCCGCGAGAGCACCCCCCCGCGCCGCGCCAGCGCCGCTTCCTCCGCGAAGGCGGCCTTCGTCACGCCCTCGTCCGCGGCGACCTGCACCGATGCCGCGGTCTGCTCAACGGCCGCCTCCGGGGCGGACGGCTCCGGCTTCGCTGCCGAAAGCGATGCCATTGGTTCGACCGCGGGCCGGGCCACGAAGACCGGAAGGTAGCCTCCCCGAGGAATCTGGACCAGCACCGGCTCCGCAGCGCCCTCGTCGCTGAAGTAGTGGTCCAGCCGCTTGCGAAGCTCCGAAACGTTGACCCGTACGATATTGTCGATCGTCGTGTCGTAGTCCTCCGGCCGCCCGAAGACCGCCGACCCGATCTCCTGCTCGCGGATGCTCAAGGCGCGTTCCTTGAGGGAACGCGTACCTATATACAGGAGCAGGTCACGCAGCCGCAGAGCGCGCTTCAACTCCTGGCTGTTCACGATCCGCTGGAGCAGTTGCCAGGCCTCATCCGGACCGGCTGCCGACGGCTGTGGTTCAGAGATCAACGTTGACACCAAAGCTCCCTCGCGCCACCACCACCGTCATCATAAGCCCCATGCACAATAAACTACACATGGAAGCGCCTATCTCGCACGTCGGACAGCACCAAAGAGACCTTATGCCTGCCTTGTTTCGGTCCACCCTAGCTCTCGCCCTCTGCCTCTTCCCCGCTCTCGCAGTCTCCGCGCAGCCTGTCGTTACGACGGTACAAGTCAGTTGGAAACCGACTCTAGCTGCGTTCCCGCTCGCAACAACTGGCCATGCCGCGCCCATCTTCCTCTCGCCGCAGGATGCCAGTGCCCTGGGACTCGCGACAGCCGCCTTTGCCTCGGACGTGGAGCGGGTCACGGGCGCACGACCGAGAATTGTCACCGAGATGCCGGCGACGGGTCGGGTGGTAATTGTGGGCATCGCCGGAAATTCGGCGGAGTTGGAGCGGCTGACGGCGGAAGGCAAGCTCGATACCGCCATGATCGAAGGCAAGTGGGAGAGCGCTATCACTGCCGTAGTCGACCGGCCCGGTCCCGGTGCGGGTCAGGCGCTGGTCGTTGCCGGGAGCGACCGCCGGGGCGCGGCCTTCGCGCTCTTCGCCATCTCGCGCGCGATGGGCGTCTCGCCCTGGAACTGGTGGGCCGATGTGCCGGTCGCGCACCACGCAGCCGTATACATCCGGGCTCAGCATGTGGTGCAGCCTGAGCCATCCGTCCAGTACCGTGGCATCTTTCTGAACGACGAGGACTGGGGACTGCGCCCGTGGGCCGCCAAGAAGATGGACCCAGAGCTGGGCAACATCGGCCCGCACACGTACAACCGCGTCTTTGAGCTCCTGCTGCGGCTCCATGCCAACTCGCTGTGGCCGGCGATGCATCCCGGCACGCTCGCCTTCAACGCCGTGCCGGAGAACGCCAAGCTCGCCGACGCCTGGGGGATCGTGATGGGGTCGTCGCACTCCGAGGCGCTGCTGCGGAACAACGTCGGCGAATGGAGCGAGGCTGCTCCTCCGACCGGCAACGGCCCGTGGAACTATCAACTGAACCGCGCCGCCATGGATGCCTACTGGGAGAAGCGCCTCGAAGCCAATGGCCGCTACGAGAACTTCTACACCGTCGGGCTGCGCGGCGTTCACGATACCGGCCTTGAGGCTACGGGCGACGACCAGGTGAAGGCGCGGCTGGTCGAGCAGGCGATGGCCGATCAGCGCGGCCTGCTCGCCAGACACGTCAATCCCGACCTGAACAGAGTCCCGCAAGTAATCTGGCTTTACAAGGAGTCGCTCGAACTCTTCCGCGCGGGGATGAAGGTCCCACCCGACGTAACTCTGGGGTGGACCGACGACAACTACGGCTATATCCGCCAACTCCCCACGCCCGACGAGCAGCGGCGGCCCGGCGGGTCTGGCGTCTACTACCACGTCTCGTACTGGGGGTTCCCGCACGACTACCTCTGGCTGTGCTCGACGCCGCCGGCGCTCATCCAGGAGGAGATGACCAAGGCCTTCGACCACAACGCGCGGCGTTACTGGGTGCTGAACGTCGGCGACATCAAGCCGGCCGAGGCCGACATCGACTACTTCATGCAGCTTGCGGTCGATGAGCCGGCGATGGCGAAGGTGGGCCAGCGGGAGTTCCTGGAGCGCTGGGCGGCGGAGCAGTTTCCGCGCGAAGCCGCGCCGAAGGTAGCGGCGATTTTGGATGAGTACTACAAGCTGAACTTCGTGCGGAAGCCAGAGTTCATGGGCTTCAACGGGTATAACGACGGCATCAACCGGACTGCGTTCAACCCGCTGTCGTGGCCGTCCAGTGGTGAAAAAGATCAAAACCACGCCCGTCTGGCGGTGTGGCATCGGCTGAGCGACGAGGCGGAAGCCCTGGCGAAGGAGATGCCCCCAGCATATCGTGATGCGTTCTTTGAGCTTGTGGGCTATCCGGTGGAGGCGGCGGCGGAGCAGAATGCGAAGTTCCTGCTGACCGACCGGACGTTTTTCGACGTGCACAAGCGTCGTGATACCGCGGCGGACGCAGCCGGCGCACAGGCGGCCTACGACCGCATTCAGTCGCTCACCGCACGGTACAACTCCCTCGCCGGGGGGAAGTGGGACGGGATGATGTCGGCCGCGCCGCGCGACCGGCAGGTCTTCCGTATGCCGGCCACCGCGACGCCGGAGGATGCGGGCCGACCACTTCCCGCCGCCTGGGGCGCGGGACCGGCGAATGCAACCGTCTCGATCAACGCCGCGCACTTCTCCCGCAAGTCAGATGGGACACTGGCGCACTGGCGGGTGCTTCCGGAGTTGGGAATCTCGGGCGGCTCGGTGGAATACGGCGAGCCGGGCCTGCGGGCGAACGGGACAGAAACCGAAGCAGATGCGTGGCTGGAGTACGACTTTACCACAGCCAGGGCGGCGGACGCGACGCTTACGCTGCATCTGCTGCCGACGTTTCCCTTGGATTCAGCGCACCGCCTGCGGTTTGGCGTCGGCTTGGATGGCACCACGCCGGAGACGCTCGACGTAGGCAGCTCCGGCGAGTGGCACGAGGACACCGCGCCGGTGTGGGCGGCGAACGTCCTGCGGAACTCCGCCGTGCTGACAGTGCCGCTGCCCGGGCTGGCGGCGGGAAGACACACGCTGCGACTCTACTACCGCGACCCCGGAGTGGTCTTCGAGCACATCGTGGTGACGCTGCCCGGCGCGGCGTCGGCGTATCCGGTTCCGCCTGAGACCGTCGAAAGGCGAAAGAGGGCGCCGATCAACTGAACCGCGTCTGCCGGTAGAGTGCCCATCCCGCTGCCAGCAGCGCCGCCGCCAGGATGATGCCGAGCACGCCAATCCAGGCGAAGTTCATCGCCAGCTTCGGCACCACGGCGTTCGCGGCCAGCCAGACGAAGAATCCCGTCGCGGCGACGACGATGGCCACGTCCCACCAGCGTCGGCGCTCGGTGCGGCTGCCGAACTCGTCGCCGCTCTGCGCCAGCAGCACCTCGCGGTAGTCCAGCCCGTAGCGGTCGCACTCGCGTTCGAGCGCCTCGTTGCGCGACGTATGTTCGCGGGCACCGGCAACGGCCGTGCTGATCGCAAGCGCGCCGAGGATCATCAGTACCGAGCCCGACACGACCAGCACCAGGTGCGCGCGGTTGGCCACAGCAAGCTCGCCGAAGACCAGCGCGCCCCAGGCCAATCCCCAGAGCTGGTTCGTGTTTGAGAGCGGAATCCCCCGCCCGATGCCGAGATACTTTGTCGCAAACTGCTGGAAGAGATCGCCGACGACCCAGACGAAGCCACCCAGGAATAGCCAGAAGAGCACCTGTCGGCTCTGCGCGAGTTGGAAGGCGGAGGACCTGATGCCGCCGTCGAGCGTCCATGTGAGGATCAGCATCGTTCCTAGTTCGCCGACCGTGAAGGCAGTGACGAACGAGAGCGGGTTCATGCCGCTCAGGTAGGCCTTGCGATAGGGAACGTACATCGTCCCCCACATCAAACTCGCCCCGGCGGCGGCGATCAGACCCTGAACGGCGTGCGGCGAAGCCGGTCCCGAGCCGTGGATCGTACTGAATCCAAGCATGATCGCCGCGGCGACGATAAGCACGCCGCCAACCACCACCTTCGCGATGTTCTTTGCGGTCGCGCCCTGCAACTCGCGAAAGAGCAGCCGCCCCCAGAGCAGGCCAATCAGCGAGTTGGTGTTCCATAGCGGAAACGCAGTCGCCAGCCCAACGTCACGAATCGCGAACACGGTCAGCGTGTTCGCGACGGCCCAGAGCGCCCCGGCGAGAATCGCCCACACGATGAGGTGCTTCTTCGCAAGCAGGTCGGCGAAGACGTAGCTCGTTCCCTTAAGCAGCGTCGGAAACGTCCACCGCGCGGTGAAGACCCCGGCGACCATGCAGAGCGAGATGGCGAAGGGCGAGAAGCCTTCGGTGACGAGCTTGGTGGGGGCCTCGGCAGCGCCGAGCCAGACTCCGGCGGCGAGTCCGCAGAGGACGCCGAGGCCGTGGAGCGATCCCACGCCAACCCGTTGCGACTTTCCCACTACCGTGCTGCTTGTTGCCATCGGACCCCGCTGCTAGAGAGTACCCACCTGAAACGATCCTGCCGTGACTCTGAAACGAACCTTCCGTCATTCTGAGCGGAGCGAAGAATCCCCGCATTCCAGCATTGTGACGCATTCCGCACAGCGGGATGCGCTGCTAGTGCAACCACACCAGCAGGCCGATTCCGAGCGCAAGCACAGCCGCCGGAATCCAGAACTGCACGTCCGTCGCGATGGCCTTCAGTGTCTTGACCGCTCCCATCCTGCCCTCTCCGGAATCGCTTCTGTGCCTGAACTCTAGAGAAGCGCGAAACTTCCTGTCAACGAATCTATCAGTACCGAAGCTGAGTTGCCGCGGAAATTCGCCTTGCTTCCTCAACCGCATCCCTGCTATACGTTAACGCTAACGTTGCAACAAACGGCGGACTTCCAGCCCGGCCGAACCTCTGCAACCCACCTCAGCTACCCGGAGACAGACCATGGCAACCCAGACTCTTCCTCACCAGCCGCTCCACGATCTCGACGAGTGGGACGACTTCCTCGAAGGCCGTTACAAGGAAGGGAAGAGCGAGGAGGAGTTCCGCGTCTACGACGCGACCGCCACGCCGGGTGTCGCAGAGTTCTACCGCCAGAACCACGAGAACATGACGGTGGACTACGTCCTTGCCAAGGAGGCCGAGTACTTCTCTTTGAACAAGGGACAAAAGACGATCTGGGAGGCTGCCGAGTTCCTGAACACGCTGGTAGACGACTCCGACCCCGACACCGACCTCACCCAGATCGAGCATCTCCTCCAGACCTCCGAGGCGATGCGCCGCGACAACCAGCCGCGCTGGATGATCCTGACCGGCTTCATCCATGACCTCGGCAAGTGCCTCTGCCTCTATGGTGAGCCGCAGTGGGGCGTCGTCGGCGACACCTTCCCCGTCGGCTGCGCCTGGTCGAACGACATCGTCTTCCCGGAGTACTTTGCGAAGAACCCCGACCGGCTCGTCCCCCGGTACCAGACCAAGTACGGCATCTACGAGCCGAACTGCGGCATCGAGAACGTACATATGTCCTTCGGCCACGATGGCTACATCGCCGAGGTCATGAAGCCCTACCTGCGCGATGAGTCCCTCTACATGCTGCGCTTCCACTCCTTCTACCCGTGGCACAAGCATGGAGCGTACGACCATCTCTGCACGGAGAAGGACCGTTCTATGCTGGAGTGGGTGCTCAAGTTTAACCAGTACGATCTCTACTCGAAGGGCCACACCAAGCCGAACCTCGCGGAGCTGAAGCCCTACTACGACGATCTCTTCGCGGAGTTTCTGCCGCCCACGCTCGCCTGGTAGTTCCGGTAGATCTGGCGTCACCCGGCGCTTCACGGCGTGGGCGATGGCGATGTATATTTCTCCGTGTCATACACCTCTCAGGACCGGAGCATGATGAACCGTAGAAACGCCCTCGCCCTCGCCCTCGCCTTCGCAATTCCCATCTTCACCCACGCCCAGGCGGCACCGTCGAAGCCCGCGCCAGGTGTCCTCACCCATCCGGAGCTCGAAAAGCTCATCCCGCCGTCCGTCTACTTCCAGGGACAGTCGGCCACCGTGCAGGTGCGCAACTCCGGCGGCGTCCGCTTCCCCGGCGGCGAGGTTGCGTTCGCCGTTAAGGTCGATACCGGCGGCTACTCCACCAGCATCCAGGAGCGCTACCAGGACTACCTCATCACCGAGACCCCGCTTTACATCTGTCCGGGATCGTGCCCGGGAGATGGCAAGGAAAGCGATGGCCCGCCGAGGAAGACCCTCCCGCCCGGAGCCTACGGCATCGGCTTCCTCGCCTCGGGCCTTCTCGTCATGGATATTGGCGGCCACACCCTCCTCACCGTTCCCACCCGGACGGACAGCGACCTCCGCCGCCCATCTCCGCTTCAGGTGCTTCCGCACGAGGGAGCCTACCGCCTCTACAGCGGTCGTACCTACATCACCTTCGCCGCCGCTCCCGCCAGCTAGAGCGCCTTCGACACAGTCCTCTTACAGAGCATCCACCGTCAGCAGCCCACCCACCGCCAGCAGCCCCACCCGCCGTCATTCTGAGACTGAGCAAAGCGAAGGGGAAGGATCCCCGCATCTTCTTCGCCGCGCCACGTCCCCGACCGGAGACGAATTACTCTCAAACTCCGCCACTCCGCCAGATTCACGCGCCGCCCCGCGATCCCCGCCGTGGCGGCTTCTTGCTGTCACGAAAGCAACCTCCATTTCCAGGCGTTTTCACCAGCAAAGAGCAGGAATGTAACGGTATCTTCATGTCCGCTTCACACCTCCGGAAGTAGACTCCACCTCAGACCAAGGCAAATCGTCATGCTCTTCGAGCAATGAGCTACCCTCCCGCGCCGGGATATCTTCGGCTCCCGGCCCCATTTTGCTATCCGATACAAAGACACTTCACCGATTTACTCACTCTTGAGAGGTCCGCTCGCCATGCCTATTCTGTCTATGACACAAAACTCCTCCCGGCCTCATTCGCCGCGGTCGATGAGCCTCGGCCTTGCCATCCTGCTGGCGGCCGTCACGCTCTGCACAGGCCTCCCCGCCCTGGCGCAGTCTACCTTCGGCTCCATCATCGGCACCGTGACCGACGCCAAGGGCGCGGTCGTTCCCGGTGCCGCGGTCCAGGCCACGGAGTCCGCAACCGGCGTCGTCCGTTCCGCTCTCTCCGACAGCCACGGCGACTTCACCCTGGTCAACCTCGACGCCGGCGTCTACACCGTCACCGTCGCCTCGCCCGGCTTCGAGGCGCGTCGTTACGATGAGGTCCACCTGCTCGCCCGCGAGACCGTCCGCGTCGATCCATCCCTCAAGGTCTCGACCGATACCCAGGCCATCGAGGTCACCGCCGGCGCCGCGCCGATCGACGCCGACCTCACCCTCTCCGACTCGAAGTCGGGCCAGCAGATCAACGAACTTGCCCTCAACTTCCGCGCCTCTAACACCCCCAGCCCCATCATCGTCGCCAACCTCGCCCCGCAGGTGCAGCCGGACCAACAAGGAAATATATCCATCGGCGGCGGCCTGCCCAACGAAACGTCCTTCTCGCTCGACGGCATCTCGACGCAGAACGTCCGCAACGGCGGCCCCAACAAGGACCTCTTCCCCTCGGTCGAATCCATCGCCGAGTTCAAGGTCAACTCCGGCAGCAACAACGCCGAGTTCGGCCAGGTCTCTGACCTCACCGTCATCTCCAAGCAAGGATCGAACCAGTACCACGGTGCGCTCTTCTACTTCACCCAGAATGCCGCCTTCAACGCCGCCGACCCTTACGTCCACGCGGTCCTGCCCGTCGTCGCCAACGACTTTGGCGGCGTCCTCGGCGGTCCCGTCTCCATCCCCCACTTCTATAACGGCAAGGACAAGACCTTCTTCTTCTTCGACTACGAAGGTGTACGCCGTCCCCAGTCCGTCGCCAGTTTTGAAATTCTTCCCTCGCTCGCGCAGCGCGCCGGTCACCTCTCCGGACCGGTCCTGAACCCGTGCACCGGCGCCATCACCAACGACGTCAGCAACTGCATCAACCCCGCCTCAGCCAAGGCCCTCGCCGCCTACTTCCCGCTTCCCAACGCCAACGTCACCGCCAATGATGGCATCAGCCAGTTCACCCTGCCCGGCGACTATAACCAGAACGGCTTCGACCTCCGCGCCGACCAGGTCATCAACGCCAAACAGAAGGTCTACGCCCGCTACACCTACAAGAAGATCACCAACTCCGGCAACGACGGCGATAGCAACTACAATCCGCTGCTCGGCCTCTTCACCAACAGCGAGGACCTCAAGAACCTCGCCGGTTCCTGGAACTACATCGTCACCCCGAAGATCGTCAACGAGTTCCGCGCCGGCTTTACCTTCGTCAATACCGCCGCCGTCTACCCCGCCGCCGCTCAGGGCGGTGCGACCGACGCCAGCATCGGCATCGCCAACCTTCCGCCCGTTCCTTCGAGCGGCGGAGCCTCGAACTTTCAGGTCGGCAACTACGTCGACCCCAACGGCGGTGTCGCCGGTAACGCAGGGACCGATGGCGTCGGCCGTCCGCGCCATGTGCAGCAGCACATCTACGAACTGGGCGACAACGTCACCTTCCTCGCCGGCACCCACAGCCTCAAGGCCGGCTTCAACTACGTCCGCAACTCCTACATCGACCAGATCACCTTCACCAACGGCGATGAGTTCGGCGACTACTATTACTCTGGCCTGCTCGGCGACCCGCTCGCCGACTTCCTCACCGGCGTCGTCACCGAGGCCGACTACGCGCAGAACGGTCCCGACGGGCAGCCGTACGCCTCGCACTACGGCTTCTTCGCACAGGACGACTGGAAGGCCACCAAGAAGCTGACCCTCAGCTACGGCATCCGCTACGAGATCAACCCGCCCTTCAACGACAAGACTAACCAGCTCGGCCAGTTCGACCGCAACTTCCCCGGCGGCCGCCTCATCACCCAGGGCGCGAAGGGTCTCTCGCTCGTCTCGCCAAGCTGGCGCGCGCAGGTCGGCAACACGCCGTTCGTCACCAACGACGCCGTGGGCCTGCCCATCACTCTCCGCAACACCTACTACGGCAACGTGCAGCCTCGGCTCGGCTTCGCCTACGATACCTTCGGCGACGGCAAGACGGTCGCCAAGGCCCACGTTGGAAGCTACTCCGTGCCAGTCCTCGGCGCGGTGCTCTACTCGCTGCTCGGCGTCAACACCAGCAACTTCCCCGAGTTCATCACCTCGGTCGCCAACCCGCTCGTCTTCCCCAACGTCTTCGGCGCATCGGGAACCTACCCGGTCAACTGCAACAGCGCTTCCACGCTTCCCGCCGGCGCCACCGCCGGATCGCCCGGCTGCCCCGGCTACCGCCGCGCCAACGCAGAGAACCTGAAAGACCCCCGCGTCATTCAGTGGAACGCCTCCGTCGAGCAGGAGTTCTCCCACAGCACCGTCCTTCGCCTCATCTACACCGGGTCGCACACAACGCAGCTTATCTATAGCCCGGATCTCAACCAGGTCGAGCCCAACACCGTCGGCTACGCCGCCCTTACCGCAACGCCCGCCCTGCGCCAGCAGAACCTGAAGTACCCGAACTTCTCCGAGGTCCTGACCCGCGACAACGGCCCCAGCGCCAAGTACGACGCCCTGACCGTCGAAGCACAGCGGAAGTTCGGCCGCGGCCTTACCTTCGACGCCTCCTACAACTGGGCGCACAACGCCTCGAACGCGCTCGGCTCTGCGCCCTCCAGCCTCATCGGCGACGGCGGCCAGGGCGACAACGGTCCCAACACTCTCGACTACTACGACATCCACCGCGACTACGGCAACGTCATCTTCACCCGCCGCAACCGCTTCGTGAACACCTTCAACTACGCGCTTCCCTTCGGCCGCGGCCAGATGTACGCCTCGAACATCAGCCGCACCGCCAACCTGCTCGCGGGCGGCTGGAACCTCACCGGCATCACCGTCTGGCAGTCCGGCGCGTTCCTCACGCCGACCTTCACCCCCTCGGGCGACGACCCCTCCGGCACCAACCCCGGCCAGCGCAGCGCCGGCTCCTACCAGCGCCCGGACTACGTGCAGGGTTCCAACCCCAACCCCAAGCCCGGATTCAACCAGTACTTCAACCCCGCCGCCTTCTCCATCCCCGGCCCGGACATCGGCCGCTTCGGCGACGCCTGGGTCGGAATGCTGCGCGGCCCCGGACTCGCCGTCTTCTCCTCGTCGCTGGGCAAGAACTTCGAACTCTCCGAGCGCTTCAAGCTCCGCTACGAGGCCGACTTCTCGAACCTGCTGAACGTCAAGAACCTGGCCAACCCAAACACCAAGATCAACAGCGGCAGCTTCGGCGTCGTCTCCGCCGTCGTCAACCAGGAACAGGCCGGCCCCCGCACCATCCAGATGTCGCTACGTCTCGCGTTCTAACCTCATCAATACGGCCGCGGAGGGAGACACGAATCTCCTCCGCGGCCTTTCTATCTGCCGCAGACTTCGGGTACTCGATGCTTCTTGAAACGGCTCTCGGGTGCCATCCATGCGGTGGTATCGCATGGGTAGGAACGAAACCTCTTCCCGGGCGAAGTCCCGCGGTAAACCTCCCCTAACCAGCCCGGTCTAGACTTACCCTTATGCCCGAAACAGACATCGCCATCGTCGGCGCAGGAATCCTCGGCCTCGCCCACGCCTGCGCTGCGGCGAAGGCCGGCCACACCGTCACCGTCTTCGAGAGGTCCCCGAAGGCCGCCGGTGCCTCCATCCGCAACTTCGGCATGGTCTGGCCCGTCGGCCAGCCCCACGGCGAGATGCTCGCCCTCTCGCTGCGCAGCCGCGAGCTGTGGATGGAACTCCTCACCGCCGCAAGGCTGCCCTTCAAGAACACCGGCTCCCTTCACCTCGCCTATGCCAACGATGAGGCCGCCGTCATTCACGAGTTCGCCGCCGCCGCGCCTGCCCTGGGCTACTCCTGCGACTGGCTCGACGCGCCCCGGGTCCTCGCCAAGTCCGATGCCGTCCTCGAGCGAAGCCATCTCGGCACCCTCCAGGGCGGCCTCTGGAGCGATACCGAACTCACCGTCGATCCGCGCCAGATCATCGCCTCGATCCCTGCCTTCCTCACCGAAAAGTACGGCGTGCAGTTCCACTTTTCTTCTCACGTCAGCGCAATCGAACCCGCTCCCGCCGGCAACATCGTCTCGACCGACTCAGGAACCTGCCACGCCGGCACGGTCTTCGTCTGTAGCGGCGAAGACTTCGAGACCCTCTACCCCGCCCACTTCGCCGCCAGCGGGCTCACCCGCTGCAAACTTCAGATGATGCGCACCGCCCCCCAGCCCGCTGGCTGGGAGCTGGGACCCTCGCTCGCCGCCGGCCTCACCCTGCGCTTCTATCCGGCGTTCCAGATCTGTAAGTCCCTCCCCGCGCTCGCCCGCCGGATCGCCAACGAGAACCCCGAGCTCGACCGATGGTTCATCCACGCCCTCGTCTCGCAGACCGTCGACGGCGCGCTCACCCTCGGCGACTCCCACGAGTACTCGCCCGCCGTCGACATCTTCAACAAGCAGCAGATCGACGACCTCATCCTCGAATACACCCTGGGCTTCCTGAAGGCCCCGAACCTGCGAATCGCCGAGCGCTGGCACGGTGTCTACGCCAAGCACCCAACCAAACCCCTGGTGACCATGTCCCCCAGTGAGCGCGTCCGCATCGTCGCCTCACCCGGCGGCTCCGGCATGACGCTCTCGATGGGCGTCGGCGAACGGTCCCTCATCGAAATGGGGTTGCTATGAGACTCGAACTCGTCGTTCTCGACTGGGCCGGAACCGCCCTCGACTTCGGCAGCGTTGCCCCCATCGCCGCCCTCGAAACCGCCTTTGCGGCCAAAGGAATTACCGTCTCCCGCCCGCTGCTCCGCCTCTCAATGGGCCTCGCCAAGAAGGACCACATCCGCGACGTTCTCGCCATCCCCGAGATCGCTGCGCAATGGCTCGCCGGCGTCGGCCGCCCCTCGACCGAAGACGATGTCGTCGCCATCTACGCCAACTTCACCCCGCGCATGATGGACGAGATCGCCGCCTCCGCCGTCCTCATCCCCGGCATCGCCGCCTTCGCCGCCGCCGTCCGCGCCCGCGGCCTCCGCCACGGCGGGACCACCGGCTACACCCGCGCAATGCTCGAAACCCTGCTCGCCCCCGCAGCCGCGCAGGGCTACGCGCCGGAGATATCCCTCTGCCCGGAAGACGTGGGCGGCGGCCGCCCGTATCCCTGGATGTGCTGCAAACTCGCCATCGACCTCCGCATCTCCGCGCTCGCCGCCGCCGTCAAGATCGGCGACACGCCCAGCGATATCGCCGAGGGCTTGAATGCCGGGATGTGGACCATCGGCGTCACCACGTCCGGCAACGAGGTCGGCCTCTCTCTCTCCGAGTGGCTGGCCCTCCCGCCCGTACATCAAGAGAACCTCCGCCAGACCGCCGCCGCCCGGCTCCTCGCCGCCGGTGCCCATTACGTCGCGGACTCCGCCGCAGACACCCTTCCTATCCTCGACGAAATCGATCTCCGCCTTGCCCGCGGAGAACGTCCTTGACCCACCACACAGGGAACAACCCTCACCGTGAGCGACGCCTTGCGGCCTTACCGCAAGGTGCGGAGTCGATGGACCCCGATACCGTCCACGTCACCGCAACCGCTCGGACCTCTCTCCCGACAACTCCCTGCCCGAATTGCGCCCCACAACAGAAACGAGATCGCCTTCATGCCCCTGTCCCGCCGCCTGCTCGCCGCCCTCGCCCTCACCCTCTCCACCGCCGCCCCGGCCCAAGAGCCGAAGAAGCCGCTCCTCGTACTCATCTCCATCGACGGCATGAAGCCCGAGGCCGTCCTCGACGCGCAGGCGCACGGCCTCAAACTCCCCAACCTCACCAGGCTGATGCGCGATGGCGTCTACGCCTCCGGCGTAACCGGAGTCCTGCCCACACTTACCTACCCCAGCCACACCACCATCCTCACCGGCGTCTCGCCCGCCAAGCACGGCATCTACTCAAACACCACCTTCGACCCCCTCAACAAAAACCAGGTCGGCTGGTACTGGTACACCGAGGACATCAAGGTCCCCACGCTCTGGGACGCGGCCCACGCCGCCGGCCTCACAACAGCCAACGTCTACTGGCCCGTCAGCGTTGGCACCAGCGCCATCCATGCCCCCATCGACGACAATCTCTCGCAGATCTGGCGCGCCGGAACGCCAGACGACCTGAAGCTCCAGCGCTCCGTCTCTACCCCCGGCCTTATCGCCGAGTTGGAGACGACGGCAGGCATCTCAGGTGAGCCGGACGTGACCGCAATGGATGCATCGCCCGGCCACTACCCCGGCGGCGAGGAGGAGACCGTCGCCGAAGACGAGATACGCGCCCGGTACGCCGTGGAACTGCTCGCCCTGAAGCACCCGGAATTCATGACCGTCTACTTCACCGGCCTCGATACCGAGCAGCACAAGACCGGCCCCTTCAGCCCAGGCGCGAACGCCGTCCTCGAGCGCATCGACGCCCTCGTCGGAGAGGTCCGCGCGGCCGCCGAGAAGCAAGCACCAGGCCGCGCGACGGTCTGCGTCGTCTCAGATCACGGCTTCGCGAGCGTGCAGCATGACGTCAATCTGTACGAAGAATTCCTGCAAAACGGCCTCTTTACCCTCGACGAGCAGCACAAAATCGCGTCCTGGAAGGCCATGCTGTGGCCCATGGGCGGCTCCGCTGCGGTCATCCTCGCCGACCCGAACGATACCGCAACCCGCACCAAAGTCGACGCATTGCTGGCGAAGCTCGCCTCCGACCCGGCCAACGGCATCACCCGCATCCTCACCCACGCCGAGGTCGTCGCGGGCGGTGGACTAACCCAAGCTGAATCAATTATTTCCATGGCTCCAGGATATGAACTCGGCTACGCCTTCGCCCCACCCCTGGTCACGCCCGGAGCGAGCGGTGGAATGCATGGCTACCCCCCTGACCGGCCGGAGATGAGGGCGTCCTTCTTCCTCGTCGGACCGGCCGTCGCGCACGGGAAATCATTGAATCGAATCGACATGCGTAGCATTGCGCCGACCCTCGCCCACATCATGGGAGCGACGCTGCCTTACGCCGAACTACCCCCGCTGGACGTCAAATAGACGGCTTGGGGTAGCATCGGAGAAGCGATGAGAGTGCTCCCAACCGATGCGCTGCTGGTGATCGACGTGCAAAACGACTTCTGCCCGGGCGGCTCGCTCGCCGTGGCGGAAGGAGATGCTATCGTTCCCCTCATCAATCAGTTAGGCTCGCGCTTCGACCACGTCATCCTCACCCAGGACTGGCACCCCGCAGGCCACATCTCCTTTGCCAGTTCCCACCCCGGCAGGCAGCCGTTTGAGACGATCGAGGCTCCCTATGGCCCGCAGGCGCTGTGGCCCGACCACTGTCTGCAAGGCTCCCCGGGGTCGGAGTTCCACTCGGCGCTCCACCTGCAACACGCAGAAGTCATTCTTCGCAAAGGGTTTCGCAGAGAGATCGACTCCTACTCGGCGTTTCTTGAGAACGACCACACGACGCCGACCGGCCTCGCGGGATACCTTCGCGAGCGCGGGCTGAAGCGGTTATTCTTGTGCGGCCTGGCCTATGACTTCTGCGTCCGGTTCTCGGCGCTCGACGGTGCGGCGCTGGGCTTTGAGTGCCTCGTCGTTGAAGACGCAAGCCGCGCCGTCTGTCTCCCCGGCACAATCGAGGCGACGACCGCCGCCTTCGCCAATGCGGACGTTCGACGGGTCAGGTCGGCAGATATCCACGGGTGATTCATCGGCGCTCCCATCAAGGTGTTACCTTCGGAGGTCGAAAGTCGCATTTACGGCCACTGCGGGCGGACTCATGCTTTCAACAGTTCCAATTTGGCGCGGGAGCCAACGTCCAGATTTGACCGTTGGCCGCCTCGCATCCTATGCGTCGGAGGTCCGCAAGAGCGGTACGGAAGCGCAGTCAACGAAGTCTCTTAAGTAACGCACCAGGAATAACTTATGAGCACACCTTCCCAAAAATTGAGATGCGGCGCAAAGCCCGAATATGCGAGATTCACGTCAACGAAGCTGCACGCTCGGCCGCTCGACCTCGCTCCATTTTTCGTTGCCTGCAGGGATGCCGCAGTGTACTATGCAAACAACCTCCCTATCATGGGCCGAGTAGAACAACCGGATACATCGGAGTCATTCTCTGGTTCTGCCGGCAGGATCGCGGTCCGGGAGGGAAATCCGGCATGTGTCCCGGTAGTAAGGCACCTCCCGCCAAGTCGGCCTGGTGAAGATCTAAGCTGCCCGCAGAGACGTTCCTCTCACGCGGCCAGTGGATCGAGCAACGCGCGATGGAAGACGGAGGATCCTGCAATTGGGAGCAGTCATGGGAGCCGGACTCAGACGAATCGCGATCCTCGGCGTGCCGATCGACAACCTGTCGATGGACGAGACCATCGAGGCGATGGACAGGCTCATCGATACCGATCGTTTCCATCAGGTCGCCACGGCCAACATCGATTTCCTGATGAAGGCGATCGGGGATGACGAACTGATGGACATTTTGCACAGATGCGAACTCGTCCTGCCGGACGGCATGCCGCTGGTGTGGGCGTCCCGTTTCATGGGCACACCGCTCAAGGAGCGGGTGACAGGCGCTGACCTGCTGCCGCGACTCTCCGAGCTCTCGCAGCGAAAGCAGCGGCGCATGTTTCTGCTCGGAGCCACTGAGGAACGCTCGCGCGCAGCCGCAAGGTGGATCGAAACCAACTATCCCGGCGCCGTGATCGCCGGCCGGTACTCGCCCCCCTTCGGCTCGATTGAAGACATGGACCATGGCCACATCCTGCAGATGATCGAAGAGGCGAATGTTGATATCCTCTTGGTCGCCTTCGGCAATCCCAAGCAGGAGAAGTGGTTGGCGATGCACCGCGACAAGCTCCAGGTGCCCCTTTGCATCGGCGTTGGCGCGTCGCTGGACTTCCTTTCCGGCACCCACACGCGCGCACCGGAATGGATGCGCAGGTCGGGCCTCGAATGGATGCACCGGCTTTACAAGGAGCCCCGGCGGCTGGGCAGCCGGTACACGCGCAACGCATTGGGGATTCTGCGCCACCTCTCCCTGCAGATGCTCGCCGTCTCGACGCAGCCTCGCAGCGCAGCGCTCTCCCGCATCTCGGTCTTCCAGGAGGATCACGCCCTGGTCGTCACACTCGTGGGCCAGTTCACCGGTGGCGTGGTGGAGGAGTTCGAGGACATCATGTCGCAGTCCGCCGAGGAGAATCTGGCTCTGGTCCTGGATCTGCACCTGACGACCTCGATCGGCGCGGACGCCATGGGCATTCTTGTAGACCTCAGCAGCAAGATGCGCGACCACGGTCACGATATCTGGCTGGTTGGGATGCGGCCAAGCCTGCGTCGCCTCTTCCGAACGGCGTTCCTGCACAAGCGGCTCTTCCGCTTGGCACCCAAGGTCGCGGACGCACTGCGGAGAATCGACGGCATCGAGCCGGATTCGAAGCCGCGCGGTGGACCGGGGCTCGGGCCCGGAGTCGGGCCGGGGCCGGGCAACTTCCTCAAAGAGGAACTTGGCTGATGCTCGGTCCGGGACGCCGGGGGGCCCCGAAGAGAAAAGCGACGAAAAGAGCGGCGCATTTCGCGATTCGGGACAGCGCGATGCGGGACAGAATAAGCCGCGCAGGTGTGATTGCATTCAAGGTGGCTCGGTTCCGTGACGCGACAACACGCCAGCGTCTGGCAGCAAGCCGTTCCCGGTTGAAAAGGTCCTGTAGAGGGCTTATCCTTGAAGGCAACGCTCTTTGGCGGGAATGCAGGTTCCTATGATGTCCACCATCCTTGGCGCACTCGCTCACCTGCTTGAGTGGCTGCTCATGCTGGCAACGCTTCCCCTGCTGGTGGAGTTGCTCGCGTTGACCCTGGCCGCTCTGCTTCCGGCGCGTGCATGGGATGAGAATGAGGGCGACAGCGGCTTCGATTCCGCAGCCCGGCACCTCAAGCCGGTCACTCGGCTGATGGTGGTAGTACCCAGCCACAACGAGGAGTTGAGTATCGCGCGCTGCGTGGAGAGTCTGGCTCTGGCGACGGGGTCGGCGCAGGATGTGATCGTCGTTGCGCACAACTGCCACGACCGCACGGCTGAGATCGCTCGGCTCTCGGGAGCTAGGGTCGAGGTGCTGGATGACCCATCGCGTGCCGGCAAGGGCCACGCCTTGACCCGCGGCTTCGCGACAGCATTCCAGGCTTGCGGAGCGGACGCCGTGATGATCGTCGATGCGGACTCGACAGTCTCTCGCAACATGACGAAGGAGGCGGCGCGGCGGCTGGCCTTCTCCCCCGTAATCCAGTGCAGGTATCAGGTGCGGAACCACAACGCCACCTGGCGCACGGGGATGACCGCGCTGGCGTTTCTCGGAATCAACGTGGTGCGGCCGCGCGGGCGCGACCGGCTCGGGCTCTCCTGCGGCATCTTCGGCAACGGGTTCGCGATGCGGAAGGAAGTTCTGGACGCAGTCGCCTACGACGCGCACTCGATCGTGGAAGATATGGAGTTCCATCTCGCGCTGGTCTCGTGTGGCTACAAGGTGCGGTTCGTGAACGATGCCGTCGTGCTCGGCGACATGCCCCTATCAGCAGCAACCTCGGCATCCCAGCACTCACGCTGGGAGGGCGGAAGGCTGCGGCTGCTCTCCGACTGGGGGCCCCGCCTCGCGAACGGTATCTTTCGCGGAAACCCGGCGTTGACGGAGCCGCTGATCGACCTGCTGGGCCTGCCGCAGGCGCTGGAGATCTTCACCCTTTGCATACTGCTGCTTTTCCCGGATCCGGCGACGCGAAAGTATGTGGGTGCCGCTTTTGGCATCATATCGTTGCATCTGGCGGTCGTAGTTGGCGTCAGTCCGGAGCCGTGGCGGAGCCTGCGGACGATGCTCCAGGCACCGGTTTATCTGTTCTGGCGGATCACGATGCTCTCGTCGGTCGTGAAGGCATCCGGCAAAGGCGCCGCATGGGTGCGAACGGCGCGCGACGCCCAGGCCGATGCGGCGGCAAACGAGCTGCTCGCGGCCAAGGGAGCCAACGCGGGCAGCAACTCGCAGGGGAGTTCATGAAGAGTCTTGATCGTATCAATCGCAACACACCGTATCGCGCATTATCGGGCACCGCATTCCCGGGCCACGCCGCGCCGTTCCGTCCCTGCTTGACGCTTGGCCTCGTATTCGGGTTCGCAATCGCGGTCGCTGTGGCCAGCGCGGACTCCGTCACCGCATTGGCCGCCCAGACTGGCCAGTCTCCGCAGACGCCCACCACCGAGCTCCAGCGACGGCCGCTGCCGTTGGAAAACACGCAGCCAGCGGTCACGGAGCAATACCTGATCGGCGCCGGAGACGAAGTCGCTGTCTCCGTGGTGGGGCGGCCGGAGCTCTCCGGAACCCAGACCGTCGGTCCCGACGGCAGGATCACGCTGCCCGTCGCGGGTTCCGTGCTAGTGGGTGAAAAGAGCCGGGACGACGCGGCAAAGGCGATTGACGAGACGCTTGAGAAGTATTACTCGGGGCCAATTACCTCCACCGTTCAGGTGACCAAATACGGATCGAACCACATCCTGCTCCTCGGCGCGGTCGAGCATCCCGGCGTGATTACCTTCGACCAGCCGCCAACCCTGCTCGAGGCCATCACACGCGGCGGCCAGGTGGTGAATCCGGACAACACGAAGCAGTCCGCGCGGCGCTGCATCATCTACCGCGGCGACAGCCAGGTGATGAACGTCAACATCAGCGAAAAGTTCGATGGGCAGCGCGCCTTGAGCAATATCCCATTGAAACGCAACGACATCGTGTACATTCCCGAGCACCAGGAGAGCGTCGTCTCGGTCATGGGCGAGGTCCCGCGGCCGGGACCTGTGCCCCTGCTGCCGAGCTCAACCCTCATCCAACTGCTGTCCGCTGCGGGCGGCCCCACGGAGAGGGCCGGCAATAACCCGACGATCGTCATCACAGAGCCTTCGACCGGACGAATCCAGGAGATCAAGTTTCGCGAGTTGCTCACCGTCCATGGCGGCACCGATATCACGTTGCACGATGGCGACATTGTGTTTGTCCCTCGCAGCGGACTCACAAAGACGGGATATGTCTTTCAGCAGATAGCCCCGTTGGTGGGGATCGGGACGATCTTCAGTGTGGTGAGGTAACTGCCGCGAGGCGCCAAAACTGTCCAGATAGCAGCAAGTCAATACAAGAGAAGAATCTCAACTCCCGGAGAACGATCAAGTCATGCCTTCGACCAGTGAGCTCTCCCCAATCGCGTCACAGTATGGAACCGCCGCACCGAGCGGTGAACCGGCGCGAGTGGCCATCCAGCCCTTCGACATTGTCAAACGGCACTGGAAACTGGCCGCCTCGGTCGCGCTCGCAGTGGGGGCCCTCGGCACCGTTGCGCTGCGCGCCCGCATGAAGCCGCTGTACGAGTCGACCGCGACAGTCTATGTCTCGCCGATCTTTCCGACCGCCCTGGCCGACGACCACGACCACCTCGGGCAGTACGACCAGTTTCTCGAGCAGCAGATCACCGCGGCAACGCGGTACGAAACCCTGCAGAAGGCCCTGCACGCCTATCCGGATGCCTGGCCGCCCCTCTGGCCCGGAGAGCCCGAGCAGAGCCGCATCATCCGGCTGCAGCACTCCATGAAAGTGCTCCAGGTAGGCCACAGCTTCGAGGTGTCCATTACCGTCGAGAGCGAACGCCGTGAGCACCTGGCCGACTTCGTCAACAAGATCACGGAGGAGTACCTGGCCGACTCCCGGAACGAAGAGGTCTACGGCCGCGATCAAAAACTGGCGACGCTGACCCAGGAGCGGGCTGACCTTGAGAAGCAGTTGAACGAGGCCTTCGCCCAGCAGGGTCAGCTGCTGCACGACGTGGGCATGGCGCACTTCGATGGTTCGGGCGGAACAAACCCCTACGACGAATCGCTGGGCAAGCTGCGCGACGAACTCGGTTCCGCGCATGAGAAGAGCGCCGAGGCGGACGCCGAGTATAAGAGCCTCGGGTCGGGTGACCCGAACAACCCGGCGCTCCTTCAGGCGGCGGCGGCGGAAGTCAGCGCAGATCCGCTCGTGCAGGGGTCAACCGGCCAGTTGCGGGCGCAGAAGGCACAGAACATGGCAATCCTGACAGGGATGAAGCCAAACAATCCCGAGTATGCGCAGGTCGAGGCCTACAACAAGGAGATCGACCAGCGGATCGACCAGGTAAATCGCGATGCGGTCAGGAAGGCGGCGGCGCGCATCGAGCAGCGCATCCAGTCGGAGAAGACGCGGGCCAACAACCTCGAGGCGGCGTTGAACGCGGATGCGGCGAAGTTGACAGCTCAGGCATCGACCGCAGCACCGCGCCTCCAGCAGGCCGCCGCGCTCTCCGACCAGGAGGCGCGTATCCAGGCCCTGCTGGGCGTGGTGGAGACGCGAATCCAAAACGTCGAGCTTGAAGGCGACTCGCCGGGCTCAATCCACCTGTTCAGCTCCGCGATGCCGCCGGGCGGTCCCGTCAAGCGCAAGACCACGATGGCCTATGGGGCGCTGCTCTTTGCCTCGCTCCTCTCAGGACTTTCGGCGGCCTTCCTCGCCGACAAGCTCGACCCGCATATCTACAACAGCATGGATGTGCGCCGGCTCGTCGGCTTCCCCCCGATCGGCCTTCTGCTCAGCCGGACCGAGTTCTCGCCCGAGATGCAGAAGGAGTACTTCCTGCGGCTCGCCGGCGGACTGGACCAGGCGCACCGCCGCACCGGGGCGCGGACCTTCGTTTTTCCGTCGGTCGGGCACCGCAGCTCGGCCGAGATCGTGGAGCGGCTGGGCGCAGAGCTCGCGGCCAATGGGCTGCGTGTACTCGTGGTGAACATCCTTCCCGCCCCGGGCCACGACCGGCCGCACGGCCCCCAGGTGGATGCACAGGTCTCCCCCAGTCCCCGGCTTCTCACCGTCACCGATGGGGCCTCGCAGCTCTCGACCGACGTGGATAAAGAACCGTTCCGGGTCATCTCCCTGCCGGCCTCCGAGGTGGCAGAGTTGCTGCGCCGCTCGCGAAGCTACTATAACGCGATCCTGGTGGCGGCCGATCCCCTGTTTACCTCGGCCTATACCGAGCACTTCGCGCGCACAGCGGATGGGACGGTGCTGATCGTCGAATCCGGCGAGACGCGCAAGGACGAACTGGTGCGGGCCGCACGATTGCTCGAGCGGCTCAAGATCGCGGGCATCGCAATCGTGTTGGACGGCGTGACCGAGAAGCGGGCCGAGGAGGATGTCGCCCGCCAGATCGCAGACTACAGAAAGAACGCGGCGTAGCACCGAACCGGCGGATCGCGAAAGACAGATGCGCGATGGATGGGGGCACACGCAATGTGCCCGAAGTGACACTTCGGGGTTCCGTTCCATCGCTGAATCAGGCAAAATGAGGGAAGCAAGGAGCGTATGGCAACCACCGACGACGTAATGCCGCTGTTGACATCCGCAGAGATCGAAGGCGGCGCGGCACCAGTCGAGGCAGCGGCGGAGTTCAGCCATCGCAAGCTGGAAGGCAAGGCGCTGACCGCGACGGTATGGACCATCGCCGCCTATGGCCTGTCGCAGTCGCTCCGCATGGTAAACAGCGTGGTCCTGACGCACATGCTGCTGCCGGAGTTCTTCGGGCTGATGGCGCTCGTCTCGACCCTGCTCCTGGGCGTCCGGCTGCTCTCCGACATCGGCCTGCTGCCCGGCGTGATCGGCTCCCCGCGCGGCGACGAGCCGATCTTCCTCAACACTGCCTGGACCATCCAGATCGTTCGCGGCATTGTGCTGTGGATCGTCGTCATGCTGCTGGCCTTCCCTGCGGTTGCCTTCTACCACGACAAACGTCTGTACGCGCTGATGCCGGTACTTGGCTTCGGGCTCGTGCTCGACGGCTTCGTGAGCAGCAACATGATGACTGCGGCGCGCCACATCGGCGTCCGCCGACTGCTCCTGATCGACCTCGTCCAGCAGATCCTGACCATCGTCGTCACCGTGGCCTGGGCATTCATCTGGCCCAATGTCTGGGCGCTGGTCGCGGGAACGCTCTTCTCCTCGGTCTTCAAGACCACGGTGAGTCACATCCCGGTGATTATGCCCGGCATCCGCAACAAGCTCGCCTGGGAGAGGGACGCGGCGCACTCGCTCATCCACTTCGGCAAGTGGATCCTGCTCGGCACGGCGTTCTACGCGCTGGCTTCGCAGGCCGACCGACTGATCCTGGCGCACAAGGTGAGCTTCACGGTGCTGGGCGTCTACGCCATCGCCTTCACCTTCGCGGACATTCCACGGCAGGTCATCCAGCAGTTCTCCTACCGGGTGGGACTGCCGTTCATCGCCAAGCTGTCTTACCTTCCGCGTCACGAGTTCGCCGCGAAGGTGCTCAAGTATAGGTTCTACGTGCTCGTGGCGGGCGCGGTCGTCCTCAGCACCGTGGTCAACGCCGGCGGCCCGATCCTGCTGCATTTCTACGACCACCGCTATGCGGCGGCAGGATGGATCGTTCCCGTCCTGGCGCTGGGCCTCTGGCATACCTTGCTCTATTCGATGAGCGGCGACATCCTGTACGCATTGAGCGTACCGAAGTACAACGCGATCGGGACAGCCTCCTACTGCGTCACCATGTTCACCCTGATCCCGCTGGGGTTCCACTTCGGGGGACTGCTGGGCGCCGTGATCGCCGTCGCGGCGGGCGACTTCCCCTTCTATCTGGTGCTCACCTACGGGGTGCAGAAGCAAAAGGTCAGTGTCTGGCGGCAGGACGCCCTGACGACGGGGATCTTCCTTGTCGTGCTCGGTGCGGGATACTTTGTGAAGAAGCTGGTGCTGTAGTCTGACGGCGGGAGATGATGATCAGGAACCTCATCCGAAAGATCGCCTTCAGGACGGGTAGACTGCGTTCCGTCTATATGCGCGTCTGCAATCCAGGCGGCCCCGAGTATGCCGAGTATCTGCGGGCGCGAAGGTTTCTGCGCGCCCAGGGAGAAAATTGCAGCATCCTTCCGACGACCCTCTTCACCGATCCGGCCTACGTCGAACTTGGCAACAACGTGCAGTTCGCGACCAGCACTATCCTGGGCCACGACGGCTCCGACGCGATGCTCAATATCGCATACGGCACGGCGGTCGAGACCGTCGGGCCGGTGCGGATCAAGGACAACGTCTTTATCGGCCACAATGCGGTGATCATGCCGAACGTCACCATCGGGCCAAATGCGATCGTAGCGGCCGGTGCGGTCGTCGTGAAAGACGTGCCTGAAGGGTGCGTCGCCGGCGGCATTCCGGCGAAGGTGATCGGCAGGGTCGAGGACCTGCTGGCCCGGCGCGTCGCCGTCTCCGCGGCCCTGCCCTGGGCGGAGATGATCGCAAGGCGCGGCTCCGGCTTCGACCCGGAGATGGAGCCGTAGCTGATCCGGCAGCGGGTCGAATACTTCTTTGGCGAGCAGCGAACGAGCAGCAAGTCGGCAAGTCAACAAGTCACCGAATTTGCCGGCAAGCCGAGTGTGGGAGGTGAGGGGTGAGCGACTCGCTTGCCAATTCGTTCCCCACCAGGAAGATGCGCGTGACGCTTCTTGTCCCGATGACCGCGCGCCGGCCGGCCGGCGGATTCAGGGTGACCTATGAATACGGCAACTACCTCGCGGCGCGCGGGCACGAGGTGAACGTGATCCACGGGAACCTGCTCTACGTGGACAAACCGCTGCTCTCGCTCCCGCCGAAGACGATGCTGAAGACCGCCTGGAACTATGTGAAGCTGAAGATCACTGGCGGCTACCGGCCGGACAACTGGTTCACCGTCGGGCCGACCGTGCGCATGATGTGGGCACCGTCGCTGGCTGCGAAGTACGTTCCAGACGCGGACTTCGTCATCGCCACGGCTTGGGAGACGGCGGAGTGGGCGCTGACCTATCCGGCGTCGAAGGGCAGGCGTTTCTACCTGATCCAGCACCTCGAAACCTGGTCCGGGCCGGAAGCCCGCGTGATGGCGACGTGGAAGGCGCCGCTTGAAAAGATCGTGATCGCAAGCTGGCTGCAGAAGGTCGCGACCGACCTGGACGAACGCAGCCACCTGATTCCCAACGGCATCGACCTCGACCGCTTCACCATGACGACGCCATCGGAAGCCCGCGATCCGCATGAGCTGCTCATGCTCTATCACCGCGTGGAGTGGAAGGGCTCGGCGGACGGCTTGGCGGCGTTTGCCATTGCCAAGCAGTCCATTCCCGGGCTGCGCCTGACGCTCTTCGGCATCGACACCGCGCCGAAGGACCTGCCCGCCGGAATCGAGTACCACCATCAGCCGAGTCCTGAGGTGCTGAACGGCCTCTACAATCGCGCAGCGATCTACATCAGCCCCAGTTGGAGCGAGGGCTGGGGGTTGCCGCCGGCCGAGGCGCTTCTATGCGGTGGTGCCATCGCGGTAACGCGCGGCGGGGCGGACGAGGCCTTCGCCATCCACGGCGCGACCGCGCTCGTAAGTCCGATCAAAGACCCGGCCGCGCTGGCGGCCAACATCGTCCGGCTGGTTGAGGACCGCGAGTTGCGGCTGCGGCTCGCCCGGCAAGGCAACGAGCTGATCCGGCAGTTCACCTGGCAGCGAGCTGGGGCGGCGATGGAGAAACTGCTTCTGGACGCCTTCGAGCAGCCGGAGAGCGCAAGGCCAGAGCTCGCAGTGGCGGCGAGAGGATGACGGCCGTAGCGGAGACCGGCGTAACCTCGGCTGCCGCCCTGCCGCGGGTAGCGGTCGTCTTGATCGGCCGGAACGAAGGCGAGCGCCTGCGGGCCTGCATCGAGTCCGTGCTTGCGATGGAGTACCCTCGCGAGCTGGTGGAGGTGATCTACGTCGATTCCGCCTCGACGGACGGGTCGGTCGAACTCGCGAAGAGCCTGGGCGTGAAGACGGTCCTGCTCGACGGCCCCACGACCGCCGCGCGCGGGCGCAACGCGGGTTGGGAGGCGACCGACGCCGAGTTTGTGCTTTTTCTCGATGGCGATACCGTGCTCGCTCCGGGATTTGTGGCGAGCGCCATCGGCCACTTCAACGACTCCATCTATACGGACCGGATCGCTGGCGTCTACGGCAACCGCCGCGAAAGCCGTACGAGCGACTCAATCTATAACGTGATCTTCGACCTCGAATGGAACGCCGAACCAGGGTTCGCCCGCTTCTTCGGCGGCGACGCGCTGGTAAGTCGCGCCGCGCTGGTGCAGGTTGGCGGCTACAACTCAGCCCTGATCGCCGGCGAGGAGCCCGACCTCTGCCGCAGGCTGCGTGGACTCGGCTATCGCATCCTCCATGTGAATGAGCCGATGACCCAGCACGACCTCGCGATGTATACGGTCAAGCAGTACTGGCGTCGGTCCGTGCGAACGGGCTACGCCTACGCCGAGGTCTCGGCGAAGTATGCAAATACGGACGACCCCCTATGGCTTGCGGAGAGCCGGAGCAACATCCAGCGAGGCGTGTTCTGGATCGCCGCGCCCCTGCTGGCGATCCTGGTTTCGCTGGCGATCAGGTCATGGATACCCCTGGAGATGTTCCTTCTCGCAGCGCTGGCGCTGATTGCCCGCACTGCCGTGAAGGCGCGGAACCGGGTGAAGCCGCTCACGCTCCTCGCCGCCTACAGCCTCCACTCGCACCTACAGCAGGTGCCGATCTTTGTCGGGCAGCTGCGGTTCTGGAGGGCGCGGAAACGAGGCCGGGGTGAGGCTATCATCGAGTACAAGAAGGCGGGATAGCGCGGCATGTTCGAGGACTTCCGAGAGGACTGGGCGACCTACCACGGCGACCTGAGCCGCCGCGGCCTCTGGGCCATGGCGACCTACCGCTTTGGCCAGTGGCGCTACACCATCAAACAGCCCTTGATTCGCAAGCCCTTCTCCTTCGCCTATAAGCTGCTGAAGGTCTTCAGCGAGATGGTCACCGGCGTCGAACTCCCCTGCGAGGCGGTCATCGGCCGGCGGCTGGTGATCGAACATGCCTTCGACATCGTCATCTCCGGCGACGCCGTCCTGGGCGACGATGTGATCCTCCGCAACGGCGTGACCATCGGTCTGCGCCATAAGGACTTCCGCGGCTCCCCGAGGATAGGCAACCGCTGCGACATCGGCGCGGGCGCGAAGCTGCTGGGGCCCATCACCATCGGCGACGACGTGGCCATCGGCGCGAACGCCGTCGTGATTACCGATGTGCCGTCGAACTCGATCGCCGTTGGCGTGCCGGCGAAGGTGCGTCCCCGAAAGACTGAGGCCGCCTCAGCCGAGCCGCTGCTTCAGCAGGTCGCGGGCGATGGCGTCTAGGACGCCGTTGAGGAAGTGGATCGACTCCAGCGCGGCGTAGCGTTTGGCTACCTCAAGCGACTCATTGATGATGATCGCCGCCGGCGTGTTGGGATACTCCAGCATCTCGGCGATGGCCGTCCGAAGCAGGTTGCGGTCCACCACGGCCATGCGCTCAATGCGCCAGTTCTGCGAGTGCGCCTCGATGATGGCGTCGATCTCCTCGTGACGCGTGGCGGCGACGCGGTGGAGGTCCTCGGCGAAGCCGCGGGTCTCGGCATCGACGTCGTCGCGGGAGGGCCAGAAGAGCTTCCGCACCTCCTCGGGCGTCTGCTTGCCCAGGTCGCCCTGGAAGAGCATCTGCATCGTCAGTTCGCGGGACTTGCGCCGGGTGCCCACTAGGAGTTGGCCCCGGCGGCGACAGCTTCGCGGGCGGTCGCAGCGGGCGCGGGCGACAGCTTGCGCTGGATCGACACCATCTCGATGGCCGCGATGGCGGCCTCGAACCCCTTGTTCCCGGCCTTCACTCCAGCGCGGTCGAGTGCCTGTTCCAGCGTCTCGCAGGTGAGCACGCCGAAGGCGTGCGGCACGCCCGTCTCCTGCTGCGACTGGCCGATGCCGCGCGCGACCTCGTTGTAGATCGCCTCGTAGTGGGCAGTCTCGCCGCGCAGCAGCAGGCCAAGCGTCACGATGGCGTCGAAGCGCTTCGATTCCGCCAGCGTGCGCGCAACCGAGGGAATCTCCCACGCTCCGGGCACTCGCACGATCTCGATGGCCTTTGGCTTCGCGCCGCTGCGGTGCAGTGCGTCCAGCGCCCCTTGCAGTAGCCGGTCCGTGATCACGGCGTTCCAGCGGGCGACGACGATCGCAAACCGCATCCCTTCGGCCGACAGGTCGCCCTCGATGGCGACCGGTCGGCCATGCAGCGGGTTCTCCGACTCCCAGAAGCCAAGGCTCAGATCGTCGTCGAGCGTTACCGTCACCATGCGCGAATTCCAGTGCGTCGCGGTCACGGTCGATAACCTCGCGTCCACCTCTTCACTGCGATAGATGCCGAGCATCCACTGCTTGACCGTCGCATGAATCTGGTCGAGATGCGTTACCTCAATCAGCACAGGCGGCACGGCAGGCGAACGGCCCGTCACCAGCTCGAAGTTGGCGACTGGCGCAAGAAACGCTGCACCGCGGCCGCCCGAGTCCTGCCACCCCTTGCCGGGCTCGAAGCCAAGCGCGGCGAAGAGGCCGGAGAGCTGCTCGAACGCCTCGGGAGAGCGGACGGCGTTGACGAGGGTCATCCCTTTGATCATGGAACGATTGTATCGGGATTGGGGCGTCGATAGGTGTGTTTGGTGCCGGCGCGGGTGTAGTCTTCTCCGTGTTGCGATACTCCGTTTTCTTTAAGGGCACCGCTTCAGCCGTGCCGCAAGTCTCGCATTTGCCTCGCGGCGTTTGGCCGCTGAGGTACTCTCTACAATTTCGGCACCACTCTTTCAACAAAAGCTTTAGGTCAGGGCTGGAGGATCCAATGGTCATGCAACACGAAACGCTGCTCTACGAAGTAAGCCACCATGTGGCGACCATCACGCTCAACCGGCCGAAGGTGATGAATGCGCTGAACGCGCAGGTCTTCGACGAGCTGGAGGAGATCTTTACCGACATGGACCGCAACCAGGCGGTGCGGGCCATCCTGATTACGGGCGCGGGCGAGAAGGCCTTCGCCGCCGGGGCGGACATCAACGAACTGGCGAAGACCACCGCCACAACCGGCGAACAGATGGCGCGCCGCGGCCAGGAGGTCTTTTCGTTGATCGAGAGCTGCGGCCGACCCGTGATCGCTCTCATCAACGGCTTCGCGCTGGGCGGCGGCTGTGAACTGGCGCTGGCCTGCACGGTCCGGCTGGCAAGCGCCACCGCGAAGCTCGGGCAACCAGAGATCAAGCTCGGCATCATCCCCGGCTATGGCGGAACGCAGCGGCTCCCGCGGCTCATTGGGCAGTCGCGGGCGCTCAAGCTGATCCTCACCGGCGAGATGATCGGCGCCGAGGAGGCGCTCCGCATCGGCCTCGTGGACGAGGTGCTTCCCGCCGAAACGCTGTTCGCTCGCGGCCAGGCGCTGGCGGCGCAGATCGCCGGAGCCGCTCCCCTGGCCGTGACCGGCGCGCTCGAGGCCGTCCGCCGCGGCAGCCATCTGCATCTCCACGACGGCCTGCGGGTGGAAGCAGAGGTCTTCGGGCAGTTGTGCGAGACCGAGGACAAGAAGGAAGGCACCGCGGCGTTTCTCGAAAAGCGGGCGGCGCGCTGGCACGGGCGGTAGCTCGGTTGTAAGTTCTCAGTTGCCAGTTATGGGCGAGGAACGGAGCAATAAGAGCCGACAACTGACAACGTGTGGAGGATGACACATGACGAAGGTGCGGATAGCGGGATTTGCCGTCTCGCTCGATGGATATGCGGCGGGCCCGGGGCAGGATCTCGCAAACCCGCTCGGTGTCGGCGGTGCGGCGCTGTTTGACTGGTTCTTCCCCACAAAGACCTTTCAGAGCGCACACGCGGACAGCCCCGGCGGGGAGACCCGCGTTGACGACCGCTTCGCCCGGCAGGGTTTCGAGAACATCGGCGCGTGGATCTTGGGACGGAACATGTTCGGCCCGGTTCGTGGCGCGTGGCCGGACGAGAGTTGGAAGGGCTGGTGGGGTGATAAGCCGCCTTACCACACCCCGGTCTTCGTGCTGACCCACTATCCTCGCCCTGCCTTCGAGATGAAGGGCGGGACGGTCTTTCACTTCGTTACGGAGGGATTTCACGCCGCTCTCGACCGGGCAACCGAAGCTGCCGGCGGGCAGGATGTTCGAATCGGCGGCGGCGTGGCCACCGTGCGGCAGTATCTCTCCGCCCGCATGGTGGACGAGATCCACCTGGCGGTCGCGGCCGTCCTGTTGGGGCGCGGCGAGAATCTGTTTGCAGGGATGGATCTGCCGGGTCTCGGATACCGATGCATGGAGCAGGTCGCGGGCGAGCGGGCGAACCATGTCCTGATACGGCGCGGCTGAGGACGCCTGCAATCCCTCCGCGGAGAATCTGTCTCCCCACCGCCGATGCCGCTCCCTCAACGCACCCCAATCTGCCCCGAAGTCCCTGCGTATCTACACGGCACCTACATCGTAGTTGCAAACTTAAAGCACATGGAAAGAAGAGTTTACGGAAAGCAGGCAGGGGGGGGTACCCCGCTTCCAACCTGCTCGCTATCTCCTTCCAGTCACACTTTCCCTTTCTTAATTGCCAATCTGAGAACGGATAACGGAAAACCTGATCGGAAAATTTTGGGGATGCTCGATCGCCGCGGTGGACACACGTCTCACGTCCGAGACGTAGAGCACCCGGCTTGATATGCTGGGATGGTGCGTCTCCACTCCTCTACTCCGTCGAAGATCCGGTACCCGCTCGCAATTGCCTCGGTGGCGTTGACAGCGTCGTGCCTGATCGCGGGATGCAGCCGCTCGGCCGTGGTTCCTGAGCCGGACGCCCACGCGGCGACAGTAGACCAGCGCGCTCAGACGGAGCTGATCCGGCAAGCGATCGACCTGATCCCGCCCCCCTCGAAGAGCCGCTACCTGGCCGTCCGCTCGCTGACGACCTGGGAGAACCCGTACATCACCGTGCAGGGCGCAATGCTGACGCTCCATGTGACGCTGGCCGACGCGAACACCAGCGACCTCGGCGTGGGTGGGATTCTGCGGCCCGTAGGCGCGCGGCGGCAGGACCTGAACATCCGCACTGCCGATCTGCCCGTGGCACTGAACGCCGTGCCCCAGACCGCGTGGCCCTATGGCCGGGTCGTCGCGGTGGAAGAGGCGCATGACGTTCCGTCCAAGGCGCGGCCGCAGGTGCGCCGCAACATGGAGACGGCCATGCAGCTCCTGAACGACCTGGGTGTGGTGGTCTACGAGTGGAACGAGCCGGGCAGTCCTCTCAAATGAGACTGGTCTCGATGCTCCTCCTGGCCGCGGCGGGGGCACTCCTGGGCTGCCACAAGTACGACTTTCCGACGACACCGGCGGGCTACCGCGAGTTCGCTTATGTGAGCAACGGCAAAGCCAACACCGTCTCCGTGCTGGACCTTGTGTATCTCCGGCCCGACCGCACGCTGCAGGTGGGCGTGGAACCCTCGGGGATGGCGGCCAACCCGGTGAAGGACGAGGTCTACGTCGTCAACTCTGGCAGCGCGAGCGGCAACGGCAGCGTCTCGGTCATCGACACATCGAAGAACCAGGTAGTGGCGACGATAGGGGTGCACAAGCTGCCTTACTTCATCAGCGTGGATACCGAGGGGCGGCGGGCGTATGTGGCGAACTCCGGCTCGAACACCGTCAGCGTAATTGATCTCGATACACAGCGAGAGATTGCGGTCGTCGGCACGGGCGAGCAGCCGGGGCTGGCCAAGATCGCGCCGGACATGCGGTCGCTCGTGGTGACAAACCGGGCGAGCGGCAGTGTCTCGGTCTTTGCCGTGGAACCGCCGCCGCCGCTCAAGGCGGCGAATGAGCCGGGAGGCGCGGGAACCGCGCAGGCGACTGTTCCCGCGAAGCGTGCCGGACAGCCGCTCCATCTGCGGGCAGCGTTCTCCGGGTGCCCCGGGGCGACGGACGCGGCGATTCTGCCAGACTCGTCGAAGGTCTTCGTGGCGTGCTCGGACGGCCATCAGGTGATGACGATCGGCCTCGCGGCCGCACCAGACTCCTGGGCCGCGAAGCAGAACCCAGCGCTCACCAGCGACCGCCTGCTGGCGATGCTCGACGTAGGCGAGACACCGGTTCAACTGGCGATGAAGCCCGATGGCGGCGAGATCTTCGCGTCGAACTTCGCGTCGGACTCGATCTCCGAGATCGCGACCTACACCAACGAAGTCGGCAGCACGTATCCCATCGGCAACAAGCCGGTCCACGGGCTGGTGAGCGCGGACGGCGGCGCGCTATGGGTGTCGAACTTCGGCGCGGACTCGCTGGCGCTGTACAGCATCGACGACGGCAAGCTGATGAGCAGCCTAAGGACGGGCTCCGCTCCGGATAGCCTCGCATTCTCGGCCGATGAACATCTGCTGCTGGCGGCCGACGCGCACTCGGGCGACGTCAGCGTGATCCGGACGCAGGGAAAGCTGGGGCCGTCGCTGTTCACCATCCTGCCGGCCGGGGCCGGACCGAGCGCGATCGTGGTGAAGGCGATGCTGCCGCGGCCGTGACGCGCTCGAACTCGGGTGCCCTGTCTCCAAAGTTCGCGTCACAATCTGACGCGTCATTCTGAGCCGAGTCGAAGGGCCTGCGGTCTGCCCACATCGCTACAATCGATCCAGCCTTTCCGCCTTCCGTGAATACCGTATAGACTCCCCCCTCATCGCGGGTCTATCGTATGTGCCGATGACACGCCTGACGCTTAGCCGCCTTCTGAAAGCCTCCGCTGCCGTTCTCGCAGGCTGCGGCCTCTTGACCTCCGCATCTGCGCAGAAGCGCCCCGCCATCACCGGCATCTCCCACATGTGCGTCTACGCCGCGGACATGGCAGCGAGCGACCACTTTTATGACCATGTCCTCGGCGCGGTCAAGGGAGCGGACCCGAGAAACCCAGCGGCGGGCGTAATCTACTCCTTCAGCCCAACGCAATTCGTCGAAGTCCTGCCTCTACCCGCCGAGCACACCCTCAGCCGCATTCATTGCGTCGCGTTCAGCACTTCCGACGCGGTGGCTCTCCACAATTACATGCTGGGCCAAGGCATACGAAACGTCGGCGATGTGCAACTCGCAGCCGACGGTAGCCATTGGTTCAACGTGTATGATCCCGAGGGCAATCTCGTAGGCTTCGTTGAGGGCGGAAATCGCGCCGCACTTCCGCGTGAATCGAAGCCCATCGGTACCCGCATCATCCACGTCGGCTTCCTCGTCCACAGCAAATCCGCCGAAGACGCGTTCTATCGCGACCTCCTCGGATTCCGCCCCTACTGGTACGGAGCCATGCAGCCCGGCAAGGTCGACTGGATCTCACTCCAGGTCCCCGACGGCCACGACTGGCTGGAGTACATGATGGTCGGCGACGGCTCAACCTCGCCCCTTGACACCATCGACGCACAGCACCTCGGCGTTCTCAACCACTTCTCCATCGGCGTTCCCAACATCGAGGCCGCCGTCACCACGCTCTACGCCGGAGACCGCCTCAGCCCGCGCCACGATGGCCCCCAAATGGGCAAGGACGGCAAGTGGCAGGCCAACCTCTACGACCCCGACGGTACCCGCGTCGAATTGATGGAGTTCCAGCCCGTCATGGCTCCCTGCTGCTCCGCCTTCACCGCCGCCAGCCCCTCAAAGTAGGCTGCCGGGGTGCCCCACCTCTCGACTTCGAGACGTGGGTCTATCCAAGCCGACCACGAAGGATCTCTCTGCGACAGTCCACTAGAACGTGGACTGGTCCACGCCGATTCGCATGCTCAGGTCCACAGCCACCGCGGAGTGGGTCAGCGCTCCCACCGAGATGAGGTCCGCGCCCGCCAGCGCATACGCGCGCACCGTCCCCAGGTTCATGTTGCCGCTCGCTTCGATCGGAATCGCCGGCAGCGACGCGCGGATCTGCTTGACCGCCTTCTTCACCGCCGCCGGCGTCATGTTGTCCAGCAGGATGGACTCCGCGCCCCCCGCGATCGCCTCCTGCAGCTCCGACTCTGACCGTACTTCCACCTGCACCATCTGCCCCTGCTTGCGACCTTTCAGCGCGGCCGCCAGCACCGCGGGAAGGCCGCCGCCCAGCGCAATATGGTTGTTCTTGATCAGGATGCCGTCCTGTAGATTCAGGCGGTGGTTCATCCCTCCCCCGCAGCAGACCGCGTACTTATCCAGCGCCCGCAATCCGGGGATCGTCTTGCGCGTGTCCAGAATCCGGGCCTTCGTTCCCGCCACCGCCTTCACGTACTCGTTGGTCAGCGTCGCAATCCCGCTCATCCGCTGCATCAGGTTCAGGATCACGCGCTCGCAGGACAAGATCGCCGCCGCATTGTGCCGGATCACCGCCAGCGCCTGCCCCTTTTTCACGCGAACCCCGTCGAAGATCTCAGGATGCGATACCACCTCGAATCGCCCAGGCGGCGTCGCCGACATCTTCGCGAAGGCCTCGAAGAACGCCGGAATGCATCCCAGCCCGGAGACGATGCACGCCTGCCGCGCCACGATCGTCCCCGTCGCCCGCAGCCGCGGCGGGATTGTGAGTGCCGTCGTCACGTCGTCTGCGGCTTTGTCTTCGGCGAGCGCGCTTTCGATGATCGCCCGCACCCGTTTGCTCTTCCAGTCCATAGCATCAATCCTAAACCTCTATGCCCGCCCGCGGCCGCCCGGCGGAGCCCCGCCCGCACCCGCCGCCCGAAATGCGCCTCGCCTCCGACAACTGCATAATGGTCCCAGAACGTAGGAAAGCAAGGGCGGCCAGATGACGAATGGGAGCAAGCGCCAGTGGTGGCAGGATGGAGTCGTCTACCAGATCTATCCGCGGTCCTTTCAGGACTCCAACGGCGACGGGGTAGGCGACCTGCCCGGCATCGAGTCGCGCCTCGACCACCTCCTGGCCCTCGGCGTCGATGCCGTCTGGATCTCCCCGTTTTATCCCTCGCCCATGGCGGACTTCGGCTACGACGTCGCCGATTACTGCGGCGTCGATCCCATCTTCGGCACGATCGCCGACTTCGACTCGCTCATCGCCGCCGTCCACGCTCACGGCCTCAAGCTCATCCTGGACTTCGTCCCCAACCATACCTCCGACCGGCATCCCTGGTTTCTCGAGTCCTGTACCTCGCGCGACAATCCGAAGCGCGACTGGTATCTCTGGCGCGACGCCAAGCCGGACGGCGGCTATCCCAACAACTGGATGAGCAACTTCGGCGGCCCAGGCTGGACCTGGGACGAGACCACGGGGCAGTTCTACTACCACTCCTTCCTCCGCCAGCAGCCCGACCTCAACTGGCATAACCCCGAGGTCCGCAACGCAATCTACGCCGCAATGCGCTTCTGGCTCGATAAGGGTGTCGATGGCTTCCGCATGGACGTCCTTTGGCTCCTCATCAAGGACGCCGCATTCCGCGACAACCTCCCCAACCCCGAGTGGACCCCCGGGGCCTCCAGCTTCTGGAGCGTCCTGCCCACCTATACCGCCGACCAGCCCGAAACCCGCCAGATCGTGCGCGAGATGCGTCAGATCCTCGACGCCTACGCCGAACGCGTCCTCATCGGGGAGATCTACCTCCCGCTCCCGGAACTGGTTCGCTACTACGGCGACTCCCTGGACGGCGCGCAGATGCCCTTCAACTTCCATCTGATCCAGACAGAATGGGCCGCCGGCCCGATCGCCGCCCTGATCCATGAGTATGAGGCGCTCTTGCCGCCGGGCGCCTGGCCGAACTGGGTCATCGGCAACCACGATCAGCCCCGCATCGCCTCGCGCATCGGCCCGGCCGAGGCGCGCGTCGCTGCGATGCTCCTCCTCACCCTGCGCGGCACGCCCACCATCTACTACGGCGAAGAGATTGGCATGACCAACGGGAACATCGCCCCCGATCAGGTGCAGGACCCCGCCGAGAAGAACCAGCCCGGTATCAGCATGGGGCGCGACCCCGAACGCACTCCCATGCTTTGGGACAATTCGCCGCATGCCGGTTTCACCGCCGGAGCCCCGTGGCTGCCCGTGAATCCCGCCTATGAGCGGGCCTCCGTCGCCGCGCAGGCCGCGCAGGAAAGGTCGATGCTCGCCCTCTATCGCAGGCTGATTGCCCTGCGCCGTAGCCATCCTGCGCTTCATGCCGGTGAACTCCTGGATGTCCGCGCGAAGCGCGGCGTCCTCTCCTACTCCCGCGCGCTCGGGTCGGAGAGGTTCCAGATTCTCCTCAACCTCACGACTGAACTCCAGACTGCCAACTGCGGCCATGGGCACATCGTCCTCACGACCATCATGGACGGCGAGGGCGCTCGCGTCGGCGGTCCCATTGCCATCGAGGCGAGCGAAGGACTGCTGATCGCGCTCGATTGATCGGTCTCGTATAGCGTGCTCAGGCATCGCCCCGCGGGGTAACAGCGGGCCTCAACACCAGCCCATCGCCGCGCCGCACCGATTCATCTGCACGGCAACTCAATACCCGCCGGTCCTCTGGATGCGGTCCTTGTTGGCGAGGACGAGACTGAGGAAGTCCCGCTGGATCGGGCCTTCATGCTCCGGGTTCCATGCGATGGAGATGCCGATGTGCGTGGTCTCCGGCTCGATCTTCGCGAATGTGACCCCAGGCGTGCGAAGATGCCGGGCGCCCGAGGGGACCATCGCGATGCCCTCGCCGGACTCGACCAGCGTGAGGACCCCCGACCAGGTGGACGAAGAGTTGACGATCCGCGGCGAGAAGCCAGCCTTCGAACACAGCGCCAGGATGCCGTCGAACAGCGTTGGCGTCGCCGCGCGATCGCACATCACGAACGGCTCGCCCGCAAGCGCGGAGATGGCGACAGATTTAGCCGCAAGGGGATGGTCGATAGGCAGCGCGACAACAACCGGGTCGGAGTAGAGCAGCTCCGCGCGCAGGATCCGGTCGAACGGCGGCTCCAGCGGCCGCGTGAACCCAACGTCGATCTTTCCCGAGAGCAGCGCGTCCATCTGCACCCAGGTGTGCATCTCATACAGCGACAGCCTGATCTCCGGATACAACTTGCGGTACTCGCGAATGATCCGCGCAAAGAATCCGCCCGCTCCCCACAGAAAGAATCCGATCGACAGCGTTCCAACCTCACCCTTCAGCGAGCGCCGCGTGACGTCGATCGCCCGCTCCGAAGCAAGCAGAGTCTTTCGCGCTTCTATCAGGAAGAGTTCGCCCTGCCGCGTGAGCCGGGAGCGTCGCTGCGAGCGGTCCAGAAGCGCCCCGCCGATCTCACGCTCGAGGTCCGCGATCTGTTCGCTGATCGCCGACTGCGAAACGTGAAGCTGCTGGCTCGCCCTCTGGATCGTGCCCGAGTCAGCGACAGCGCAAAAGTAACGGAGGTGGCGAAGTTCCATGTTCGTCAATCTGCGAGCCGGGTCTGACGGCCCGTCTCGACCAGCACTGCGTCATCCCTACGAAATCGTGTCAGTCTGCGGTCCGCTCCAGCGTCCCGCGAACCCTTGCACCCGCCCATGACCGAAAAGCATGAAACCTGACAGTATGCTATCGGTTTTTCCGATGAATTGGGTCGGAATAAACTGCGAAACCATTTATTTGCCCGATGTGTCTATTCTTATAGGCACACCCATCGTTAGCCCGAAGCAGGTCTCAAAACTATGTGGATTGTACGCATCGCCCTAACCAGGCCCTACACCTTCATCGTTCTGGCGATCCTCATCCTCATCGCGGCGCCGGTGGTCATCCTCGGCACCCCGACCGACATCTTCCCCAGCATCAACATCCCCGTCATCTCCATCGCGTGGTCCTACACCGGACTGAACCCCGAAGAGCTGGAAGGCCGCCTCACGACGCCCTATGAGAAGGTGCTCACCACCCTGGTCGACAACATCCAGCACATCGAATCCACCACCGTTGCGGGCCAGGTCATCGTTAAGGTCTACCTCCAGCAGGGTGCCAGCCTCGACACCGCCAACTCCCAGGTGTCGAGCGCCTCCGAGTTCATCCTCCGCAGCCTCCCGCCCGGCACTCTGCCGCCCCAGATCATCAACTTCTCCGCCTCCAGCGTCCCCATCCTGCAGATCGGCCTCTCCGGAAAGGGGCTCTCCGAGCAGCAACTCAATGACTTCGGCCTCAACTTCGTCCGCACCCAACTGGTCACCGTCCCCGGCGCCGTCATCCCCAACGTCTACGGCGGCAAGCAGCGCACCATCGTCATCAACATGGACCCCAAGCTGCTCCAGGCCAAGGGCCTCGCGCCCAGCGACGTGCTCAACGCCCTCGCGCAGCAGAACGTCACCCAGCCCGGCGGGACCGCCAAGATCGGGGTGGACGAATACGACATCCACATCAACTCGTCCCCCGAGACCCTCGCCGGACTCAGCGCCCTGCCCATCAAGCAGGTCAACGGCTCCATGATCTACCTCCGCGACATCGGCTCCGTCGCCGACGGAAGCATCCCGCAGACCAACATCGTCCGCCAGGACGGCCGCCGCGGCGTGCTGGTGACCGTCCTGAAGTCCGGCACCGCTTCGACGCTAACGGTCGTGAGCCAGGTGCGCGCGCTCCTGCCGCGGATCGCGCTGACCCTGCCCCCGGCGCTGGTCATGACGCCCATCGGCGACCAGTCCGTCTTCGTGCGCGGCTCGGTCGTCGGCGTCATCCGCGAGGCCGTCATCGCCGCCGTCCTCACCGGCCTCATGATCCTGCTCTTCCTCGGAAGCTGGCGCAGCACCGTCATCATCGCGGTCTCGATCCCGCTCTCCATCCTCACCTCCGTCATCGTCCTCGGACTCCTCGGCCAGACCATCAACATCATGACCCTGGGCGGACTCGCCCTCGCCGTCGGCATCCTCGTCGACGACGCGACCGTCACCATCGAAAACATCGAACGCTATCTCGAAGAGGGTAATCCGCTCAACGAGTCCATCCTCGAAGGCGCCGCCCAGATCTCCGTCCCCGCCCTCGTCTCGACCCTCTGCATCTGCATCGTCTTTCTCCCCATGTTCTTCCTGAGCGGCGTCGCCCGCTACCTCTTCGTCCCGCTGGCCGAGGCGGTCGTCTTCGCCATGCTGGCCTCCTATGTCCTCTCGCGCACCCTCGTGCCCACGCTCGCCATGTATCTGCTCAAGGCCCACGACCATCACGCACTGCCCTCGAACAACATCCTCGCCCGGTTCCAGCGCGGCTTCGAGCGCCGCTTCGAGCAGGTGCGCAGCGCCTATCAGGACCTGCTCGGGCGCCTCGTCGCACTGCGATTGATCTTCGTTCCCATCTTTCTCCTGGCCTGCCTCTGCGCATTCCTGCTGGTCCCGTTCCTCGGTCAGAACTTCTTCCCCACCACCGACAATGGCGCCTTCATCCTCCACGTCCGCGCTCCCAGCGGCACCCGCATCGAGGAGACCGCACGCCTCTGCGACCTCATCGAACAGGACATCCGCCGCCAGATTCCCCCCGGCCAGATCGACAACATCATCGACAACATCGGCCTGCCCTACAGCACGCTCAACTTCCAGCACGCCACCTCCGGCCTCTTCGGTGCCGGCGACGCCGACATCACCGTCTCGCTCAAGGAAGACCACAACCCCACCGCCGGCTACATCGCCGCCCTGCGCAAGAACCTCCCCGCAGACTTCCCCGGAAACATCTTCTACTTCCTCCCGTCGGACATCGTGACCCAGATCCTCAACTTCGGCCTCCCCGCGCCCATCGACATCCAGTTCGAAGGCCAGGACATCGCCGACAACCGCGTCGTCGCCAACAAGGTCCTCGAGCAGTTGCGGACCGTTCCCGGCCTCGTCGACCTCCGCATCCAGCAGCCCGACGACTACCCCGTCCTCACGGTCGACGTCGACCGCACGAAGGCCCAGCAGGGCGGCCTCACCGAAAAAGACGTCGGCGGCAGCCTCCTCAACATACTCAGCGGAAGCACCCAGCTCTCCCCGCAGTTCTTTCTCAACTACAAGAACGGCGTCAACTACTCGATCGTCGCGCAGTCGCCCCAATACGACATCCAGTCCCTCAACGACCTGCGCAACATTCCCATCACGTCGCCCACCGCCACGCGGCCCGAGATTCTCGCCGACGTGGCGACGATCAAGCGCGAGGCGGAGATGCCCGTCATCACGCACTACAACGTCCGCCGCACGCTCGATATCTACGGCAACGTGCAGGGCCGTGACCTCGGCTCCGTCGGCAAGGCGATCCGGAAGATCGCCGAAGCCAACCGCAAGGACCTCCCGCGAGGCAGCTTCCTCCGCATTCGCGGCCAGATCGAGACCATGAACAGCTCCTACTTCGGTCTCATCGCCGGGCTCGCCTTCGCGATCGTGCTCGTCTATCTCCTCATCGTGGTCAACTTCCAGTCCTGGCTCGACCCCTTCATCATCATCACGGCGCTCCCCGCCGCGCTCGCCGGCATCGTCATCTTCCTCTTCGCCACCGCCACGACGCTCAGCGTTCCGGCGCTCATGGGCGCCATCATGTGCATGGGAGTGGCCACCGCAAACAGTATCCTCGTTGTCTCCTTCGCCAAAGACCGGCTCAATAACCACGGGGATGCCGTTCTGGCAGCCATCGAGGCCGGTGCCACGCGCTTCCGCCCCGTCATGATGACCGCCCTCGCGATGATTATCGGCATGGTCCCCATGGCGCTCGGCGCCGGCGAGGGCGGCGAGCAGAACGCGCCCCTCGGCCGCGCCGTCATCGGCGGCCTCTTCTTCGCCACTATTGCCACCTTGATCTTCGTTCCGGCAGTCTTTGCCTTGTTGCATGGCCGCCGCAGCCAAAACGCAACCACACAACCGGCAAGCGGCCACGAATGGACAGTTGAGGCGTAGGAGCTGGCATTGAAGCGATATGGATCGACGCACGGACTTTTTGTTGACGGCACGACGAAACACGCCCGGGCCATTGAGTTGAGAAAGAGGAAACCATGACGAATCTGGATGGAACGAACACCGAGATCAGCAGCCCGGCGGGCAATCCGGTAGGCCGAGCCGCTCAGCAGGCTCCGCCCGCCCGCGGCCTCACCCGCGGCACCTGGATCGGCCTGATCGTCGTCGCCGCCGTCCTTGCCATCGTGGTGGTCCTCGGCATCGCATCGCGCTCCCGGCAGGAAAGCGTCCTCGCCACCGAGAACAAGCAGTCCTCCATCGCGGACGTGAATATCGTGCACCCCTCCGGTTCGGCCGTCTCCGATGAGATCGCCCTCCCCGGCAACACCCAGGCCTACATCGACACCCCGATCTACTCGCGCACCAGCGGATACCTCAAAGCCTGGTACTTCGATATCGGTGCCCATGTCCGCAAGGGACAGCTCATGGCCCAGATCGAGACCCCCGAGCTCGACCAGCAGTTGCAGGTCGCCCAGGCCGACCTCAAGAGCGCACAGGCCAACCTCGACCTGGCCGTGACCACCGCCGCCCGATACACCAACCTCCTCAAGACCAACTCCGTCTCCAAGCAGGAGACCGACGTCGCCGTGGGCGATGAGGCTGCCAAGCGCGCCGCCCGCGACGCCTCCGAGGCCAACGTCCGCCGGCTGACCCAGCTACAGTCCTTCGAGAACATCTACGCGCCATTCGATGGCATCGTCACCGCACGCAACACCGACGTCGGTGCCCTCATTCAGGCTGGCGAGAACTCCACCGCGAAAGAGCTCTTTCATCTCGCCGCCATCGGCAAGATCCGCGTCTTCGTCGCCGTCCCCGAGGCCTACTCCGCCTCCATCAAGGACGATACCGAGGCGACGCTCACGCTCGATGAGTATCCCGGGCAGAGGTTCGTCGGCCAGGTCGCCCGCAACTCCAGCCAGATCGATCCCGCCTCCCGGACCCTCAACGTCGAGGTCGATATCGACAACGCCAAGGGGCTGCTGCTGCCCGGCGCCTATGTTTTCGTCCACTTCAAGGTGCCCGTGCATGTGACCAGCCTGACGCTGCCCTCCAACACGCTCATCTTCCGCAGCCAGGGGCTGCAGGTCGCCACGGTCGTCGGAAACAAGGTGCACCTCGTCCCCGTCAAGATCGGCAACGACATGGGCGCAACCGTCGAGATCGCCTCCGGCCTCGAGCCTTCCGACAAGGTCATCGTCGATCCTTCGGACTCCATCGCCGAAGGCCAGCCGGTCAAGATCGCCACGGCGAAGACGGAAGGTGCACAGTGAAGCGGCACGGTATAGGTACATTCGGGCTGAAGGCCCGATCGATACCAGCCTTGGGCGCAGCCCAAGGTGACGGGGCCTCCGCAGACCGAGGGCTGAAGGCCCGATCTATCGTTTGCGGCGGGGATGGATCGAGCTTTCAGCCCTCAGGTCGTACCGGAATTCATTTCCTGGGGCGATGGCCCAGGTTGGTATGGCTCGGGCCGTTGGCCCGCTGGGCTCCAGCGGCGTGGCTCGGTGCCGCGGCACTGTTGCTCTCCGGCTGCATGGTTGGGCCGAAGTATGTGAAGCCGACTGTGCCACTGGCTCCCGATTACAAGGAGAACCGTCCGGGGGCGTACAAAGAAGGCAACTGGCAGCAGGCGCAGCCCGCCGATACCGCCCTCAAGGGCGACTGGTGGACCATCTTCAACGATCCGCAGTTGAACCAGTTGGAGCCCCAGATCGCCGTATCGAACCAGACCTTGAAGGCCGCCGCCGCGCGCCTGGTCGAGGCACGCGCACAGATCCGCTACAACCACTCCTTCCTCTATCCCACCATCGGGGCGTCGCCCTCCGCTGTCGGCGAGCGATACTCCAACCAGCGCCCTTACTTCACGCCGCCAACCGGCAATACCGGCGAGGCCGACCTCCAGTTGCCCCTCGACCTGAACTACGAGATCGACCTCTGGGGACGCGTCCGGCGCACCGTCAACCTCTCCCGGGAAGAGGCCCAGGCCACCGCCGCCGATCTCCAAACCGCCCTCCTCAGCCTCCAGGCGGAGCTCGCCGTGGACTACTTCGAGGCCCGCGCCAACGACGCCGAAGAAAAGCTCCTGCTCGATACCGTCAAGAGCTACGAAGAGGCCTATCGCATAACCAACAACCGCTTCCAGGGCGGCGTCTCCGGCGAGTCCGACGTGGACCAGGCGAAGACCCAGCTCGAAGACGCCCGCGTGCAGGCCAGCGACGTGAACATCCAGCGCGCCCAGTATGAGCATGCCATCGCCGTGCTGCTCGGCGAGCCGCCCGCTGCCTTTTCCCTCGCCCAGCGGCCGCTCGATACCCGTCCGCCGGTGATCCCGGCCGGCCTGCCCTCCGAGCTGCTACAGCGACGCCCCGACATCGCCGCCGCGGAGCGCCGCGTCAACGAGGCCAACGAGCGCATCGGCATCGCGCGCGCCGCCTACTTCCCTGACCTCAATCTCTCCGCAATCGCAGGCTTTGAGAGCACCGCGATCTCCACGCTCCTCCGCGGATCGAACTTCGTCTGGGGCGCCGGGCCGACCCTCTCGCAGACCTTCTTCGACGCCGGCCGCCGCGGCGCACTCTCCCAGCAAGCCCTCGCCGGATACGACGAGCAGACGGCCAACTACCGGCAGACCGCCCTCACCGCCTTCCAGCAGGTCGAGGACAACCTCGCCGTCCTACACACCCTCACCCTCGAAGCCGAGCAGCAACATCGCGCAACCGTCGCCGCCCAGGCGGCCGAGAAGATCTTCAACAACCGCTACGTCGGTGGCATCGACACCTACCTCCAGGTCGTCACCGCGCAGACCGCCGCCCTCGAAAACGAGCGCAACGAGATCTCCATCGAACGCCGTCAGATGGACGCCAGCGTCCTCCTCATCAAGGCCCTTGGCGGCGGATGGACCGCCGCCAAGTTGCCTACGTACTGAGTCCGCCGAAACAGGTTGTGCTTCCGGGCGGCGGCGTGTTCTCATCGGGTTGTCAGGCGATGCCGCGCTCGATGCCTCAAGCCAGCGCCTCCAGCAAACGCCTAAAACGACCCAGGAGCGTTCATGAACTATCAGATCAACCGTGGCGGCCAGAGCTACGGACCCTATACGCTTGCCGACCTCCAGCGTTACGTCGCATCGGGCCATGTGCTGCTTACCGACCTCGCCAAGAGCGAGGAGATGCCGGACTGGCTGCCAGTCTCGCAGGTGCTGAAACCCGGCGGACCGCCGCCGACCTTCGATGCCGCCCCGCCGCTGCCCCCAGCCGGCTATCCCGGCGCATACTCCGCGACTCCCGGCGGCGTGCCCATGGCCCAGTTGCAGGACCCGCCCAACCTCAACTGGGGACTCGTCCTGCTCTTCGACTTCCTCACCTGCGGCATCTTCCAGATCGTCTGGAACCTCATCCTCTCGGCCTGGATGAAGCGCGTCCAGCCCGCCAGCCAGGCCATCATCTACTACGCGGTCGGCTATGGACTCGCCGTCATCAACTCCGGGCTGTCCATCCCGATCGTCATTGCCACCATGCACCACATCAAGCCGCACTCGCACCCCGGACTCACCCTCATCAGCATCATCGCCTGGGCCATCCGCATCGTGGCGCGCTTCAACATGAAGAGTTCCATCGAGGAGCACTACAACACCGTCGAACCCCTCGGCATCCGGCTTAACGGCGTCGCCGTCTTCTTCTTCGGCGGCCTCTACATCCAGTCGCAACTCAACCGGATCAACGAGATGAAGCAGATGCTGCGATATCGCGAGTTCGGCCGGTGACCTCCGCCGCACCTCCGTTGCCGCCTCTGCGCCGCTATCCTCTCTTCGGGATAGCGGCTTCTCTCGTGGTTGCGGGATGCGGCGCCTGGGTGCTGTGGCGATTTCCGCCCGATATATACCGCTTCTATCCCGTCTGCCCGATCCACACCTATCTGCACCTCCAATGCCCCGGCTGCGGCACCACCCGCGCGCTCGCCGCCATGCTGCACGGCCGCTTCGCCGAGTCCCTGCGCCTCAACCCGCTGGCGGTGCTCGTCGTCCTCCCGGCGTCCGCCGTCTACGGCGCGATCGCAGCCTGCCGGGCGACCCGCCGCGCCGATCTCCGCTGGCCGCAACTGCCCGGATGGGCAGTCACCACCGCGGTCGCTGGAGTGGTCGGCTTTACAGTGCTGCGGAATCTTTGAGTGGACGCTTCTCCTGCTATGGTCATAAGACCATATAGGTCTCGCGATCGGAGGTGGCCATGGTAACTGAAGTGAGCGCGGTGAACTTTCGAAAGAATCTTGGCGCGATGCTGAACCAGGTGCAGTCCCGCAACGACAGCATCATCATCAAGAAGGATCGAAAGACTGTCGCGGCGCTGGTGGATGCAGAGCTTACTTCGGCGGCCTTCTGGACGAAGCACGGCTGATCTCGGTGCGAGCGTTCTGTCTCCAAAGCTCGCCGCATCATCCTAAGTGTCGTCCTGAGAGGACTTCGGCGCGCGTTTGCGCCAAACTGAGTCGAAGGATCTGCGGGTGCCCCACGTCTCGACTTTGAGACGTGGGTCTATCGAAGCCGACTCCGAATGATTTCTCTGCGACAGTCCACGAGCACCGCGGGCAACGCCCTCGCGCTCCCCCGCGATGCTATCCTTCACTCTGGATGGCCGCCGGAGATAACTCGTCGCAACCCGCCGATACGCTGGCGTCGCTGCGCCGCCGCTCCCGCCCGAAATACCCCGTCCAATCCGATCTCTTCGCCCTTCCGGTCAAAGAAAACCCGCTCGCGCCCAGGCCCGTCGCCCCCGACTCCACCGTGCATCCAGCCCGCGGCGTCCCCGACCGGCGAATCTGGAGCGTTCGCGCACTCGTGGGCGACATCCGCGCCCATACGGAGTCCTCCCACGCCGATATCTGGGTCGAGGGCGAAATCTCCAACTGCCGACCCGCCGCCTCCGGCCATATCTACTTCACGCTGAAGGACGGCGAGGCGCAGCTTCTCGTCGTCCTCTTCCGCCGTCAGGCGCAGTTGCTCCGCTTCCGGCCGCAGGATGGCCTCGCCGTGCTCGTCCGCGGACGCGTCTCCGTGTACGAATCGCGCGGCCAGCTCCAGCTCATCGCCCAGACCATCGAGCCGCGCGGAGCCGGCGCCTTGCAGATCGCCTTCGAGCAGAGCAAGCGGCGGCTCGCCGGCGAGGGTCTCTTCGAGGCCGCCCGCAAGCGCCCCCTGCCCGCCTTCCCGCAGTGCGTCGGCGTCATTACCTCGCCTGCCGGTGCCGTCGTTCGCGACATCGTCACCGTCATTCGCCGCCGGCACGCGCGGCTCAGCCTGCTCATCTATCCCGCCGTCATGCAGGGTCTCTCCAGCCCGGCAAGCGTCGCCGCCGGCATCGCCTGGTTCAACGCCCCGGAGAATCTGGGCCGCGCCGATCTGCTCCTGATCGCGCGCGGCGGCGGGTCGCTCGAAGACCTCGCCGCCTTCAACGACGAACCGCTCGCACGCGCCATCGCGGCCAGCGCTCTGCCCGTCGTCTCGGCCATAGGCCATGAGACCGACTTCACCATCGCGGACTTCGTCGCCGACCTGCGCGCCCCAACCCCCTCCGCCGCCGCGGAACTCATTACCGCCGCCCAGCACCGCATCGAGGAGCGCGTCGCAGCCCTCTATGCGCGCCTGCGTCGGGCCATCGCCTTCCGCCTCATTCAGGCCCGGCAGCGCTACGCCCGACTCGCGGCAGACTCCGTGCTGCCCCGCATTCGCGATGCCTTGTACCGCCGGGAACAGCGCCTGGACGACCTCCACTACCGTTTGCAATCCGCAATCGAGCGGCGCCTCCGCACGACCGCCGCACGGCTCGCAGCGCTGGGCGGCCGACTGCGCCAGCAGGCTCCCGTGGCCCGGCTCGCGCTGGCCCATCGGCGCCTGGCCCGGGCAACTGAGGCCCTCCAGCGCGCTGGCGACCGCCTCTTCATCGCCCGCCGGACCAGGCTCGCGCGCGCCGCCACCAGGCTTGAAGCGCTCAGCCCGCTCGCCGTGCTCAGCCGCGGCTATGCCATCGTCTACGGAGAGGCTGGCACCGTGCTTCGCTCCGCCGCCGACGCCCCAGTCGGCCGGAAGATCGGTGCCCGCCTCGCAAACGGCAGCATCACCGCAACGGTCCAGGAGACTCACGAATGAAGAAGCTCTTCGGCACCGACGGCATTCGCGCCGTCGCGGGACACGCACCGCTCGATCCCCGAACCATCCACGCCGTGGGCCTCGCGCTGGCGCATCATCTCGGCACCAGCCCGAAGGTCCTTATCGGCATGGACACCCGCGAGTCCAGCGCCTCCATCGCAGCCGCGCTTACCGCCGGACTGACCAGCGGCGGGGCCGCCGTCGAGTCCGCCGGCGTCATCACCACCCCGGGCGTCGCATATCTGGCCGCCACGCACGGCTTTGCCGCCGGCGTGGTCATCTCCGCCTCGCACAATCCCTGGCAGGACAACGGCATCAAGCTCTTCGGGCCGGATGGATTCAAACTGCCCGACGCCACAGAGCTCGCCATCGAGGCCGAGATCTTCCGCCAGCTTGAGCAGGCGAGCGACCATCCGGGTGCCCCAGGTCTCACTTCGAAGTCAAAGAATCTGGGTGCCCCAGGTCTCGATTCTGAGACCTGGGAACTCACGAGCGCCCAGGCCCCTCCCACGAACGAAGCCGACCGCCTCGCCTACATCGAGTTCCTCGTGCGCTCCGTCCCCATGCTCACGCTCGGCGGGAAAAAAATCGTCATCGACTGTGCGAACGGCGCCGCCAGTTCCATCGCGCCGCAACTCTTCGCAGGCCTCATCGACCGCGGCGGCGGCGAGGTCCACATCACCCACGCCAGCCCCACCGGCCGCAACATCAACGAGCACTGCGGCGCGCTGCATCCGGACGTCGTCGCGGCCGAGGTCGTCGCGCAGGGTGCCGACCTCGGCATCACCTTCGACGGCGACGCGGACCGTGCCCTCTTCGCCGACCAAACTGGCAAAGTCGTCAACGGCGATGCCGTCCTGCTGCTCGCCGCGCGCGATCTCGCCCAGCGCGGCCAGCTTCCCGGCGCGACCGTCGTCGCGACCACCATGTCCAACATGGGCCTCGAAGCCGCCCTCAGGCGCTCCGGCATCGCGATGCTCCGCGCCCCGGTCGGCGACAAATATGTCCTCGAACAAATGCTTGCCACCGGTGCTAGCCTCGGCGGGGAGCAGTCCGGCCACATCATCTTCTCCGGCCGCTCAACCACCGGCGACGGCCTGCTCACCGCCCTCCTGCTCCTCGACATCCTCCAGCGCTCCCGGCAGTCCCTCGCTGATCTCACCGCCGACCTCAAGACCTTCCCCCAGGTCATCGTGAACGTGAAGGTCCGCGAGAAACGCCCCCTCGAAGCCATTCCCGCCGTCGCTGCCGCCATCGCCGAGGCCGAGGCCGCGCTCGCCGACTCCGGCCGCGTCGTCATCCGCTACTCCGGCACGGAGTCGCTCGCGCGGGTGATGATCGAGGCCGAGTCCGAGGAGTTGATGCGGAGGCACGCGCAGGCCATTGCAGAGGCGATACGGGGGGAACTGGGGGTGTAGGGCACCTCTAACTTGCAGATGCTGGAGTGCGCGGCTTGCACCAGTCCCGAAGTTCGGGATGCTCGTTCCAGTAGCGCTCGACCGCGTCGCACCGTGCAACTTCTTGGTCGCTCATTCCGATCCTTCTGGCTGATTCCGTGGAATCAATGCCCGTCCCCTTCAGCAAACGACCGAAGCTCTTGACGTGACCATCGCCGCAGACGAAGATTCCGTCGCGGCCAAACAACTCGCCCAGGCGTTCGATCCAGAACTTCTCACGTATTGGGAAGTAGCAGCCAACTTCGATTGCTTGAGCCTTCGTGTCAATCTCCTCTTCAGAAAGACGATCTCCTTCCATCTTGCTCCGGTACCGCGCTGCGTCGCGAATGGCTCGAAAATGTGGATAGGCTATCTGACGGCGCTCCTCATTCGTCGGATCGCAGAAAATATGACTTAACCCATTTTCGTTCGCGATCTCCTTCGGGATTGACGAGTCGGCGGAACAGCTCTCCATTCCTTCCTCGCTGGCTTCTTCAGCGATAAATGCCAGTCGGATTCTCTTCGCGACGTCGCGCAACCGGTTGGCGAGTAGCTCCTGTGCTTCGGTCATACGCTCGCATTGCCTTCGGAACTGAGCCTCATGATCCAAGCCGATGATGTAGATCATTACGCCCCCGCCTTTACGCAGCAGCGTCAAGATGCGGGTCAAGCCTCGCGATCTTCACACGCTTCCTTCGCGAAGCC
>Ga0116226_10000162_pt1 | contig 51673 bp, 35 predicted proteins | sample S1TSphfallax_FD_89692 | JGI IMG/M metagenome (GOLD analysis project Ga0116226, IMG submission 89692) | Host-associated microbial communities from peat moss isolated from Minnesota, USA - S1T2_Fa - Sphagnum fallax MG | ecosystem: Host-associated > Plants > Peat moss > Unclassified | place: USA... | reverse complement strand
GACCGATCAAGCAAATGGCAACCTCAGTGTCACAGAGGCGGCTCGGCGACCTCGAGCCCATCGATGATCAGATCGGTTACGAGGAGACCGCCCCCCTGGTCGCAGCGTTCAACGATCTACTCGCACGCGAGGCCCGACGGCTTGACGCTGAACGCGGTTTTCTGGCCGATGCCGCTCACGAGCTGCGGACCCCGATCGCCGCCCTCACCGCGGCGGCCCACCAGGTCATTGCAGCCTGTGATGATACTGCGCGCCGTGCCGCAGCGATTCGGCTCGACCAAGGCGCCGCCCGTATTTCCCATCTACTCTCTCAGTTGTTGATGACGGCTCGGATCGACGCCTCTCCGGTCTTTTCGAATCTGGAAATAATCGATGCGGCCGAGTTACTGCGGCAGCGACTGGCAACGCTCGTGCCGGCGGCACGTCGTAAGGGAATCACGCTGTCGCTGGATGCGCCAGAATCTGCCCCCGTACAGGCCAATGTACTTGCGTTTGATTCGATCGTTGAGAATTTGGTCGACAATGCCATCCGCTATACACCAGAAGGAGGTGCTGTATCGATAACGCTGGGTCATTCAGAAAGCAAAGTGGAACTCAACATCGAGGATACTGGCCCCGGAATTGCACCAGAGCTTTACAACGCGGTATTCGAGCGATTTTTCCGAATACCTGGGTCGGAAAACCAAGGAAGCGGGTTGGGACTCGCCATCGTTCGGCGGCTGGCGGAGGCCATTGGCGGCTCAGTTCAGTTAGAGCCTGGACGGGATGGTCGCGGTCTCTCCGTAGCACTCTCATTACACTCCGCCACTGAGACTGCGTAGTCAAATCCGCCTCCGGAAGACAGCGCCAGGTGCGCGATGAGGGCCGCGCCTGCCGCAAGCTCGACGTACGAACGAAGCGGCCAGGAGTACGCGCCTACCGCCGGCCATTGATGGAGCAACCATCGGCGGGCGACCTCCGCTGCTGGGTTCGCGACGCCGGAAGTTCAAACGAGAAGAACACGGCGGGATCGGTGGCGTGGACAAACTCGGCCGCGCGAGCGTCTTCCGACCGCGTCGCGGGTTTTTGCGAATCCGCTCGCAAGGGGACTTCCTTGCGCAATGCCTGCCACAAGGCGGTGGGCGCCTGGCCGAAGGTCCGCTGCGGGTTCTGAACCTTGCGAACGTCCAGCCAGTAGGCCCCCTCGAGTAGATCGAGCGCCAGCAAATCGAGCGTCGTGCCGACGGCCTGGCCTGCATGTTGCACCTTGATGAGGGTTTGCGCCTGAAGATCCTCGACCGTACCGACGATCGCCGCGCCGAGCGGCGGCACCGGATTCGTCAGGCTCTGGATCTCCTGTTGAAGCGCCACCGGCAGGTAACCACCGCTCCAATGCGGCACGTCCGGGATGACCTCCGACGCCTTGACCGCCGTGAAGAAGGGGCTGCTGAATCGATCGATTCGCAGCATGACGGCGATATCCATATTCGCGAGAGCGATGACAAAATTCTCCAGCTGATTGGCCATTGGATACGGATCCCAGTTGGCGTTCGAGACGATGTAGCCGTGTTGACCGTGACTCAAGGGGCCGCCCTTGACATAGAATTTCAACATTTGCGGGGTCGCGAGTTCCCAGGAATCCCCCGGCCCCAGACCCACATTGACTGCGGGATTGTGGTCCGAAGAATTGACCTGAAAGAGCACCGCCTCGCTGAGATCATCCCACGCCCTCCACGCGGAGCCCTGCCGGACGGACGATGCGCGCAGGCTCTCCGGATCTTGGATGATGCGTGCCGAATCTGCCTCGAACAGGTAACCACCCTTCAGCATCGCGAGCACCCGGGCCGCGTCCCAGTTTAACCAAGGGTCCGGGCGATCGCACTGCACGGCGAGACTGAGCGGTGTGATGCTGCTGTTCATGCCGTCCAAATCCATGGCGTACGTGAGATCCGCCCACTCGAGCGCGCGTCGCGCATCGCTGACGAGCAACGCGGCCCGGCCGGTTGCGTATGCATCGCTGCTGGTCAGGGCATTATCGTCCGCCGCGAAGGGTTGAATGGGCTGCAACCCGGCCTCAGCCAGCGCCTTCGCCGCCGGCATGCGGACGCCTTGATAATAAGCGTCACCCGCGCCGACCATCGTCGCACCGACGTTGGATAGTTGCGCAAGGTCGCCCTCGCCCACGGTGCCACGCGACTGCACTACCGGCGTGATGCGCTCGTTGAGCAGGTCCAGCAACATGTGCGCCATGGGCGGGCTCGGCGCATTGAAGGTCATTGCGTTGGCCCGCACCACCATCATGGCTCGCACGATCTCCTCATCGGACACCTCAGGGCCAAAGCCCGCGAGGGCGCCGCGACGAAAACTACGCGCCTGTCGCTGCTCGACCGCCGGCTTGTTTTCCGCCGACAGGGCATCGCCTGCAAACAGCACGGTTTCCCGCTGATCACCGGCGCCGCGATTGAACCAGTAGATGGCGACGCCTTCCGCAGCCGCCTCCAATAGGAGGCCGTAGTTGTCGCTCTCGCGCTGGCGGGCTTCCGGGCTCAATTGCACCTTGGCACCGAAACGGGCCACTGCAACGATCTGTTCACTGGTCAAGTCGCGGCCGGTCAGCGTGACGGTCCGGTCTGCCAGCGTCGGCGTGATCGGCACATACGCACCGGCCGCGACTGCCGGGGAACTCACGCCGGACGACAGCAGCAAACCGATGGCGCACACGGACGTCTTGAAGGCGCCCAGTCTGCGGGTGACCGCAATTCGGTCGCTAATGTTCATGACGCCTCGCAGGTCTGTTGCATGCCAGGATGCGGTCGGATGGTCGATGCCTCAACGTGATGCGCTGAGCTTGCCCGCTGCCACCGGCGCCAAGTCGAACGCCGCAGAATGCTCGACGATCACCCGCCGAATCATTTGCTGCAGCTCGATCAACTGGTAGGGCTTGCCGACCACGGGGCTTCCCAGCAGATACTCCGGCAACACGGCGGAAATATTGTACCCTGTGCCGAAAACGAACGGAATGCGGCGCTCTTTGAGGACCACGGCCACCTCCCACGACATCGTGCCGTCCAGATTGACGTCGAGCAGCGCGGCATCGAAGCTTTCGTACCGTGCCAGCTGCATGGCGTCGACCAACCGCGTCGCCGGACCGATCATCTCCCATCCCAAGCGGTCGAAAACGTCCTGCAACAAGGTCACCAGCAGAAAGGAGTCCTCCGCCACCAGGATTCGGTACGGCTTGCCTTTTACACCGGACTCGGGCTCATCGCCGATCGGCCGTGCCGATGGCTCGCCGTTGTCCCGTAGATTCGTCATCAGTACCGAGGACGACGGCAGGAAGACGTTGCAAACAACGCCGGTCGGGTGATAGCCAATCGACGCTCTGCCGCCGGTTTCCATTGCCAAAGCGCGCTCTATCAGGGAGGTTCCGAAGCCGACATGCGTCGGCGGACTCACCAACGGGCCACCGATCTCGGACCACGACAAATTGATGCCGCCATCAGGGCTGAGAAGCCAGCGCACGGCGACACAACCCGAAGGTTGACTGAAGGCGCCGAACTTGGCCGCATTGGTGGCAAGTTCGTGGATCGCCAGCGACAGCGACAACGCCGACTTCGGCGTCAGCATCACATTCACGCCCGAGAGTTCAACTTTCATTTGCTCCGTGATGTAGGCATCGAGTTCCTCACGCAACAGCCGGTCGATCGACACGCCCTCCCAACGGCTTTGCGACAAAAGACTGTGCGACTTCGCCATTGACCTGATGCGGCCGTCGAGTCCCTGCACAAACCCGGTCAGCGACTCCGCGCTGCGACTGGTGCTCAACACGAGGGCCTGAATATTCGCTATCGTGTTCTTGACGCGGTGATCGAGTTCAAGCATCAGCAGCGCATCACGTTCGGCTGCACGCTTCCGCTCCTTTGCCGCGTCATTGATGCGCCGCAGGACGACATGCAGCAATGAGACCCGCAGATCAAAGGCGGAATCGAGATCACCCGCCGTCCAAACCAATGATCGTCCTCGGACGGTTTCCTTCCATACTTCGAAGGACTTTCGGGGATTCAGCTGCCCGCCATCCCCCCTGGCGTCGAGCAGCTTCTTCGGTTCGCCCGCCCAGTTGACCATCCCGATCATCTCGGGACGGAACCACATGATGAAATTTGACGATTCCGGCGCCACCGAGATCACCAGCAGACCTGACGCGACCGCAGTGAATTCGGTTGCCGGCGGCCAAACCTCCGGCAGCCGGTCCGTCGAGTACACCCCCGGCGTCTGGTTCATGTGGGTGTCCAACCAGGCGACGAGCGCCACGATCTGATCCTTGTTCGGTGTGGTGCCCAAGGACGTCAACTGACCGTTGACGCAAACGGCGACGCCGCCTTGCCGCATACCGTCCGCGGTGACGCTGCCGCCATGGATGTAGTCGAGCAGGTTCGGTGATTGCTGGGTCAGTCCGACCGCATAGTCATCGGCGCCCGCGAGATTGAGCATGAGGTTCTGCAGCACCGTACGGCTCTTCAGCCTGGCGTCGAAGTGTTCACCCGATTCGCGCGCCTCCAACTGCAGCGAAAACATCGAACCGAACAATTCGCACAGTGCACGAAGGTGTCGCGGCAAGAGTCGCGGAGAGTAATGGTGACAAGCAATGAGACCCCACAGATTGCCGCCGCGGATGATCGAGATCGACATCGACGCATCGATACCCATGTTTCGCAGGTATTGGCGATGAATCGGCGAAACGTCGCGCAGAATGGCCTGGCTCATATCGAGCGGTTCGCCCGTCCGCGGATTGTTCGTCGGCAGGAGCGGCGCGGGATCGTAGTTGACCCGCGTAATTAATCGCAACCAACTCTTTATATAGAGCGCCCGCGCTTGTTTCGGAATGTCGGCCGCCGGATAGTGCAGATCCAAGAACGGCTCGAGTTCCGGTTTTCGGCTCTCCGCAATGACCCATCCCGAATCGTCCTGCATGAACCGATACACGAGGACGCGGTCGTACCCCGCCACCTCTCGAACCCGCTCCGCGGCTAACTGGCACAGACATTGAAGCGATTTCGCCCCGCCGAAGCCCGCAATCATTTCCTGGACCCCCGCAAGCGGATCGGCGGCAAAGCGGTCGGCCAGGTCCGCCGCCTCGAATTCCAGGACGAGCGTGCCGTCGCTGCGGTGCAAAGTCGCATCGAGAGGGAAATCGGCTTTGATACGCAGAACGGGATCGAGCACATGTCGCGGCTTCTTGAGATCCAGCGCCGTGGCGAGCGCCCGGAGGTGCTCGACCTGATCCGCCCGGAAAAACGCGTCGGCGCATCGACCGAGTAGATCCTCCGCGGCCGCCCCGACCAAGCCCTCGCAGTCCCCGGCCGCCTGCAAGACCTCGAGACTCTGGGGGTCGAGCACCAGCATGACGCCATGCGGCAGAATTGCCCCGGGAATGTGAATAGGTTCCCGATCGCAGTTGGTCAGATCGATGTCGGTCGGCAAGGGCTCACGTCGCGGTAACCGTATGATGCTAGCGTATCGCCACTCAGGGTTTTCTTATGTGCGCTAGCGTACATACGGAGGTTCCGCCCTGCTGCTAGCCTGCCCTGCTGCTAACAATGCACGAAACGCTGGTCTCGGCGTCTCAAAAAGGTCTGGTGATGGTCGAAAATAGTCGCGACTCCGTGTTGTTCGATGACCGCACCATCGCCGCCGACGGCACCCACGTGATTCCAGTCGCGAGTTCGGCGCCAGGTGATTTTCTGCAGCGACTCAGCCATGAAATGCGCACACCCTTGAGTGCCATCCTGGGGTTTGCGCAACTCATGGACACAGGCACGCCCTCACCCACGGTCTCGCAAAAACGAAGCATCGCAATGATTCTCCAGGCCGGCTGGCACCTGGACAATCTCATCAATATGACTCGCGATCTGGCCGCCATCGAGTCCGGAGCACTCGCCGTATCGCTTACGCCGGTATCGCTCGCGGCAGTCGTTGGCGAGCTGCAGTCGTTCATTGAACACCAGGCGCGAACGCGCGGCGTGCGGATGAAGTGGCCCCGGGTTGACCCGGCTTGCCTGGTGGCAGCGGATCGAATCCGCCTGAAACAGGCCTTGGTCAATCTGCTGTCGGCCGCAATTGAAAACAGCGTTGCGGACACAACGCTCGTCCTGCGCTGCGCGCCCCAGAGCACGGAATGGATTCGCTTCGACATCACCGACGGCGGCGCGGACATGCTTGCACAACCCCCGGAGCGGCTCGAAGTGCCTCCTGTCGATGGCACGGCAATAGGCTTGTTGCTCGCGCGCCGTCTCATCGAACTCATGGACGGCAGCATCGTTGCGGCAAGTCGTATCGGGACGCACCGGACGTTTTCCTTCGATCTGAAACGCTTGCTCGCGCCGCCGATAGCCGTCGATTCGACGGCCATCCATGCCCCAGCTTCCAAGACACCGGCGGCGTCCGCCGTCAACGGGTACCTGACATGACTCTCGATCCGTCCGACATCCTGACCGCAAGAATTCTGATCGTTGACGATCAGCAGTCAAGCGTTTGTCTTTTGCAACAATTACTCGCGGGAGCCGGTTATACCAACGTTACAGCGACGATGAACTCACGCGAAGTCTGCGCTCTGCACCAAGAAAGCGACTACGACCTGATATTGCTCGACTTGCATATGCCGGACATGGACGGATTCGAGGTGATGGCGGCCCTGCAAGGCATCGAATCGGAGAGCTATCTGCCGGTGATCGTGCTCACGGCCCAGCCCAGCCATAAACTGCGCGCATTGCAATCCGGGGCGAAGGATTTCATCAGCAAGCCGTTTGATCTGCTCGAAGTGAAGACCCGAATCCACAACATGTTGGAAGTCCGGCTGTTGTACCGGCGGCTCGAGAATTACAATAAAGAGCTGGAACGGACGGTGCAGGAGCGCACCGCCGAGCTGCGGGCAAGCGAGGCGCGTTATCGATGTCTGACTGAACTTGCCTGTGATTGGTATTGGGAGCAGGATGAAATCGGCAACTTCACCAAGGTCACCGGTCCCGTCTTGGAACTTCTTGGCCTGTGCAAGAAAGACGCGCCAAGCGAAGATGACATCGCGGGGGGCTGCTGGGATGAAATTGCGCGACTGGAGCTCAAGGCTCGGATAGCGGCACGACAGCCTTTCTTGGATTTTCCATTGAGCCGCATCAACAGCGATGGCTCGCGGCGACAATACCACGTCAGCGGCGAGCCGATGTTCAACCACTTCTGCGGCTACATCGGCTACCGGGGAATAGGGGTCGAGCGTTTTATTCTGAACTGAAGCCGTCAGGCCGCTGCCCGGGCCGCCTCTCGGAAGCCGCCGCCGGTGCGAAACCGCGCCATCAAATGAGCGAGATTGGCGGCTTGCTGACTCAGCGATTGGGCCGCGGCAGTCGCTTGCTCGACCAACGCGGCATTCTGCTGTGTCACTTCGTCCATCGACATCACCGCCCTGTTGACCTGTTCGATTCCGGATGCTTGCTCCTGGGCGGACGCGGCAATCTCGGAGACCACGTCCGTGACCTTCTTGACTGCCTCAACGATGTTCTGCAGCACCTCTCCGGAGGCATCGACAAACTTCGTGCCGTCGGCCACTTTGGTCACCGATTCCTGAATGAGCGCCTTGATCTCCTTCGCGGCCGCGGCGCTGCGCGACGCGAGACTGCGCACTTCGGAGGCGACGACTGCGAAACCGCGACCCATTTCCCCTGCGCGCGCGGCTTCGACCGCTGCATTCAATGCCAGCAAATTGGTCTGGAACGCAATGTCATCGATGACCCCGGTGATATCGGCAATACGTTTCGACGAGGAGTCGATTTCGCTCATTGCGGCAACCGCCGATTGCATTACCTGGCCGCCGCGCTCGGCCAGGTTGCGCGCCGATAGCGCCAGCTGGCTCGCCTGCGCGGCATTGTCAGCGCTGTTCTTTACCGAGGACGTCATCTCCTCCATGGAGGATGCCGTCTCCTCGAGACTCGATGCCTGTTCTTCCGTACGCTGACTCAAGTCGGCGTTGCCGCGCGAAATTTCCTCTGCCCCAGTGCCAACTTCGCGAGCGGCTGTGGAGATGGTGCGAAGTACCTCCTCAGTGTTTGCCAACAGCCGATTCATGCCACCGGCCAGACTCTTGAAAAAGCCCTCTTTGCCTTCCTCCCGAATCCGTACCGTCAGGTCACCGTCGATGGCAGCTTCGACAGTCGCCTGCACCTCTACTTCGATCGCGCTCTCGGCAGTCCGGTCCGTCCATTGCACGACCGTACCGATCGGTTGCCGCTCTTCATCGAAGACCGGATTGAGGGTCGTGCGCAAGGTGGCATGTCCCGCCTTGAACTCGACGCTTTGGGTCCCGGTCAAGCCTTTGAGCAGGTGCTGCTGGTCGCGTGGCAGACACATCGTGATGGGCGCACCGAGGAGGCGATTGACGTCGAACTGGGGGATCTCGAGGCAAATGTCCGCCGCTCGCGCGCGCAGGATATGCGTTGCAAAATCGTTGATGTAGATGACGCGACCCTCCAGGTCGGCGAGCATGACGCCCGCCGAGACACGATCGAGAGCGTTTTTCAAACGCGTATTCGCCGCTGCGGCCGCCCGTTCCGTCGCCATACGGACCCGCTCGCGTTCCGCCTGCTGCCGATCCTGTTCGGCGCGCTCCTTGAGGGTCTGTTGCATCGACCGTACGCTCGAAAACAGGCTCGTCGTATCACCAGGCTGCAATGCGATGGCAGTCGAAAAATCTCCCTGCGCCACCTTGCCGGCAACGGCTGCGACGTCCGCCGGTTCACCGCCCAGCTGCCGCAGAATGCTGCGGGTGACGAGGAACGCGGCGCCGATGGCGAGGATCATCGCCGACGCACCCAGTCCGGCCATGAGGGAGCGGGCATTGACGTAGGCGGCGGTCGCCGCCGCCGCCGAGTCCCGACCCTGTTGTTCGACCACTTGTACCAGCGTATCAATCGCAGCGCGCATTCGCGCATTCGCGGCGTGCACGGTGTCATGGTTGAGCATGATCGCTTCATGCTTTTTGTTGTCGTGCCCGAGGTTGCCGAGTTCCAGGAGGAGTGGCCGGATCGTGGCATATTTTTCCACGACACTGTCGAGCGCCTGCTTCTCGGCGGCCGTCGTCGTGCTTGAACTGTCGAACAGCGCGCGCAGCGTTCCGGCCTCGTTTTGGAATTTGTCGAGACCGTCATTCAATTTCTTGAAATCCGCATCAAGGGCCTGCGAGTCCGTGTCGATGATGAGGTTGCGGAACGTGATCGAGTTCTCGCTCGATGTCAGGCGCATCGAGGTCGCCTCGGCGATCTCTTTGTTGGTGTGCTGGGTGATGGTGGTGAGCGCCTCGTTCATCGATGCCATGCGGTTGATGCCGAATAACAGCACCGAGACGAGCAGCGCCAGCACCACGGCAAACGCCAGACATAACCGAGATCCAACCTTGAGTCCGTTGCTCACTATGAAAACTCTGCTGGAACCGGCAGCATCGCGACTGTGCGACAGACGGGTTATCGGGCATCGCACCAAATTCTTGAATGGACGGGCGCGTCCGGTGTATTGCTGCGGCGCCGCAAAGATGAGCGAATAAAGCTGACACGGGGCGCTCAATTTTTCGCAACGGCGTAATCCATTTCGCCCTGCAGAAAGTATGATGGGCGGTCACACGGCGCCGTCTATCATGACCGAGGTATGAGCCCAATGAAATGCGATGATCTGATTGCCATCGATGTTCACACGCACGCCGAGGTGTCCTGCCGTCAGCCCGTTGACCCGGTGTGGCAGACCTATGAGGATGCGGCATCGAAGTACTTCAAGGCGCCCAGGCGACCGACCATCGCTGAAACGATCGCTTACTATCGAGACAAAAAGATCGGTCTGGTGATGTTCACGGTTGATTCCGAGCACGAATTGGGCGCAAGGCGCATTCCAAACGAGGAGGTTTGCGAGGCTGCCGCCGAGAACAGCGACATGATGCTGGCATTCGGCAGCATCGATCCGCACAAGGGCAAAATGGGTGTGCGCGAAGCCCGACGACTCATTGAAACAGGGCAAGTTTCAGGGTTCAAGTTTCATCCGACGTTGCAGGGTTTCTTCCCGAACGATCGGGTCGCTTATGGGCTGTACGAGGTGATCGCAGAACACAAGCTGCCGGCGATTTTCCATAGCGGGCACTCCGGGATCGGCACCGGCATGCCGGGCGGCGGCGGTTTGCGCCTCAAATACTCCAATCCGATTCATCTCGATGACGTCGCCGCGGATTTTCCGGATATGAAAATCATCATTGCGCATCCTTCGTGGCCGTGGCAAGACGAAGCCCTGTCGGTGTGTTTACACAAGCCCAATGTTTACATCGACCTGTCCGGATGGTCTCCCAAGTACTTTCCGCCGCAACTCGTGCAGTACGCCAACTCGCAATTGAAGCGCAAAATGCTGTTCGGTTCCGACTATCCGTTGATCGCACCCGACCGATGGATCAAGGACTTCAAGGAAGCCGGTTTCAAACCCGAAGTGCACGACCTGATTTTGAAACAGAACGCCATGCAGGTGCTCGGTCTGGTCTGACCGCTCAAGGTTCGGATCAGGCTCAATTCCATGTCTAAAATCGTCGCCAGGACATTGGATTTCTTGGAAATATTTGCCGCCCAAAAGCGGCCGTTGTCGGCCTCCGAGATCGCCCGGTTGCTCGAGATCCCGGCGTCGAGTTGTCATGACGTGCTGCAAGCGCTGCTCGAAAGGGGTTATCTCTATGAATTGACCAATAGAGGCGGATACTACCCCACCCTCCGGCTCTACGAGATCGCCAAGACCATTGCCGATCACGATCCCGTGGCCTCTCGCGCTGATTCCATACTGCGAGCGTTGCGCAACCAGGTAGACGAGTCGATTTTGCTGTCCAAGGTGCATGGCCTTCAGGCCACCTACCTGCTGGCGATCGAACCTTCGCATCCGCTGCGTTTCCTGGCCAATGTCGGCGACAATGTCCGCAGTCTGCACGCCACATCGGCGGGTAAGGCGCTGCTCGGCTCGTTGAGCGACCAAGATCTCTCCGCCTTTCTCAAGTCCGCGAACTTGGTCAGTTTGACGCCGGCCACCATCACTTCCAAGACCGCGCTTCGCGAGGAAATCGCCGCCGGAAATCAGCGTGGTTGGTTTGCCAACCGTGAGGAAAGCCAGCACGGGGTTACCACCATTTCAGCGCGCTTCATGTGGACGTCCGCCCTCTACATCGTCACCATCGCCGGCCCAAGTTCGCGTCTCGCGCCGGCGCTCGCGAAAGCGGCCGAATTGCTGATGGGCGTATGCCGACTGTTGGAATCGGGCCCAAGACCCTAACCGGCGTTAGGGCGGAGGCTGTCTTGCGTGCCCCTCATATCTTCGCTAAACTGCAACGCTATTACGGATCTAATTTCGTAATAGCGTAATTAACTAGAACATCGAGTCGGGGGGAATCAGCGAATGAATAAGTCAAATCGTCACCGTGTGGTCAAGGTTCTCGGCTCGATGGGAAGCACGGCGCTCGGTGTGGCGGCCATCATGGGCGGCAATGCTGCCGTTGCCCAGCAGGCTTCCGCGCCGGCGGCAACCAGCAGCGATGATCAAATTCAAGAGATCGTGGTAACTGCGCAGAAACGCGCGCAGAACGAACAAAACGTGCCTATCGCGATCACCACGTTCACCGCACAGACCCTGGAACAGAAAAACATCGTCGACGTGCAGGGGCTGGCGCGGCTCACGCCCAGCGTGAATCTCGACACGGCGTCGCCGTTCGGCGGCTCGAACCAGGTCTTGTCGGCGTCCATTCGCGGTATTGGCCAGGATGATTTCGGGATCAATCTCGATCCGGGCGTCGGCGTGTATGTGGACGGCATTTATTTCGCTCGCACCACCGGCGCCAATGTGAATCTGCTCGACGTTGATCAGGTCGAAATTCTGAAGGGTCCGCAGGGCACTTTGTTCGGTCGCAACACCATCGGGGGCGCGATCAACGTGGTGACGCGTACTCCCGGCGATCAGTTCATGATCAAGGCCGAAGCAACCGGCGGCAGCTATAACCGCAGGGATCTGCAGGTGACGATGGACGTGCCCTTCAGCAGCACGGTCCTGTCCACCTTCACGGTCTCTTCGCTGAATCGCGACGGTTATCAGAAGCGCATCCCCTATGAGTCGTCGGTTGCCTACGTCGACACGCCCATCGCTGAATTTCCGAACGGCGGCACCGAAGCCTATTCGACCGAAGGCGGCCAGGGCGAAGATGTGCTGCGCTCCAAGGTGCTGTGGAAAGCGGCCGACAACTTCAACGTCACCTGGACCGGTGATTGGACTCACGTCGATGAATCCTCGGTGCCCGAGTCGCTGCTCGCGACCATCACGGCGCCGCAAACCGGCGTGGCTCCCACGTCGGCTCTATTCGGCGAGTTCTACAACCTGTGCTTGCTCGGCGTGTTCCCCGCGCCTGCGGCGCCGAGTTGCGGCAACCCGAACCTCAAGGGCGCGAATGCGAATCCGCTCTCGTACCATCTGCCGTTCGGCAACCAATTCATCACCGGCAATCCCGACACGAGCTACGGAACTGGTCCAAACTTCGACAAGATGGATCAGTTCGGCACATCGGTGACGGCGGACTGGGAATTGTTCGATGCGACTCACCTGAAGTCGATCACGGGATACCGGAAACTCGAATGGAGCGTGGGCCTCGAGCCCTCGGCCTCACCCGTCGAGATGAATGCGGGCTGGTTCGCTCAGACCCAGCACCAGGTGTCGGAGGAACTCCAGTTGACCGGCGTCGCGTTGAACGATCGGCTCAAGTATTCCGCCGGTCTGTACTATTTCGATGAAAAAGGTGCCGAGGCGGACTATGTGTTGATCGGCGAAGGCCTGTTGCAGATTCAAGGCTACGAGTCGATCGACACGCAGTCTTACGCCGGCTACACCCACCTCGAATACACGGTCGTCGACAACTTGAATATCATCGCCGGCGGCCGTTATTCCTACGACCACAAGACTTTGGCAGAGAGCCAGCCGGTGTTCGCTGTCGCCGGTCCGCCCTTCGCGACCACTCCGACCGGCAACAACTCGCAGAACTTCTCGGTATTTACGCCGACGCTCGGCCTTCAGTACACGTTCACGCCGGACGTCATGTCCTACCTGACCTATTCCAAGGGCTACAAGGACGGCGGTTGGACGACGCGTCTGACGGCGCCGCTCGATCCGCCGCATGTTCCGACATTCGGGCCCGAAAAGGCCGATACCTATGAGCTCGGGGTGAAATCGGAGTGGCTCGACCGCACCGTGCAGTTGAATGCGGACGTGTTCTACACGAAGTACAACAGCATTCAGCTGAACTTCCAGCAGGGACTGTCACCGACCATCGAGAACGCCGGCGATGCCGACATCAAAGGCTTGGAATTGGATGGCACCTGGATCATCGGCCACGGCTTTTCGCTGGCGGCCACCGGCGCGTTCATCGATGCCTACTACACCTTCCTGGCTCCCGGCATCAACTCCGGGCAATCGTGCGTGCAACCGTTCGAGGCGTGCATCACGACGTCGAGCCTCCTGCCGAAAACACCGCGTTGGAAGTACAGCGTGAGCCCGACCTACAAGGCTAATTTGCCGACCGGCGCCAGCCTGCGCTTCGGCCTCGACTTCACCCATATCTCCGAGATGGCGAACGACGCGATCAACACCTCCTTGCTCATGCGCCCGACGTCCAACCTCCTGAACGCGTCGGCAACCTACGCATCACCCGACGACAAGTATGAAGTCGTGGTGGGTGGCACGAACATCACCGACGATCGTTTCCTTACTACCGGCAACCAGGACACGACCGCCAGCATCATCTACGGTACCTACAACGCGCCGGCCGAGTGGTATGTGACCGGACGCATCAAGTTCTGAGCGGCAGTCGAAAGGCGGATGCGCCCTGCCGGGCGCATCCGCGACCTAGCTCTCCGTCTTCTCGGGCAAGCGCATGACCTTGGCCGGATCTTCGCCATACGGGGGCGAGTAAATGACCAGGAGCTTGATCCGCTCCGTCAACACGCGGATGTCGTGGAACACCTTGGCCGGGAAGAACATCATGTCGCCCGTCTTGACGTGGTGATCAACGCCGTCGATGCCGGCGATGGCCTCACCCTCGAGGATGTACACCGCCTGCTCGAGGTCGGGGTGGGCGTGCGGCGGGGAGCCGGCGTGCCGTTCAATGTCGCCCAGCGCAATTTCCATGTACTTCGCGCCATTGACCTTCGGGCCGACCAACCGGTAGTTCTTCGTGCCCGTGTGGTTTGCAGGACTGTAACTTTCCGTCTCGCCGGCACGGATGATGTAGGGTGATTTTTCACTCATGGGTTGACTCCGATTGATTGGGCGCGCGCGGGCGCCGAAAATACAAAGCAGTCGCAAAACACATCGCCATCAGGGCAATCGCACCGAGACCGATCTTGAAATCACCGGTGCGGTCCTTGATGAAGCCGATGAACCACGGCGACAGAAACCCACCCAGCACGCCGAGCGCGCTGATGGCGCCGATGCCGCCCGCGGCGGCCCCGCCGGTGAGAAACGTGCCGGGAATCGACCAAAACGGGGCTGTAAAGGCCAGCGTGCAGGCGAACGCCACGGCGACCGCCGCGATGCGGGCGGTTGGGTCATGCAATAACACCGACGTCAGCAGCGCCGCACCGCCGAGGAAATTGGCCAACGCCGCGTGCCCGTAACGCTCCCGCCGCCGGTCCGAACTACGCCCCCAGTAAATGAGTGCGCCCAGCGCCAGAAGGCTTGGAATCGCAACGACAACGCCGGTTTGGCCGTTACTGAGGCCGAAACTCTTGACGATTTGCGGCAGAAAAAACGTGATGCTGTTCAGCAGACAGACATTGCTGAAATAGATCGCGGCCAGAAACAGCACGCGAGGATTCGTCAAGCACTGCAGTACCGTGAACACGCGCTTGCGTTCGACGGCGGTGCGCTCGGAGTCCAGCCGCGCGAGCAACCATCCGCGCTCGGCCTCAGGCAGCCAATGCGCTTTGTCGGGCGTGTCCTGCAAGTAAGCGAGCACCAACGGCGCCAACAGAAATGCCGGGGCGGCCTCGACCAGGAAAAGCCACTGCCAACCCTGAAACCCCAGCAAACCATTCAATCCCAGCAGCTGCCCGGACAACGGCGCGCCGATGATGCCGCTGATCGGAATGGCGGCAATGAAATAGCCGAGGATTCGGGCGCGGTAAGCTGCCGGGAACCAGATGGTGAGAAAGAACAGGATGCCCGGATAGAAACCCGCCTCGGCGGCGCCCAGTGCCAGCCGCATCACGTAAAAGCTGTGCTTGCCTTGAACGAAGGCCATGCCGGCGGCGCAGACGCCGAGGGTGAGCATGATGCGCGCAATCCAGCGCGTCGCGCCGAAACGATACAGCAGCAAATTCGACGGGATCTCGCATGCACAGTAGGTGAGGAAGAAAAGGCCGGCACCGAGGCCGTACGCGGAGGAGGATAGGCCGAGAGCCTTGTTCATCTGCAGCGCGGCGAAACTCAAGTTGACGCGATCCAGATAGGAAACGAAGTAACATAGTATGAGGACCGGCAAAATGCGCAGCGTCATACGACGGATGGCGGCCAGCTCGAGCGGCGACTTAGCCGATGTGTATGCTTCTTGCGCCACGATACCAGCCATTGTTGCCCCGCTCGCCGAGGTTGCCTATCCGATCCGCAACCCGTATAGTTTCGCTATTACGAAATTCACTTCGCTGTTGCGAATACTACAACATTCAAGGCAATAAGCAATGGAACCCCTCCACGCCCCCCGGGCAAATTGGGATACGGTGAAAGCGGCCACCGGTCCGCTCGCCGGCGTGCGGGTGCTCGATTTGACCACCGTGGTGATGGGACCCTCCGCCACTCAGATGCTGGGCGATCTCGGCGCCGACGTGATCAAAGTCGAATCTCCGGCGGGCGACTCGATGCGTTGGATCGGTCCGTGGCGGCACCCCGGCATGGGTCCGCTGTTTCTGCAAGCGAATCGCAACAAACGCAGTGTCGCCCTCGATCTCAAAACAACGGAGGGTAAGGCATGCGCATTTGCGCTGGCCGAGCGCGCCGACGTGTTGGTGTCGAACGTGCGCCCCCAGGGCATGCGGCGACTGGGACTAGACTACGAGAGCATTCGCGCCGTCAATCCGCAGATCATCTATTGCGCGGCGGTGGGTTACGGTGCCGGCGGACCTGACTCGGGCAAGGCGGTATACGATGACCTGATGCAGGCAGCCTCCGGGATCGCGGGGCTGTTCAGAGCCGTCGACGGCGCACCGCGTTACGCGCCGATCAACGTCTGTGATCGTGTCGTCGGCCTGTATGTGTCCAACGCGGTGACGGCTGCGCTGTATCATCGTGAAAAGAGCCGTCAGGGCCAGGTGATCGAAGTACCGATGTTCGAAACCATGACTCAATTCGTGCTCTCGGATCACATGGGAGGCGGCGCCTTCGTGCCGCCGCAGGGGCCGATGGGGTATCGCCGCTTGTTGTCGCGAACCCGGGGACCTTACGCGACGCGCGATGGGCATCTGTCGTTGGTCGTTTATACCGATCGGCACTGGCGCTCGTTCACTCAATTGGTGGGCTGCCCCGATTTGCTCGACAGCGATCCGCGCTTCGCCTCCCAGGAGAGCCGCACCTTGAACGCGGAGGACGTCGGCCGCTTCCTAGCCGGCCACCTGTCCGCACGCGGCAATCGAGAATGGCTCGATGTGTTGCATGAAATCGATATCCCGGCATGTCCCGTCAATGCCATCGAGGACTTGTTCGATGACCCGCATTTGCGGGCCGTCGATTTCTTCGAGGAGTGGGACCATCCGACGGAAGGCAGGCTGAAGGGCTGCCGATTTCCGATTCGCTTCAGCGCCTCGCCCTCGTCGGTGCAATATCTGGCGCCCAATCTCGGCGAGCACAATCACGATATATTCGCGGCATCCGCGCCTCCGGGCGCCGGCGAGGACACATGAACCCGTCTGCCTCTGCGGATACCCGCCTGGAGCGACGAGAGGACATCCTGTGGCTCTGGATCGACCGGGAAGCACGCCGTAACTCACTGAATGCCGCCGTCCTCGCGGGCATCGATGCAGCAGTCAAGACCGCGGCGCTCGACCCCGGTATTCGCGCCATCGTGCTGACCGGCGTCGGCGAGAAGGCGTTCTGCGCCGGCGCCGATCTGAGCGAGGGCACCGCTACCTTTCAAGCGCGCGCCGATGAACCCACCACCGACTTCGGCCGCCTCGCCCGCAGCGTGCGTACCGCCGGTGTGCCGCTGATCGGCCGCGTCAACGGCGCCTGTGTCGCTGGCGGCATGGGGATCTTGGGGCTGTGCGATTTGGTGATCGCCGCGGAGCATGCGCGCTTCGGTCTGCCGGAGGTGAGGGTCGGCGTCTTCCCGATGCAGGTGCTGGTGTTTCTGCGCACGACCCTGCATGCGCGGCATATCAATGAACTGTGTCTGACCGGCGAATTGATTTCCGCGCAACGCGCCGCGGAGATGGGCATCGTCAACGAAATCGCGCCGCCGGGACAACTCGACACCCGCATCGACGCGCTGCTCGCCAAGCTGCGGCTGGCCTCGCCGGCGGCGGTGCGCCGCGGCAAGCAGGCACTCTTCGCGATGGAGATGATGGCATTCAACGAGGCGCTGCCGTTTGCGGAGTCACAGATCGCGCTCGCCTCGAGCACGGCGGACGCGGCAGAAGGACTGCAGGCGTTCAACGAAAAGCGCAAGCCCCGCTGGGCCTGAAGTTCACCCCCGGACCAGAGTATGAACGCAGTCATCATCGGCGGCGCCTCCGGAGCCTGGGGCGACAGTCCCCGGGCCATTCCCCAGCTGTTGGAGTGTCCGGTCAACTATTTGATGATGGACTATCTAGCGGAGGTCAGCATGTCGCTGCTCGCCCGGGCGCGTTTGAAGTCGCCGGATGCGGGCTACCCACCGGATTTCGTGCAGTATTTGCAACCCAATCTCACCGCGATCGCGGCGCGCGGGATCAAGGTGGTGTCGAATGCCGGCGGCGTCAATCCGCAAGCCTGCAAGGCGGCGCTGGTGGCCGCCTGTCGTGAGCTCGGTTTGTCGTTGCGCGTGGCGACGGTGGCGGGAGATGACGTCCTGCCGCTTATCGAGCCGCTGCGCGCGGCAGGCACCCGCGAGGCTGTCTCGGGCGCGCCGTTACCGCCGCGGCTGTTGACCGCCAACGCCTATCTCGGCGCGCTGCCGATCAAGGCCGCGTTGGACGCCGGCGCGGATATCGTCATCACGGGACGCTGCGCGGATAGCGCCCTCGCCCTCGGTATCTTGATGCACGAATTCGCGTGGGCTGCCGACGACTACGATCGACTGGCGGCCGGCAGCCTGGTCGGTCACCTGCTCGAGTGCGGTGCGCAGGGCGTGGGCGGGTTGCACACCGATTGGCAACGGGTGCCGAACTGGGAGAACATCGGGTACCCCATCGCTGAATGCGAGCGGGATGGCTCATTCGTGCTGACCAAGCCCGCCGGCACCGGCGGACTCGTCATTCCGGGATCTGTGGCTGAACAGGCACTGTATGAAATCGGTGATCCGACCGCCTACGTGCTGCCCGACCTGGTCGCTGATTTTTCCAACGTGGTGCTCACCCAGGCGGGAGAGGATCGTGTCCGCGTCACAGGCGCGCGCGGCCGCCCACCCACAACCCAGTACAAGGTGTCGGCGACCTATCAAGATGGGTATCGCGCGATGGCAACCGTCTCGATCGTCGGGCCGCAAGCGGCGGCCAAGGCTGAGCGCACCGGGGAAGCGTTGATCGCACGGGCCCGCCTCGTGTTCACGGAACGAGGCCTGCCCGATTTCGCCGCAACCCACATCGAGGCGCTCGGCGCCGAGGCGTCGTACGGTCCACTCTCCCGGACCCGCGAGTCGCGCGAAGTGCTGCTGCGCCTCGTCGTCGTGCATGAAGATCCCAAATGCTTGGATCTGTTTGCCCGCGAGTTGGGCTCGGTCGGCATCTCGTTTGCCCCCGGGACGACCGGAATCTATACGGGTCGACCGAAACCGACCCCGCAAATCCGTCTGTTCACTTTTTTCATCGACAAGACGCTACTGCCGCCGCCGACGGTGACGGTCGCGGAAGAATCCTTCGCCGTCGCGATTCCCGTCGGCATTGCGGCGGTGGTGCCCATGGGCGCCGCTCCGGGCGAGATAGCGCCCGCCGTGCCGGAGGCTTCGCCCGTGATGGGCGGTGACGAGGTGACCGTACCGTTGCTGCGGTTGGCCCTCGCGCGGTCGGGCGACAAGGGCGATTCGGCGAACATCGCGATCATTGCGCGCCACCCGGCCTATGTCGAGGTAATCCGTCGGCACGTCACGGTTGAAAGACTGGCGGCGCATTGCCGGTACTTGGTGGATGGACCCATTCAGCGATTCGAGGCACCCGGTCTGCACGCATTCAACTTCCTGCTGCAAAACGCCCTGGGCGGCGGCGGGATGGCTTCATTGCGAATCGATCCACAGGGCAAAGCCTATGGACAAATGGCGTTGGAGATGGAAGTGCCAGTTTCAGCGGCACTGTTGCGACAGGTCGAAGGCCGCTGAGGCGGCCTACGCCCTCGATCGCCGTCGAGGCATCGACTGTTTCAGGCTCACTGCCGTGCCGGGCTCGCGCGAGGTACGCGCCCGACGCTCGCTTCACAGGGCCAGTACAAGCCTTCGATGCGTTTAAAGCCGTAGATGCGGGCGGCGCACGCTCGGTTGAAGGCGCCCCTTTCGCCGAACTTGTTGACGGAAAATCTGGCGATCTCGCTCTTCCCTGGCGTCGTCGGCCAGATCGCTTCCCAATACCACGCGTAACGCACGGTGCCATCCTTCAACTTGTAGCCCTTCGAGTATCGGCATACGCCCACCACACCGGTCCGATTGTTCCGGCGGCGGATGCCTGAGAACTCCTTGCGGCTCAGTGGCGGCACCTTGCGAATCAGTTGATCCCGATACGCTCGGGCGAAGCGCAATGCGTTACGTTTACCGCCATATTTCTTATCGGCGAAATTGCGTACATGGCGGATGCGGCGACGTCGCAAGCTGACCCGCCAAGCGTGAGTGCGGTATTTCTCATCGTCGATTCTCGATATCCCGTACATACACCGACATTATCCAAACATTGATCGGTCGAGTCGAAATCACCTTTGCTCAGCAGCTTATTCCCATTAGTACTGCGATGTTGCTTCGCAACATCCTTGACACCAGTCGCGGTTGAGTATCGCAACAGCTATGATTTCGAGCCAATCAGGTGGATAACGTTGAAACCTAGCAACATGAATGGGGATCTTGCGTCAGGCTGGCGTTCCCGCAGCGGGCCCGCAGCCCTGCCGGCTCGATGGCTGCTCACGATCACGCTGGCATTGGTCTCGGTCACGGCACGCTCTGGCTGTCTGCCGTTGCCCGACCCCGAAACCAGTAATCTGGATGCTCGACTCCAGACATCCCCCCAGTCCGCGGTGGACGAAGCGGATGCCCGGCTCAGGGGTCTGGCAGCGGCGTCGCCACCGCTGGTGAGGGCGCAACTGTATGCCGTGATCGCCGAGTCGAATGTCGACTTGAATCGGACCGACGCGGCGACGGCCGCCATTGCCAGGGGGCTCGAACTCCTCCAATCCTCGCCCGGATCAGCGGCTGCTGACCGCGTCCGGTTACGCTTGAAACTGCTGCAGGCTGAACTGCTCTCGACATCCGCCGATGGAGCGGCCGCCGGCGCGGCAATCGACAGGCTCCTCACCGGACTCCCCGATGATTCATTGGATCTTGCCTGCGCGCTATCGGAGCGGGCCATCGCCTATGATTTCGCCGATCAACCAGATCGTGCCGTGAACGCGGCGCTCATCGCCCATCGTCTGGCGGTCGATCACGGATGGCTTACGCCCCGTATCGAGACGGCATATACGTTGGCGGTGAACTTTCGGCGCGCAGGGCTTTACGATCGAGCGGAGAAGATGATCGATGAGGTGATTTCCCTGGAGACGGCCAATCATGAGCTGCAGAGTCTCGCGGACGCCTATTACGAGCGGGGTCAATTGCTCGTCTCGATGAACCGATATTCCGAAGCGCGTGCTGCGTTGGCCGAAGCGAAACACCGCGCGGTGGCGATTGGCGACCGCCTGAGCGCCGCCGCCGCGAATATCCCCTTGTGCCTAGCCGATCTGAACGACCATGACCTGTCGGCGGCCGAGTCCACATGCAACATCGACAGCGCGGAATTGATCGCGGGCAACCGCCTCGATCTCGCAATGCTGCTCAAATCCTACCAGGCCCGACTCGATCTCGACCATCATCGTCCCGAGAAGGCGCTCGCCACGTTGAATGAAATGCTTGGGAAAGCCATTCACCGTTTGCTGCCTGTTCAGGAATCCCGGATCTATGGCGATCGGGCAGAGGCTCATCGCCAGCTGCATCAATATTCCCAGGCATTCGCCGATCTCGCGCATGCGCAAACCCTCGATGCCGAATCGCAAATCGCATTTCGTCATCGGCAGGTCGCGGTACTCGGTGCACTCATCGAGTCCGAGCGGCTGCGCGCCAACAACCGCTTGCTGCAAGAAAACCTGCTGCGCCAGCAGCAGGACCTGCTGCAACAGAAAAAAGCCCGCCTGCTTTGGGCGGTCGTCGCCGCCACTTCGGGAATCGTTTGCGTGCTTCTGGTCTGTTTGTCGCTGCTGCGCAAGCGCCATACGCGACGCTTGCGTCGCTACGACTTCATATTGAGCAACGCCTGGAGCCGGGCGCCGCATGCGATGGTGATGCTCGATGAGAACCGCCTGGTTTGTTTTGCCAACCGCCCATTGTTCGGCTTGGGCGACACACCCGCCGTTGGCGCGCCTCTGGCAGACACTATTCCGTTGGATCTGCTGCAGCAGATCACCCAAGCCATCGACCGCGCATTCGATACGGGTCGCTTCCAGATTCTCGAACTGGAATCGCACCAGGGTGCGTCGCCCGATCGGTATTACGAAGTGTTGGTACTCCCCGCTATGGACGCAGGCGACGCTCTGGGCGTCGCCATTCAGTGCATAGACGTGACCGAGCTGCGCGCCATGGAGCGGCAATTCCTCGATGGCACCTCCCATGAGCGCCTGGAACTGGGCGGCGAACTCCATGAGGAGCTCGCGCAGGAGCTGGCCGGTGTTCTGCTCATGTTGACCAGTCTGTCAGCCGTCTTGCAGCGGGAGTCGGGGGCGGGCGCGCACCTGGCCAAAGTCGCCGCGGAGCAACTGGCCCGCAGCATAGGCTCGGTTCGCCGAATGGCACGGGACTTGGCGCCCGTCAGAGTCGAGCGCGGCTCACTCGCCGATGCACTGCAACGATTGGCGGAATCGGGCACACAGCGGCTCGGCGCAACGGTGGCATGCGAATGTGTCCTCGACGGCTGCGCGATAGCGGATGTCGCCGCCGATCACGTCCATCAATTTTGCCGGGCTGCATTGATCGAATGCGCCTTGGTCGAGCACTGTCATCGCATTAAATTTCAACTGCGGGTCTTGAATGACGCGCTGGTGATTCGCGTGTCGGGCGAACGGCAGACGATGCCCGCGGCTGACTCGCCGCGGAATGAATTGTTGACGAAGATGATCGTCTTTCGCGCCCGTCTGCTGGGCGGTCGTCTGACTCGTGGCCCGAACAGCGATACCTCAGTCTGCGTGACTCTGGCGATACCCGTGGGCCAATTGCAAGAAGCTACGCGCGCTGGGGATCGACGGCTGATCCAGGCTCAGGCTTCATTTTAGCGGCTGGGCGGCACGTAAATGGCCGTGCCCTTGCCGGTCTTTTTGTAGATGCCGAAGGAACCGCCCACGGCAATACTCACGACGGAACGTCGGGAATAGGTATCTGCGCTCAAGTCGGTGCCGATCGAACGGGTCTCTTGGTCGGTGATCTCGCCCAAAATCACCCCGTTGGCGCCCAGCTTCGCCGCTTCGTCCTTCAAGCGCTCAATGACCCTCTCGATGGCTTTTGAACCGCCGCCGCCGAACACACTGCGGCCGGTGGCGCTCAATGAGGCGATTTCTTGGAACTCTGTCGGTGGCTGCAGATACACCTTGACCTCCGACGGTGAAATCGACGGCCGAGCCGTACCGGTCAACAGAGGCGTTGCAGGTGCACAGCCATGCAGCGGCGCCGCGATGACCATCGACCAGCATAGCCTGCGCATCATTCTCATACTAACTGTGAGCGCGCGCCTACGACCGGCCGCGTCAATCTCTTGCTGACCACGGTGTAACTGCAAGCACAAGCTTCTGGCTTTCACCGTCCAGCAGCGAGGCCATCCCGATGACTTTACAATCCACTGAAGACACTCCTCCCTCCGCACCGACGAGTCAAGCGCCGAAGAAATCCCCGACCAAGGAAGTCTCGGCGAACAAGGTGATCCGCCAGAGCCGTCTACCGGCACTAGAAGACGACCCGGAAATTGGCGTTGCGAAAGAGCACATCGTCATCCGCGACGGCAAAGCGGATCTCGCCTTCGCCGGCACGCTGCTCGCCTCCGCGGCGCCCTCATCGGCACCCAAGGGTGAATGGCGAGAATATCGGATCTATGCGACGAGTGCCGGAAAGCATGTGTTTTCCAAGGTGACACGGACTGTGTTCGCGGACGACCAAGACGCTCACGAAGCGGAAGTGTTTGATCCTTCGCCTTCGTCGGTGCCGTCACAACTGCTCAGAAGCGCACGCGATCTCACCCGTTCGCATCCGCAGACGTGGATGGATGCGGCGGTCGCCTTTTTCGGCTATGACCCCCTCGCCAAGGTCTTGTATCGAAAGTTCAGCGGTCAATTCGAGGAACATCTGAGTTGAGACAACCCGGCAGTGGAATCGGTATTGGCAGCCGCCGGTACGCCGCCGTAGACTGCGGAAATGACGTTCACCCGTGAGCCGCCGCCCAACCAGTACAACGGCCTGACGAAGGCATTCGATGGCCTGGCCGCCGACGCGTATTTCGACGCCCGCCACTACGAGCGCGAATTGCAGCGCATCTGGTATCGAAACTGGATTTATGTGTCACGCTCCACCGAACTCGAGCGGCCGCGTGCCTATCGCACCTTCGATCTCGGCGATCAGCGGCTGTTGCTGGTTCGGGACGCCGCCGGTGTTCTGCATGGTTTTCACAACACCTGCCGGCACCGGGGGGCGGCCCTCTGCCGCGAGAATGAAGGCATTTTGCCGGCGAATGCCATCACCTGTCCTTATCACGCCTGGTCGTATTCGCTGGCTGGCGATCTGCTGCGAACCTCCTCCAAGAGCGACCCCGACGGTTTCGATGCCAAGAACTACTCGCTCTACAAGATCAGCGTGCATGAATGGCGCGGGTTCATTTTCGTGGCGCTCACCGACGATCCCCCGCCCTTCGAACGGGCCTTCGACCCCCCGTCGAACCGGCTTGATGCCTGGCCGCTGCAGGATCTTGTCGTCGCACACGTTCTGGTCAAGACCTTGGCGTGCAATTGGAAAATTTTCTGGGAGAACTTCAACGAGTGCCTGCACTGCCCGGGTGTGCACCCGGGGTTGACGCAACTCGTGCCGATCTATGGCCGGGGTCTGGTGCGCGAGGGTGACGATCCCAACTGGCGGCTCACCGCGGACGATCCCGACCCGAAATACAAGGGAGGGCTGCGCACCGGCGCAGACACCTGGTCCATGGATGGTCAGACGACCGGCATCCCATTTCCCGGACTGTCCGCCGAGCATCGACGCCGCGGCGCCCTGTACCTTACCAATCTGCCTTCGGTGTTCATCGTTGGTCATGTCGATTACGTGCGGGTCGTGCGGCTGCGGCCGCTGGCGCCCGAACGGTCGGAATTGCGCATCGAGTACCTGTTCTCGCAGGAAAGCGTTGCAAGCCCTGGGTTCGACCTGAGCAACATCGTGGATTTTACCGATCGCCTGATGACCGAGGACGCAGAGATCTGCGAACTCAACCAGCGCGGCTTGCGCGCGGCGCCGCATGCACACGGCGTCATCATGCCGGAGGAGTATCTCATCCGGACATTCCACGAATGGCTGGGCAGCGAACTGTCGCGACCATGAATCGCCGTCAATACCCGGCGTGTTTGTCGACGAGGTTCGCGAGCGGTAGGCCTGCGCGATAACGCGAAAAATTCTCGATGAAGCAGCCGATGCTAAGATCGAGCCAGTTCGGGTCTTCCGTGCGATCCGTGCAGTGTGGTGAAACTAGGACATTCGGCATGCCCCACAAAGGCGAAGCGGAGGCCAGCGGTTCCGCCTCGAACACATCCAACGATGCGGCGGCGATGATTTTTTGTTCGAGCGCCTGAACCAACGCCGCTTCGTCGATGACGGGGCCTCGACCCACGTTGATGACGATCGCCGTGGTTTTCATGGCGGCCAATGCCCGGGCTCCGATCAAATGATGCGTCTCCCGCGTCAGGGGCGCCGCGCACAGCAATACGTCGACACCGGCCAGCATGTCGTACAACTGATCCATGCCGAACAGGCGATCAATGAGCGCGTCACCCGCGGATTTCTCGGGATGGCGCCGCAGCGCGTGGATTTTCATGCCGATGCCTTTGCACAACAGGGCGCACTCGCGACCGATCTCACCGAAGCCCACGATGCCGAGCACGCGACGGTCCGCGGACTTGACGCAAAAATCGTCCCAGCGATGCTCGCGCTGGTTGTCGATCAGCCGCCGCACCCTCTTCAAGTGGTACAGAATGCCGAGGACGGCGAATTCGGCGAGCGAGCGCTTGAAGACGCCCCGCGCATTGGTCAAGGGAATGGTGCTAGCCAAGAGCGCGGGAAACAGGATCTTTTCGACACCCGCCGCCAAGGAATGGATCCACCGCAGCGCCTTGAGGACCGCCCAAAGATGCTCGAGATCAACCTCCGGACCGGTCAGTCCGGTCCATAGGAGCACTTCCGCCGCCGGCGCCAAGGTTTCGAGTTCGGCCGGGTCGTCACAAATGGACACATCGGCCGATCCCAGCTGTTTCGTCAGATTGCCAAGGGCGTGATGATCCTCTGGCCCGATCACGAGAAGAGCGGTGTTGCGCATGCGTGCTGAATACTGGCATACGGCCCGCGCGTCCGTCTGAGTATTTCCCGTCGCCGCGCTGCTGTGTTCGGTAACGCACAGAATACTCCCCGCTGGAACGACATGATCCAAACGATGGGCAGCCGACCGACCATTTGGGCGTTGACCGCTCTGTCGAGCGTTACCGGCTTGATGATTGCCCTGACCGGCTGCGGCAAGCACAGCGCACCGCCGCCACCGCCGCCACCGCCGGTGGGCATCGTCAAGATCCAAGTGACGGCGGCGCCGCTGACGCGGAGCCTCGTCGGCCGTCTGTCGGCGGTTTACAGCGCCAATGTGAACGCGCGCGTCTCCGGTGTTCTCCTCAAGCGAACTTACGCCGAGGGCAGCACCGTCAAGGCCGGGCAGCTGTTGTTCGAGATTGACCCGGCCTATTACAAGACCGTACTCGACAGCGACCTGGCAATTCTGGCCGAAGACCAGGCGACCTACCGCTATTCCAAAGTCACGGCCGAACGCGACCGCAAACTTCTGCCCGTGGGCTCGGTGTCGCAGCAGACCGTCGATGACGCCGATGCAACCGAACGCAGCGCCGCGGCGAAGGTGCGGGCCGACCAAGCCGCCGTCGATGCCGCACGGCTCGATATCAGCTACACCAAGGTCGCCTCGCCGATTGCCGGGACCGCCGGCCAGCAGCAGGTGACCCAGGGCGCCCTCGTCGGCAGCGGCACCAGTGATACCGGCTCGAGCGGTACGTTGCTGACCACGGTTGCGCAAATCGACTCGCTGTACGTGAACTTTACCGTCAGCGCGGCAGACCTCGTGACCTGGCGGCAGGCGCAGCAGAAGGGCGAGATCGCCCTGGCACAGCAGGACAAGACCACCGTCCAGGTGGTGCTGCCGAATGGCACGCCCTACGAATCATTGGCCACGTTGGACTTCTCCGACGTCGTCGTCAACGCGACCACCGGCGCGGTGAACATGCGCGCTCTGCTGCAAAACGCGAGGCATGAGGTCTTGCCGGGCATGTTCGTGACGCTGAGCGTCAACTTTGGCGAGCAGAAAAAGATATTCCTGATTCCGCAGCAGAGTCTGCAGCGCGATACGGTGGGCGCCTTCGTGTGGGTGGTCGGAGCGGGCGACAAGGTGCTACGCAAGGACATCACCGCAACCGACAGCTTTGGCGATGACTGGATCGTCACCAGCGGCCTCGCAAGCGGCGACCAGATCATCGTCTCCGGACTGCAACAGGCGCACGTCGGCGCGCAGGTGAAGCCCGCTCCTTGGCATCCCACGGCCCCCACGACGACTCCGTAACCGCCGCCATGATGCCTAATTTTTTCATCGATCGCCCGATCTTTGCCTGGGTGATTTCAATCCTGATCTGCCTGATCGGCGTCATCTCGATGATGAGCATGGGCATCGATTCGTATCCCGACATCGCTCCACCCGAAGTCACGGTCACCGCCACGTATCCCGGCGCCAACGCCGCCACCATGGAATCGACGGTCACCCAGGTGATCGAGCAGCAGCTCACCGGCATCGACAATTTGCTCTATTTCAGTTCAACCTCCAACGGCAACGGCACCGCGACGATCACCCTGAGCTTCGCGACCGGGACGAACCCTGACATCGCCGAAGTGCAGGTGCAAAACAAGGTCTCGCTGGCACAGCCGCTGCTGCCGAGCGAGGTCACCCAGCAGGGAGTGGTGGTCGCCAAGGCCAGCCCCGACCTGCTGCTGTTCCTCAGCCTGCAGTCGAACAATCCAACGATCACGGCAGCGCGCTTGAGCGACATCGTTGCGTCGCAAGTCCAGCCGGTGATCGCGCGCATCAACGGCATCGGCAACACCTTTCTGCTCGGTTCCGAGTACGCGGTGAGAATTTGGCTGAATCCCGACAAGCTCGAGGGTTACGGGCTTTCTTCGACCCAGGTGCTGAATGCAATCACGGCCCAGAATGCACAGTTCGCGACCGGGTCGCTGGGCGCGGATCCGGCCGTGAGAGGTCAGGCATTCACCGCCACCGTGACCGGCGACAGCCTGTTCAGCTCCTTGCAACAATTCAACGACATCATCCTGTTGACGAACAGTAATGGCACCGCGGTGCGTTTGAGCGATGTAGCCCGCATCACGTTCGGCGCCCAGACCTACGGTTCGGCCGCCGTGTATAACGGTCATGCCGCGGGCGGCCTGGGCCTGTATCTGCTGCCGAGCGCCAACGCCTTGGCGGTGGCCAAAGCCGTCAAGACGGAAATGGCCGTGCTCGCCAAGGATCTGCCAGAGGGTGTTACCTGGGACGTTCCCTACGACAGCACACCGTTCATCACCGCCTCGATCCACGATGTCGTGGTCACGCTGATCGAGGCGATCGCGCTGGTGTTCGTGGTCATGTTGGTATTCCTGCAGAACCTGCGGGCCACCATCATTCCCACGTTGGTGATTCCGGTGGCGCTCCTCGGCAGCTTCATCGGCCTGTCACTGCTCCATTACTCCATCAATCAGCTGACGCTGTTCGGCATGGTGCTGGCCATCGGCATCGTCGTCGATGATGCCATCGTGGTGATCGAGAACGTCGAGCGCATCATGAGCGAGGAGCATGCGGCGCCCAAGGACGCGACCCGTAAGGCCATGGGTCAGATCACCAGTGCGATCGTCGCGATCACCGTGGTGCTGGCCGCCGTGTTCGTGCCGTCCGCCTTGCAAGGGGGCGCGACGGGCATCATCTATGCCCAGTTCGCGCTGACCATCGCGCTATCCACGACATTTTCGGCGTTTCTGGCACTGTCGTTCACGCCGTCACTTTGCGCCGCCATCTTGAGGCCCGTCCACGAGGAGGAAAAAAACCGCGTTTTCCGTTGGTTCGACCGGATGCTGGAAAAACTGCGGAATACCTACGTCGGCCAAATCGGCGTCGCCGTCCGTCATGCCCCACGCTGGATGGTGGTGTTCGTACTGGTGACGGCACTCGCCGCAGTCCTCTACACCCGCCTGCCGACCAGCTTCGTCCCCGACGAAGACCAGGGCTTCATGTTGGCGATCGTCACGCTGCCCTCCGGCGCCACTTTGCAGCGCACCGACCAGGTGATGACCCAGATGCGCAAAGAGCTCATGAATGGTGCGCTCGGCAAGAACATCGCGGGAATGTTTCAGCCCGAAGGGTTCAGTTTCGTGGGGGATAGTGAAAACGTCGGCATGGCCTTCATCAAGTTGAAACCCTGGGATGAGCGCTCGCAAACGGCCATGCAATTGATTCCCCAGGCGAACCGTCTGCTGCAAGACATCAAAGACGCGCAAATATTCGTCGTCAATTTGCCGACGATACGCGGCCTTTCCCAGTTCGGCGGCATCGACATGTATCTGCAGGCGCGCAGCGGCCAGTCACGGGCGGCATTGGCCCAAGCGCAAGGAATGCTGCTGGGTGCCGCGGGCAAGAGCGCGACGCTCTCTGGCGTTCGGCCGAATTCACTGCCTGATGCGCCGCAATTACAGGTGTCGGTGGACCGCGTACAGGCACAGACGATGGGCTTGTCGCTCACCGACGTCTATGACGCGCTGCAGATTCAGCTGGCGCCCTACTACGTCAATCAATTCACCTACGGTGGACGCGTCAAACGCGTATTTCTCCAAGACGACGCACCCTTTCGCATGGGGCGCGACGCACTGGAACACTCCTACACCCCGAGTGGCGTCAGCAATGCCGAAACCGGCGCATCGAGCACCGCCGGCACGGCGACGAACACCAGCGGCTACCTCACCACGGTCGATCCGTCAGCGAGCGACACGTCGATCAGTCCCTACAACATGGTGCCCCTGTCGAGCGTCGTGAAGGAGACGTGGAGCGTCGGCGCCCAGGCGCTGCCGCGCTACAACGGCTACTCGGCCGTCGAGATCGTGGGGTCTGCCGCGCCGGGCTATTCGACCGGTCAAGCATTGAAAGTCCTCCAGAACATCGTCGATAAAGACCTGCCGCACGGCTTCGCCGCCGACTGGACCGGACAATCCTATCAGGAGATCTTGGCCGGTAATTCGGCCCTATTGCTCATGGGACTGTCGCTCGTCGTGGTGTTTCTGTGCCTGGCCGCCCTATACGAGAGCTGGTCGATTCCGGTCGCGGTACTGCTGGTGGTTCCGCTCGGCCTGTTGGGCATGGTCACATTCTGCCTGATCCGGTCCGTGCCCAACGACGTCTTCTTCAAGATCGGCTTGGTGACGGTGATCGGTCTTGCCGCCAAGAACGCCATCCTCATCGTCGAGTTCGCCATGGCGGGGCAGGCCGAGGGCCACACGCTCTTCGATGCGGTGGTCGACGCCGGCAAGCTGCGCCTGCGGCCCATCCTGATGACCTCGCTGGCGTTCATCCTCGGCGTATTTCCTCTGCTCATCTCGACCGGCGCGGGCGCGTCCTCACGGCATGAAATCGCCACGGGGGTGATCGGCGGCATGCTGTTCGCGACCTTCCTCGGCCTCCTGCTGATCCCGATCTTCTACGTCACGGTGCGACGAATATTGGGTGACAAGCTGGACGAAGCCTCCGGTGGCGGCCGACCGGAAGCGAAGGTGGATGCGACGTCGTAGCCCTCGCATGCTATAAAAGGCCATGCGCTCACCAGTGATGCTCAAAGAGGAGTCCGCAGACGGCGGCGGCGGGAAGAGCCCCCGCAATGTGCTCGGTGAGCGGCTCGAAATCTGTTCGCTCAAGCCCATGACGGGTTTTTTCCGTGATGGCTGCTGCGATACCAGCCGCCAGGATGTCGGCAGTCATACCGTCTGCGCGGTGGTGACCGCCGCCTTTCTCGAATTCTCAAAATCCCGTGGCAACGACCTCTCGACACCCGTTCCCGACTACGGTTTTCCCGGTTTACAGCCGGGCGACCGCTGGTGCCTGTGCGCCCCTCGATGGCGGGAGGCTTTCGAGGCCCGCTGTGCCCCGCGCGTGGTGCTGCGCGCCACGCATGAAGGCGCCCTCGCCCACTGCGCGCTCGCTGATCTGAAGCGCTTCGCCGTCGATATCGACTGAAGGCAGGCGAGCATCAGGCGGCAGCGCCCACCGCATCCCGGAGGCCCGGCCAGGCGAGCGTGAGGAACACGCTGCGGCCCGCCATGAATACCGCGAGTGCGCACCAGACGCCATGGTTACCCCAAAGGGATGACAACACGAACAGCGTCGGCACGTAGACCAGCACGCTGCACACCATGGTGTTGCGCAGCGCACGGGTACGCATGGCGGACATGAATACGCCGTCCCACAGAAAGGCCCAGATGCAAATCACCGGCAGAACGGCCAACCACGGCCAATAGTGCGAGGCGGTGTCCTGCAAGGGCCCACTCGCGGTCATCGCCCGCAAATACCAGGGTCTGACGACGAGCAACACGGCCGCGAGCAGAAGACTCCAACCCAGCGATAGCGCCGCGCTCCGGCGCACGATCTGCACAAGGGCTCCGCGCGAGCCGGCGCCGATGGCGCGTCCACCGAAAACCTCGGCGGCGGTGGCAAATCCGTCGAGCAGATTGGCGACCAACAGAAAGGCCTGCATCAGGATCTGGTTGGCAGCGAGATCCATCAACCCTAAGCGGGCGCCCCGTTCGGTCATCAGGGCATAAGCGCCCGTGAGCAGCAAGGTACGCAGCGTGATATCGAAGTTTGCGGAGAATAGCCTGCGCCACGCGGCTCGCTCGAACAGCCGATGGCGCACGGCCCACCATTCATCTAACGGCACCCTGCGCAATATCAGCGTCGTCGTCACCAGGCCGATGCACGCTTCGCTCGTCACCGTGGCCCAGGCGGCACCGGAGATGCCCCAGTTGAATTCGAGGACATAAAGGCCGGCGAGAGCGGCATTGAGCACATTCAACGCCACCTGCAATGCCATGACGGTGCGCGCCCGACCCTGTCCCATCAGCCAGGCAAATTGGGCATAGCTCAACAGCGTGAACGGCGCTGACCAGATGCGGGCATTGAAATAGTCGTGCGCCAACCGCAGGACGCTCGCGGGCGGTCCGAGCAGCTTGAGCGCAAGCCAGCCGATCGGCTCCTGCAACAGCCACAAGGCCATGCCGCCGACCACGGCCGCGAGCATCGGGCGCAGTCCAGCAAGCAGCACACCACGGCGATCGTTGCGTCCGATCGCCTGCGACACCAACGCGGTGGTGGTGAAACGCAGAAAGGCGAAACACCAGTACATCATGGTGAACAGGGTCCCGCCGATGCCCGCCGCCGCAATCACGGCGGGGTCACCCAAGCGCCCCAGGACGGCCGTGTCTACCATACCCATCAACGGCGTTGCGACGGCGGCCAGCATGACGGGTATGGCAAAACGGATGAGTTCCCGATACGACGGAAAGATGGGCAGAGAGACCACTTTCAAAGTATATTTTAAACTAAGTTATTTTCTTAACTCATTGATACGCCTGAGTTCCTGCAGCGGCGGTGTCGCTGCCAACTGCGCCGGATCGAGGAGATTCCAATGAATGCCGCGGGGGCGCCTGCCGCGGCTGATGGCGATGTGGCGCGTCGGCGTGGCGATGGCATCGACGAGAATGTCGGTCTCGCTGGGCTCGAGCGCTTCGGCCACCACCTGCACGTCATGGACGACGGCGGTCACCGGGGTCTGCTCATCTGCCACGCCGACCTCGGTGAACATGCCCCACTCCAGATCGAAAAATCCGTGACCCTTGCCGAAGCGCACACCGTTCAAGGCGACGGCCGAGGCGCCGGTGACCATGAAATCGAAGCGGCCGCGCGCGGCGATTTCCTCGAGCGTGATCGGCCGACCGAAATACTCGAGCCCATCCAACCAGGAGGCGAACAAGTGATGGCCCGGTTCAATGTTGGCGGGATCCAGCAGGACGAAACCGCGGTAGATCCCATACGTCGAAACGACCAGGGTCTTGCCGTCCGCCAGCAGCCGACGACGTAAATCGGCAAGTCCATTGTCCGGAGTCACGAAGGCATAGCGGCCTTGACGGTAGACTGGCTGAGCGACCACATGATCGGTCGCCTGCTCGCTCCCTGCAAAGTCGGGAATGACCTCGGCAAAATTTAAATGGAAGCGCGAATCGGGCTTCGCCACGGCCTTGAGTTTGTCCCAGACCTGCTGCCGAATCAGCTTTGCTCTGCTCATCCTCGCGCTCCACCATGCCATCCCTGGCGCATTTTGCCAGGTCCACGATTGCCGACTCCGCTCTGTATCGTTGATCGACGACGGTCACTCGGCGATATTGAACAGAGTGGTTTCCTGCATCGTGAACAACAGACGGTCGTTTTGATTCCACAGCTCCGACTTCGACAGCAGAATCCCCGTGCGACCGGACGGCGACTTACTCGACCGCAGCACCTCGAATCGCAGCGCAACGGTGTCGTCGGGACGCACCGGCTGAAGCCATTTGATCGAATCGCTCGCCGACGAGCCGAAGGATTCGGATCCGGCGAGGACATTTTTCACCATCAGTTCCTTGGCAATGGCGCATGTCAGCCAGCCACTGGCGATCAGACCCTTCCAGCGTCCTGCGCTTGCGCGCTGCGCATCGGCATGGAACCACTGGGGATCATAGCGCGACGCAAACTCGAGCATCTCCTTCTTGGTGACCACCCGCGGCGCGGTGCGAACCACGACTCCGGGAACGAGTTCAGAAAAAAGCACGTATTGATCCTTCTGGGTTACCGCCGTCTGATTGTATCCAAGTTATGTCACGCCGCACCCCGATACTCGAGCCGGCAATATGTACGATTCGTTTTGTGAAGCCAGTCACTGTCTGATCCCTGGAAAAGGATGAATGGGAATCAGGGGCAGGCTGCGGCGTACACTATAGTTTGCCGATGAGCACCGAGGTTCCCCCGCCCTCGAGTCCGTATTTTGCCGGGCTTCGAGCAGCGAGGATAGTCCTTTCCTACGCCCTGACCTACCTGTTCGCGGTCATCGCCTTGAATCGTTTCGCGTTCAAGGATGGCTGGAGCATCATTTGGCCGGTGAACGGCGTGAATGTCGCCCTGTTGCTGATGCGGCGCCGGTCGATGTGGCCCTGGATGCTGCTCGGCATCGAATTGGGCACGGGGATCGCCGACAGCCTCGATGGCGATCCCATTTGGATGAAGATTTTCGACCGGCTCTGCTCGACCATCGAGGTCGTCACCTGTGCCCTCCTACTGCCCCGCTTCACGACACTGGAGGAGTGGCTGCGAGCGCCGCGCATCTTCCTCCGGTTCCTCGCGGCACTGGTCTTGGGACCCGGCATTGCCGGCGCGATCGCCGCCACGGTCTACCATTACGCATCGGGCGACCCCTGGCTCGGCCGTTTCAACGGCTGGGCCACTGCCGATCTCATCGGCATCGCCGCAACGCTGCCACTGACTCTGTCGATCGGCTCGACGCAGATGGCCGCTCTCTTTCGCGCCGAAGCGCTGCCGCGAACGCTCTCGATCCTGACCTTTGCCCTCGTCACCGCAGCGATGATCTTTTCAGTCCACCACTTTACGACGGGCTATCTGTTGTTTCCGCTCCTGCTGCTGGTCGACTCTCTGCTCGGTTTTCCCGGTTCGGCCATTACGGTGGTGGGCGTGTTGATGATCCTGATCTACTGCACCACCAACGGACTTGGGCCGTTTGCCACCTGGTCGGGAGAGGTTGTCGGGCAGCGGGATCTGCCGCTGCAAGTCTATTTCGGCTTTCACATGTTGGCGCTGTTCCCCGCGTCCATCATGTTCATGGAGCGGCGGCGCATGGCCGAGGAACTGGCGAACACCAATCGCGAGATTGCGGAACGCGCGCTCGTGCTGGAGGCGCTCAGTGTCAAGGCGGAAGCGGCGAATCGCGCCAAGAGTGAATTTCTCGCCAATATGAGTCATGAAATCCGCACGCCGCTGAATGGCGTGATCGGCGTGGCGCAGCTCCTGCTCGACACACCGCTCGACCCGGAACAGCGCGAGTACGCGCAGATCGCACGCTCCAATGGTCACTCCTTGCTCGCCCTCGTCAACGACATTCTCGATGTCTCAAAAATCGAGGCGGGTCGACTCGAGCTCGAATCCATCGACTTCGATGTACGCGACGTCATCGACGATACGGCCGGTACGATCGCGATGCAGGCGGCGGAGAAGCACATCGAATTCATCGTTGATGTCGCTCAGGACGTCCCCTCGCAGTATCGCGGCGATCCGACTCGTCTGCGGCAGATCCTGCTCAACTTGTTGAGCAATGCGGTCAAATTCACTTCTCGCGGCGAGATCGGACTGTCGCTGACGGCGACACGCGGCGAGGATCAAGTCACGCAGTTGCAATTCGCCGTGTGGGATACGGGCATCGGTATCCCCGCCGACCGGCTGGACGCGCTGTTCGTGCCGTTCACCCAGGCCGACAGCTCGACGACCCGCCGATTCGGCGGCTCCGGTCTTGGGCTCTCCATCGTAAAACAACTGGCAGAGGCCATGGGCGGCGGCATCGAGGCGCAAAGTGCGGCGGGAGTCGGCACCACCTTTCGAGTGACGGTACGCCTGCCCTGCGCCGATCACTCGACTTCCAGATTACCCGCCCAATGCCGTGCGGGCCTCCGGGTGATGCTCGCCGTCACTCACCCCCACCTGCGCAGCATCGTCGCCCGTCATCTGACCGCCGCCGGCTGCCGGCCTTTACTCGCAGAGACCGCGCAGCAGGCCTGGGACGACTATCAACGTCATCTCCTCGACGGCGCGCGGCCCGAGGTGGTGATCGTCGATCAGGGGCTGCCGGACGACGGCATCCGGCTGGCAAGTCAGATCCGACGACTGACGGGTCCGCCGCCGGCATTGATTTTACTGCGTCAATTGTCGGACGCCGCTCCGCAACTCGAGCGCAAGCTGTTCGACCGGGTCATCAACAAACCGGCCAAAGTAGATTCGCTGGCGCGCTGCGTGGCCGAACTCACGCAAGCGGGTGTTCCCGCGCCGGCCGACACACTGGCGGAGCCGCCTGCAGCGTCGTTCAAGGCAGGCTTGCGTGTGCTTCTGGCAGACGATAACAGCGTCAATCAGATGGTCGCCACCCGCATGCTGAATCGATGCGGGGCCGTGGTCCATTGTGTCGGTAATGGCCTCGAAGCGTTGCACGCCCTGCGCCATGCGGATTTCGACGTGGTCTTGATGGATTGCCAGATGCCGGAAATGGACGGCTTCGAGGCTACCCGTCAACTGCGCCGCTCCGACAACAACTTCCGCAATCCGGCCATTCCGGTGATCGCCCTGACGGCCAATGCCTTTGCCACGGATCGCGAGCAATGCCTTGCCGCGGGAATGAACGACTTCTTGTCCAAGCCCGTTGAGCGCGAACGTCTCGAAGCGGCGCTGTCTCGGGCAGTCGCTGCCTCGTAGTGACAAAACGACCACGCGGATCATGCGCTTACCGTAGCGATCACGGCAGCAGGGTGTCGACGATCAGCGCCGCCGCCTGATCCGGCGACATCGTCGTGGTGTCGATACGGATCTCCGGGTTCTGCGGCGGTTCATAGGGGCTGTCGATGCCGGTGAAGTTTTTCAGCTGGCCGGCGCGCGCCTTCTTGTATAGTCCTTTGACGTCGCGCGCCTCGGCGGCACTCAGCGGCGTGTCGATATGGATCTCGATGAATTCACCGGCTGCAATCATGTCGCGCACCATCTGTCGCTCGGCGCGGAACGGGCTGATGAACGACGTGATGACGATCAGACCGGCGTCCGTCATGAGCTTGGCCACCTCGCCGACGCGACGGATATTCTCCACCCGGTCGGCGTCGGTGAATCCCAGGTCTTTATTGAGGCCATGGCGCACATTGTCGCCGTCCAGCAGGAAGGTATGCCGGTTCATACGGACCAGCTTCTTTTCGACCAAATTGGCGATCGTCGACTTGCCGGCACCGGAGAGGCCGGTGAACCAGAGTACGGCCGGCTTCTGATTTTTCAGCGCCGCATGTTTTTCGCGGGTGACATCGAGCGCCTGCCAGTGCACGTTCTGGCTGCGTCGGAGGGCAAAATGCAACATCCCGGCGGCGACGGTGGCATTGCTCAGTTTGTCGATGAGGATGCAACCGCCGAGCCCCCGATTGTCCGCATAAGGTTCGAACGTGATCGGCCGATCGGTGCTCAGATTGCAAACACCAATGGCGTTCAATTCCAGGGTCTTTGCCGCCAGATGCTCGAGGGTGTTGACGTTGATCTGATACTTAGGCTGTTGCACCGTGACGGTGACGATTTGCGTGCCGAGCTTCAGCCAATACGGTCGCCCCGGCAGCAGCGGGTCATCCGCCATCCAGACGATCGTCGCCTCGAATTGATCGGCCACCTGCGGCGGATCGTCCGCCATCGACAGCACGTCACCCCGGCTGCAGTCGATTTCATCTGCGAAGCAGAGCGTCACCGACTGGCCGGCCACGGCCCTCGCGAGGTCGCCACCCCAGGTGACGATTCGGCTGACCGTCGTCGTCTTGCCGGACGGCGAGACCCGGATGAGATCGCCCGGCTTCACCGCACCGCTGCTGATGAGGCCTGCGAAGCCGCGAAAATCCAGGTTGGCTCGATTCACCCATTGCACGGGCATGCGGAAAGGCCGCCCTTGCGCGGCGGCGATATCGATATCCACCGTCTCCAGATGGTCGAGCAAGGCCGGCCCCGAATACCAGGGCATGCGCGCGGATGGACGGGTGACGTTGTCACCCAGGAAACCGGAGATCGGCACCGGCACGACATTGGCGATACCGATGGAACTCGCAAACGCTTGGTAGTCGGCAACGATGGCCTCGTACCTCAGCCGATCATAATCGACGAGATCCATTTTGTTGACGGCCAACACCACGTTCTTGATGCCTATCAGATGGACCAGATAACTGTGTCGTCGGGTCTGCGTAAGCACGCCCTTGCGGGCGTCGATCAAGATCACGGCCAGATCCGCGGTCGAGGCGCCGGTCACCATGTTGCGGGTGTATTGCTCGTGCCCCGGCGTGTCGGCGACGATGAATTTTCGCTTGTCGGTGGCGAAGAAGCGGTAGGCAACATCGATCGTAATGCCCTGTTCACGTTCCGCGGCGAGCCCGTCGACCAGGAGCGCGAAGTCGATGTTCTGCCCCTGGGTGCCGCTCTTCTTGCTGTCAGCCTCGAGCGCCGCCATTTGATCCTCGAAAATCATCTTCGAGTCGTATAACAGACGTCCGATCAATGTGGACTTGCCGTCATCCACGCTGCCGCACGTGATGAAGCGCAACAGGCTCTTGTGCTGGTGGCGGGTGAGGTAGGCGCCGATATCCTGCGCGATCAACTCGTCGGCCTCGAAGGAGGTCTGCGGCAGGGTGCCGGTCATCAAAAGTATCCTTCCTGCTTCTTCTTTTCCATGCTCGCCGCCTGATCATGATCGATGGCGCGCCCCTGTCGCTCCGAGGTCCTGGTGAGCAGCATCTCTTGGATGACCTCTGGCAAGGTCGCCGCGGTGCTTTCAATCGCCCCTGTGAGCGGATAGCAGCCCAGGGTGCGAAAGCGGATGCAGCGCATGATCGGCGCTTCACCCGGATGCAGCGGAAAACGCTCGTCATCGACCATCAAGATCCGGCCATCGCGAATGACCGAGGGCCGCGGCGCCGCGAAGTACAGTGGCACGATCGGTATGTTCTGCAAATAGATATACTGCCAGATGTCGAGTTCGGTCCAATTCGAGATCGGGAAGATTCGTATGCTCTCGCCCCTGGCCTTCTTGGCATTGTAGAGGTTCCACAACTCCGGCCGCTGGCGCTTGGGGTCCCAGCGGTGGTTCGCCGCCCGAAATGAGAAAATCCGCTCCTTGGCGCGGCTCTTCTCCTCATCGCGGCGCGCTCCGCCGAAGGCCGCATCGAAGCCATGTAGATCGAGCGCCTGCTTCAATCCCTCGGTTTTCCATATGTCGGTGTGCACTGTCGACCCATGATCGAAAGGATTGATGTTGCGCGCCAATGCCTCGGGGTTTCGGTGCACCAGCAGTTCCATTCCGCTCTCGCGGGCCATCCGGTCGCGCAATTCGTACATGGCCTTGAACTTCCAGGTCGTATCGACATGCAATAACGGGAAAGGCGGCGGCGCGGGATGGAACGCCTTGCGCGCGAGATGCAGCATCACCGCCGAATCCTTGCCGACGGAATAGAGCATCACCGGTCGCTCCACCTCGGCGACGACTTCGCGCAGGATATGGATGCTCTCGGCCTCGAGGCGCTGCAGATGCGTCAATGGAACAACCCCGGCGACGGCCGATGTCCCGGGCTCTGTCTGCTGTATGTCTGCCATGCCGGATTACGGCTCGTTTCGGTCGCCCGGCGTGGCGCTGGGTCCGGCGATCGACATGGCCTTGAGATACGCCGGCCTGGCGGCGATGCGTTTCACATAGGAGATCCCCAGGTGATGAATGGTAATCATGGATCAGCCCTCGCGACGATATCGCCGGCATCATGCCAGGAATATCGCGGACCCGGGAGGCCCCGGGGGCCGGCAGCGAGCGGACAGTTCGCTAACGTACCGACATCCGCCTCGAGCATCGCTATCGTCCGAGCCCGAAACCATCAACCCGGCCCTCCGGGGCTCAAGGCTTAGCGCATGACTGAACACCACCATCAAAAGCTGGAACAACTTCACGACACTCTGCTGCACGGCAGATTGCCGCGCAATTTGCATTGGACGGAGGCGCTCGACCTCATCGCCTCGATCGGCGAAGTGCAGCCGACCAGCGGCAGCGAAGTCGCATTCGTCGTCGGCTCGCAGCGCGAATTCTTCAAGCGGCCCCATGGCTCCGAGCTTGGGATCGAAGAGATCTCGCGACTGCGGCGGTTATTGAAGGCGGCTCAGGTTGAATCCCCGCCGATCGAGTCCGTGCCGGCCGGTCGCATGGTCGTTGTGATCGATCACCATGCGGCCCACGTCTTTCGTGACCTCGGCGGCAGCCGGCCGCAGGATGAGGCCACCATCGAACCCTATGATCCCCATGGTTATCATCATCACCTCGTGCATCGCAGGGAGGCGCATTACCGCGGCGACCGCGTACCTGAAGATACGTCCTTCTACGAAGAGGTCACCCAGGCTCTGGTGCCTGCCAAAGAAATCGTCTTGATCGGTAGCGGCACGGGTAAGAGCAGTGCCGTGGATGCGCTCGTGGCGTACCTGGCGAAGCATCGCCCGGACATTTCCCGGCACGTGGTCGCCACGGAGATTGCCGACCTTTCGGCGCTCACGGCGCCGGACATCGAGGCCATCGCGAAACGGCACATGGCAGCCGGCGGCCAGGCTCTTTAGCCCGGCCGCCGGCAGGATCATGAGCCGGAGAGGCTCTCATGCGGCATCGCGTGCGCGATCGTCCCGCCAGTAGGCCTTACGTCCATAGTGTGCGTAAACGTTTTGTTCGGCATTGCGGTCGAACAGTGCGCTCTCCGTGTAGACGGGTGCGCTCTTGATCGCTTCCCGGTCGAGCGCCACGGCAACCTTCGAATCCGCCCAGCTCACCGTCCTGATCCATTCGGGCGACACCAGCACCTCATGACCGACCCACCAGTTGCTGGTATTGACCACCAAGTAGCGAATCGACCAGGTGCGATCGTCGACGATGAAGCCTTGCACGTGCCCGATGCTACCGTCGTTCGCGGTGATGTGATAACCCTTCACGGCGTTACAACTGCGCAGATGCGGATCGCCATCCTCAGCCGTCGGCGCTCGCAGAGTGCCCTGGTAACCGTCGTAATGCTGAGCGTCCGTTTGGGTCAACAGCGTGCCGGGATAATAGCCGTCGCCCCAAAGGCCGGGCCCGCCCCAATAATAAGGATAACCGTAGTAGCCGAGATAGCTTTTCTCGTATTGCCGGGAGACCGGTTCGTCGCTGTCGATGCGCGGACTGTTCTTGATCTGCTCTTTGGTGATCGACGCCGGCAGGATCGTCGCATCCCAACCGGTGTGGCCGACCGAATACGGCGATACGAGCACCTTGCGGCCGCCCAGCCAGGCGCTCGTATCGACCACCAGATAGCGGATGACCCAGGACTGATCATCGAAATAGAAATCCTTGATCTTCCCGAAATCACCGTCGGTCGCGCCGATGGCCAATCCCTCCAAACTCTTGACGTTGTGCAACATATCGCTCTCCTGATGATGTTAAGTTCCGATCTAGATCGACTACCCGGCGCGGCGAGCCTCCTCGGGCGCCGTGCAACTCGCCTCGGGAAACGCCTCGAGTCGCGCCAGCGTGATGAACGAGACGAGAGCATAGGCACGATTCGCCCGCATCTCTGTACGTTGCGACACGCAGCGCGCACCAGCGGCGCTATGTACGCCACCGCACGGACCCAAGGGCGCTGGGTCCTGCAGCATTCAGCATGAATCTCCGGCCCGCAGACCGACGTTGACCACGCTGACGGTACTGCTGCGGAATGCCGCCGGCCGCGGTCCGGCAGTATCGCCTTGGAACAGCGAGGAGCTGATCCGCGCCGAGCTCTTCAGTGTCGAGCGACTGGAACAGCACGCGGCCAGTCTTGCGCGTGCGCAACGCATCAGTCTGCGTCCCATGCCACGACGATCATTGGCAGGGCGGCTCAAGGACAACGAGAAAATCCTCCTCGGCGCCTATCGGGCGATCGCGGCAGCGGTGGCCGATGACAGGCCGGTCACACCGGCAGCCGAGTGGCTGCTCGACAATTACCATCTCGTCGAGGAACAAATCCGTGAGATCCGTGAGGATCTGCCGAGCAGTTTCTACCGGTTGCTGCCTAAGCTGGATGACGAGCCGTTTCGCGGCTATCCGCGGGTCTTCGGGCTGGCGTGGGCCTTCGTCGCACATACCGACAGCCGTTTCGATCCCGACTCGCTGCGCCGCTTCGTGCGTTCGTACCAGGCGGTGGAGCCGCTCACCATCGGCGAGCTGTGGGCGGTCGCCATCACGTTGCGCATCGTGCTGGTCGAGAACCTGCGCCGGGCGGCTGCCAGCATCCTGGTCAACCGCGCGAACCGGCAGGTCGCCGATGCGCTGGCCGACCGGCTGCTGGGGGTGTCGGGCGTCGCGCCTGAACCGGATGCTCTCAGGCGCCGCAGCGACGATGGGTCCGATGCGTCCCCCGCCTTCATCGTCCAGCTGGTGCAGCGGCTGCGCGATCGGGACCCCACGGTGACCCCGGCACTGCAATGGCTCGAGGACCGTCTCGCCGAGCTGCGCACCACCGCCGAGCAACTGGTCCGCGATGAGCACCAGAAGCAAGGCGCCTCCAATGTCACGGTGCGCAACATCATCACGAGCATGCGGCTGCTGTCGGACCTCGACTGGGCCGAGTTCTTCGAGAGCGTGAGTCTCGTCGATGCGGTATTGCGGACCGGCGGCACCTTTGCGGCCATGGATTTCGCCACCCGCAACTTGTACCGCGCGGCCATCGAGAGCCTCGCGCGCGGCTCGAGCCACTCCGAGCTGGAGGTCGCGGCGGCAAGCGTCAAGGCGGCCGCCTCCGCCAGCGCCGGCAGCCGCGCGGCCGACTCAGGCTATTACTTGATTGCCGAGGGACGGGCCGCTTTCGAAACGGCGCTCGGCTTTCAGGCGACATTCGCCAGCTGGCCGCAACGCCTGGCGCGCCGTTGGGGCGCCGGCGGCTACATCGTCGCCATCGGCGTGGTCGCCGCGATGGTGCTGGCGGTACCGCTGCTCACGCTCGGCCTGCCCGGCCACACCGCGCCCGCGTCGGGCCCGCTCATCCTGCTCGGCCTGTTGGGCGCGATACCGGCGTTGGACGTGGCGATCGCCTTGGTGAATCGGGCTGCGGCGAGCATCGTCGGTGCGACCATTCTGCCGGCCATGGCCTTTCGCGAGGGTATTGATGCCGCGCAGCGAACCTTGTTGGTCATGCCGGTTCTGCTGACCACGCCCGACGACATCGAGGAGATGGTGGGCCGCCTGGAAGTGCACTTCCTCGCCTCGATGGAGGGCGAACTGTACTTCGCCTTGCTGTCGGATTGGCGGGATGCGCCGATGGCCACCATGCCAACCGACCTGGCGCTGCTCGGCGTCGCCACCCAGGCGATTGCGCGTCTGAATGGTCTGTACGGTTCGACGCAGCGCCCGACGCCCTTTCTGCTGCTGCATCGGCGGCGTGTATGGAGCGAGGGGCAGCGCTACTGGATGGGTTGGGAACGCAAGCGCGGCAAGCTGCACGAGGTCAATCGGTTGTTGCGCGGCGCCGCCGACACCACGTTCATGGACTACCACGGCGCACCGCCCGGCGTTCCGGCTGACGTTCGCTTCGTCATCACGCTCGACGCCGATACGCGCCTGCCACGCGATACCGCGCATCGGCTGATCGGCAAGCTGGCGCATCCCTTGAACCGGCCGCGTTTCGATCTGGGATCGGGCCAGGTTCAGAACGGCTATGCGGTGCTGCAGCCACGGGTCGCCCCATCGCTGCCGGTGGGCCGCGAAGGGTCGCGCTTTCAGCGCATCTTCTCGAGCAACAGCGGCATCGACCCCTACTCGGCCGCGGCTTCCGACGTCTACCAGGATTTGTTCGGCGAGGGCTCCTACGCCGGCAAGGGCATCTACGATATCGACGCCTTCGAGGCTGCACTCGGCGGGCGGGTGCAGGACGGCGCGTTGCTCAGTCACGATTTGTTCGAGGGAATATTTGCCCGCGCCGGCCTGGTATCGGACATTCAGGTGGTCGAGGAATTCCCGTCGCGCTACGACGTGGCTGCACTCCGCCAACATCGCTGGGCACGCGGCGATTGGCAGCTCCTGCCGTGGATGTTCGGCCGTCGCCACGCGACCGCCGCCGGCATCTCCGCCCGGGTGCCGCTGATCGGACAATGGAAAATGCTGGACAATCTGCGACGCACATTGTCGGCCCCCGCGGCGCTCGCGGCGCTGCTGGCCGGCTGGCTGCAGTCGCCGTCCACCGCGCTCCTGTGGACCGCCTTCGTGCTGCTCACGCTGGCGTTGCCGGCGCTGCTGCCCGTGTTCGCGGCGGTCGTGCCGCAGCGCCGCGGCATCAGCGTCCGCAGCCATTTGTACTCATTTGCACGCGACGCCGCATTGGGCTTGAGCCAAATCGCGTTTCTGATCGTCTTCCTCGCTCACCAGGCTTGGTTGATGGCGGACGCGGTGGCGCGGACGCTGTTTCGGTTGTCGGTGACCCACCGCAATCTGCTGCAGTGGATCACATCCGCCGAGACCAATGTGGCATCGCGACTGTGGCTGGTGGCCGCCTATCGACGCATGGCCGGTGGTGTGCTCGTGACTCTCATCGCCATCGCCTGCATAGCCTTGGATCGCTTTCGCACGGGCTGGATCGCCGCGCCGTTCATCGCCCTCTGGCTGGCGTCACCCGCGCTCGCGGTTTGGATCAGCATTTCCCCGCGCGTGGCTGGTCAGGTGCCGGTCGATGGCCCTGACGCGAGTGCGCTGCGGCGGATCGCCCGGCGCACCTGGCGCTACTTCGAGACCTTCGTGACGGCGGAGGACAACCATCTGCCGCCGGATAATTTTCAGGAAGATCCACAACCCGTCGTTGCGCACCGCACGTCGCCCACCAACATCGGCTTGTATCTGCTGGCGGTGGGCAGCGCGCATGACTTCGGGTGGGTCGGCACGGTCGATTCAGTCGAGCGTTTGGAAGGCACCCTGGCGACGCTCGGGCGGCTCGAACACCATCGCGGGCACATCTTCAACTGGTACGACACCCGCACTTTGCGACCGCTCGAGCCGCGCTATGTCTCGACCGTCGACAGCGGTAACCTCGCCGCGCACTTGCTCACCCTTGCGACCCTCTGTCACGAGTGGCTGGGTCCCGGCCACGAGTCGCAAGCGCCGGCGGTGCCGTTCTCGGTGGCCGCCGCGGGAATCGACGATGCACTCGCGCTGGCCCTCGAGGCAGTGGCACAACTGCCCGACGACCGGCGCAGCCAGGCCGTTCTGCGGCATGAGGTACGCGGCGCCATCGAGGCGTTCGCCGCGGCACTCGTCGCTGCCGATGTCACGCGCACGGCGGCAACCGCCGCCGTGATGATGGACCTGACGCACACCCTGGCCGCGGAATTGGGCGACGATTCGGGCGGCGAGGTTCTATTTTGGACCGGCGCCGCGGAGCGCTCATTGGCCAGTTGGCAGCGCGACGCCGACCTGTCGGATTCGGCCAAGGCGGCGCTCAGGACCCGCCTCGCGGCCTTGGAGACGACCTTTCGCAGCATGGCCATGGCGATGGAGTTCGGTTTTCTGCTCGATACGGAGCGGCGCCTGCTGTCGATCGGCTACCGCTGCGATGACGGCAGCCTCGATGATAATTGCTACGATCTGCTGGCCTCCGAGGCGCGGCTGGCGAGCTTCGTCGCCATCGCCAAGAATGACGTGCCCGCGACGCATTGGTTCAGGCTCGGGCGCGCCGTCACGCTCATCGGCCGCGGCGCCGCCCTCATCTCCTGGTCCGGCTCGATGTTCGAGTACCTCATGCCCTCGCTGGTGCTCAAAGCGCCCATGGGCAGTCTGCTCGACCAAACGAATCGGTTGGTCGTGGGGCGGCAGATCAGCTACGGCAAGGCTCTCGGAATTCCGTGGGGCATGTCCGAGTCCGCTTACAACGCACGTGACCTCGAGCTCACCTATCAATACTCGAACTTCGGAGTGCCCGGGCTGGGCTTGAAACGGGGGTTGGGCGAGAACCGGGTGATCGCGCCCTACGCCACCGCGCTCGCGGCCATGGTGAATCCGGGAGCGGCCGCGCTCAATCTGCGGCAATTACATTCGATCGGCGGACGCGGTCGCTATGGGTTCTACGAAGCGCTCGACTTCACCCGCAGCCGCATCCCCGACGGTTCGAACTTCGCCCTGGTCCGGGCGTTCATGGCGCATCACCAGGGCATGTCGCTGGTGGCGCTTGGCAATCTCGTCTTCGACGGCCGGATGCGCGACCGGTTTCACGCCGAGCCCATCATCAAGGCAAGCGAACTGCTGCTGCAGGAGCGTACGCCGCGCGATGTGTCGGTGACCCACCCGCGGGCCGAGGAAGTGCTTACCGCAGCGCATATCCATGAGGCGCGGGCCACCGACTTATGCCGTCTCTACACCCCGCATGGTGCCGTCCCGCACGTGCATCTGCTGTCGAACGGACGCTACGCGGTGATGCTCACGGCAGCGGGTTCCGGTTACAGCCGCTGGGGCGATCTTGCGGTCACGCGCTGGCAGGAGGATGCCACGCGCGACGACCTCGGCAGCTACATTTTCGTGCGCGACGTCGAGTCCGGCGCGGTGTGGTGCGCGGGCTGTCAACCCTGCGCCGTCGAACCCGACCGCTACGAGGCCACCTTCACCGAAGATCGGGCCGAGATCATCCGCGTCGACGGCGCGCTCACCACCATCCTCGAGGTCATGGTGTCGCCCGAAGATGACGCCGAAGTGCGCCGCGTTTCGATCATCAACACCGGTCATCGGGAACGGGAACTCGATCTGACCTCCTATGCCGAGATTGCGCTGGCCCCGCCGTCCGCCGCGGCCGCGCATCCGGCCTTTTCGAAAATGTTCGTCGTGACCGAGCACGAAGCGAGGGTCGGGGCGCTGCTCGCCACCCGCCGGCGCCGCTCGGCCGACGAGGCCGAGCTGTGGGTGGCCCATCAGGCGGTGGTGGAAGGCGAAACGCTGCGGTTGCCGGAATTCGAAACGGACCGGGCCCGGTTTTTGGGACGCGGCGGTGATCTACGCCAGGCGGTTGCGGTCTGCGACGGGCGGCCGCTGTCGAACACCGCCGGCACCGTGCTCGATCCCGTGTTCGCCCTCCGTCACCGGCTGCGCGTACCGCCCGGCGGCACGGTACGCATCGCCTATTGGACCGGGGTCGCCGGCAGCCGCGCGAGCGTGCTCGACCTCATCGACAAACATCGTGAGGCAAGCGCCTTCGTGCGCGCGGGCACGCTCGCCTGGACCCAGGCGCAGGTGCAGCTGCGCTACCTCGGCATGGACGCGGCCGAAGCGATCCTCTTCCAGCGTCTGGCGAGCCATGTGGTCTTTAGCAGTGCGGCGCTGCGCTCGTCGTCGGCCGCCATCCAGCGCGGCGCCGGGCCGCCGGGCGCTCTCTGGTCGCAGGGAATTTCCGGCGACCTGCCCATCGTTCTCGTGCGTATCGACGACATCGAGGAAATCGAGATCGTCCGCCAGTTGCTGCGCGCCCACGAGTATTGGCGGATGAAGCTGCTTGCCGTCGATCTCGTGATCTTGAACGAACGTGCCGCCTCCTACGTGCAGGATCTGCAGAACGCCCTGGAAACCCAGGTGCGCATGAGCCAATCGCGCCGCCGGATCGGCGCCGACGGCACGCGCGGGTCCGTGTTCGTGCTGCGCATGGATTTGATTTCTGTGCAAACCCGTAACCTGTTGGTCTCCGTGGCGCGGGTCGTGCTTTCGGGGCAACGTGGCCGCCTCTCCGATCAACTCGACCGGCTTGCCGGATCGTTGGGCGATGCCGCGGGTTCGACCTCACCGCCGCCGCGCGCGGCCCCGGGCCGGCCGCCGCCCCCCTCCTCCCCGGCCGCTGCCACCACCCCGCCGCCCGCGGCCGCAGGTCTCGAGTTCTTCAACGGTCTCGGCGGCTTCGACCGCGACGGTCGTGAGTACGTCACGCTGTTGGGCCCCGGCCAATGCACGCCAGCACCCTGGATCAACGTCATCGCCAATCCGCGGTTCGGCTTCCAGGTCTCGGCAGAAGGCAGCGGCTATACCTGGTCACGCAATAGTCGCGAGAATCAGCTCACGCCTTGGTCCAATGACCCGGTATCGGATCCGTCCGGCGAGGCGCTGTACCTGCGCGATGCGGAGACCGGCGAGTTTTGGGGCCCGACCGCGCTGCCGATACGCGATGCGGCAGCTTCCTACCAAGCGCGCCATGGCCAGGGTTGGAGCAGTTTCGAACATACATCGCATGGCGTCGGCTTGCTGTTGACCCAATTCGTTGCCGCCGATGCGCCGATCAAGATCTCGCGCCTGTCGATTCACAATGTGTCGGAGCGCACCCGCCACCTGTCGGTGACGGCGTACTGCGAATGGGTTCTCGGCCAATCCCGCGCCGCATCGGCACCGTACATCACCACGGAATTCGACGCAGCCAGCGGCGCGTTGTTCGCGCGCAATCCGTGGGGGGCCGGGTCGGCTGAGCACGTGGTCTTCACGGATTTGGGCGGCCGCCAGACATCGTGGACCTGCGACCGGCGGGAGTTCTTGGGCAGGCACGGTTCGCCCGCGGCACCGGCCGCGCTCTGCCGCCCCGACCCGCTGGCAAAGCGCGCCGGCGCAGGCTTCGATCCCTGCGCAGCATTGCGCACGGAAATCACCCTCGCGCCGGATGAATGCACGGCAGTCCTCTGGTTGCTGGGTGAAGCCGCGAGCGAGGACGCGGCACGTCTGCTGATCGCACGCTTCCGCCACGACCCGGACGACGCCGTACAGGCTCGAGTGCGCGCCGGCTGGGACGAGACGCTCGGCATGATCCAGGTGAAGACCCCGGACCGCTCCTTCGACGTGATGCTGAACCATTGGCTCCTCTATCAAGCCATCGGCTGCCGGCTGTGGGCGCGATCCGCCTTCTATCAGGCGAGCGGAGCATACGGGTTTCGCGATCAGCTCCAGGATTCAATGGCGGTCGTTCTCACCAAGCCGGCCCTCGCACGGGAGCAGCTGCTGCGTGCCGCCGGTCGGCAATTCCGCGAGGGTGACGTGCAGCATTGGTGGTTGCCGCAGACGGGCCAGGGCGTACGCACCCGCATCAGCGACGATCGAGTCTGGCTGGCCTATGTGGCTGCTCACTACGTGCTGACCAGTGGCGACCAAGCCGTGCTCGACGAAATGATTCCGTTCATCGAAGGACAGTTGTTGCACCCGGATCAGCACGATGCCTTCTTTCAGCCGGTGACTTCCGATGAATCCGTCTCGCTGTTCGAGCATTGCGCGCTCGCCCTCGATGAGAGTCTGAACCTGGGCGCGCACGGACTGCCGCTGATCGGCACCGGCGACTGGAACGACGGTTTCGATTGCATCGGCGCCGGCGGCAAGGGCGAGAGCGTCTGGCTCGGCTGGTTCCTGTACAACACCCTCTCGCAGTTCGTGCCCTTGGGCCTGGCGCGGGGCGCCACAGCCCGCGCGGCTCGTTGGCAAAGCGCCGCCGCACAGCTGCAAATCAACCTGGAGGAACACGCATGGGATGGGAGCTGGTACCGGCGCGCCTACTTCGACGACGGCTCACCCGTCGGCTCGGCGAGCAATGCCGAATGCCGCATCGATGCCATCGCGCAATCCTGGGCGGTGCTCTCCGGCGCCGCAAAACCCGCGCGGGCCGAGCGCGCCATGGCGGCCCTCGAAGCGCAACTGATCCGGCCGGCGACGAAGCTCGCACTGCTGTTCACACCGCCGTTCGACCACACCCCGCAGAATCCCGGCTACATCAAGGGCTATCCACCGGGGCTGCGCGAGAACGGCGGCCAATACACTCAGGCCGCGGTCTGGTCGGTCATGGCGTACGCGGCGCAGGGGGAAGGCGACAAGGCCGGCGCGCTGTTCGCGCTGCTCAACCCCGTGAATCGCTCGAGCACACGGGCCGACGTGCAGCGCTACAAGGTCGAGCCCTATGTCATCGCCGCCGACGTGTATTCGGTCGCACCGCATGTCGGGCGCGGCGGCTGGACCTGGTATACCGGGTCAGCCGGCTGGCTGTACCGCGCAGGCCTCGAGGCCATACTTGGGGTTCACGTGCAGGGCAACGAACTGCTGCTCACGCCCTGCGTGCCGCGGCATTGGTCGCACGCCGAGGTGAATCTCCGCCATCGCTCGGCGCGCTACGAGATCCGTATCGAGAATCCCGCCGGCGTGACCCGCGGCATCCTCAGCGCCACGCTCGACGATGAGCCGCTGTCTGCAAGACCGCCGCGCATTACGCTTGCCGACGATGGCGCTGTGCACCGGGTCCGACTGGTCCTCGGGAACATCGCCGGGCCAGCGCCGGCCTCCGAGTGATCCTACCCACCGGCTTCGTCGCGGGCATGACGGCGGGCGCACGAGCGTGAGCGCCGTGTGCGGCCGATTCTATGCGCGTCAGCGTACAGAGCGGCCGACCACGATGGGCTAAGGTGCTCATCATCATCCGCGATACCAGTACTTCAAGGAATCATCATGACCAAATCAATCATCATCGCCGCCGCAGCCGTTGCAACGCTCGGATTCGGCAGCGCCGCATACGCCGACAAGTATGCAGACACGACCACGCTGTTCAAGGACTCCTCGCGTAGTTCGGAATTTTTCAATCACAGCTACGCCTACGCACTGTTTCCCACGGTCGGCGAGGGCGGATTGTTGATCGGCGCCGCGCACGGCGACGGCAAGGTTTTTCTGCATGGGCATGCGATCGGCCGGACTGCGGTCACGCAACTCAGCGTTGGCTTTCAGGCCGGAGGCGAGGCATTCAGTGAGATCGTCTTTTTCAAGGATAAGGCCGCCCTTGACACCTTCGAAAGCGGGACATTTCAATTCGGCGCTGGCGCGAGCGTAGTGGTCATCACCGCCGCTGCCGGTGCCAATGTCGGAACGGATGGCAGCGGTGCAGGCGCGAGCGGCGACTCCCGTGACAACGTTGCAACCGCCGCCTATGTCAACGGCATGGCCGCGTTCGCCATCGTCAAGGGCGGCGCGATGTTCAACGCCTCGCTCGAGGGCGAGAAATTCTCCTACTCACCGGGCCATCGCTCCTGAGAGACTGATCCTGCCCTTAATGGCCACCGCCGACGGCTTCGTGACTGACCAGCCGTCGGCGCGGTGGAATGCGCCGGTAGACGCCGTCCCGGCCGCGTAATTCGGCTTCGAGCCAGTCGAGCCATGCGCGGATTTCGGGTTTTCGCCGCGCCGCCGTCGAGATCATCGGCGCGTTCCCACCCAGGGAGTGCAACGCCGCCGCCGCGCGTTCCGGTTGAAAATCATCGATCACACCGAGCAGATCCATCTTGCTCAACAGCACCAGATCGCTCGCCCGGAAGATGTCCGGATATCTCGCCGGCTCATCGTCGCCCTCGGTCACCGCGAGCAGCGTCACGTTCAGGTGCTGGCCGAGATCGAAGCCGGCGGGATACACCAGATTACCGACGTTTTCGATGAACAATAAGTCGAAGCCGTCGAGCGGCAGCTCACGCAGCGCTCGGTGTACCAGCCGGGCGTCCAAATGACAGGCACTACCGGTCGTGATTTGCAGCGCCGGCACCCCCTGCGCGCGGATGCGGCGCGCATCGTTGTCGGTCTCGAGGTCGCCCTCGATTACCGCGATACGGTAACGCGACTTCAGGGCGTCGATGGTGGCTTCGAGGAGCGCGGTCTTGCCGGCGCCCGGCGAGGACATCATGTTGATGGCAAGCACATCATGATCATCGAAATGCGCCCGATTGTGGTTGGCCACCCGATCGTTTTCACTCAGCCGCGTGGTCGTGGCAATCGCGCAAGCGCAGGTGGGGCACATCGTCGCCTGGCGGACAGACATTTCATGCATGCGCGGATGGTAGTGCAGGCAACGCCACCACGTATGTACGGAAACGTACATACACTACCGCGGCTCGCGGGGTGATGCGCGAGGCCGGGAGCTTATCGACACGCCGCTTGCGTGTCCGTACGCACCCACACTGACCGCCCGGTCAGGCTATGTGGCATGCCGTACAGAGACCTCCAACCG
>Ga0116226_10000161_pt1 | contig 51683 bp, 42 predicted proteins | sample S1TSphfallax_FD_89692 | JGI IMG/M metagenome (GOLD analysis project Ga0116226, IMG submission 89692) | Host-associated microbial communities from peat moss isolated from Minnesota, USA - S1T2_Fa - Sphagnum fallax MG | ecosystem: Host-associated > Plants > Peat moss > Unclassified | place: USA... | reverse complement strand
TCCGGCTGCGCGGTGACCTATACGATAGCGCCCTCCGCGGGCAGCTCGGCTACGGTCAGCGCGCCCGTCACCAGCGGCTGCTGAGCACCCGCTGAGCGACAGCTTGGCGACCGCTGTGCGGCCCTCGAGCGGCAGCGGTCGATCGCAAGGAGCGCCCGGGAAGCCCCGGGCGTGTCCGCCCTCCGGCCGCCGGCCAGAGCAGCGCAGCAAAATTTAAGGGTATCCCTGCTGTCGCAGGCTCCGGCCTTGTCGCAAACTCACTAGAGGGACTGTGATGAAATAACCGACCGGAGGCCCCATAGGATGGCAACCGCTCCGGAGCAGCTACGCGTTCCTGCACGAGGAGCGCGTACCTACTCGGAATTGGTCTTGGATGGTCTCGCCGAGGCCGTGCTGCTCGTGGATACCCGAGCGGCCCACAAGCCGGTGGTACTCGCAAATGCGGCGGCGCAGCAATTCTTTCGGGGCAATCACTCCGGCTTTGCACAAGATCCCTGTCTTTACGACTGCCTGGCGGCCCCCGAGGCGCTGGTGATCGAGACGACCCTTGCCAAGGTTTCCAAGCGAGAGCCCTTGGGACGAGTCGTGAGCTTCCGGACCGCAGCCGGCGAGGTGAATGTTTGGACTGAGTTCAAACTGCTCGACGGCGATCCCGGACAGCGCCTCGTCTCCCTGCGCTTTGCGGCGGCGCCGCCGCCACCGGAGTTGGGCTTCGCGATCGACCAGCTGCCGATGGACTTGCTCGTGCTCGATCACAATCTCAAGATCACCTACGCGAACGCCGCCGCGTTGCGCACGAACCGCCTGGCACCCGCCAAACTCCTCGGCTGCTCGGCGCTGTCCGTGCAACCCACCGCCGCTCTGCCGCTCGAGGTGTATCGGCGCGCCCTGGCGGGCACGGCGCATCGGGGCGAACCGGTCGCTTTCACCAATTCGGCCGGCGTCACGCATTGGTACGAAATCAGCGTCCAACCCGTGCAGAGCACGGCCGCGACGATGGGTTTGCTGGTGCTCGCGAGCGACGTCACCGAAGCACACGAACGTGCCCGGACCCAGGCGAGCAGCGAGAGTCGCCTGCGCGCACTGACCGAGAATGCCTACGACGTGATCGTCATTGCCGACACCGACGGCAGCGTGCAATTCGTCAGCGGCGGCGTCACCGACAGCCTCGGCTACGCGGTCGAGGAGCGTCGTGGCCGGAACATTTTCGATCACATCCACCCCGGCGATCGGGCCGCCGTGCTTGCCCAGTATCGGCGCATGGTGGCCGGCGAGACCGCCGGATTCATGCAGGAGTACCGGATCCAGCACAAGGACGGCGGCTTCCGCTGGTTCGAATGCGTCTGCGTCCCGGCGCTCAAGAACCCGCTGATCGGCGGCGTCGTCATCAACGCGCGCGACGTCACCCCGCGCAAACAGGCCGAGCAGCGCCTGCGCCAGCGAGAGGAATTGTTCCGCCTCGCGACCGATGCGGTCGACGGGGTGATCTTCGAGTGGGACGTCGCCTCCGAGCGGGTGCAGCGCTCGCGCGGCATGCTCGAGGTGCTGGGCCTATCCCCCGAGGAACTCGCCGGCAGCGCCGATCCCTGGCGCGATCGCATCCACCCGCCGGATCTTGCCGCGGTGGACGAGACAGTCCGTGCGGCGCTGGCCTCGGGCCGTGGCTGGACGACGACCTACCGGCTGCGCGACGCACGCGACCGTTACCGGTTGATCCTCGAACGCGCGCTCATTCAACGCAACGCTGAGGGCGTGGCGCAGCGCGTGGTCGGCTGCTCCGTCGACGTCACCGAACTCAACCGATCGAGGGATCTGCTCGCCGAGACCCAGCGGGCGACCCTGACGGGCGGCTGGGAGTATTTCTTCCGCAGCGGTGAAATGGTCTGGACCGAGGAGATGTACCGGCTGCACGAAACGACGCCCGCGGATTTCGAGCTGAGCCTGGAATCCGCGCGGACCCGCTTGACGGCGGAATCGCGCGAGCGGCATGAGGCGGCCCTCGAAGCCGCGATGGCAGCGGGCCACAATGCGGGCTTCGACCTCGAGCTCGAGCTCAACACCCTCAAAGGCAATCGAATCTGGGTGCGCATGATCGGTCGCTACGAATGCCTGGGTGATCGGCCGATCCGGGTGTTCGGCTCGATGCAAAGCATCCAGGCGCAAAAGACGGCGCAAATCGCGCTCGAGCGGCGCAGCGACTGGCTCAAGCTGTCGCTGAACATGGCGCAAATGCGGGCCTGGCGTTGGGATCGCCGTGCCGACGTGTTCGAATTCGTGGCGCGCAAACGCGGCGGCAAGGTCTTGCGCTTCGCAGCCGGATTCGCGCGGATCCTCGCGCGCCTGCACCCCGCCGATCGTGAGCGGGTGCGGCGTGCGATCGACGCGGCGTTCCACGCCGACCAGGAGTTCCACGAGGAATTCCGGCTGCCAACGCGGCAGGGCGGCTACCGGTCGTATGCCACGACCGCACGGCTGCTGCGCGACGAAGCGGGTCAGCCGTTCGGACTCGTCGGCGTCACCCAGGACATCACGACGCGCCGCGAGGCTGAGATCCGCCTGCGCCGCGCGGAGGAGCTTCTGCAGGCGACCACGGAGAACACCACCGATACGCTGATGCTGCTCGACCAGGAGCTGCAGGTCCGCTTCGTCAACAAGGTGTGGCCCGACCCGGGCGGCAGCTTGCGCGTCGGCGACCCGATCGCCGCCTTTCTGCCGCCCGCGGCGCGCGAGCCCGTGCTGGCCAAACTGCGCCAGGTGCTCGCCACCGGCGAGCCCGCGAGCCACGAGTACGAAGCGGGAGGCGCAAGCGGCCGTCCCCGCCACGTCGAGTGCCGTGCGGTGCGCGTGCCCGGCTCCGGCGGCTCGGCCGGCCTCTCTCTGTCGGTACGCGACATCACCGACCGCAAACGCCTCGAGCGGGAAATTCTCGACGTCGTGAGCCGCGAGAGGCAGCGTATCGGGCGGGATTTGCACGACGGCCTCGGCCAGGAATTGACCGGTATCGCCCTGATGTTGCGCGGTCTCGCACGGCGCATCGAGCAGGACCGCCCCGAGTCGCTGCCCGCGGTCGAGGAAATCATGGCGCTCGTCAATGAGTCGATCGAGAGCACCCGTTCCCTCGCCCGGGGCCTCTTGCCGGTCAGCGTGGAGCGTGGTGGCTTGGGCGTCGCCTTGCGTCAGCTCGCCGAACGCGGCGGCGTCCTCTATGGCATGGAGGTGCGCTGCCAAACCGAGTCGTGGCCGGAATTGCGGCTCGATGAGACCGCGGCCAGTCATCTTTATCGCATCGCGCAAGAGGCTTTGACGAACGCCGCCCGCCACGGACACGCCTCGCGCGTAGAGATCGCGCTCCGTGTCAACGATCATGCCTACGAGCTGCAGATCGTCGATGACGGCGAGGGCATGCCGCTGACGCCCGCAAGCTGCAGCGGCCTCGGCCTGCGGATCATGGGTTATCGCGCCAAAACCATCGGCTCCCGGCTCGAAATCGGCCGCAACGAGCCGAGGGGCACCCGCGTCAGGGTGATTGGGGACCAACGGGCCGTGGCGACTGGGGTATGATCCGACGCAGCGGACTTAAGGAGGAAGGAACGATGCCCGCGAGTAATTCGACGTGGATGCGTCCTGCGGGAGCTGCGACTCCCGCCGCTGCGGCCAAGCGCCGCGCAAGGCGTGTCTTGATCGTCGATGATCACCCGATCGTACGCCAGGGATTGCGGCGGGTCATGGAGAACGAAGAGGACCTCACGGTTTGCGGCGAGGCTGAGACCGTGCGCGATGCTCGGATCGCGATCAAGGACCTGACGCCCGATGTCATGATTGCCGACATCAGCCTCAAACAGGGCGATGGCATCGAGCTGGTCAGGGATGTGCGTGCCCATCATCCGCAGCTGCCGATCCTCGTGCTCTCCATGCATGACGAGACGATCTACGCCGAGCGCATGCTCGCCGCGGGCGCCAATGGCTACATCATGAAACAGGCCGCCAGCGAGCAGTTTCTGATTGCGCTGCGGCGCGTCCTCGACGGCGGCATTTACGTCTCCGAAGCCGTCGGCAACAACATGATTCAGAAGTTCGCGGCCGGCGGATCCTACATCTCCGCCAATCCGATCGACCGCTTGAGCAATCGCGAGCTGCAGATCCTGCACATGATCGGCAAGGGGATGAGCACTCGCGAAACCGCCCACTCGCTCAACCTGAGCATCAAGACCGTGGAATCGCATCGTCAGCGCATCAAGCGCAAATTGAACCTCACGACGGGCACCCAGCTGGTGCAGTACGCGATCAATTGGTTCAGCAGCCGCAAGCTCGAGGACGGCCCCGGCGAAGGCGAGCCGGGCGAGGGCGACATCGAGGCGCCCCCGCCTTAGGAGTGCTAGGACGCCAGCGCGAGACCGCCCTTGCGCAAGGGGTTCGGTCCCAGGAGCCATTGGATCAGGGGGCCGGCAGCCATCGGCCGGGCGAGGTGATAGCCCTGGGCGAAGTCGCAGCCCAGGCCGTGCAGGTGGTCCAGCGCCGTCGCGCTCTCGACCCCCTCGCAGCAGACCTTGAGGCCGAGCTTGTGTGCGAGTTCGACGATCGCATGGACGATCGTGCGCGTCGCGCCGGGATGCGACAATTGCATCCCGATCGTCCGGTCGATCTTCACCTCGTTGAAGGGCAGCTCGTAGAGCTGCGTCAGCGAGGAATAGCCGATTCCGAAATCGTCGAGCGACAGGCCGATGCCCGCGGCGCGCAGGCGCGACAGGATTTCTTTCGTGTGCAGCGGATTGTCGAGCGTCGCGCTCTCCGTGATTTCGAGCGTGAGCTGCTCGGGCGCAACGCCACGCTCGGTCACGAACGCGGTCAGCCGCTGCGGGAACTCAAGGTCGTTGACGAGTTTGGGGCTCAGGTTCATCGACAGCACCAGGCGCAGACCGGCGCGGTTCCATTCGCTCAATTGATCGACCCCGGATTGCAGGACGTGGTCGGTGAGGGCGCCGATCAGGCCCCAGCCTTCGGCCAGCGCGATGAACTCGTCAGGGTAGACGAGCCCGTAGTCGGGATGATCCCAGCGCAGCAGCGCTTCGATGCCTGTAACGACCCAGCCATCCGCCGTGGCCGCGACTTTCGGCTGGTAATGCGTCACCAGCTGGGCCCGATCGATCGCCCGCCGCAGCTCCATCTCCGTGAATGCGTAGGAGCGAACGATCTGCGGCGCCAGCGCGGCCTCGAGCGCCTCGCGGCTCAGCGGCTGCCGTAATGCGACAGAGACATGCAGGCCCAAGGCCAGGCCCAGTTCCTCGGCCGAGACGAGCTTCGGCGAGTCGCGGCTCAGCGTGATCACCGCGGCTTTGCCCCGTAAGTCCGCGCCGTGAAAATCCGTCGGGTCGAGGACCAGCACGGTCGGCGCAAAACGCGCGAACTCGTCCTGCAATTCGGCCGCCGTAGTGGCGTGCGCGACCGCGAAGCCGAGCGCGGCGCCGACTTCGGCGATCAGGGCGTGGCTCACCGGATTGGCATCCGCGATGAGCAGACGGTTCAGGTGCTGCGGCGGCATCATGCTGCGCATGGCGGTCCTCCAGGGTGACTCAGCGTTGATGATCCTCGTGCACGACCACGGCCTGCGGGCTGCCGTCGATGTCGAATGCCCGGGCATGGACGCCGAGCCGGCGCGCCGGGGCCAGGGAGGTCAATTCCAAGGCATGCGTGAATTCGGGCTGTGCGCCGCGCAAGATCGCGGCAATCCCTTGCGCGATGGGCGAGCCGGCGCGGCCGCCGGCGGTCCAAGCGCCGAGATAGTTCTGGCCTATCCCCAGGCCGAGACCGGCCAGGGACTGCTCCGCGCCGGCGTGCTGCCAGCGTTCGTTGGCGTGCACGATCACGCCGTCGTTGTCGATCAAGGCGACCGCCCGGGGCAGCGCCTCGAAGCCGTTCGCGAGCCAGGCGAGATCCCGCTCCAGCCGGGTACGCGAGGCACGTTCGGCGCTCACGTCGGTCGCGCTGCCCGACAAATAGCGTGGCTGGCCCCAGGGATGGCGCTCGGCCGCACCGCGCAGTCGCCACCAGCGCGTCTCGCCCGCGCCGTTCTCGATCTGCACCTCGAGGTCGAAGACCGCGCGCGTCTCCAAATGATCGCGCATGCGGCGCAGGGTCTTCTCCCAGCTGGTCGGATGCAGCGACTCGCGCAGCGCCGACCAGGTGGCGACGCGCATCTCGCTGGACCATTGCAGCTGCAGGTAGAACCATTCGCTGAACCAGGCCGAGCCGTCGAGCAGATTCAGTTCCCAATAGCCGTCGCCGCTCGCCTCGAGGGCGCGCAAGCCGGGTAGTTTCTGTTTGCCTCTCGCTGTGAGCATGTCGTCTCGTTATCGGTCGGCGGCCGGCGAAGCTTGACCCGAAAGACCGCCGGTGAGGTGAACCCCCGAGTGCATGGTCCACAAATCTGTGAGTCAAGTTGAACCCCGCATCGCCGATACCTTCACTGTCCACCCGGATATGCCCCGGAGTTTGCAACTTGGTCGATTCCGAAACCGTGAACCCCGTCATAGGCGAGAGTCTGCCGTCCATCCTGCTGGCGGAAGACGATCCCGTGACGCGAATGCTGCTCGCCCGCTCGCTCAAGAAGGCGGGCTATGCCGTCGAGGCCGTGGTCGACGGCGCGGCGGCGCTCGACCGCATGATCAAGAGCTATTACCCGGTGCTGATCACCGACTGGGAAATGCCCGAAATGGACGGGGTGGAGCTGTGCAAGACCGTCCGCGGTCTGCAGCTGGATGGCTATGTCTACGTCCTGCTGTTGACCGCCCGGGATGCCAAGGAGCACATGGTCGCCGGGCTCGAGGCCGGCGCCGACGACTATTTGATCAAGCCCGTCTATGAGCCCGAACTGCTGGCGCGTTTGAACACCGGGCGGCGCATCCTCAAGCTCGAGCACTCGCTGCGGCTCGCCAACGAGCGCAATCGCGTGCTCTCGATCACCGATCCGCTGACCAGCGCCTTCAACCGGCGGCACCTCATGGAGCAGCTCCCGCGGGAGCTGCAGCGGGCGCGTCGCTATGGCTACCCGTGTTCGGTGGTCATGTGCGACATCGATCACTTCAAGATCGTCAATGATGTCCATGGGCACGTCGTCGGCGACGAGGTCTTGCAGCAGTTCGTGGAGCGCGTCAACAAGATCGTCCGCTCCTCGAGCGACTGGGTCGCCCGCTACGGCGGAGAGGAATTCATCATCGTTCTGCCGGACACGAACCACCGGGGCGGTCGCTTCGTTGCCGAGAAGATCCGCCAAGCCGTCGCCGCCGAACCGTTCGACACCGAAGCCGGCCCCGTCCGGGTGACGGCGAGCTTCGGGGTCGCATCCACGCCCCTGACCGGGCCGCCGCTCGGCATGGGCATCGAGATGCAGATCGCGGTCGCCGATGCCTGTCTGTACCGCAGCAAGCGCGACGGGCGCAACCTCGTGCATAGCATGGAGGTGGGCGTCGGGCCCCTAGAGCCGGACCAGATCACGCTGGTCGCAAGGGATCTCTCCGTCAACTCTTGAGCGCCCCTCGAGCGGGCAAGTTTCAGCCGGCAGCCCGCAGCTGGGCATTGACCGCCCGCAGTTGCCTGTCGAGCAGGTGGACGAGCCCGTCGACGTCCCCGAGCGAGCGTTTGCGCACCGCCTGCTCGAGCTTCGAGGCGGTCTGGGCCAGGGGGAGCGCGTGAATGTTCGTGCTCGCGCTTTTGAGGGCATGCGCGCGGCGCGCGATGGTCTCGTAGTCCAGCGCGCCCAGCGCGGCCAATATCTCGGCCAAGTTCTTGTCGCCGCTCTGGATGAAGGTCGCGATCAGCTCCCGCTCGAAGTCGGCGTCGCCGTCGGTGAGGCCGCGCAAGGCTCGCAGGTCGACATCGGGGGTCACGGGCGACGCGGTCAGGAAGCGCCCCAGACAGTTGGCCAGCTGCGTCGCGTCGATCGGCTTGCCGAGATGCGCGTCCATGCCGGCTTCGATGCACCGCTCACGATCCTCGCTCATGACGTTGGCGGTCAGGGCGATGATCGGAACGCGGCCGCAGTCGGCGCGTGCGCGCTCGCTTTCGCGGATGCGGCGCGTCGCCGTGAAGCCGTCCATGACGGGCATTTGACAGTCCATGAGCACGGCGTCGAACTTCAGCGCGGCGAGCCGTTCGAGGGCCTCGGCGCCGTTGTTCGCCACGCTCACCTGGACGGACATTTTTTGCAGAATGCGCTGCGCGACCCGCTGATTCACCGGATTGTCCTCCACGAGCAGGATTTTCGCCTCCGGAAACTCGCGGCGCGCGGGCAGCGGCGCCGCGGCGCAGCCAAGCGCAGGCATCGCAGGCGCGGCGCCCGGCATGCCGCCCGACAGCACGGTCTCGATCAGGCGCATGAGCATCATTCCGCGCAGCGGCTTCGTCACCATCGCAACGGGCGCAAGCGGCCCCCATACGCGCGTCTTTTCGGCCGAGAACAAGACCATCAGCACGACGGGCAGGCCGTCGAATCGCGGCTGCGCGCGCAGGCTCGCCAACAGGTCTAGGCCACTGCGCTCCGGCATGAGTTCGTCCGCGAGGATCAGATCGAAACCGGGATCCCGCTCGAGTATCGCCAGCGCCTCAGTGACGCCGGCCGCCTCGGCAGTCTCGAAGCCGAGCATCGCGAGCTTGGTCGCGATGCTGCGACGACTGGGGGCCAGGTCGTCGACGATCAGCACGCGCCGGCTCGCACCCAACAAGGGCGCCGGCGGCTGCGCCGCGGCGGCGGTGACCCGCAGGGTCACGCCAAAGCAGGAACCCTTTCCCGGTGCGCTGCTGACCTGTACCTCGCCGCCCATCAGTTCGACGAGTCGTTTGACGATCGACAGTCCCAGGCCCGAGCCGCCGTAATGACGCGTCGTCGAGGAGTCGACCTGCGAGAACGTCTTGAACAGGCGATCGAGCCGGTCGGCGGCGATCCCGATCCCCGAGTCCGCCACCTCGATCGTGAGCAGGGTGCCATCTTCCGCGGCCGCGTGATGGGAGACCCGCAGGTGCACATAGCCCTCGTGGGTGAACTTGATCGCGTTGCCGACGAGATTCATGATGATTTGGCGCGTGCGGCCCGGGTCGCCGCGGATCAGGAAGGGCACATCGGGTGCGCAATCGACGATCAGCTCCAGGCCTTTGCCGGAGGCTTGGAAGGCGGTGGCCGCGACCGCATCGTAGAGCAGGTCGCGCAGATTGAACTCCACCTGCTCCAGTTCGAGCCGGTCGGCTTCGATCTTCGAAAGATCGAGCAGGTCGTTGATCAGGGCGAGCAGCGCATGGGCGCTGCCGCTGATGATGTTCACGTATTCCCGCTGGGTTTCGTCGAGGGGCGTGTCGGCGAGAATCTCGACCATGCCGAGCACGCCGTTCATCGGCGTGCGGATCTCGTGGCTGACGTTCGCGAGGAAGCTGCTCTTCGCGCAGGATGCCGCTTCGGCCGCGAGTTTGGCGGCCAGCAACTCCTGTTCAGTATTCTTGCGGTCGGTGATGATCTGGATCGAGCCGGCGACCGAGATCGCCTTTCCGCTCGCGTCGCGCTCAGCCTGGCCGCGCGAACGCACCCACTCATAGTGCCCCTGCTTGTGCCGGATCCGAAACTCGATGTCGTAGGGTGTGTTCTGCTCGATGTGCTTGAGGCTGTGAAGTCGACGCCGCTCGCGGTCGTCCGGATGGACGAGTTCATGGATGCCCGCGCGCGAGGCCGGCACCTCGCCCGATTCGTAGCCCAGCAAGGTCTCGAAGCGGGGCCCGTACCAGACTGTGTTCGTGCGCAGATCGAGGTCCCAGAGCCCGTCCTGGGTGCTGCGCACCGCGCGTTTCAGACGCCGCTCCGTGTGATCGAGCACCGCCTCGGTGGTCTTCAACTCCGTGATATCGACGATCGCACCGACCACGCGGACGATGCGCCCCTCGCGGTCATGGCTCACGGTCGCCTTCTCGGCGATCCAGCGGCCGACGCCGCCATCGCGCGGCATGATGCGATATTCGCAGCGGTACGACGGCCGCTCCGGGGTCGTCTCCAGCGGCGCGCGCTGCGTCCGCTCGACGTCCTCGGGGTGCACGCGATCGAGCGCGAACCCCAGGCGGTCGAGGCGGGTGTCCCGCGGGATGTCGAGCAGGTCGAAAAAATTCTCGGTTGCGAAGCCACGCCCCTCACGCACATTCAGATCGCAGGTCCCCACGCCGGCGGCGGCCTGCGCGACGCGCAGCGATTCACTGGTCGCGCGCAGCCGGGCCTCCAGATCCTTGCGGTCGGTGATATCGGTGATCGTGCCGATCAGGCGGCGGGCCGTGCCTTCGCGCTCCAGTAGGACACGGCCCCGACCCGCGAGCCAGCGGACGCGGCCGTCGGGGAGCAAACCGCGATATTCGGATTGATAGGCCCCGTTGTTTTCGACGGCATCGCTGAACTGCTCGACGAAGGCCGCGAAATCCTCGGGATGGATGGTCGACAGCCACTCGTTTTGGCTCAGCGTGCGCTCCTTGGTCGGCAATCCGATCAGATCGAAGAACAAGCCCGTACCGGTCAGCTCGTTTTTCATCAGATCCAAGTCGAAGATGCCGAAGCCGCCTGCCGCTTGGGCGAACTCGAGGAATTCCGCGGCACGCTCGAGTTCCGCCTCGCGTTTGCGCGACACGCGCAGCACGGACTGCAGCGATTCGCTCAAGACCTTCACCTCGTCGCCGCTCGGCCCGCGTGACGGGCCCGTGCCGGCCGGATCCAGGCCCCGAACGACGGCGAGCATCCGCCGCAGCCGCAGGCTCAAGTTCGCTGCCACGCCCCAGGCGCCGCATAGGAGCACTAGACCTGCGGCAAGGCGTAGGCCGGGGATCCCCCAGCGCACGCCGGCGATCGAGAGGAGCGCTGCCCCCAGCGCCACTGCCAACAGCTTCGTGCATATCTTCCAGCGCTGCATCGCTCTTGAGGTCCCGGCCGGTTCGGGACTCATGGCCCCTGTCACGGTATCGGCAGTCACCCCCGGCGCTTGAGCTAGGTATGATCGCGGTGTGATACCCGCCCCCACCGAGGCCACGGACATCGACGGCGCCTTTGCCGAACGCTTGCTCGCGTGGTTCGCCGCGCACGGCCGCAAGGAACTGCCGTGGCAGGAGAACCCCACGCCCTATCGGGTCTGGATTTCCGAAGTCATGTTGCAGCAGACGCAGGTCACGGCGGTGATCCCCTATTTTCAGCGCTTTCTCGTCCGTTTCCCCGACGTCGCAACCTTGGCGGCCGCGCCGCCCGACGAGGTGTTGCATCTATGGACCGGGCTCGGCTATTACGCGCGTGCGCGCAATTTGCAGGCTTGCGCCCAAGTCTTGGTGCGCGACCACGGCGGGGTATTCCCGAAAGAGATCGAAGCCGTGAACGCGCTGCCCGGGATCGGCCGTTCGACTGCGGGGGCGATTCTCGCCTTGAGCCGCGGACAACGCCACCCCATCCTCGACGGCAACGTCAAGCGCGTGCTCTGTCGCGTCTTCGGCATTGCGGGTGATCCCGGCTCGGCGGACGTGCTCGCCCAACTCTGGCGACGAGCCGAGGCCTGCACGCCACGGACGGCGGTCGCCGCCTACACGCAAGCGATCATGGATCTGGGCGCCATGGTCTGCACCCGGGCGCGACCCGCGTGTACGGCCTGTCCGATGCCGGATCTCTGCGTCGCCGCCCGCGAGGGCCGCCAGCACGAACTGCCGGGCCGCAAACCGAAACGCCCGCGGCCCGCCCGCGAGGCCGTGTTATTGCTCGCCGAGAGCGAGGTCGATGCCGGCCGCGCCTTTCTGCTCGAGCGACGGCCCAGTCCGGGAATCTGGGGCGGTCTGTGGTCCCCGCCGCAGTTCGCGGACGAAAGCGCGGCGCTGGCCTGGGCCGAGCGGAGCTTGGGTCCCGTCGGGCCCGCCGATCGGCTACCGGTGATCGACCACGCCTTCACGCATTTCGATCTGCGCCTGCGGCCGCTGCGCGTAGCCTGCCGAAGCCGGCCGTGCGTCGCCGACGAGGATCAGCGGCTTTGGTATCGGCTCGATGCGCCGCCGCGCGTCGGTCTTCCCCAGCCGATCCGCCAACTGTTTGCACGACTCGCGGCGGCCGCAGACGACTTCGCGTAACATGACAGCCATGGCACGACGCGTTCACTGTGTACTCCTCAAGAAAGAAGCCGACGGGCTGGACTACCTGCCTTATCCGGGCGAACTCGGCCAGCGCATCTACGCGGCTGTTTCCAAGGAAGCCTGGGCGCAGTGGGTTGCGCATCAGACCATGTTGATCAACGAGAATCGGCTGACGCCGATCGAACCCAAGGCGCGCGCGTTTCTGGTGAAGGAGATGGAGAAGTTCTTCTTCGGCGAGGGGTCGGAGAAACCGAAGGAATTCGTGCCGAAGGCCTGACGGCGGGGCGCCGAGCGCCCGCGATCTACGGCCCTGGAGGCGAACTCCCGGGAGCGGGCGGACGCGGCCAATACCCGTCGCGGCCGTAATGCCGGTGGGTGCACAGTTCCTGCTCGCGCTCCAGCGTCTGCTCGGGGGCGTAGGTGGGCGAGTCCTTGACGGCTTGTCGGCTGAGATCCACCGTGACGATGCATTCCGCCCAGTCGACGTCCTCGATCCACTCGGGCGCGATGATCACTTCGTGCCCGAGCCACCAGTTGCTGGTGTCGACGAGGACGTAGCGGATCGCCCAGGAGTGATCGTCGATCAGGAACCCGCTGACGTGCCCGATGTCGCCATCGCTCGCGTGCACGTAATAATGCGCCACCGTATTGGCGCTGCGCAGGTGCGGGTCGTCGCGGGTCAGTTGGCGCGAGACCGGCTTGGCCGTCTCGACATCGGCGCTGTGTCGCACCTCAGCCTGCGTCCTCGCGACTCGAAAAGTCTTCTCGTCCCAGTCCGCGGCGAGAACCGCGTGCGGCGACATCAAGATCCGGTGTTCCTCCTCGTGCGCGCCGAGCTCGACTACCAGATAGCGGATCACCCACGAATGATCATCGAAGTAGAAGTCGCGGACGTGTCCGCAGACCCCGTCGCTCGCCGCGACCGTGTAATGCTCGAATTGCTTGGTGCTGCGTAACATCGCAATTCCCCTGTTGGTGGTACGGACGCCCTCTTGGCGGCACGTACGAAGGATGCTGTGCCCCGTCGATGTTTGCGTCTGTTCGCTATCCCACCAGGCGCGCGTTGGACAGCGGCGAGGCGTTCTGCGCTGGGCGCGACGAACGGCGGCGGTGTTATAGTATGGAAATGGTCGCCGCCGCCGATATTTTATTGAAATGGTATGTCGGCGAGAACAATGGCGAGGCCTTGTTCGCGGATCTCGCGTTCAAAGCCGGAGCCGCCGAAGCGTACAAATGGCGCAGGCTCGGTGACGTTGAAAATGTGGTCGCCGCGCGGCTGCACAATGTGCTGGCCGCGGAAGGGATCGCGCCGCCGGTGCTCGAGGGGCTGATCGAGTTCGCTGCTGCGCGAACGGCGCCGATCGCCGGCAAACCTTGGGATGAGATCATGCGCTGGTTCGAACACATCGCCGCCAGGGCGCTGCGCGACATGCAGGCCGAGGCGGCGTTTTTGCCGCCGCGACTCGCCGCGATCGGTGAACTGGTGCTTGCGCACGAGCGTGCGCTCGTGGCTTTCGCAGCGCGCGAACTCGCCGCGGAGTCCGGTCCCTCCTTGGAGCCGATCGAGACTTTCTTGCAGGAGTACGGCTGACTCCCCCCGCCCTGGGCGACGGTACGCCCGAACAAATTCATCTGACCTGGGGCGAGGATCCCGCGCGCATCGTGCACGTCTCCTGGGCGTCGCCCGCCGCGGCGCATAATGCCCGGGTCCGGATGCGCACCGCCGACGGCGCCGAGCGCGTCGTTGGGGCCGAAGAGCGGCGCTATACCGATGGTCTCAATGGCCGTACCGTGTTCACCTATCACGCCACGCTCGACGGCCTCGAGCCGGACTCGCTGGTGTACTATAGCGTCACCGCCGACAACGACCGTCGGGCCGGCAAGCCCTTCGCGTCGAGCTTTCGCACCGCCCCGGGCGCGAACGCGGCATTTCGCTTCACGAGTTACGGTGATCTTGCGACACCGAACACCGCGTGGGCGCTGTCCTCGCCGCAGAGCCGTCATGCCGTCGCGGCGGTCGAACGCTTCGCGCCGCTGTTTCATCTGCTCAACGGCGATCTCTGTTATGCGAACCTGAACCCACAGGCTCAGCCCAGCGTATGGGCCGACTTCGGCAACAACGTGCAAACCTCGGCCGCGTGTCGGCCCTGGATGCCCTGCACGGGTAATCACGAAATCGAGTTCGGCAACGGCGCCCTGGGCCTCGATTCTTACTTGACGCGGTATCGGCTGCCGGACAACGGCACGGCCTTTCCGGGTTGTTGGTATTCGTTTCAGGTGGGCGGCGTCCTGTTCGTTTCGCTGTCCGCGGACGATGTGATCTATCAGGAAAGTGGCGCGTTCGTTTCAGGTCCCGAACCCTTGCTGCCCGCCGCCAGCACCGGCAACGCACCGATCCCGCCGGGCAGCTCCCTCTATCTGCATGGCTACAGCGGCGGCGCGCAGACGCGCTGGTTGGAACAGACGCTCGCGCGCGCCGCGGCCGCCTCCGATGTCGACTGGATCATCGTGCAGATGCATCAAGATGCGATGAGTTCGTCACAGCACGGCAACGGTTGCGACAAGGGGATCCGCGACGCGTGGCTGCCCCTGTTCGACCGCTACGGTGTCGATCTCGTGTTGTGCGGCCACGACCATGCTTACGAGCGCAGCTGGCCCGTACGCGGCTGCAATCACGATGCCGGGCGCGACGCGGCGAGCGGCGCGCGGGTCGACACCCGGCAGCCGCGTCCCGTGCTCACCGCGCCGCCGTCGGACGGTGTGTTCGATACCACGCACGGCACGATTCACTTCATCTTGGGTGGCGGCGGCACGAGTTCACCGGTGCATCAATATGGCGTCGACGCCAAGACCGGACGTCCACAGGCGAAGGTCATCACGCGACGTAACGCGCCGCTCCCCAGCCTGAACCCCGGCGCTTTCGTGAAGCCGGGTCCGGATGCGCTCGAGGAGGCGATCTGGTCCGCGCGCCGCGACACCGACACCGGCTACGGAATCGCCGTATTCGACGTCGATCCCGGTCTGCCCGGCGGCAAGACCTCGATCACGATCTCCTACCATCACGCGCCGGGCGCGGACCGGACGCCGAATCCGCACTACGAACTGTTCGAGACCATCGTGCTCGCGAAGCCGCGCCGGGATTCGCGCCCAGGGGAGAGGGGTTAATTTAACAGCAGATTAACCGGGTGCTGCGTCACGATTTACTCCCCAGGGGTTGGCATAAAAATGCCTAGGGAGAAATTGTAGGATGCGCTCCTCGAATTTTCGATGCCCGATTGCTTTGTCCGTTGCAGCCGCTTTGACCGGAGGATTCGGATTCCTCACCGCCCTGTCCGTTCATGCAGCCACGGCCGCCGATGCCGAAAGCGGCAGCGACTCCTCCTTGGGGGAGATCGTGGTGACCGCACAGAAGCGCGCGTCCACCGTGCAGAACACGCCGATGAGCATCGCGGCCGTCAGCGGCGACGACCTGCTGTCCCGCGGCGTCCCGTCCCTGGCCTCTCTCGCCCAAGGCACGCCCGGTGTTTCGCTGAAGAGCGAAGGTCCCAGTCAAACCGAGATCGAAATGCGCGGCATGACCTCGAGCGGCGGTAATTCCGCGACGGTCGGCTTCTACATCGACGATATTCCCATCGCCGGACCGGCGAGTGCGCAGAACGGTCACGTGGTCATCGATCCGGACCTCTATGACTTGAATCGCGTCGAAATCTTGCGTGGGCCCCAGGGTACCTTGTTCGGATCCGGATCCATGGGCGGCACGATCCGACTGATCACCAATCAGCCGAACCTGACCGATTTTCAGTCGACCGCGCGCAGCGTGTTGTCCGGTACGGACGGCGGCGGCTTCAATCATAATGACAATTTGATGGTCAACCTGCCCTTGATCGACGGAAAGCTCGCGCTGCGCATCGTGGGCTCGGAGAACGAGACCAGCGGCTGGATCGATCGCATCGTCTCGAATGACTTTCCCTTGGCGGGGGGCAATCCGGTCGGGGTCACGCGCGGCAACGTGCTTGCAGCACCCGTCAGCGCGCAATACCCGGGCTCGAACGCTTATCAAACCTACAACGCGCGGGTGACCTTGTTGTGGCAGCCGACGGATGAGTTATCGATCACGCCGGGTTACTTCCACAACACCAGCACGCAAAACGGCATCAGTGCCTACGACAGCGATCCCGGCACGCTGGCGCACTACCAGCCGTTCAATATCGCGGAGCCGCTGACCGATTCCCTGACCGCCTACAGCCTGAACATCAATTATTCTTTCGCGGCCTTCGATCTCTCGTCGAGCACCGCGCGCTGGAATCGCTACTCCACGCAGGTCGAGGAAGCGAGCGAGGCGTTCAACAATCCGTCGGAGTTCATCACCTATGCCTCGAACTACGGCCTGCCGAACCCGGGCTTTTATGGGCCCACAGGCTCGGGTCCCGAGAGAGGTGCGGAAACCGATCCTTCGCATCAGTTCTCCGAAGAACTGCGTCTGACCTCGAAGGGTACCGGCAGCCTGACCTGGGTGACCGGTCTTTACTACAGTGACTTCTACTCCTTGTGGCAATTCGCCGGGTCGACTCCCAATTATGGCTCGTACATGGATTTGGGCACGAACGCGCCGGCGACGACGCCGAACTGGTTCGATGCCTACTCGCCGACGACCATCAAACAGTATGCTGCTTTCGGCGACGCGACTTATGCCCTCACCGATGCACTCAAGGTCGATGTCGGCGCCCGCGTGAACCACTACGATTACAGTTTTTCATCCTGCATAACGGGGTGGGGCTCGGGCTTCGGCGCGGCGACGCCTTCCTGTTCCGGTCTGATTTCCCTGGCGTCCACGAGTTTCAATCCGAAATTCAACCTCTCTTACACGTTCAGTCCCGACTTGTTGGCATATTTCACGGTCTCGACCGGTTTCCGTCCCGGCGGCGGCGACGCCATCTATCCGACCACGGGCGCTGCCTGGGGAGCGGCGTTTCAACAGGCAGGGTATACGACCAAGTGGCCCACGACCTACGCGCCGGACCGCGTCGTCAGCTACGAACTCGGCGAGAAAGCGCGATTCTTCGATCGTCGCCTGACCGTCAATGCGAGCGTCTACGCCGAGGACTGGCGCAACCCGCAACTCGAGTCCTACCCGAACGACTGGGCACTGAACATCAACGGCGATTCGGTCTCGATTTACGGGGTGGATATCGACGTCCTCGCGGACCTCGGCGCGGGATTCACGGCGGAATTCTCGGCCGGCTACCTGTACGAGTATCTCGAAGGGGGCCCGCACTGGATCATTACCCCGGCCCACAAGATGCCGGAGGTTTCGCCGGAAAGCGGCACTTTCAGCCTCAATTATTCGAAGGCCCTCAACTCCACCTATACGTTCACGGCGCGTTTGGAGAATTCTTATACCGGCCCGCGTTACTCGATCTATTTCTCCGACCCTTACGAGTTCTCCGGGACCTACCGGCAAATGCCCGGCTATGACCTGGTCAATATTCGTGCGGGCATCAAATCGGGCGACAAGTGGAGCGCCACGGCCTTCGTGAACAACTTGACCAATAAGCACGCGCAGCTGGAGAGCATGTTCACGGAAAACGAACCCCAGCCGAGCTTTACCCGCATCGAAACGAACCAGCCGCTCACCGGGGGTGTCGATCTGACTTATCGCTTCTGACCAATCGTCCCTGCCGCGGAGGGGGCGAATCTTTACGCGCCTTTGATATGGGTGCTGGTAGCGTGCAGGGAAGGCTGGGGGTTGCCGCATGACCGAAGCGATGCATCAGGTGCTGATAGTCGAAGATGATCCCGCGCTGCAAAGCGTGCTGCGAACGTCTTTCGAAGCAAACGGCTACCGCGTCGTCTCGGCCGTCATCGCGGTCGGCGGGATACGCGACGCTCGCTTGCACAATCCCGACGTGGCCATCGTGGATTTGGGTCTGCCGGATCTCGACGGCATTGAGGTAATCAAGGGCATACGCGCATGGTCGGCGATGCCGATCGTGGTGCTCTCGGCGCGCACCCTCGAGGCGCAGCGCTTGGCTGCCCTCGACAGCGGTGCCGATGATTATATCGTCAAGCCGTTCAGCACGCCCGAACTGCTCGCGAGGGTGCGCGCCGTGTTGCGCCGTCACGTGCGCGGACGTCTGCCCATGGCGATCCTGCGGCTCGGCGACATCTCGGTGGACTTGGGCGCGCGCCTGGCACGCCGAGTCGATGGCAGTCCGGTTCGCCTCACGCCGCTGGAATACAAGATACTCGCCACGCTCGCCCGTAACCCGGAAAGCATCGTCTCGCAGGTCACGCTGCTCAGTGAGGTTTGGGGTCCGAAATGCGACGATTCTGGCTCGCTGCGTGTTTACATCGGCAGTCTGCGCCGTAAGCTCGAAGCGGATCCCGCGCGGCCGAGACACATCATCACGGAACTGGGCCTGGGCTATCGGCTGCTGCTCGACCAGGAGACCGGTGCCACGGTCGCGACCGTCTAGCGCTCCGGCGCTGAGGGAAGCCGCATCCGGCCTGGCGACGGGAGCCTCGACGGGAACGGCCTATGGCGCAGCCTTGGGGCTCACCGCCGCCTGTACGGCGCTCGCGGCGCTGATGGTTCCCTACTTTGCTCCGTCGAACCTGGTCATGATCTACCTGCTCGGCGCCGCGATCGCGGCGCTGAAGCTGGGCCGGGGACCCGCCAGCGCCGCTGCGGTCGCCAACGTGCTGGCGTTCGATTTCTTTTTCGTTCCTCCGCGTTACTCCCTCGCCGTGGCCGACTTCCAATATGCGGTGACCTTTGCCGTCATGTTGACGGTCGCGTTGATCATCGCAACCCTGGTCGCGAACGTCAGGGAGCAGACCCTGCTGGCCAGCACGCGGGAACGCCGGACAGCGCTTCTGTATGCAATGAGTCGCGAGTTGGTCTCGACTCGCGGCGTCGAGGACCTTGCCCGCGTTGCCGTGAAGCACGTGGCGGAAACCTTTGCCAGCCGAGCCGTCGTACTCGCCGTCGATGCGGCCGGTCGGCTGCAATATCCCAAGAGCGCGCCGATGGTCGATTCCTTGTTGCATGCCGACCTGGCGATCGCGGCGCAGGCCCACGCAAGCGGCAAGCCCGTCGGTCTTGGTACCGCCACGCTCCCCGAGGTTGCCGCGCAATTCCTGCCCTTGCGGGCGGGCCAGCATGCCCTCGGTGTATTGGTCGTCGAACCGGCGCAGCGATTGCGTCTCGTCTTGCCCGAGCAGCGCGAGCTCATCGAAACCTTTGCCGGACAAATCGCGCTGGCGCTGGAGCGAGCCCGCCTGCAGGAGGAAGCGGAGGAGTCGCGGATCGCCGCGGAAACCGAGGGCATCCGCAATACGCTGCTCGCCTCCATCTCACACGATTTACGCACGCCGCTCGCGGTCATCACGAGCGCGAGCAGCGCGCTCAGCGACCCGACCATGAGCTTCGACGCTCAGGCGCGTCGCTCGCTGTCGGCGCAAATCGAGGTCAAATCCAAGGAAATGGGCGAGATCATTTCCAACGTGCTGGATCTCGTTCGCCTCGAGAGCGGTCAGTTCTCCATGCGGGTGGACAGCGTGGCGATCGAAGACCTCGTCAGTTCGGCGCTGCAACGACTCAGCACGCGCCTGCTCGAACATCGGGTCGAAGTGCAAATCCCGCCGGATTTGCCGCCCGCGCAGGTCGACGGCGCCCTCGTGCTCCAGGTGATCAGCAACTTATTGGAGAACGTCGCCAAGTACACGCCCCCGGGCACGACGGTGCGCATCGAGGCGATACGCGACGGTGCATTCCTGCGCGTTCGTGTCGACGACACCGGTCCCGGCCTTCCGTCGGGCGATCTCGAGCGCCTGTTCGCGAAGTTTCACCGGGGCCGCGACGAGAGCAGCACCGGCGGCGCCGGTCTGGGACTCTCCATTTGCCGCGCCATCATCACCGCTCATGGTGGCCTGATTCACGCAAGTCAAAGGCCTGGCGGCGGAGCCCGGTTTGGGTTTACCTTGCCCGTATCTTGAAAATGAAAACGGGGGATTTGCTGATGAGCTTGAATCGAAGTCCGGTGCGTGCCCAAGTCGCATTGCTCACCGCGCTGGTCCTGTCCGCCTGCGGGTCCGGGGGTGGCAATGCGCCGGCCGGACCGCCCCCGTTCTCCGGTACGACCCAGGTGACGCTGGTCTTGAGCGGCACAGCCAACGATCGCCTCGCGGAGTTCGACCTGAGCATCCAGGGGATCACGCTGACGAATCAGGCGGGTCAGGTCGTCCCCGTGCTGGCCGGCGCGCTACCAACCGAGGCGATTCATGTCAACGGCAGTGCCCAGCCGCTGATCACCGTGGCCGTGCCTCAGGATGTCTATACCGCGGCCAATGTCAGTCTCAGCAGCGCCGCTTTGACCTGCGTGACCCTGCTGTCGTCGGGGTCGCTCGACAGCAGCACCTTCGCCGACAACGGAAACCCCGTCGCCACCGTGACCTTGCCCCAAGCCATCACGATCAGCGGAACGAATCTCGGGCTGGAACTGAACCTGCAGGTCTCGGCGTCGGCGCAGATCGGTGCCTGCTCTGACAGCGCGACGTTCTCGTTCACGCCCAGCTTTGTGTTGACCGCCTTCGATCTGCCGACCGGCGCGCCGGGTAGCCCGGTGCTGGGTACGCTGGAGGGCCAGGTGAGCGCGGTCAACGAAGAGAACGGCACCCTGCAGCTGGTCTTGTCCGCGGAATCCCCGGGCACCGCCCCGCTGACGATACAGACGAGCGCCGGCACACTCACCCAGGGATTCGCGGGGCTCGCCGCGCTCGGCGTGGGGCAGTTCGTACAGGTTGATGGCGGACTGCAGTCCGACGGGAGCGTGAACGCGAGTCGTATCGCGCTCGCGGACCCGGCCGCGGTCGACGTGCAGGAGGGACCGATCCTCCTGGTCGCCTCCAGCGTCCCCTATCTGACCCTGTACCCCTTGATGGAACAGGGCGCGGATGAGCGTATCGACACCGAGACCCTCGACTTTGCGAACGCGAGCTTTCACATCGGCGGTGGGTTCACCAATCTCGGTGCGCTGCCTTTCGTGCCGAGCTTCACCGCCGCCAACATGGTCGCCGGACAGAACGTCTACATCTCCACGCCGACGTTCAACTACCAAGCGCCGCCCGATTACACGGGGGTCGCGACCACGATCACGCTCGAACCGCAGACCCTGGATGGCACGGTCATCGCGACGGCCACGAGCGGCGGCTTCACTGTCTACACGGTGCAGCTGGCGGCCTACGACCTGTTCCCTGCGCTCGCCCAGCAACCGGGCCAGACCACGCTGTTGGCCAACCCGAGTTTCGTGCAGGTCTACGTCGATGCGACTACGGTGCAGTCGAACACAACGCCCCCGACCACCGGCTCCGTGCTGCGATTCTTCGGGCTGGTGTTCGACGACGGCGGCACGCTGCGCATGGATTGCGGCCGCATCGAAGATGGGGTCGCGCTATAAATCCGGATCCGCATCAGATGATACTGACCCGCATGGTTGATGCGCATTTCAGACAGTTACGCGGGCGACAGTGGCTGAAGGAAAATTGCGATGCGATCGATTCATATAATCGCGATGTCGAAGAGCACGGCACGTTCAGTGATGGACTGCGCACTTTCTGATGCCGCAGTTCGCCCTGCATCGTAATCGGAACGCCGCTTCGCGAGCGCGGTTCCCGCTTTTGCTCGATATCCAGTCGGCCAATCGCGGGTGAGCTTGGCGCCCAGCGCGACGCGATCGTGGCCGCCGTTGACTTTTTGCTCGCGGGAGTTTGATTGACCGCCCCCCCCCGGTTTGGAGCACCTCAAGACGGAGCCGTTCATGGACCCCTTGCGCCAGGAGCCGCGGTTTGAGGCGATCCTACGGGAGTTGAAGTTTCCGGATTGAGCGGCTGCCGTGCCGCGTGCCACCAAAAAGATGGTCCCTTTTTATATCCGTTTGCGTTTGTTGAGCGGAGATATCGTGATAATCCAGCAGAGGAGCCCGCCCACTCGGTGCGCGGGGTGAAATCGTGGTTTTCAATACCCTAACCTTTTTTGCCTTTTTTGCGGTGGTTCTCGCCCTGCACGCTATGCCGTTTTCCTGGACGACGCGCAAGGTAAACCTGCTGATCGCGAGTTACGTGTTTTATGCAGCGTGGAACCCGCCCTTCATCGTATTGCTGTGGATCTCAACCATCGTCGATTGGTTTGCTGCGCAAGGATTGGTGCGCGCCGAACGCACGTCCAGCCGGCGCGCTTGGATGTTGCTGTCCGTCGTGGTCAACCTGGGCATGTTGCTCTACTTCAAATACGGCGGTTTTCTCTTGCAGAATTTTACTGTTGTGATGAACGCGCTTGGTGTCGCCTACAAACCGCCACCCGTGGATATCGTGCTGCCGGTGGGCATTTCCTTCTACACCTTTGCCACGCTGTCATATACGTTCGATATTTACCTGCGACGTGCACTGCCGGCCCGGAATTTCCTCGACTATGCCTTGTTCGTGACCTTCTTTCCGCACTTAGTCGCCGGACCTATCATGCGGCCGACCGAACTGGTTCCGCAATTCGAGACGCCGCGCCGTGCTAACTTGAGTCAGTTTGGATTCGGACTCGGCCTCATTACGCTCGGGCTCTTCAACAAGGTGGTGCTGGCGGATACCCTGCTGTCGGGCGCCGTCGAGCGAATTTTCGACCGCGGCAGGGCTCCAGGGCTGCTGGATGCCTGGACCGGTACGCTGGCATTCAGCGGGCAGATTTTCTGTGATTTTGCCGGTTATTCGACCACCGCCATTGGCGTCGCGCTGTGCCTGGGTTTCTACATGCCCGATAACTTTCGATTTCCCTACGCTGCCGTTGGATTCTCAGATTTTTGGCGACGTTGGCACATCACGCTTTCCTCCTGGCTGCGCGACTACCTGTACATCCCGCTCGGCGGAAATCGCCACGGGGCCGCCCGAACCGTGCTTGCTCTGATGATTACGATGCTATTGGGAGGACTGTGGCATGGCGCCAACTGGACCTTCGTCATCTGGGGTGGCTTGCACGGCACCTACCTCGTTGCCGAAAGAACGTTACGAACCCGCTTTTCTGGGTATCGTCCCGGCGCCTTGGGGCTGCTTTGTTTTGGCATCCTCACCTATGCCTTGGTTAACCTCACCTGGGTATTCTTCCGGGCCAAGGATTTCTCCACGGCGTGGCAGGTGCTGCGCGGCATGACGGGCTTTAATGGCGCGGCAAAACCGATCTTGGCGACGGTTTACATCGCATCGACGGCAGCGGTGGTCGGAACGATTCTCGCCACGCATTGCTACATGCGGAATCGCACACTCGAATCCGTGATCGCTCGAACGCCTCCCGCGTTACTGGCGGTGAGTCTGGGGTTGATGGTGTTCGCCATTGTGATCTCGCAGGGAGAAGGTAATGCCTTCATCTACTTCCAGTTCTAAGCGCCTCACCGCGGCAGATCGCCCGGGCGTAGCGCAGCCTGTTCCCGTGCGAGACATTCCCCCCGCCCGGTGGGGAGGCATCGTGACGACGGCGCTGGCGATCACGATCGTGTTGACCGGCATCTGGGAGTGGCATTGGCGCGACTTCGGCGCGGTTCCCGGCTACCGAATGGATGATGCCTTATGGGCCAGACAACGGCGACGGATCGACGAGGGCGAGGGAGATGCGACCGTGCTTATCGGCTCATCGCGAACGCTGTTTGATACGCAATTACCGGTGTGGCAACAGGCTTCCGGGCGTCGGCCGATCGAGCTGTCGTTGGTGGGGAATTCCCCCCTGTTCGTGCTCGAGGATTTGGCGAAGGACCCGCAATTTACCGGCCGATTGGTTGTAGGTGTCACTCCTGATCTCTTTTTTTCTGGCTTCGCATACAAGCAGGGCCTGCTGCGGTTCTACAGAAAGGAGTCGCCCTCGCAGCGCGTGAGCAAAATCCTCTCCATGCGGCTTTTCGAACCCTGGCTCGCATTCTACGACGAGGATTTCGCGCTATTCACGGTGCTTCGACGCCTGCCCTGGCCCGATCGGCCGGGAGTCGGTCCGGCCTTCGATGTACACAAGATCGAGATCTCTGAAGCGGATCGCAATACCTACCTGTGGAGCAAGGTGGTCACGGACGCAAGCTATCAAGCGCTTGTCCGCAGCATCTGGGCGCAAAGTATCCATATGCCACCGCCGCCAGGGACCAAGCCCGGCGACGCCGAACGCACAGCTGACGAGCAAATCACCCGGGCGGCTGCGGCCGTAGCCCGTTTGAAGGAACGCGGCGTGTCCGTCGTTTTTGTGCGTGAGCCCAGTGCGGGCGAATTCGTCGACCATGAAAAAAGAGACTTTCCGCGCGCCTCGACCTGGGATGTCCTCTTGCAGAAAACACAGGCTCCGGGCATTCACTACGAGGACTTTCCCGAACTGCAGGGTTTCGACATCCCCGACTGGTCGCACCTGTCGCACGAATCCGCCATTCGTTACACCGCGGCGCTGTACTCGATTATCGAAACCAATTATCCGCCAGCGAACGGATCTCGGTGGTGAGAACCGTCGTAAGAGCTGGAGCACGTCCGAACCAGGACATGAGGAATTGACTCGGCGCGGCCGGTACAGCTTTGCAGGAGTGAGGCCTTGGATTTCGAGACGGACTGTTCCCGCGACTCGTGTATCGCAGTTGACGCTGCGAGTGTGAGCGTCGGCGGCGCGCGCGATGATGCATGGATTGAATCGCCGCGATAGGCTGCGCTGATCGCGCGCGCAGTTTACGGTTGTACCGTTTTTCGCCGCGGCGTCGAGATGAGCGCGACGGCTGCGATCAACAGCGGGTCGAGCGGCTCGCGAAAGCGCGCTTCCATGACGCCCTCGCTCTGTAGAAGCAGCAGCCCCAGGCTGCCGAGCGCGCATAGCGGCAGCAAGTAGCCGATGCCACGATAGCGTCGCGTCGCGACCGCCCCGGCCAGCAGCGCGATCAGCGCCGGCCAGAGCCAGCGGGTCCAGACCGTGAGCCAGCCGACCACGCTGCTGCGGTCGGAATTGGGCCAGCTTTGTCCGAACAGCAGATAGAGCCCATCCTCGAAGCGCTGACGCCAGCGCGGGAAAGACCGCTCGGACTCGACGCGCGCCCGTTCGGCGAGCCAGGGCGCGCGCCCTTGCGTCAGATCGATTGCAATCGTGACGACGCCCGTGCGGTCCGTGGTCCAGGCCGAGAAGGGATAAAACGTTGGATTGTAAAAGCTCGGACAACCGAAGTGATAGGTGCCGTCCGGCCCGAAGTGCGCGTCGATTTCGCGCCTGCCGCTCGCGCTGTAGATCTCGGTGAAGTACAGGTTACCGAACGGCGCGACGAAGTGCAGACGCAGCTGCGAGTGCCAGGCGGCCGGCACGACGAACAGCAGCGCGCAGCCTGCGGCGAGCAGTGCGCGCCGCAGGCGATCGCACTGGGTGAGCCAGAGGAAGCCCAGGCAACCGAGCGCCATGGGCAGCGCGAGCGTGCGGGTGAAACCCGCGCAAAGCCACAGCAGCACCGCGCAGGCGAAGGCCGCGCGGGTCTTTTTCCGGTGCGCGCGCAGGCTCGCCCAGAAGGCGAAGGGCAGCAGCGTCAACAGCAGGGTCTCGTTCATGAAGTAGCCGTAGATCCCGAGCGTCTCCGGCACGGCGCCGATCAGCAGCGCCCCGAGCAGCGCGCGGCGGCGCGAACACAGCTCGCGCAGACACCGATACCAACCGTAGGGCAGGCCGGCGCACAAGAGGCCGCAGCCCAGGAGCACGGTCGGCTGCGACCCCTGCGCAAGGCCGCGCAGCGCGAACAGCCAGACTTGATAGAGCAGCGGGTCGACGCTGCCCATGATGCTGGGATGCAGAAATCCCCCCGCATTGTCCCAATGACGCTGCGGATCGGAGAAGAGGTGCAGGAATGGCGGGTTGAAAAAGGGGTAGAGGAGGCGGGCGAGCAACTCGAGGCTGAACGCCGCGTAAAGCCCGTAAGTCGGCGAACCGGTGTCTCGTGGCGCGGGCGAGTTCACTGCGATCTCAAGAGCCGCGCCGATTCAAGAGCGGCGTCGACTCAGTACCCGCGCGACAGTTCGACGACGTGGCGCAGCGGTGCGCCGGCCTCGAAGCCGCGTAGGTTCTCCGCGATTGCGGCAACCGCGGTCGTCGCCTGCGTCAGGGCGGCGACGTGCGGCGTCAAGTAGACGCCCGGGTGTGTCCAAAACGGATGCGTCGGCGGCAAAGGCTCTTCCCGGAACACGTCGAGCACGGCGGCACGCAGTCCGCCGCCGGCGAGCGCCTCGAGCACGGCGGCGTCGACCACGTGTCGGCCGCGTCCGCCATTGATGAGGACGGCTCGCGGCGCCAACCAGGACAACAAGCGCTGGTCGATCAGGTTTTCCGTGGCCGGCGTCAGGGGCAGAAGGTTGATGAGGATCTCGGCGCCTGCGACGGCCGCTTCGAGGCCGGGAGCGCCGTGATGACTGCGCACGCCCTCGATGCGCTTCGCCGTGCGGCTCCACGTGCGCGTCTGAAAGCCAATTCCGGCGAGCGCCGCGGCGACCCGGCCGCCGAGATGGCCCGCTCCCAGCACCGTAACCTGCCGGTCGCGCGCGAGTATTTCGGCGAGCGGCCGCCAGTCCCCGGCGACTTGCGAAGCGCGGTAGTCGAACAAATTGCGGTGCCAGGCGAGCGTCGTGGCCAGCACCCAGTCGAGCATGCCTTCGGCGAGGCCTTCGTCGACCATGCGCACGATGGGGATGCCCGTCGGGACCTCGCCGCTCTCCAGCAGCCCCTCGATGCCCGCGTTGACGCTGAACAGGACTTCGAGACCCGGAATCGCGGCCAGCGCCCCCGGCGCGGGTTTGCCGACGACGGCGTAGGGCACGCGCTTGCCGTCGGCTTGAGCGAGGTCGGTGATGACCCGGTGGTCGGGCAGGGCGGCTCGCAGCAGCCCCGTCCATTGCTCCACGTTCGAGCGTAACAGCACCAGGATCGTCTTCATTGGGTCTCGCGCTTGCATTGTCGGCCGGCAACCGACATAAGCTATGGAATGGCCACCGTGAACTCATCGTACCCGAACGCCGCGGCTCGGTCCTCCCCGCTCGTCGCCATCGAGGACTTGCGCGTCGAGTTCGCCGCGGATGCCGGCACCGTCACGGCCGTCGACGGGCTCAGCTTCACGATCGAACGCGGCGAGACACTGGCCGTCGTCGGCGAGTCCGGGTCGGGCAAATCGGTCACTGCGCTGGCGCTGCTGCGGCTGCTGCCGCAGCCCAACGGGCGGATCACCGGCGGCCGCATCCGCTTCGACGGCGTGGACCTTGCGGGTGTCGGTGAGGCCGAGATGCGGCGTGTGCGCGGCACCGGAATCGGCATGATTTTTCAGGAACCGATGACCAGCCTCAATCCCGTGCTCTCGGTCGGCGAACAAATTGCCGAGCGCTTGCGCGTGCATGCCGGCCTCGGTCGGCGCGCCGCCCTCGCCCGCGCGGTCGAGCTGCTCGAGCGGGTCCGCATTCCAGAGCCCGCTCGCCGCGCGGCCGGCTTCCCGCACCAGCTTTCAGGCGGCATGCGCCAACGCGTGATGATCGCGATCGCACTCGCCTGCGGACCGAAATTACTGATCGCCGATGAGCCCACGACGGCGCTCGATGTCACGATCCAGGCGCAGATCCTGGAGTTGCTGCGTCAGCTCCAGGCCGAGCTCGGCATGGCCATGCTGTTCATCACGCATGATCTCGGCGTCGTGGCCGAATTGGCCGACCGCGTCGTCGTGATGTACGCGGGCCGTGCGGTCGAGGAGGCGCAGGTAGGGCCCTTGTTCGCGACACCGCGCATGCCCTATACGCAGGCCCTGCTGCGCTCGATTCCGCGCGTGGACCGGGCGGCGTCGACGCGCGACCGCCTCGTGCCCATCCGCGGCAACATGCCGGACGCGCGCGATCTGCCGGCGGGCTGCAGTTTTCACCCGCGCTGTGCCGATTCGCAAGCCGCCTGCGTCGTGGCGGTGCCCGCCTATGAGGAGGTCGCCGCGGGCCATCGCGTGCGCTGTCGCCGGTGGTGCGAGCTCGCGCACCCCGGCGCGATCGTCGGCGAGTCACCTGCCAATGTCGCGGCCTCCAGGGAACTCGGGTGACAATCGCCGGCGGGCATGGGCCGCTGCTCGACGTCCGTCACCTGCGCCAGGAGTTTTCGGCCGGGCGGCGCTTCGCAGGCACCGCGCAGACGATCAAGGCGGTCGACGATGTTTCCCTGACCATCCGGGCCGGGGAGGTCGTCGGCCTGGTCGGCGAATCGGGCTCGGGCAAGACGACCCTCGGCAGGGCGATCTTGCGCCTCATCGAACCGAGCTCCGGCAACGTATTTTTCGACGGGGTCGACATCACGCGGCTGCCGGCGCGCGCGATGCGCGCCTTGCGCAAAGACATGCAGATCGTGTTTCAAGACCCGTACGCGAGCCTGAATCCGCGCATGAGCGTCGGCGACATCCTGGCCCAGGCCCTGAATCTGCACGGGATCGCGCCCGGCGCCGAGCGCGAGCCGCGCGTCGTCGAGTTGCTGCAGCGGGTCGGCTTGTCCCCGGCCCAGATGCGCCGTTATCCGCACGAGTTCTCGGGCGGCCAACGCCAGCGTATCGCCATCGCGCGCGCCCTCGCCGTGCGGCCGCGGTTCCTGGTCGCGGACGAACCCGTATCGGCGCTCGACGTCTCGATCCAGGCCCAGGTGCTGAATCTTCTGCAGGACCTGCAGCAGGAACTCGGGCTCGCGCTGTTGTTCATTGCGCACGACCTCGGCGTGGTCGAGTATCTCAGTGACCGGGTGATCGTCCTCTACCTGGGACGGATCATGGAAGTGGCGCCCGCGCGGGACTTGTATGCGAATCCCCGCCATCCCTACACCCAGGCGCTGCTCGCCGCGATTCCGCAGCCGGACCCGGCGCGCCGCGGCCGCCCCGCGCCCCTGCACGGCGATCAGCCGAGTCCGCTCGCGCCGCCGTCGGGCTGCGTGTTCCGCACGCGGTGTCCGATCGCCACCGCGGAGTGTGCCGCGATCGTCCCGCCGCTCGAGCTGCATGCGACCGATCACTACAAAGCCTGCATCCGGCAATGAATCGCTTGACCGACCGTGAGCGGCGCGGTATCGGTGTTGCCATGAGATCGAGATTTCATCGAGGTCGGCGGGTCACGTTGCTCGGTGCGCTCTTTGTCGTTGCGTCGGCCGCAACGTGCCTCAGCAGCGCTGCCACGGGCGCCGTCGCGGCCCCGACCACCGGCGCGACGCGGCAGGTGCTGCGGATCGGTTTACCCGTCGATGCTGACTCTCTCGATCCCTCCGAAACCGATGCCCAGGATACGATGAGCATCGCGCATCTGCTCTGGGGCACGCTTTACAAAACTTCCTCCGACGGCAAGCTCGATCCGTATTTTGCCGTCTCGGCGAAGCTGTCCGACGATGGGCGTGCCTACACCTTCAAGCTGCGTCCCGATCTGAAATGCGAAAACGGCGCGCCGCTCACGGCCCGCGACGTGGCCTACTCCTTCGATCATCCCGCCGATCCCAAATTCAAGTTCACCGGCCATGCCTCGGGTTTCGTGCTGCCGGCGCTGCGTTACACCGGCGCGCGCGTGGACGATCCGCTCACCGTCACGATCCAGTTCGCCGCCTACAATCCGATTGCGCTCGGTTTGATCGCGGAGATGTTCATCTTCTGCCGCGCGCCCTATGAGGCGATGACACCGGAATACGCCGCCTCGCATGCCTCGGCGACCGGTCCCTACCGGCTCGTCGAGTGGCGCCACGATGACCGCATCGTGCTCGAACGCAACAAGAGCTATGGCCTGCCGGCGTCGCCCTACGATGGCGTGGTGTTTCGCGTGATCCCGGAGGCCTCCACACGCACCGCGGAGCTGCTGGCCGGAAACCTCGACATCATGAGCGGCGTCGTCGCCGACCAGATCGATGCGATCAATCACAGCGGCACGGCGAAGGTCGAGTCGGTGGCGAGCATCCGGCGCATCTACGTGGGCTTCAATCAGAACCCGAAGTTCGCGGCGAGCGCGGGCGGCAAGGCCATCAGGGATCCGCGCGTGCGCCGGGCCCTGCAGTTCGCAGTCGACGTGCCGACGCTCTGCGACGCGCTGCTGCGCACGCCTTGCGCGCGCATGGCGACGATGATCTTCCCGCCCAACGACAAGACCGGCATCCGCGCCGATCCCTTTGATCCGGATCGCGCCGAAACCTTGCTCGATCAGGCCGGTTACAAGCGCGGTGCCGACGGCGTGCGCTTCGCGCTGACCCTGCAGACTCCCCGCGGCCGTTACCCGAACGACGTGAACATAGCGCTGGCAATCGCGCAATATTTGACCGATATCGGCGTCAAGACCACGGTCGACGTCCTCGATTTCGCCTCCGTGTTCGTGCCGCTCGTTCGCCAACACGTGGCCGGACCTTTGTTTCTCATGGGCTCGAGCGGCGCTTCCTGGAGCGCGCTCTACGATATCTCTGATTTTCCCGCTCCCGACGGCGGCTCGAATTACAGCGATTTCGCCGATCCCGAGTTCTTCGCCGGTTGGAAGCAGATCGACCAGACCCACGATCCCGAAGAGCAGGCCAAGGTCGTGCGCGCGATGATGAACGTGTTCCACGAGCGCGGCACCTGGCTCAATCTCTACTTCCTGCCGGACCTCTACGGCGTCAGCAACAAGATCTCGTGGCGGCCGCGCGCCGACGAGCTCATCACCCTGGACTGACGGCGCGTGGCGCTCGCCCGGTTGCTCGCCCAGCGGCTGCTGCAGAGCCTCGTCGTCGTGGTCGGCGTCACGCTCGTGAGCTTCGCGACGCTGCACCTGGGTGGTGACCCGACTTATCTCTATGTCGGCGAGCACGCGAGCACCGAGGAAATCGCGGCGACGCGCGCCAAATTGGGGTTCGATCAGCCGCTCACGACGCAATACCTCAACTTCGCCCGCGGCCTCCTGCATGGCGATCTCGGCGACTCGCTGACGTTTCATGAGCCGGCGCTCGGCGTCGTACTCGAGCGTTTTCCGGCGACCCTGGAGCTGACCATTGCGGCCTTCGCGCTGGCACTCGCGCTCGGCGTGCCGCTGGGCGTGTTCGCCGCCCTGCATCGCGGTCGCCCCCTCGACGGGGGGATCATGCTGTTCGCCTTGATCGGTCAGTCGATCCCCAGTTTTTGGCTCGGCATCATGCTCGTGCTATTCGTCGGGCTGGCCTGGCACTGGCTGCCGATCTCCGGTCGCGTGCCGCTGCTCGATCCCTTGCTCGCCGGGGATTGGCGCACCGCCTGGACCAATCTGCCGCAAGCTCTGCCGTTTTTGGTCATGCCCAGCGTCACGATCGCCGTCTTTTCGCTGGCGCGCACGGCGCGGCTCGTGCGTTCCTCGCTGCTCGAAGTCCTGTCGCAGGACTACGTGCGCACGGCCCGCGCGAAGGGGCTCTCGGAAGGCCGCATCATCGTGCACCACGCGCTGCGCAATGCCTGGCTTCCGGTGCTCACGATGCTGGGACTGGAATTCGGGTTCTTGCTGAGCGGGGTCGTCGTGGTCGAGACGGTCTTCTCCTGGCCGGGCGTCGGCCGCTTGGTCTTCAATGCGATCAATCATCGCGACATTCCGCTGGTCGAGGCTGCGGTCATCGTCTTCTCGCTGCTGTTCGTCGGCGTCAATCTGCTGGTCGATCTGTTGTATCTGCGTTTGGACCCGAGGATCCGGCTCGCATGAGCGCCGTGGCCGGCGTTGCGGGCGGCGGCGCGTACACGGCCGGGCGCCGCGCCCGTCGCAGCCTCTTTCGCGCAAAGTGGCCGCTGCTCGCCTTGGGACTGCTGCTGCTGCTCGCGGTGGCGGCGCTGTTCGGCCCGTCGGTGTCCCCGGTCGATCCGAACCGGCAGAATCTCGTCGCCCGCCTCAAACCGCCCTTGGCCGTGGATCGGCGCAGCCACCGGGTCTACTGGATGGGAACCGACGGGCTCGGACGCGACGTCGCCTCGCGGCTGCTCCATGGCGCACGGATCTCGCTCGCGGTGGGTTTCGTCGCCGTGCTCGTGGGCGGCCTGCTCGGCACGACCTTGGGGATGCTCGCGGGTTATTTCGGCGGCGCGGTCGATGCCCTGATCATGATGATCGCCGACATACAGCTCGGGTTTCCCTTCATTCTGCTCGCAATCATGTTCCTGCTCGTGCTCGGACCCGGTGTCGTGAACCTGATTCTCGCGCTCGGTATCGGCCAGTGGGTGACCTATGCGCGCATCGCGCGCGGTCAGACCATCGCGCAACGCGAACGAGAATACGTCGAGGCCGCCCGCGCTCTCGGCCAGGGGCATGCCGGCATCCTCGTCAGCGCCATCCTGCCGAACATCCTCTCGCCGCTGATCGTGATTGCCTCGTTCAACGTCGCGAGCGTGATCCTCGCCGAGGCGGCCTTGTCGTTTCTCGGCCTGGGTGTGCCGCCGACCGTGCCCAGCTGGGGTGGCATGCTGGCCGAGAGTCGCGACGAGTTGCTCGCCGGGCACTGGTGGTTGGCGCTGTTCCCGGGCACGGCGATCATGCTCACGGTCTTGTCGTTCAATATCCTCGGCGATTGGCTGCGCGATTTTCTCGATCCGCGCCTCACGGCGGTGACTTGACGGGCCGGCCGGCACTGGCCTTCAGCTTGGCCTGCGTGCTCGCGTCGCGGTCGGTCGGGGCCGCAGATGCCGTGCCCGTGCCCGTGCCCGTGCCCGTGCATGGAGGCACCTTGACCGTCGGCATTTCCTACGACGTCGACACCTTGAACGTCTACGTGACCGCGGCGCTCGGCGACATCGAGGCCGCGGTCGTCGAAGGGCTGGTCGCGCCCGACGAGCATGCGCACTACGTGCCGGTACTCGCGACCGCGGTGCCGACGCTGGCGAATGGCGGCATCGAATTGACGCATCAGGGCAAGGCCATGCGGGTGACCTACCACCTGCGACCGGGTGTGCTCTGGCAGGACGGGGTGCCGCTCACCTCGGCCGACGTCAAATTCACCTGGGAGGCGGTCAAGGATCCGCATTTCCTCGCCGAGTCGAAGGATGGCAGCGAGGAGGTGGAGTCGATCGACACGCCGGATGCGGCAACCGTCGTGGTCAACTACCGCAGCGTCTCGCCGGCCTTTGCCTCGACGCTGTTCACGTTCGGGATTCTCCCGCAGCACCTGCTTGCCGGCAAGGATCTGAACCACGATCCCTACAACGACAAGCCCTTGGGCACCGGTCCTTTCATGGTGACCGAGTTCCGTCGCGGCCAATATGTCGTGCTCGATCGAAATCCCCATTACTGGGGCCACGATGCCGCGGGCGCGGCCTTGCCTTATCTCGATCGAATCATTTTCTACGTCATTCCGAACTCGAACACGCTCGGCACCCTGATCCGCGCCGGCGAGATCCTGTTCGCGCCGCGCATCCCGGTGATGCTCGCGAAACAATTGCGGGGCACGGCGGGGACCGACCTGGTCACGGGCCCGTCGCTCGGCTGGTCCTATCTCGATTTCGGCATGAAACAAGTTCCGGCGCTGCGCGACCCCACGGTGCGCCGCGCGATCGCCGAAGGGATCAACCGGGCCGCCCTGGTCAGAGCGGCCGGAAATTATCCCCAAGCCATTCATTCGACCGTGCTCCCGGTCTTCGAGAATCTCTACGACCCAGAACCCGATGCCGCCGTGCCGGACTACGATCCGGCGGCTGCGAATGCGGCGCTCGATGCGGCGGGCTATCCGCGCGGACCCGACGGTGTCCGCGCCCGCGATGGACGGGCGCTCGAACTCGGCATCACGACGCAGAGCGGAGATATCGACGGTGAAATCGCGGAACAGATCCTGATCGCCCAGTTGAAGGCCATCGGTATAGCTGCCTATGCCGACAACAAGAGCGGCATCGCGTACCGCCAGGCCCGCTACAAGGGCGCGTTCGATTTGCAATACGGGCGCATCACGACGGCCGCCGATCCCGTCTACAGCATGTTCTACGGTACGCACGGGCCGCTCAACGGCCGCGGCTACACGAGCGCGGCGATGGATGCGGCGCTCGCCCGCATGGAGACTTCGCTCTTGCCCGACGAGCGGCGCGCGGCCGGCGCCGAAATGCAGCGCCTGTTCGCAAAGGATCTGCCCAGCCTCCCCTTGCTCAGCTACGTGTCGATCGCCGCCAAGACCCAGCGGCTGCAGGGCTATGTCACGAATCCAACCAACATGACGGACTTCGTGAGCGTCGCCCATTGGTGGCTCATGCCCCGCGAGCAATCCCCATGAGTCAGGTGTGGCTCCTGCGTCGCCTGCTGGGCGTCCTGCCGCTGCTGCTCGCGATCTCCGTGCTGTTGTTCACGGTCGTGCATCTGGCCCCCGGGGGACCCACCGACGTGTATGCCGACAACCCCTCCGTGACGCCGCAGGCGCTCGCCCAGATCCGCATCGCCTATGGGCTCGATCAGCCGCTGCCCGTGCAATATCTGCGCTGGGCCTCGGCGATGGCCCGCGGTGTCTGGGGCTATTCGATCCGCACCGGCCGTCCCGTGACCACGGAAATCGCCGAGCGACTGCCGGCGAGCCTCCTGCTCGGCGGCACGGCGCTCGCCCTGTCCGCGCTCGTTGCCCTGCCCATCGGCATCCTGAGCGCAGCGCTGCGGCGCTCGACCGTCGATCGCGTCCTGACCCTGCTGTCCTTCGCGGGAATTTCCGTCCCCGTGTTCTGGCTCGCCTTGATGCTGCAGCTCTTGTTGAGCATTCACTGGGCCCTGCTGCCGGCTGCCGGCTTCGAGACCATCGGCGCTACCGGGCTGCTCGATCACCTGCGACATCTCGCCATGCCGGCGGCCGTCCTGTCGCTCGCCACGATCGCGACCTGGAGCCGCTTCCTGCGCGGCAGTCTCGTCGATGCGCTCCAGCAGGATTACGTCCGTACGGCCTACGCGAAGGGTCACAGCACCGCGGGCGTGATCATCCACCACGCCTTGCGCAACGCGTTGATTCCCGTTGTGACGATCATCTCGCTCGACCTCGCTAGCCTGATCTCCGGCGCGATCATCACCGAAACCGTCTTTGCGTGGCCCGGCATCGGCCGCCTGTTCGTCGAGAGCATGGACGCCCGGGACTATCCCGTGCTCATGGGCCTGATGATGCTGGGGTCGCTCGCCCTCGTGCTCGCGAATCTGTGCGCGGATCTCGTCTACACCCTGATCGATCCGCGAATCCGCTATGAGTGAGCACGCCGCGAGTCAATCCGCCGCCAGCGACGCCGGGTCCCGCGGTCCCGCCGCGCGCCCGCAGTCGCCGGGGCGCTTGTTCCTGCGACGCCTGCTCAAGACGGCGCCGGTGCGCATGAGTCTCGGCTTTCTCGTGCTGCTGGCCGCGACCGTGATTCTCGTGCCTTTATGTTCGCCCTATGCCTACGACCAGCAGGATCTCGAGCTCATCGGCCAGCCGGCGGCTCCCGACGGCGCGCATTGGTTCGGGACGGATACGCTCGGCGAGGACTCTTTGACGCGCGTGTTCTACGGCGGGCGGATCTCCCTCTGTGTGGGCCTCGCGAGCGCACTCGTCGCGACGCTGCTCGGCACGGCGATCGGCGCCCTCGCGGGCTTCTTCGGCGGCCGCGTCGATCAGTGGCTGATGCGCGGCACCGACGTCGTGTTGTCGATTCCCCTGCTGCCGCTCGTGCTGCTGCTGTCAGGGATGTTTCGTCCGGGACTGGGCCTGCTCGTGCTCGCGATCGGCGGTCTCACCTGGATGGCCACGGCGCGCATCGTGCGCGGCCAGTTCTTAAGTCTGCGCGAACTCGAATTCGTCGATGCCGCGCGCGCGCTCGGCGCCGGCAACGGGCGCCTGATCCTGCGGCACATCCTGCCGAACGCCGTCGCGCCGATCACGGTCTCGGCGACCCTGGCGGTGGGCAGCTCGATCCTGTTGGAGTCGGCGCTGTCCTTCCTCGGCTTTGGTGTGCAGCCGCCGACGCCGACCTGGGGCAATTTGTTGAACGCCGCGAGTCCCTGGATCGGCACCGCGCCGTGGTTGGCGCTGCCGCCGGGGCTGCTCATTTTCGCCACCGTGCTCGCGGTCAACTGCCTCGGCGACGGCCTGCGTGACGCCTTGGAATCGAAGGATTAGTCTTGGACGCAATCAGCTTGAGGGGAAACCATCGTGTCGGGAGATGAATCCGTGTTGCCAGCCTTTGAGCCTTTCAGTGCCGATCTGACCGCGGTCACCATGGGTATCGACGCGTTCGAGCGCTCACAGACGCGCGGTTCCGGTTTGCTCGACGATGAGGGGCTCGTGCCGATTTATCTCGGCGCCGATTTGATCGGGGCGCGCGCCTACGGCAGCTGGACCGAGGTGGACGCGGACCTGGCGACTCTGAACGAAGCGGCAGCGGCGCTGCCTGCGGGACCGCGGCGCGTCGTCGTGGCGGCGCTGTTGCGCTCGCTCGCGGCCGCCGCCCGCCTGTTCTCGGGCGGCGAGCTCTCCTACGCGGAGAAACTCGTCGACCTGGTCGGCGCGCCCGCGGGACCAGTCACGGAGGAAGAGATCGAGGCCCCGCGCACCGCCCTGGACGAACTGCTGAGGCGGGTCGGGGTCGTGCGCGGCACGCTCACGCAACGCATCGTCGCCTGGGAGACCGAGCGAGCGCTGCCCGCGAGTGCGCTGGCCGCAACCTTCGCTGAGTTGATGGCCGAGGGCAAGGCGCGCACGGCGGCACGCATTTTCGATACCGGCGACTTCACGATGGCGCTCAATCCCGTGCGCGATGTGCCGTATACCGCGCGCTGCGGCTTCGATCAGCGCCGCATGGATCTGAACGTCGATCTTGGGTTCACGCGCGCCGCGCTCAAGCACCTGGTCGCCCACGAGGTGTATCCGGGGCATGCGACGCAGCTGCTGCTGACGCGTGCGCGCGTGCTCGCGGGCCGGGCGCACCCGGAGACCTTGCTGTGTACCGCCAACACCGTGCTCGGCTGCGTCCAGGAGGGCATTGCCGACGAAGGCATTGCCCTGATCGATTGGTTCGAGGACGAAGACGATCACATTCACCACGAACTGCGCCGCCTGCGCACCGCCGCGCAGACCAGCGCGGCCTGGTTTCTCATGGTGGAGGGCCGGGCGCCCGAGGCGGTGGCCGCGTACCTGCGCGAGACGGCGGCCGGTCAGGAAGCCTGGGTCCAGGGTCGCTTGCGCATGGCCGCACATCCGTTTCGCGGTCCGTTCATCGCCTCCTATTGGGCCGGCGCGCGCGCGGTCCGCCGGGTGTTCGAGCGCGTGGGTGACGGCGACTACCCGCGGTTCGTCGAATACCTCTACGCCAATGCGCATTCGCCCGAGAGCCTCGACCTGTTTTCGCAGCAGGCAGCCTGAATGCAAATCACGATCATCGGTGCGGGTGCGATCGGCGGTCTCGCCGGCGCCTACATGAGCCAGGCGGGGCATGAGATCCTTTTGGTCGATCGCTGGGCCGAACACGTGGCCGCGCTGAACGCCGGGGGCCTCGCGATCGACGGCGTGCGCGGAAGCCTGCGCGTGCGGGTGCCTGCGATCACGCCGGATCGACTGACCGAGCCTCTGGGCACCGTGCTCGTCGCGACGAAGTCGCAACACACCCTCGAGGCCGTGCGCCAGATCCTGCCCTTGCTCAGCGAGGATAGCGCCATCGTTTCCTTCCAAAACGGCTTCAACGAGCCCGATATCCAGGCGCTCCTGACCGAGGCGGGCCTGCCCGGCGAGCGCATGGTCATCGGTTCGATCCCGAACTACGGCGGCGCGCTCGTCGATCCGGGCCACATCGAGTTCGTACACGAGGGGCCCATTCAGCTCGGCGAACTCGACGGACGTTCGACGCCGCGCCTGGCTGCGCTCGCCGAGGCGCTGGGCAGCCTGACGGCGGTACAGCTCAGCGACAATATCTGGGGCCAGATCTGGTCGAAGGAAGTCTATTCGGCCCAGGTCGTGTTCTCGGCGCTCGTCGATGCGCGGATCCACGAGACGCTGGGCGTCGAGCGCTGGGCGCGCGTCGCCGGCGCAATCGTGCGCGAGGCGCTCGAGATCGCCGAGGCCAATGGCATCGTCGTGCCGGCTTTCGACTTCTTCGATCCCGCCAATTATAAGCCCCTGACGGCCGACGATACGCGCCGGCTGCTGGCCAACATTCAGCACGCGATCTGGCTGCTCAAGAAAGATCAGAAACCGGCCGCGCATCAATTCAAGAAAAAAGGCTCGGGTATCTGGTGGGACATCGTCTATCGGCAACGGCCCTCCGAAGTGCGCGCCTCCAACGGCAAGCTGGTCGACTACGGACGGCGCGTCGGCGCCGACGTGCGTCTCAACGAGAGGCTCTGCAACATGATCTATGAAATCGAGGCCGGGGAGCGCGCGCTCGGATTCGCCAATTACGAGGAGCTCGAGGCCTTCGTCGCCGCGAGCGGTCGCGCCCTGCCATGAGCGCGCCCGACGGCAAGCTCAAGCTGGGCGTCGGCCTGATCGGCGCGAATCGCTGGGCGCAGTCGGCGCATCTGCCGGGCTACGCGGCGCACGAACGCGTCGACCTCGTGGCGGTCTGTGACATCGTGCCGGAAAGGGCCCGCGCCTTGCAGGCCCAGTTCGGTGCGCGCAAGGTCTATTTCGATCATCGTGATCTGCTCGCCGACGAGGATGTGCGGGTCGTCGACGTGTGCACCTCGACCCATACGCATCTGGATCTCAGTCTCGCGGCGATCGCGGCCGGCAAGCACGTGCTCTGCGAGAAACCCCTGCACACCGCGGCGGGTCCGGCCTTTGCGGCCGCTGCAGCGGCAGCCGCACGCGGCGTGCGCACCAAGCTCGGCTTCACGTTCCGCTACTCGCCCGCGATCCGGCAGCTCAAGGACTGGATCGAATCCGGCAAGCTCGGCGAGATTTTCCACGTGCACGGTTTCGAGCAGAACTCGCAATTCCTCGACCCGGATTTTCCGCTGCGCCAGGTCGCGCCGGACGCGCCGCGCGACCGGCTCCTGCCGTCGTCGATCGTCGGCTACGGCTCGCACCTCGTGGATCTGCTGCGCTGGCTCGCCGGCGATTTCGGCGCGGTGGCCGCGACCATGCGCAATTTCGTGCCGGAGCGCCGGGTCCTCGGCATGGAGGGCCGCCAGCGCATCGCCGTCGAGGACGGTACGGTCGCGCTCGTCGAGTTCGCCTCCGGTGCGCAAGGGATGCTGCAATCCAGTTACATCGCGGTCGGTAATTATCCTGGGGTCGAGATCCGCGTGTACGGCTCGAAGGGCGCGGCCATTGCGCGTCTGATTACCGAGTTCGGCGTCGCCGAGTCGCTGAAATTCGCGAGTGCCGACGCCGTCGAATTTCGCGAGGTCGTAATCGATCCGGCACGCCTGCCGCCGGGGACCACGCTCGCGACGCCGTGGCCCGAACTCTATTACCGCAATCTCATCCGGCATTTCGTCGACGAGATCTTGGACGGCCGCCCGGAGGAATGCACCTTCCGCGACGGGGCGATGAGTCAGCAAATCGTCGACACGATCATCGCCGCGCACGCCGAGCGGCGCTGGCTCAACTTGCCGCCGGCGCCGGACGCCCGTCCATGAGCGCCATCGGCCGCGCCTACCTCGATCATCACCTGGCGTTTCGCCCGGTCGACGGCAGTTTCATGGGCCGCAGGGATTGCGATGCTCGTCTGCCGCGCGCTGACCGGACTGCGGCAGTCGACGAACGGCGTGCGACCGCTGCGCTGCTGCGCGCGGCGGCCGACGCTCCCGAGCACACCGTGGGCGAGCGGCTCGACAAGCGCATCGCGATCGCGGAGTTGACCGTGGCGGCGGCCGCACCGCGCTCCCGCTATGCCAACCCGGCCTGGTACAGCGGCGAGGCCTCGTTCGCCATCTTAGGGTTGTTGCTGCCCCAAGCCACGCCCCTCGCCGGGGACGCGCTGCAGGCCCGCTTGATCGCGCTGCCGGATTTCCTCGCCGACGGCGAGGCGCGATTGCGGGAGGCGGGCGCTGCGCCCCGCGGCTGGGTCGCCCGCGCCCAGCGCGAAGCGGCCGTGCTGGCGCGCTTCCTGCGCGCGGATCTGGGATCCTTCGTGGACGACCCACCGGGGGCCGCCGCCGCCGCCGCTGCCCTGGAACGCTACGGAGCCGGCCTCGCCACCTTGCCCGATCAGGATCCTGCCGTGGGAGCAGAGTTTCTCGATCTGATCGTGGGCGCGCAGCATGGCCTCGCCGACACGACTGGCTTGCTCGCCGCCGCCGCCGCGGCCTTCGAGCGCCTCGGCGCGGAGTTGGCCGAGGACGCCGCGCGGCTGACGCCCGGCCAGAGCTGGCAGGAGGCGATCGCCGCCCTCGCCGCGCACACGCCTGCGCCGGATGGCGTACTCGCCGCCTATCGGCACTGGCACGAGCGGGCGACGAACGTCGCCGACGCCGCGGATCTGGTGACGCCGGAGCGCGCCTATGGGCTCGATTACCGGCTGCTCGATGCGCCCTTTCGCGGCATCGCGCCCGAAACCTATTTTCTGTTTTACCGTTCGCCGCCGGCTCTGCGCCCCGGTGCGGGCAGCGTCTACTGGGTGTCGGCGCCGGGCGAAGACCAGGGTGCCTACCTGCGCGCTCAACAGACCGCCGTGCTGAAGACCACGCATACCGTTCATCATGGCAGCATCGGGCACCACACGCAGAACGCGAGAGCCCGCGGCTCGCCCGGCTTGCTCACCCAAATCGCCGGCACCGACTGCGCCAGCGGAATCGCGCTGCTGTCGGCCGGCACGATGGTCGAAGGCTGGGCGTGTTATGCCGAGGAGTTGCTGCGCGAGGCGGGCGGTTTCTTCGCCGGCGCGGAATTATTGTTGCTCAAGCAGAACGAGCGACGCAATGCGGCGAGCGTGCTCGTCGACATCAAGCTCCACCGCGGTGAGTGGACGCTGGCCGAGGCGGAGCGTTTCTACCGGGATGAGGCGGGTTTTCCACCCGCGCGGGTCGCCGCCGAGGTGAACCGCAATTCAATGTTCCCCGGGAGCCGGCTCATGTACTGGGCGGGCGTCGAGGCCATCAAGACGCTGCGCCGCGCCTCCTCGCTGGCCGCGCGGCGCTTCCACGATACGCTGCTCGGCATGGGGCACGTCCCGATCGCAGCGGCCGCGACCGAGATGGCGCGCGCGGAGTCGGGCGCGTGACCGGAGGGGAAGACCCGGTGCTGATGCTGCGCCGGCTCGCGGTCGAATTCACGACGCCGTCGGCGCGTTTTCGCGCCGTCGACGGCGTGAGTCTGACGGTCGAGCACGGTCAGACGCTGGCGCTGGTCGGGGAGAGCGGCTCGGGAAAATCGGTCACCACGCTGTCGATTTTGCGCCTCCTGCGTCCCCCGCTCGCGCGCATCGCGGCCGGCGAGATCCTGTTCCGCGGCCGCAACGGTCGCATCAGGGATCTCGCACAGCTCGACGAACGGCAGATGCGCAGGATACGCGGCGATGAGATCGGTCTGATCTTCCAGGAGCCCATGACGAGCCTCAACCCCGTCATGACCGTGGGCGCGCAAATCGCCCAGACGATCCGGCTGCATCGCGCGGTGTCGAAGCGCGCGGCGGCGGGCGAGGCACAAGCGCTGCTGCGCCTGGTCGAGATCGACGACGCCGCACGGCGCGCGGCGAGCTATCCACACCAATTGTCGGGCGGCATGCGTCAACGCGTCATGATCGCCATGGCGATCGCCTGCCGGCCCGTGCTGCTGCTCGCCGACGAGCCGACGACGGCTCTGGATGTCACCGTGCAGGCGCAAATCCTGGGTCTGATCCGTCGCCTGCAGCGCGAGTTCGGCATGGGCGTGTTGTTCATCACGCACAATCTCGGCGTCGTTGCCGAGATCGCCGATCACGTCGCCGTCATGTACGGCGGCCAAATCGTCGAATCCGCGCCCGTCGCCCGGCTGTTCGATGCGCCCGGGCATCCGTATACGCGCGCGCTGCTCGCGAGCCTGCCGGACCCGTCGCTGCCGCATGCCCCGCATCAGCGCCTGCGCGTCGTGCCCGGTCAGGTCGTCGATCCGCGCCGACCGCCCGCCGGCTGCCGATTCGAACCGCGCTGCGCGCAGGCCGGCGAGGATTGCCGGCGCGGCCCACCCGAGGTCGTTGCGGCGAGCGCCGTGCACGCCGTCCGCTGTCTCCGCTGGAGCGACGCATGACGGAGCCCTTGCTCGAGGTCCGCGACCTATCGGTGCATTTCCTGCGCGGGCGTCGCTGGTTCGGCCGCCGCGACGCACCGATCAAGGCGGTCGACGAGGTCAGTTTTTGCGTGGCGCCACGCGAGATCCTGGGTCTGGTCGGCGAGTCCGGCTCCGGCAAGAGCACCCTCGCGCGCGCGATCCTGCGGCTCACCGAGCCGACCGCGGGCTCGGTGCGTTTGGGCGGGACCGAACTGCTCGGACTCGACGCGCGCGCGCTGCGCGACATGCGCAGGCGCATGCAGGTGATTTTTCAGGACCCGTACGCGAGTTTGAATCCGCGCATGACGGCCGGCGAAAACATTGCCGAGGGCTTGCGGCTCCTTGGTCCCGAGACGCGCGCCGCGCGGGCGGCGGCGATCGCCGAGTTGTTGCGTCAGGTCGGTCTGCCGGCCGAGGCGGCGGGGCGTTACCCGCACGAATTTTCCGGCGGTCAGCGACAGCGCATCGGCATCGCCCGTGCGCTCGCGGTGCAACCCGCGCTGATCGTGGCGGACGAGCCGGTCTCGGCTCTAGACGTGTCGATCCAGGCGCAGATCCTCAATCTTCTGCTCGATCAGCAGGCCCAGCGCGGGCTCGCCTTGCTGTTCATCGGTCACGATCTGTCGGTCATCCGCCATTTCTGCGATCGTCTGCTCGTGCTCTATCGCGGCCGCCTGGTCGAGGTCGGAACGACCGAAGAGCTGTTCACGAATCCTCAGCACCCGTACACGCGCGCCCTGCTCGACGCTGCCCCGGCCACGCATCCGAAGCGACGCGCGGCCGAGGATGCGCAGGTTCGGGAACTCGGCGAGCCTCCCTCGGCGGGCACGGGCTGCGCGTTTCGTACGCGCTGTGCCCATGCCCTAACCGTCTGTCACGAGGCCGTGCCGCCGCTGCGCGCCGTTGCGGCCGGTCAGTTGGCGACCAGTCACTTCACGGCCTGCATTCGCACCGATCTGCCGGTGCGCGACCAAGGAAAAATTCGATGAAAAAAATCACCTGGGGCATCCTCAGCACCGCGAACATCGGCGTCAAGCGCGTGATTCCGGCCATCCTGGCGGGCGAAGGCGGGCGCATCGCCGCGATCGCCTCGCGCGATGCCGACCGAGCCGCGAGCATCGCTGCACGATTCGGGATCGGCCGCAGCTACGGCAGTTACGAGGCGCTGCTCACCGACCCGGAAATCGACGCCATCTACAATCCACTGCCCAATCACCTGCACGTCGAATGGACCGTCAAGGCCTTGGACGCCGGCAAGCACGTGCTCTGCGAGAAGCCCATCGGGCTCGATGCCCGCGAGGCGCAGGCCCTGGTCGCGGCACGCGAGCGCAGCGGCAAGCGCGTCGTCGAAGCCTTCATGGTGCGCTTCCATCCGCAATGGCATCGGGTTCGCGAACTCGTGCGCGCGGGACGCATCGGCGCGGTCGGGGCGATCCATTCGGCCTTCGCGTTCACGACCTTGGACCCGAACAACGTGCGCAACCGCGCCGATATCGGCGGCGGTTCGCTGTACGATGTCGGCTGCTACCCGATCGTCACGGCGCGCTACGTCTTCGGCGCGGAACCGGAGCGGGCCGTGGCGCTGGTCGACCGCGATCCCGTGATGGGCGTGGACCGCCTCACGAGCGCCTTGCTCGCCTTTCCCGGCGGCCGCCAACTCGCATTCAGCAGCGCCTTGCAGCTCGCGGCGTTCCAGCGCGTCATGATTCTCGGGTCGGCGGGTCGCATCGAGCTGGCCGTCCCGTTCACGCCGCAGAGGGATCATGCCTGTCGCATCGTCATCGACTCGGGCGCGAGTCTCGACGGCAGTTCGGCCGTCATCGAGCAGTTCGCGCCCGTGGATCAGTATCTGCTGCAATGTGAGCAGGCCGCCGCGATCTTTCGTGGCGAGGCGGAACAGGAATTTCCGATCGAGGATGCGATTGCGAACATGCGGGTCATCGATGCCCTGTACCGCTCGGGTGCCTCGGGACGCTGGGAGAACGTTTGACGACTGCCCGCCGTTCGAGAATCCCGATCTGGGCGATGGGTTTGAGCAACGCTCTGTTCGGCATGTATGGCGGCATCCTCGTGATCTCCGTGCCGCAGCTCCTGAGCGCCCGACAGGTCCCCGAGGCAACGATCGCGGCCATGACGGCGGTCATGATCTCGCCCGGATTCTGGACGTTCCTCTTCAGTCCCGTACTCGACGTCAAGTTCAGCCGACGCTGGTATTCGGTGGCCACTGCATTGGTCGCGGCCGGGCTTCTGTCGATCGCCCTGCTCGACCTCGATCACCCGGCGCGCGTCGAGGCGCTGCTCGTGACGGGCTTCTTCTTCGCGAACCTCTATCAAAACGCGCTCGGCGGATGGCTCTCGAGCATCATCCGCGATGGCGAAGAGGGGGTCTTGAGCGTCTGGTCGACGATCGGCAACATCAGCGGCGGCGGCCTGATGGCGATGATCGCGGGTGAGCTCGTCACGCGCCTGTCGACGACCGCTGCGGCGGTCCTGCTGGGTCTCGCCGTGCTCGTGCCGATCGCGATCTTTCCCTGGATGGACGCGCCCGGCCCCGACCGGCGTCTCGCGCGCGAGAGCTTCGGGCGATTCTTCGCGGAGGTGGGCGCGATTCTGAAGCGGCGCGAGGTGTTGATCGCGATCGTGCTGTTCCTCGCCCCCGCGGCGACCTTTTCTCTGACCAATCTACTGGGTGGGCTCGGCGCCGATTTTCATGCCTCCACGCGTTTCGTGGGTCTCGTAGGCGGCGCGGGCGTGCTCGCCGGCGGTGTCGCCGGTTGTCTCGTGTTTCCGCTGATCGATCGATTACTGCCCCTGCGTTATCTCTATCTGGCCATCGGGATGGTCGGGGCTGCGTTCACGCTGAGTCTGATCCTGCTGCCGCACACCCCCAGCACATTCGCGCTTGCCTTGATCGGTGAGAACGTGTTTCAGTCCGTCGCGATCACGGCATCGACCGCCATCACCTATCAGACGGTGGGGCGCGGCAATGCGCTCGCGGCGACCACATATGCGCTGATGATCGCCTCGTTCAACGTGTCTAACACCTACATGCTGGTCGTCGACGGCTGGGGATACGCGCAGCGGGGCGTCTCCGGGGGATATGCCGTGGACGCCTGCGTGAGCGTGGCGGCGAGTATGCTGCTCGCCCTCGGCCTGCGCCGGCTAGTGCGCCGGGGCTGGCTGACCCTGCCTGCGGACCGTTAATGCCTCGCCGATCGACGGTGGGGGTGCTGTCTTCCGACAGGCTGGTCCTACGCGTAGTCCGTCCAGATTCCGGCGGCGCGCTTGCCCTGATTGCCCGACACTGATGTCAGCGTGGACTAGTGTCCGCATCTGGAGTCAGTCATGCAGAACGATGGGCAAGGCCGCCGTCCTCGCGGCGGATCGGGCAATTTTGCCAATGATCCTGTCCGCGCGAGTGCAGCCGGGCGCAAGGGGGGTAGGAACTCGGGCGGTAATTTCGCCAGGAATCCCGCCCGGGCCAGCGTCGCGGGACGCAAAGGCGGACAAATCTCGGGCGGTAATTTCGCCAACGATCGGGCGCGGGCGAGCGCAGCGGGACGCAAGGGCGGTCAATCGAACGCCTCCCAGGGCCCGAAAGTCGATGACGATACGGTGACCTAAGCGGGTCATTGCATCGTCCGTACCCGGCGGTTACTCCGGCTAAATCGATGAGAGCGTAACTTATTCGTCAGCGCGTCTGATGTGCGATGCAATAGCGCCTCGCGGTTTATGCGTGCCACGACTTCTTAACAAATTTTTAAATCGTAAGAGATGTTTCGTCCATAGCCTCTCGCCCGCCTTTGTCTGTCACGCGGAAACGCTCATGACGCAGATGCGAGACGGCAGCAAGGGTGTCGCTTGTCACACACGCACATACACACTTTTTGAATAAGGATGCACATCTCGTGAACACATGCTCAAACCCGAAGAAATCTTCGGCCACGGTCGCCGCGTCCGTTGCGGCTCTTCTCGCCGTCGTCGCCGCCGCGGGCGCCCATGCAGATACCATTACGCTCGGTAGTTACACGCCTCTATTCCAGGGAGTCGCCGAGGCGACGGCCACAGTCGACGGCCAATCGGCCGCGGTCCTGCAGATCAATCTCGACGCGCCGGGAATATCCTTCACCACGAGTCCGCTCTGTGCCGGCTGCAAGCCGACCAGTGGGTCCAACGTGATCACGAAGCAGCCGACGAGCCAGTTTCTGACCTCCACCGGCGTTGCTGTGGCGATCGACGCCAACCAGTACCTCACCAACGATGGCGCACCGACCCCTACCGCGGAGAACGGGCTGCAAGTTTCCAATGGCAGTCTGGTGAATCCGGACAAGACAGGCTATGAGGCTCTCTTGTTATCGCAGACCAATCAAGCGGTGTTCGCGACCGGCGGCAGCGTTTCGAGCATCACCGGTGTGTACAACGCTATTGCGGGGCAGCAGGGCTTGATTCTCTCCGCTGGTGCCAACACGAACGTGACCGACAATCAAAGTGCCAACCGCGCGGCTGTCGGTGTGTCCCAGAGCGGCCAGTACATGTACCTCGTGGAGGTCAACGACGTCGGGATCAGCAGCGAGGCGAATCTCCTCTTGGCGCTCGGCGCCTACAATGCGATCAACCTGAACGGCGGAGCGAGCGCCGAACTCGACATCTCCAATGGAAAAGGCGGTGCGACGGTATTGAACGGCAGCGGGACCAAGGACGTTGGCGCGGACCTCGGCATCTACGCGGAGCCCCTGACTCCGGTGCCCTTGCCGCCTTCGCTACTGCTGCTCGGTTCGGCTCTGTTGGGCTTCGTCGCTTACAGCCGCCGCACGCTTTCGGTTTGAGAGGAGTACACGCCATGAATAAACTCTTTTCGACCAAGTTCCTCGCCCCGTTGTCGCTGCTGATGGTCCTTTCGACCGTGACGCCGGCAGGGGCGCAGATCGTCTCCGTGAGTCCCTACACGCCGATCTATCAGGGCGTCAGCGAGGCCACCGCGACCATCCAGGGTAGCGCCGGCACGAGCGAAGCCTACGTTTTGCAAATCAACCTCGATGCGCAGGGAATCAGCTTCACGAGTACCGGCTTGACTGCCGGTGGTTCTCCGGGCGGATCGGTGCAAACCACTTCGCAGACGACGAGCCAGTTCCTGCAGGCCACGGGTACGCAGGTCGCCATCAACACGGTGCCCTTCAACACCTGCTGCAGCACGACCACGGCTCAATCGGAGACCCTCGATGGTCTTGCCATTTCGAATGGCACGCTGGTGTCACCCGATCAGTCGGGCACCGCTGACCTGCTCCTGACGGCCGGCAACCAGGCCTCGATGGTGGCCGGGGGAAGCGCTGACCTGCAAGGCGTCGCCAACGCCGCGGGAGGCTTCGCTTTCGTCCTCCAAAATGGCGCGAACGTCGTCAATGCTTCGACCGCGACGGCCTCCACCACGCCGGATCCACGCACGGCGGTGGGCTTGTCGAAGAACGATCAGACCCTGTATCTAGTGGCGGTCGATGGCCGGCAGGCAGGTTACAGCGAAGGTGTGACGCTCAGTGAACTGGGCAACCTGATGAAGGACATAGGTTCCTACGACGCCATTGAAATGGATGGTGGGGGTTCCACGGCGATGGTGATCGCGGGTGCGAACGGCAGCGCGGATCTGCTCAACAGCCCCAGCGGCGGCGCGGAGCGCTATGACGGTGACAACCTCGGCATCTACGCGCAGTCGCTGACCCCGGTGCCGGTGCCGCCGTCACTGGTGCTCTTCGGCTCGGCGCTGCTCGGTCTGGCCACCCTCGGTCGCCGCCAATCGCGGGTCTGAGCCTCGCACGCTTGAGAGAACTGGCGAACGCCCGGGACACGAGGGCGTTCGCCCCTTGCCGGCCGCTCAGGGTTCCGCGGTGAAGCGGCGCCCATAATCGCTCAACAGGATCTGCACGCCGAGGTAGCTCAAGTACTCCGGCTGGCCCCGGGAGAACCCGTCGATGCTGCGACCAAGCATGAACAACGCGATCACGCCCTGACGTAATTTGTAACGCCCACCGAGATCGAGCGTCGTGAAATGCGGGCCGGCGCCGTTCGCATGGTCGTCGTAGATCTCGCCGTCCAACTCCAGGCGGTCGGTCACCGAGCGGCCGATAGCCAGACCGAGTATCCGTTCTTTGTTGGCGTGCCCGAAGAGGTAGTAGCCGACCTCGAAATCCACGTCGACCGGGCCCAGCTTATGGGTGAATTCTGCCGGCAAAAAATAGCGCGGGCCGGCTTCCGCGATCCCGTTGGCGCGCTCCAGTCGCGTGCCGGCGGTTTCGAGCTGCGGGAACACGGACGCCTGCCACCCGTCCTCGCCCTGATCGAGGAAGCGCCATTTCACCCCCGGGTAGCCATTGCCCCAGCCGCCATGCGCCGGCATGCCACCGGCGGTATCGACCACGTAAGGCAACTCATAGGTCAGCTGAATCCGCTCGCCGACGCCAAAATTCAAGTCGATCTGCGGAACCTGGTAGGACGCGAAGCCGCGCGAAAGCGTCTGCATCGAGGCGAGGTTGATCTCCCAGTTGGCATTCCCCGGTGTGCCGGGATCGTTCGTCAGGAACGGCGGGCCGGCTTGGGCATGGACGCGACCGGCGGTCGCGAGCCAGCAAAGCGCGAGCAGCCCGCCGCGCGGCGGGCGCGACCGGCGCACTTGGCGCAAGCAGCGCAGCAGTGAGCGGGGGGAGACGGTGTGATGCATCGATCGAGGGCTCGGTCACGGATCGCCTCAGGGGGCGGGCTTGAAGATCTCGTCCAAGCGATCCGGCGTGCCGGGAATGCGCTCGAGGCGTGGGTAGCGCAGGCCGTCGTGATAATCGATCGCCTTGGTCTCGTAGCGATCGGCTTGCCGGAACAGCAGTGCGATCGGCTCGGGCGCCCCTTTCGCGGCCGTGATCGCTGCCCGCAGACGTTCCGGCGTGTAGGCGAGACCGTTGACCGCGAGCAGCGTGTAGCCCTGCGTGAGCCCGGCCCGGAATGCCGGTCCGTCCCACTGCACGTTCACGAGCCGTCCGCCGCGGTCGATCACGAACCCGAGCGAATACGAGAAGTCGAGCACTTTGAGGTAGGTTTCCACGTCGGCGAAGAAAGGTGTCGGCTGTTCGGTGTACACGAGCTTCCAGCCGGAGCGCGCCAAGCCATCGAGCGGCGCCCCCGGACCATGGCCATCGAGCCGGCTGCGCAGGAAAGACGCCCAATCGTAGGGCTGCACCTCGTTCAGGGTATTGACGACATCCTCGAACGTATAGGTCAGCGCGGTGTAACGGCCATTCTCGACGCCGAAGAAACGGCGCGCGAAGTCGTCGAGCGAACGGCGATCCTTGGACAGTTCGCGGATCTTGGTGTCGGCGTCGAACCAGATCAGCTCGCCTTCGCTGTAATAGTCTTCGGCGCGTTGCCAGGACACCCAGCCCAAGGGACTGCGACGGTTGATGATCGGGTCGTTGGTCGTGTCCTGCAGCGACCGCCACTCCCGGCCGACGCGATGGTCATAGCGCGCGGCGGTCGCTGCCAGGGCCTCGCGCATCTGGCTGGTTTCGGTAATTCCCGAGCGCGCACCGAGGACGTGTCCCCAATAACTCGTGCCACCTTCGTAGACCCACAGCAAGGAATCCTGCATGGGTAGATTGAAGTTGGCCGTGAGTTGATCCGCGGGACGACGGAACTTGCCGTCCCAAGAGTGGATGAACTCATGGGAGACGAGGCCCGAACGCCAGGACTGTTGATGGTCCCAGTCGGAAAAGTAGGTCGTTCTCACCCCATTTTCGCTGGACTGATGATGCTCGAGGCCCGAAAAGCCGAATTCGTCACTGAGCGCCATCAGAAAATCGTAGTGGGCGTAGTGATGCGAACCGAATAATTTGTAGGCCTGCTGCACCAGTTGTCGATGTGCCTGGAGCTGGGCGGGGCTGGCGGACAGATTTTCCGGCGCGTCGGCCACCATGTCGAGAAACACAGGTACTTTGGCACCCGGGTCGAGATCGATCCGCCGAAAATACCGGCCGGCGTAGATCGGCGAATCCACGAGTTCCTCGATGTCGACGGGTTTGAACTGAACCGTATCGCCGTCGCGCGCCGCGACTTCGAGCGCACCGGCGACCGGCCATTGCTCGGGCACAATCAGGCTAGGTTGCACGCGGATGCCGTGCGCGTAGAAACCGGCCGGATAGAGCAGCAAGGCCTCCCAGTGCACGGCCAGCATGGCCGGTGTCGCGAGGATCGCGCCCTCATCACGCTCGAGCGGCGAGAGAAACTGAAAGTCGGCCTCCAGCGTCGTCACGCCCGCAGGCACCTCGGCGTGAAACGCATACATGTTCACGGGATCCCGGCTCCATTCCACATGCTGTCCATTACCCGTCAGCTCGAGTCCCGAGAATTGCGCGAGCAGTGGGCCTGAAGGTGCATGGGTGCCGAGATGCCATTGCGGATAGAGCAGCGTGATCGGCCCCGGCTGGACGGGAATGCGCTCATGAACCGCAAAAATCTTTTGCGCCACGTTGCGGGCGTCGACGCGCAACGCGAGCATGCCGGGGTAAGGGATGTCGACGGGTGGCGGTACGTCGGCGCGCGCGGCGACACCGAGCAGGACGACGGTCATCGCCGCGATAGTCTCTAGATGCCGGCAAGAAAAGGCTATTCGAAATCGCATGGTCTCTCCGTCGCGTCGTCTGTCGTCTGTCGTCGATCGGCGGGGCCGATACCGGGGCCGATGATAACGAAGCTGTCAGCCGAGCTGTCGGCAATCGGCGACTGCCAAGATGAAGTTTATACAATCTATGGACTGCGGGAGCACGGCAAGGCATAGCATCGGTTCGTGGCTGGCAATCCTGCCTTCAACAGAACAAGAGTGCTCAATCTCAAGCTCACAGGTGAATAACATGATGCGCCTTACGAAAATTCTTCTTCCTCTGACTTTTCTCGGTCTAGCTCCGCTCGCCGCCAATGCGCAAGTGTTGCCGGGCAAACATCCGGGTTATCTGCATGCCCTGTCGGATCTGCGCGCCGCGCGCTGGTTTCTGTATCACCAGCCCGGTGATTCGCTCGTCGCCGGCGACGAGGACGCCGCCATCCAGGAGACCGACGCGGCGATCAACGAGCTCAAGCGTGCGTCGATCGACGACGGCAAGGACCTCGGAGATCATCCAAGCGTCGACATCCACGAGCATGGCAGCCGTCTCCTGAAGTCGATCGAAACGCTCAAGAGGGCGCATGCTGACATCGATCACGAAGAGGACAACCCGGACGTACGTGAGCTGCGGCATCGCGCGCTCGAGCACATCGATCGTGCCATCCATGCCGCCGAAGGCGCACACGAAAAATGGCTGCAGTCCACGCATTGAGCTAGCGGTGCTGCGGGGACGGGTTCAAAGCTGACGCGCGCTGGACCCGATCCCCGCGC
>Ga0116226_10000160_pt1 | contig 51913 bp, 45 predicted proteins | sample S1TSphfallax_FD_89692 | JGI IMG/M metagenome (GOLD analysis project Ga0116226, IMG submission 89692) | Host-associated microbial communities from peat moss isolated from Minnesota, USA - S1T2_Fa - Sphagnum fallax MG | ecosystem: Host-associated > Plants > Peat moss > Unclassified | place: USA... | reverse complement strand
TCGCCGCTGTCCGACCCGAAGCGCGTCTCGAACTGGATCGGGGTTCCCTTCGTCGCCTCGCGGTATCGGTCGATCATTTCTGCTGCATAGATCGCCGGCAAAACCGTCTCCGGCCGCCGTCCGCGGTACGACGTGGCGGCGATGCCGAAGATCCGCTCGACGGCCGCGTTGACCGCCTCGTAGACGAAATGGCCATCGGGCTCGACCTGCACCACGAACACCGCGTCCTCAGCGTTATTGAACCAAGCGCGGAAGCGTGCCTCACTGGCTTCCAGCGCCGCGGTGCGTTCCACCAGAGCCTCGGTGCGTTCGGCGACGCGCATTTCCAGCACGGTGTTGGCGTGCTGCAACTGCAGCCGGCTCGCCGAAAGTTCGCCGGTGCGGTCGGCGACCTGGCGTTCCAGTTCGTGCTGGCGGCGGCGCAGGATAGCGGTCCAGCCGCGCAACAAAGCCACCACCGCCATGATCGCGGCGGCCGCAGCGGCGAGGCGGAACCAGAGTGTTTGATACCAGGCCGGCAGCACCGAGACACCCAGGGTGGTCTCTGGCTCGGTCCAGGAGCCGTCCCGGTTGGAGCCGCGCAAACGCAGCGTGTATTGCCCCGGTGGCAGGTTTGTATAGGCCGCGACGCGATGCGCGGCGTCGGTGTCGACCCAGTCGGAGTCGAACCCGTCCAGCCGGTAGCGATAGCGGTTGCGTGACGGTGCGGAATAATCCAGCGCCGCGAATTCCACTGCGAGACTGTCGGCCCCCGGCGGCAGCACCAATGAGGTGGCATTGCCCTGACCGATCGGCACGGGCCGGCCGCCGATCCGCGCTTCGGTGAACACCACGCGTGGCTGGTAATTCCATGGCAGCGCCTCGTCCGGCCGCACCACCGTCATGCCGTTGATTCCACCGAACATCAGGTCGCCGTCCCGCGTCAGGGTGGCGGCGTCGGCCCAGTAGTTAGTGATCGCGAGCCCATCGGCGCGCTGCAACGCGCGCGCGGTGAATTTTTCCGGGTCGATGACCGCCAGGCCCATGTCGGTGGCCGCCCACACATACCCGCTCCTTGGATCGACGAGGAGCGCGTCGATCGAGACGTTGGGGAGGCCATCGGCGAGCCCGAGGTGGCGAAAGCGCGGTTTGCCGCGGTCGCGGCGCTCGAGCATGTCGAGGCCATTCGTGGTGCCGACCCAGAGCCGGCCGTGCCTGTCCGTCGCGAACGAACTTACCAGCCCGGCGTCCAGGCTGCCTGGATCGTTCTTGTCATTTTCGATTCTTTCGATGTTGCCGGACGCCGGATCGACCAGATTGAATCCGTCATCGGTGCCGACCGCCAGCTTGTTATCCTTGGTAACCATAATCGTATCGACGTCGCGATCTGTCAGCTCCTTGTCCCAACGCCTCAGAGCACTGACCTGGCCATTCGCCTTTATGCCGACCTTCCACAGGCCACCGTTGCGTGGCCCGAGCCAGGCTGCACCGTTGAACGTTCGCAACGCTATGATATCTGCCGTGTTGCCGATTTCCGGTGGCATCACCAATGGCCTGGGGATACCTGATGAATCCACAGGGATCTTGCCAGTCTGGTCGGCCAGGAACAGCCCGTGGTCGGTGGCGAGCAGCATGCCGCCGGCGGGCGCCGGTTCCAGCGCAAAAACACGCATGCCGTTCAATCCGGACGCGGTGTGCCGGGTGGGGTCGGCGGGGTCCAGAACGACGAAGCCGTCGTTCTGGAAACCGACCCACACACTGCCGTCGGGCGCTATGTGCACCGACTGAACACCCTCGCCACGCAATCGGCCCGGCACGTCGTGATGCCCGAATACAGTTATGATGCCGGTGTTGGGGTTGTATTGGCTCAGCCCGTTTTCTGTGCAGACCCAGACGATTCCCGCGCGGTCGCGAAAAAGCGACTGTACGGAATTGCGGTCCAGGCCATTTGGCACGAACGGGTCATGGATGATCGGGCGGGTGGCAAGGCTTGCGCTGTCGACTTCGATTATGCCCGCCTTCGGGCCCTCGGTGGCCAGCCAGATCCGGCCGGGTGCGACTTCCAGGATCGAGTTGATGGTGGGCAGCGTCCCGCTTGTTGACTCGGCGGCGGACCCCTTGTCCAGGACTGCCTTGGCCTGGACCGACCCGTCTCCCGCCGCCACGACAAAGGCGCCGACCTTCTGCGTGCCGATCCACACGCGGCCGTCCCGCACATGTCCATCGCCATCCCGCATCACCGCCTGCATCAATACCGTGACGACAGGTGCAACGTTGGTGCCGAGCGCGACCGGCGAGAATGTCTCGCCCCGATTTGTGCTGCGCACCAGGCCGCCATAGGTGCCGACCCACAGCACGCCCGTGCTGTCTTGCAGCACGGTGTTCACGACATCGTCGGGCAGCCTGGCGTTCTTCGAATTCCAGGGGCCGATGACGTGGCCATCGCGGGCGATGCGGTACAGGCCTGCGCCGGTGGCGACCCAAATGCCGCCGGTGCCGTCATCGTCAATTCCGTGCACGTGCATTTTGTCGCAGCCGGACTTGCCCAGCGGAAAGCACACCAGCCGGTCCTGCGCGGGATCATAGAATGCCAGGCCACTCGATCTTGTCCCGGCCCACAGGCGGCCCTGGGCGTCACGGTGCAGCCACGTGATCTCGGCGTCGCGTATGCTGTCGGGCGATGTTTTGTCCGCCGGGTAATCGCGAAACTCGTAGCCGTCCCAGCGCAGCAGGCCGCCGTCGCCGCCGAGCCACAGGAAGCCCGTGGCGTCCTCGGTCATCGTCTCCGGCACCAGCGCATGCGGCAGGTCGGCGTTTTGGGCTACGGGCTGAAACACCCGGTCGGCCAAGGCGCTCCACGGCGACTTGTCGGCCGCGCGCGCGCCGCCCGCCGCGATTGCGAGCGTCGCGAAGAGCGCCATTCGCGCCCACCTTGGCTGTCCTGGCTTTGGCGTCCGCAATATCGTCCCCGGTGGCACTCGTCGATTCAGGTGCTGAACGCCGGCAATGTATACAAAACGATTGCGAGTCAGCGGTCATGCGCCTTTAAAAAGACAGCCCGTGGTCCGTATCTGAAAGTTTGCCCAAAAACAATCTTTTTCGCACTTTTAGCGTGCCGGGTTTTCGAATCGCGGCATGGTGTTGCGGCAAGGAAAAAGGAAAGTTGTTCTTTTTTGAAAAAAAGAACCAAAAACTTTTTAACTGTTGCTGGCGGATCGCATGCGGCGGCAGGTTCGATGTCCCGTTGAATTGTACTACCACTGGACCTATTCGACCTAGGGTGCTAGTGTCATAGCATAATTAAATTTATAAGATTACGAAGCTGTGCTGGAAGATAATCTGGCGTTCGTGCCACGTTTCGCTTGCATTTCCGGGGCGCGGTGGAATCGAGAGAACCAGCTGATCTGCTTGACGGAAATTTAGTGACAAGAGTTTATGGATTGGATGTTGATGAATTTGAAGGGTAATACGCATGAGCGGAGCTATCGGCGGCGACATGTTCAGCGGCGAACGAACGGGCGCTTGCGGTGTTTCCACGCCCTATATGCCCCCCTTTCAGCAGGTTCTGGCACTTCTGGGCATTACTGATCTGGACCTGCAGTCCCCCCAGGTGACCGTTTCGTCGCACGGCCTGATGTGCCTGCTGCAGGAAGCGCTCGTCGATATCGATGTGCATGAAGCCTGGTATTGTGAGCGCTACCCGGACGTGCATGCGGCTATTCTCGCTGGCAACGTCAAATCCGCCGCGGTGCATTTTCGTACCGCCGGATACCGGGAAGGACGGCATCCCGCCAAGCTCGCGTTCGACCCTGAGTTTTACTTCGATCAATATAAGGACATTGCCGCGAGCTTTGAGCGATCCGATTCGGCTGGCCTGCAAAGACATTTTGAGACAAAGGGTTATTTCGAAGGCCGCGCTGGGGTAGCCGAGCATTTCAATGAGGCGGAACGGTGGCGTACCGGCCTGTAGCAACGCGTGGCCCTGGCAATGCGGTGAAAATCTCGCTGCACGCCCTTCCTGGCCTCGTGCGGGGCCGCGGTTCGCGAAACAGGTTCGAGCTTTTCCCGCCTGCGTGCAACAGGCCGACAATCGTACAGTGGGCGCATGCCAATGACAGACAAGAAAACCGCCTAGTGTGGCGCCCAGCAGCCGGCGGACTCCCCAGGCAGGCAGCATCTGCCCAACCGACGCCGTGCCGTTCCCGATGACTGGCGGCAAGAATTGCTGGATGATGTCGTGGCCAAGCAAACCAGCCGGGCGCTGAATTCGCGAACCCCAAGGCGCGCGGCCGGGCAGGTGGCGCGTGCGCGGCGGCGTGCGATTTTCACGATCGTTTCAACAAACTATATCAGCTATGCCGCCACTCTCATGCGGTCGGCACAGACGCACATGCCGGATGTCGCGCGTTTCATAATTCTGGCCGACTCCCGCCGCGCGTTCTCCGATTTAGAGCTCTGCGCGACGCTGCTCAACTGCGACGATTTGCAGATCGAGCACGTCGAAAACATGAAGGCCTGGTATACGGTTATCGAGTTCAATACGGCGATAAAACCGTACGCCTTCACGCATTTCTTCGAGCGCGCCGGGTTCGACGAGGTGTGTTATATCGATCCCGACATACTACTTTTCAGCCCGATGACCGAGGTGTTCGACGCCCTGCGGGACCATTCCTGTGTGCTGACGCCGCACATGATGCACCCGCTGCAGGATGGCCGCGAGCCTTCCGATTTGACCATCATGAAATCGGGCATCTACAATCTCGGCTTTCTTGGCCTGCGAAACGATGGCGATGGGCGCCGCCTGGCCAAATGGTGGTCGGACCGGTGCTTTCTGCATTGCCGGGTCGACATTGCCGGCAACATGTTCACCGATCAGCGATGGATGGACCTCGCCCCGGCATTTGTCGAACGTCCGTTCATTCTGCGCCATCCTGGATATAATATCGCCTATTGGAACCTGGTGCATCGCGAGGTGACGCGCGCCCGCGGGGGGCAATGGCGTGTCAATGGCGAGCGCCTCGTATTCTTCCATTTCAGCGGCATCGCACCCGATAAACCGGGCCAATTTTCCAAGCACCAGAATCGTTTCAATTCCGATAATTTGGGCATCGTGAACGAGCTGTGCGAATTGTACAGAAACCTGGTGCTGGAAAACCGCTGGCAGCACTACGCGCTCATTCCCTACGGCTTCGGTTTCTTCCCGGACGGCAGGGTGATCGACGCGGTGATTCGGCACAGCATTGCGCGCTCGATTGCCGAGCGGCGGCTGGACCCCAGGAAGAAGCTGAGCTTCTCATCGGATTATTTCCATCGCCCGGCCATCGCCGCGGCTGAGAAGGGCGTGTTCCTCACCCGCTACATGTACCAACTCTGGCTCGACCGGCGGGATTTGCGGGCCGCATTCGACATATTCACGCCCGACGGCTTGCAGGGCTATTTCAACTGGTTCCTCGGCGGCGACGCGCAGGCGCAAGGCGTCGATGAAAGATCGCTGACCGCGGCGCGCGAATTGCGGAGGGGCGAGCCGCCGGCCAGCGCCTCGCTGCCACCGATGCAGTTCCCGCCGTGGCCGCGCGTGTGCCTTGAGGTGTGGGCCGAAAACAGTGCGCAGGCGCTGAGTGGCCTGGCGGATGACATAACCCTGTCGTTTGCCGGGTTCACCATGCGCATTCCCAAACAGATTGCCCTGCTGTGGGAACGCAGGCGAGACCTGCAATCGGCGTTTGATGTGACGGTACCCGAACGCCTTCGCGATTACCTGTCCTGGGCACTGACCAACGGCGTGCGCGACGGCGTGGTCGACCCATCCGGCCTGTCGGCGCAATTCATCCAGAGTTTCGTCAAGATGTCTTCCATATCAACCTATTACGGCGACGTGCCGGTCACCGAAGGAATGATATTGCTGCGCCAGATCGGCGAGCAGCGCGACTTTGTGCCCGGCTGGCAGCGTTTCCCGGTCGAGCGTGCCGGCCGCGTCGCGCATGGCCTGTGGTTCGCCTTCATTGCGCCCAAGCTATTTGGTTGGCCGGCCGAATTCGCGGCGCCCGTGAGGCAGTATTTTCTCGCGCCTACCGACGCCAGCACGGATGATTTCAGGCTGAACCGGGCAGCCATTGCGGTGTGGGAAATGCGTGCCGATCTGCAACGGACCTTTCCGCTCAGCGATCGGCTGTCCACCTGGCAATATCTGCGGTGGCTTCTGGTCGACGGATTGCGCGAACTCGGCCTCACAATCGATGAATTCGATCCGCGCTTGCGCAAGTTTCTGCTAAGCGATTCGCCACGCCATGCAGGCGTCACGCAGATGCTCGAAATGCTGCATGATTATCGCCCCGACCTGAGCCGCACCTTCGATTTGAATGACGATGATGATCGCGCCGGACTTGTCGCCTGGGCGGAACAGAACATCCGCGCGTCAACCGCGGCCGTCTCGCTGGGCGAGGCGCTGCGCGACCCCGTCCCGGACCGCACACCGCCCGATAATGTCCGCGTGCATTGCACGGCCGTGGCACTGACGGGCTATTGGGCGGCACCGTCCGGGCGCGGCGAGGATCTTCGCGGCTCGGTATTCGCGCTGGATGCCATCGGCTTTTCAGATTACGTCGTCATAGACCTTGAGCATCGGCTCATCATGGGCCCCGGCGACGTGGTTCTGCCGGCCGGCACGCGCATCGAGGCCGGCGTCAACATTGTCCATACCAATGCCGACACCGCCGCCGAGGATGCCCGCGTGTTGCGCCAGCTCGGTGTGGCGGCGCGAAAATCGATCGGCTTCTGGGCGTGGGAACTGGAGTGGCTGCCTGACTATTGGCGCCACGCCTATTCTTACTATGACGAAATATGGGCCGCCACCCGATACGCGGAAGCCGCCTTCAATCGGGACGCCGTGCGCCCCGTATCCCTTGTTCCTATGGCGGTCATGGAACCGAAAATCAGTATCGACACATCGCGGGCCCCGCTTGGGCTGCCTGAGGAGGCGACCGTCTTCGTCTTCATATTCGACTTCCGCTCCTACGCCGCACGCAAGAACCCCGAGGCCGTGATACGCGCCTTTCTGTCGGCGTTTCCGGATGGGGACGAGGCGGTTTATCTACTTATTAAGACCAGCGGCGCGGTTGCGATGCCGGCCGACGCAGCGCGGCTGCGTGAACTTGCCAATGACCGGCGGATCGAGTTGCGGGACGCCCTGTTGGATCGACCTCAAATACTCGGCCTAATCGGCGCGGCGGACGCTTTTGTGTCGCTGCACCGGGCAGAAGGCTTTGGCCGCGGGCCGGCGGAGGCGATGTTGCTTGGCGTTCCCGTTATCGTCACCAACTATTCGGGGCCGGCCGACTATGTGACGGACGACAATGCCCTGCCAGTTGACTATGAATTGACGAATGTCCTCGAGACCGAGTACCCTGGTGTGACGGGGCAGCGCTGGGCGGAAGCCTGCGTCGGGATGGCCGCGCAGCATATGCGATGGGTGCACGAGAACCCGGCAGCGGCGCGGGCGATCGGAAAACGAGGACATGATCAAATCCGCCACATGTACAATCCGCGAGCGGTTGGCCAATCGATGCTGCGGGCTCTCGGCTTGCACCATAACGAAGCGGAGACCGCCAGCCGCGAGCACCGAGAGGATTTCAGCCCGGTGGCCATGAGCCAGTGAGAATGCAGCCGCGGGTCGGATGGTTTGGCCGCGCGGGGGGGCACGGATCCGCCTCGGGGGCGTTCCGTGTCTCAGCTTCGCGCGACCCGGCTGGGGCGCCGGGCCCCTAGAGTATTTTCAGCCTGACTGGAATCCGATATTATGCGGCGGCGGCCTGAGGCTGATACCAATGTTCTGGAAACAACCAGCCAGAACGGCCTCGCGGATGAACATAAGTTTCCAGTCCAGGCTGACGCCCCTCTAGCTGCCTGGAAGGCGAGGAATATTCCAGTGGCCTTTTGAATTGTGTGCAACAGGCTATAATCACGTGCAATGTGGTGCGCCGCGCACCTATCCTCGCGCCGGCTGCCTGGCGCCGCGCAAGCCGTCAGGAGTTCAACGCTTCTTGTGCTACACCGCGACAAGATGGTGATCTCCGGCTGCACCCGCGCGGACGGCCTGCGCGCCATTCTGCCAGCGCCGGTGCCAATGGATCATTGCCATGAACAACCCAGACGTATTCTTTGCCCTGAACAGATTGGTCCCTTTCCGCGTCGGCACTGAGCGGCGACCGGTGGAAGATTTTTCATGAGAACCTGCTACCTGCATATCGGGCACGCCAAAACGGCAACAAGTTCCCTGCAAACCTTCATGCACAAGAACGACGAACTCTTTGAGGCTTGTGGCGTGTGGGTGCCGGGCGATTTTCGCCCGTTCAAATCGTTCAATTGCAAAGCGATCGCCGAAGCCGGCAAGACGTTTTCCGGCAATCTTGCCCCGGTTTTCAACGCAAAGGCGAAAGGCGACCAGGTTCAAGCCAATACCTTGCTCGACCACATTTTCTCCCGTGATGCCGATGTGCTGCTCAGCACGGAACTGATATTCTATTACAAGTTCATGGTTCGCGAAGTGATAGCGTTTGCGAACAAGCGCGGATTTTCAGTGATGGTGGTGGCCTACCTCAGGCGCCAGGACCGTGCGATCATACCGACTTACTATCAAAACATCCGTAACCATGGGTATTTCAAGAATGTTCTGACGTTCCTCGATGAAACCGCTGATACGAGGTATTTTCGTTATGCCGAGGTGATCGATGCGTATGCCATGGCCGCGCCGAACAGGATTGTCATCAGGACGTTCGAGCCCGAATTCCTTGTCGCCGGCGATATCGTCGACGACTTCGTGGCGGCGCTCGGCCTGAATATTCCAATGGACCGGGTGCAACGGCTGAACGGCCGCGCCAATCCGAGCCTGCCGTTGGAATGTCTCGAAATTATTCGCGGATTGAATGTGCTCGGCCGCGTGGATCTGGTGCAGAAGGTTATCGACCAGTCAATCAAGGATATTCAGCCCGGCGAAAGCAAAAGAGTCTCGACCTATTTCTATACCAGGGAGGTCGCGTCGGTCATGGCGAGCCGCTACATGGCCGGCAATGACGAACTGGTGACGAAATACCTTCGCGAAAACCCGGAGGCGGAGCGCCACTACTGGGTCGGGCCGCCCGATTTGCCGGCCGGAGCCATGCAACTGAATGCCGGGAAGCTTTCGCGCGCGTTGGGTTCTGTTCTTGCGGGGTAAGGAAGGTCTTGTTTTTGAAAAAAGAGGCAAAAACTTTTGCCAATTCGTCCAGCAGGCAAATCAAATGGGCCAATCAGGCGCCGACCGTAACAGACAAAAGTTTTTTCGTTCTTTTTTTCAAAAAAGAACTGCTTGCCTTGCTTTCTTCCTGCTTGCGGCTGCTGCCCCCTCCGAACCCTACCACATAGGCGTTTGGTATTTCACCCTGTGGAACAGCGTCACAAGAGGCATCCAGGTTCAGCAGGCCCGCAAGTTTTATCATCGCGACGATGTCTGGGCCGGCGTGCGCGACTACGCGCAGGGCCACGGCCTCGTGCCGGTGGTTTCCCCAGCGACCGGCGATCCGGTCGATTTCTCCACCCGTGAGCCCAAGCTGGGATTTTACGATGAAATGCAGCAATCTGTTGTCGACGCCGAAATAAGGGAGGCTGCCGCCGAGGGCATATCTTTTTTCGCGTTCTACTGGTACCTGGACCCCGAAGGCCACGAGCTCGACACGTCTGCGCCGCTGCCACGGTTCTTTGCCTCGGCCTTCAGCGGGGAAATGAAATATCTGCTGGCGCCAATTGTGAAAACGAGCCCGGACGGACCAAAGCTGACGCTGGCTGCATGGACCGACAATGTTGTTCCGCAATTGCTGACCTACATGGCCTCGCCATCCTATTATCGGATTGCCGGCCGCCCGATGCTAATCGATTTCAACCTGAAATTCACCGATTCGCAAACCGAAATTGCCGCCTATGACGGGTTTCGTCGCGCCGTCGCGCAGCGCTTCGGCGTGCAGCCCTTTATCATCGATTTGCTCGGCAAGAACAGCACCGAAAAGGACCTGCGCTATCGCCGGAACAAGTTGCAGCCGGATGGCTTCACCTGTTTCAACTTCAATAACGATAACATGCCGCAGCTTGCATATCCCGAATATGCCCGGGAGTTCGTGCCCGGCATCCGCCGTGAAACCGGCCTTGACTCCACGGGGCGTGAGCCGTCGCTCGTCTATATCCCATGCGGATCGATGGGCGAGGATGCGCGGCCGTGGTATCGCATCGAATACGGCTGGAAGCCAGGCAATGGCCTGCCGGGCCCTGACTCACGCTCCTACACCACCCGCCCCACGGCCGCCGAATTCCGTGAAGCCATGCAGAATTTGAAGGCATTCATGAATTCCGACCAACTCGAAACCATGAATACGGCCATATTGTATTCCTGGAATGAGTGGGGCGAGGGTGCCGCGGTTCTGGAGCCGTCGTTGAAGGAGGGCTATCTTTATGCCGATATTGTTCGCGATGTTTTCGGGTTGGTGCCGCGTGGGACGCGTCCGTAAGGAAAGGCGCGCAGTTCTTTTTTGAAAAACAGAACCAAAAAACTTCTGTCTATTGCGGGCGGCGCCAAGTTGGCTATTTGCACCCCCTGCTGGCCGCAATGAGTAAAAGTTTTTTGTTTCTTTTGTTTCAAAAAAGAAGTTCTTCCTTTCCTCTTATCTATATGCGCCGATAGGCTGGGAGGCATTTTTGTTTGCCTATGTCGCATTAGCGTATTTGCCGGCTCTTGCGGCCTGCGTCGCGTTGTTCTTCCTCGTTCGGGAGGCATTGCGCTGGTGGTTCAGTTTCACCCTGAATTGGCCGGCGGGTATCTCGGCCATGGAACAGGGGCGGATCGGCAAAAAATATTTCCGCCGACATGGCATTCGCGCCACCAATCCGCATGAAATATTCACGGGGACTTTTGACCTTGACCTGTTTGAACATCCAAACCGCGTGCTTATTTCTTTCAGAAGCAAATATTTCAGCATCACCGAGTTTTATTTGCGCGAACTTTACAAGGCGCACGAAAAAGTTGCCGGTCCCAATACTGTAGTCATCGTGACGGGCGCGGACATAACGCCTGAGTCGATCACCAGCATCCGTCGCTACCCGTTCCCCGTGCTCCGCCCCGCGCAACTAAGGGAACTTCGAATGGTCCTGCACGCGAGGGATCGCAACCTCCAGCAGACGCTGATTCGCATGTCGCCGCCTTTCATGTCGGTCGAAGAGAGGTAGTTTCCTCCTGAAGGGAACAAGGCGCTCTCATCTTGGCGGTATGATTTACCTGCAATTAGCCAAGGTTGCCCAGATTGCATGCCCAGCCCAACTCGAGAGGTGCGCTATTGTCCGCCGCACATGCGCTGCAGGAACTGGAGGCTGCTGAAGCCTTGGTGCCGGCCGACGCCGGCCTGCATCGCGCCCTGGCCGGCGCCTACCACGCCGCCGGTCGAGAGATTGAGGCCAAAGCTCAAACATGTGCCGCCGACGCGCTCGATGCCGGCGCGCCGCTCGCGCTGTTTAATCTCGGCACGGCGTTTCTCATGGTGGGTCAGAACGACGCCGCCGCAAAATGGTATAACCTGGCCCTGCGTCTCGATCCTGATCTCACAGTCGCGCATCAGAATCTTGCCAGCGTTCTTGACTTGCAAGGCGATGTGAAAGCGGCCCGGTCGCACCGTGATTTAGCCTATCGCCGCCAATGCGTCTTCGTCGAGCCGGCGGCCGCGCCGAAACGCCGCGTTCTCATCCTGTCCGCTTCCGGCCGCGGTAACGTTCCTGTCAAATGGCTTCTGCCGAGCGACGTCAATACTCACATAAAATGGTTCGTGGAATACGCGAATTTGCGCACGCAGAACGACTTGCCGGAGCACGACCTCGTCTTCAATGCGATCGGCGATCCCGACATGGAGAAGCCTGGGCGTGCCGCGGTGCGCCGCTTCTTACGCACATGCACGAAACCGCTGCTAAACGCGCCCGACCGTGTTGCGCGCACCAGGCGAGATCGCCTTGCAGGCTTGCTTGCGGGCATTCGCGGCATCGAGGTGCCTTGCGTGGCACGCGTTCGGTGCTTGCGCGACGCTGAAACCGCCATCGACAAGGCTGGATTGGGCTTCCCATTGCTTGTGCGCCCGGTTGGTTCGCACGGCGGGGACGGCCTCGGCCGCCTCGACACGCAAGCCGCCCTCCACGAGTTTGCGTTCGATCGGGCGCCGTCATGGTACCTCTCTGCTTTCAGAAACTATCAGTCCCAGGACGGCTATTGGCGCAAATACCGCGTCATTTTCGTCGATCGCAAGCCATACCCTTATCACTTGGCCATCTCGCGCCGCTGGCTCGTGCATTACGTTACCGCGAACATGCTCTCCGATGCCGCCAAGACCCAAGAGGAAAGCCGTTTTCTGCAAAACCCCATCGCCACGCTGGGTGTCACCGCGATGGATTCCCTTCGCGCAATCGGCGACCGCCTGGACCTCGACTATGCCGGCATCGATTTCGCCTGCCTGCCCGACGGTCGTCTGCTCGTTTTCGAAGCAAACGCAACGATGCTGGTGCATCCTGAAACGCTTGCTATTCTAGATTACAAGAACCCATTCGTGCGAGCAATTCGCGACGCGTTCGGGGCACTACTGGATAGAACGATAATAAAGGAAAAAGCAGTTCTTTTTTGAAAAAAAGAACCGAAAAACTTTTACTCGTTGCGCCACGCCGCCGGTTCAAATGGGCCGATCAGGTCGTGCGCTTAACAGATAAAAGTTTCTTGGTTCTTTTTTTAGGAAAAGGAACTGCTTCCTTTGCGTTTGCCTGCCTTTTTCTGTGAGTTGAGTTCAACGCGGGCTGCTATTGTGTGAAAAGAATTTCCTGCTTCCCGTCCCAACGCGGATTGATCAAGCCTATGCGGCAAGTCGCGCCGCATCGCTCGCCAACGCCAACGCTGTCGCGGTGCCGCGCAGTTGCTGAATGCTGACTTCAATCGCGGCCAACAGCGCCGGTGCGTCCGCTATCAGGTCCGGCGGCAGGCCGCCGGCGCATCCTGCGATCGCGGTCTTCGCCATCGTGCCGGCCATCGCTTGCAGCGCCTGCGTCTCGGCGGCGAGTCCACTGAGGCGTGCCAGCGTCGGCAGTTGCTGAAGGTGGCGCGCTGTCGCGGCCGGCGCAGCTTCTGCCGCCACCTCCAACGCCGCCTGCGCCACGCGTGTTGCAGCCTGATCCTGCGCCTCTGCCCGCTCGGCCAAGCGTGCCGCCTCCAAATTAACTGCGGCGATCCCTGCCTCAAGTTGCATAAGCCGCAACTCTGTCGGGCCATGAGCGGGTGCGGTGACCGACGCGCCCGCCTGCGAGGCGGGTTGCGCAATCACCCGCTCAGCCGCAACGATCAGTCGCGCCGCGCTCGTCTCGGCCGCCGACAATAAGATGGCAAAGCGCTCAGTCTGCGCCGATAATTGCTCGACTGCTTCAGGCCGACCGCTGCCATCCGCTGCCGGTGTTTGCGCGGCGAGGCGCAGCGCAACCGTTTCTGGCAACTCCGCGACCGTGTCGATGGCCATGGCCAGGCGTAATTCATTCTGTTCACCGGCGGTGAGCAGCGTTGCGAACCGCTCTGTCTGCGCCGTCAATCGAGATATAGCCTCGGGCAGAAATGTGGAATCGTTCCGTGGTGCGTCCACACCTGCATCCGCTAGCCGTGCGGCGGCGGCTGGCAATTCCGTAAGCGCATCGACGGCAAGTGCCATTCGCGACACGGTTTCTTCCGCCCGTGCATTAAGGGCGGCCAGTTGCTCGGTGTGCCACGAGAGAGTGGCGCCAGCCTGCGGATCTGCGGACTGCGCGACTGCGGTCGCCACGCACCCGCGGCTGGCGGAAATGACCTCTTCAGTTGCAATTTGCACCATGCTGACGAGCTTGGCGACAGCCGACCCGGTTTCCGCCCGCAGCATCGCTCCTGTGTTGCCGAGACCGGCGACGCCTTCCTCAATTCGGGCGCAAAGTGCCGCAAGTCCTTCCGTCGGTCCATCGAGCAGCGTTGCCAACGCGACTGGCTGGTTCGCTGCGGCTGCCTCCATCCGCCAAGCGGCAGTTGCCAACGCTGCCGCGTCTTCGCGCAGGGACGCAGCCACCGAGGCTATCTGGCTCGCTTCCAGCGGCAAGGTGCCGAGCGCGGCATCGGCCCGAGCCGCCAAGGCGGCATTGCAAGCCTCCTCACGCGCCAAAAGGCTAGAGGCAGCATCGCGCACGTCTATCACCGCCGCCTCCAGCTCGGCGCCGATGCGCGCCGCGGCGTTGTCAAGGGAAGCTGCGGCGCGCGGCAATTCAGCGGCCGCCGCCGTTGACGCGGCGGCAGCCTGCGCGACGGCCGTGCCTCCCTCCTCCAGCATTTGTGCGCCATGCTGCGCTTCGCGGCGAAGATTTGCGGCCGCCGCCGCAAGATTGCTGGTTATTTCAGGCAGCAGCCCAACAAATCCCTCGGCGCGTGCGAGCGCTGCGGTCAGGCCACCCACAGTGCCAGCGTTGATGTCTGCGAGCCCCGTGACACTCTCCTGGAGTGAAGCTGCCGCGGCCTCAACACCGAGGGCGCTGTCCTGTAGGCGACCTTCAACGGATTCCAGGGCCGCGCTTCCCCGTGCCTCAACGGCCTCGATTGCGCGACTGGCAAGTATCGGCACATCGCGCGCAAGGCGCTCACATTGCTGCGCAAGCGCATCAATTTTCTGCTCGTGCGCCGAATGCTGGAGGGCCTCAGCCGCAAGAGCCGCGACTTCCTCCCGCAAGCTGGCGGCCACCGCTTCCATATCAACGCGACCCTGAGTTGTTCCGCGTTCAATTGAATCCAGCGCTGCCTCGCTGTGTGCCTCGAGCGCACCGACCGCGGCACTTGCCATATTCGACAAATCGGTGCACATACGTTGTGATTGCAGCGCAATGGCGGAATGGCGCTCGTTCCAAGCTGTATGATCAGTGGCCAAGACCTTCATGCCCGCCACCCCATCCTGCAGGGCGAAGGTTGATTCGTCGATGAGGCTGGCCGCCTGCGCGAGCCGGTCCACGAAAGAATCCAGTGCCGATTTGTCACGTGAAATTATCGGGGCGATGGCGCCAATGAGAATTTCGGGCAAACTCTCAGTCAGAAGCTGACATTGGCGCGATAGCCCGTCTGCCATATTTTGACCCTCCATGGCTGCTGCTACCTGCGCGGTGACTCCCTCGGTTGACGCGGCGACGCCATCACGCAGAGCGTCGGCAGCGGAGCCAATCGTCTCCGCGGCATCCCGTAATCGCGCTACACTATTGTCGATAACAGCAAGGCCGCGTGCTTGCATTGTTTCAACAGCACCGCCGAGGAGGTCCGGAAGTATTTCCGTCAGGCGCGTACACTGGTTGGCCAACGTGGCAGCCTTGTCCTGACTAGCATCGGCCGTGACGAGCCAGTCGCGCAGCCGCGCCTGAGCCTCCGATGTGGTCTCGGCCAGGCGCGCAACGGTAAGCGCAGAATCTTTGGCGGCGTCGGCTGCCGTTTCGGCCGCGACAGCGATATTGTCTTGCGCGCGCGTGGTGAGTTTGGCAACGGTCGCCAGGCGGTCACATGCCGCTTCGATATTTTCCAACGCCATGTCCAGGGGACTCGAAACTTTGCGGCTCGCCGTGAAGATCGAGACAAGGCCGGCGCCAAGCGCTGCGGCAATTGCGGATGCGCCGGCGATAACCCCCGTCAGCAGGAGCGGCAGCTCGCCCAAGGTGCGCCCTCGTATGACGTTATTGAACGGAGGCGGCCCGTCGCCCGCGAGGACATCGTCCAACTCGGCCCTTGCGGCAGCCAAAGTTGTAGGCGTTGTTGTCGCGAGCGTGCGCTGCAGCGCGCGCAAATCTTCAGTCCGCACTGGCCGGTCCGCAATCGCAACGCTGCTCTCGGGCGCTGCACCTTCGCCCATCGCGGGTTGCGAGTGCGCAAGCGACCCCGGCACCAGCATGATACCGAGAGCGACCAACAGGATGGCCGTCCCCGCCCGAAACACCCGCGACGCCGCGCGCTTTTCCCGCAAGACATTGCCCGCAGCGGCGTGCGGCTCTCGCGGCGTGGTGGCTCTGTGCTCAGAGGCAAAGGCAACGCTTCCCGCAATTGAATGGGACGCCAGCGACATGATAGGGTGCCTACATCAACCGGCCGAGGGGGCCGAGATCAAGATTGAGTGTCTCGGGGGCGACATCGAGGCGCGCGCACATCGATAGAACCGCGTCGCGTGCCTGCATCAAGGTGCAGCCAAGTGCCTCGGCCTGGGTCTCAGTAACTGAACCCGCCTCCAGGCGACGCACTGCCTGTGTTTCCATCAGGCGGCGCAGAAATTCGACCAGCGTCAGCACCAGACGCGCAAGGTCGCGTTCTATTGCCTGCGGATCGATTTCGATCCGCGCCAACGGGGCCGGTGAGGGGAATGGCTCAGGACGCCATGCGAACGCCTCTCGTATTGTGTCGCTGCTCACGCGGGCGGCACCGGGTTGAGCAGGCGCGCCGCACTGTCGACAGACGCCAACAAAGCCCTAAGACCGACATGCACCAGATCCACCCCCGCGACCGAAAGCACCAGATGTCCATCCAGCACCACACCGGTATCCAACAACTGGTCAAGGACGTCGACCAGCGCTTGTGGCGGGCTCGACTGAAATTTCGTTGCGTCAGACATCTTGTGCTTCCTGCCAGGCGGCGCGGGCGAAGGCATATGGCGGCCATGGACCGTCAACGCGCAGATGCAGACCCATATCGTCCAGATCGTCGGCCAGGTCGGCCAGATGCGTTGCGACAGGACAACCGACTCCTGCAAGCGCGCTCCAGGTGGCGGCGGCGCCCGGGCCGGTGGGCTCCACACGCAGTCGGCACGACATCTGCGCCAGGCGAGCCTCGATTTGGGCCGCCATGGTGCTGGTATGGGCGACGCGTGCGGCATCGTTGGCCCGGCTCAGGCGGCGCGCAAGCAGGTACCCGGTGCCGGGCGTGGCAGCTGCGACATCTCGGCTCATCGCCGCCAGAGCCGGGTCGTTCGCGGTCAGCCATGCGATGTGAACCTCGGCGGTTTCGGTAAGGCAGACGCCCCATTCCTCGCGGCCCGCGACCTCCGATAGCGCCCGATTCAGGCTTTCGGCGTTGGATTGCAGCCAGAGTCGGATATTGTTGCTGGTAGAGAATAACGTGCCAAAACCCAACGGCAGGCACGGCGCTGTGGCAGCGGCATGCAAAACCACCGCGTGGTGGTCCGCGGCCCGCGCGGCAATCCAGTCCGGATCATGCGCCCGGTTCGCGGGGTGGTCGGCAGCAAACAGATTTCGCGGAACCAGGCTCGCCAGAGCGCGGAGACCTTCCGACGTCACGTCCGTTACGGATTGATCGGGCAGCGGGGTATCGCCTATTAACACGATATCGGCACCGGGAAGAATGGATCGGCCGCTAGGGCGCAATTCTGCCATCGCGGGGAGGACCGCGTAGACATACCAGGCGCATTCGGAAATTTCCGTCACGCGACGAGCGCCGAATCGCTCAGGTGCACGCGCATTCGCGCGGCCGCCTCGCGTTGCAGTATCGGCAGTGAGCGCGGCGGTTCTGTCGATTCAGACGGCAACAGGTCGCGCAACAGTCGGAAGGCAGCGCCTGCTTCTACCATTGGCGCGTCGGATTTGCAGCCGCTGTCTGGATGGAGACGGGCGGCAACCGAACGCCAATGCCGTCGAAGCAGGGCCGCGTCGACTCGCTCCGGCAAGGCAAGCGTTTTCCAGGCCGCCGCGACATCGGCCGGGGCTGCGGCATCGATCCGGACGGCGGCAAAGCTGATCGGCGGAAGCGGACCACGCAGATCCGCCTCCGCATTTGCCGTGATGCGCGAGTCGAGTGATCTCAGGGCACTGTCAATTGCTGACTCGCCCCCGCGGGGCAGCAGGATAGTCATTCCGGTTTCCGTCTGGCTGGCGCCGGCTGATTGGATAGCTAACGCAACGCTAGCCAGGGCAGCGTGCAGCGCACTCGTTCGCAGAACGTGCTCCCGCGCCAGGGCGGCCGCGACGGAAGCAGCCAACGCCTCGCGCCCGCCACCACCGCCGGCCGCATTGGCGGCGATTTCGTTGCGCCGTGCCGCCACCACCGTTTCGGCGGGCCAGCGTAACAGTACGTCCCATTGGTGGCACATGCCAGGACCACGAAGTGCTTCACCTATGGCGGGCGAAGCTGCCGCCAGCAGCTTTTGAACGTCCGCCGCGCGGCAGCGACTATGGGCGGGATCGGCCGGCAGAAAAGCGCCATGCTGACACGCCACCTCCAGCCGCCGCTGTACGATGTGGAGACTTTTGAATGAAGCCGCTTGGCCGGCCGGCCGTAGCTTTTCTGACAAGGAGGGCGTGGCCTGCCAAATGGCTGCGAGCGCCGCCGCGCGCACGGCGGCTACCGCCGGGCCAGCCACCGCGCCGATGGCGGCGCATAAGGCATCTGACTCATCCGCTGCTGCGAAGCCCAAGAGCGTTACGAATTTTGCCAAAGTCTACCCTCCCGATGCTGATTCAGTGCGACCTGAAAATCCCTTGCTTCAACGGCGATTTTTGTGAGTTCCGTTGTCATGTTGGCCCGAGTCAACGCGGAAAGTGCTGCCAGCCGGCATAGGCCGGCAATGTCCGCCCCTACGCTGCCCTCGGTTGTCGCCGCGAGCGCATCGATATCGATGCTGTCTCGTAATCGCATCCGGCTGGTATGCAACCGCCACATGGCGATGCGCGCGCCAAGGTCAGGCGGCGGAATTTCTAGAACGAGATCAAAACGGCCTGGCCGCAGCAGTGCGGGGTCCATTCGGTCCACCCGGTTTGTCGCCCCGACCACGACGACGCCGCCTGGCTCGCTGATGCCGTCCATTTCGGTTAATAATTGCGCAACCATGCGCTCGACGGTCGCCCCGTCGCCGCCGCCGCGGCGGCCGGCAATGGCGTCAATTTCATCAAAAAATAGTATACAGGGTGCCGCCATGCGGGCGCGGGCAAAAACCTCGCGCAATGCGCGTTCGCTAGACCCTTGCCATTCGGTGAGCAGTTCGGGCCCGCGTATCGAAATGAATCCGGCTTGCGCTTCGGTCGCCAGCGCCCGCGCCAGAAGTGTCTTCCCGGTGCCGGGCCTGCCGTGCAGGAGCACGCCGCGCGGCGGGCGAACCCCTAGGGCGGCAAAAAGATCGGGGCGCGCCAGAGGCAGCAGCACAGCTTGTTCAAGTCGCGCCCGCAAGCCGTCCAACCCGGCAACGTCTGACCAGTTCACATTAGGCACATCCACAAACGCCTCGCGCAGGGCGGTTGGCGTGATACCTAGCATCGCGGCGGTAAAATCGGGCACGCAGACACGCAACCGATCAAGCGAAGCGGCATCCAACAGGCTGCCTGCGCCACCGGCGCGGCGCAGTGCTGCAATGGCCGCCTCGCGACACAGCGCCGCCAGATCGGCGCCGACATACCCGTGCGTTGAGGCCGCGAGGTCGGCCAGCGAGACATCATCACCAAGCGGCATGGCGCGCGTGTGAACCGCAAGGATTTCAGCGCGGCCTGGTCGGTCGGGCGGTGAAATGCGTATTTCACGGTCAAAACGGCCAGGCCGACGCAAGGCCGGGTCGATGCCGTCAGGTAGATTTGTCGCGGCCAGCACCATGACCTCTCCGCGACCCGCGAGGCCGTCCATCAACGTCAGCAATTGCGCAACGATCCGGCGTTCAACCTGCTTCTCGCCGCTCAGATGCTCGCGTTTGGGGGCGATCGCGTCAATTTCGTCAATGAAGATGATCGCGGGTGCCTTTTTCCGAGCTGTTGCAAAAATATTGCGGAGTTGCTCCTCGCTGCCGCCGTAATGGCGATCGACGATTTCGGGGCCATTCACCGCAATGAAATGGGCCTGGCTTTCCGCCGCCACCGCCCGCGCAATCATCGTCTTGCCGGTGCCTGGCGGTCCGCTGAGTAGCACGCCGCGCGGCGGTGCAATGCCAAGGCGGACAAAGGCCGCACGGTGCTTCAGTGGTAGTTCCACCACTTCGCGCACTCGCTCCACAACCGCGGCGAGTCCACCCACATCCTCATACCGCACGGTGTCTGCCCGTGGCGCCGTTGCCGGCGTCCTCTCAAGTCGGGTTGCGTTTCCGATAACGACCGGCCCGGCAGGCTCGATCTGCTGGACTGTGAATTCGGCTTCTCCGCCATCGATAAGGGGGAGGCGGAAATGATCGTCCTGGCACAGCGGCACGCCGGCCAATGCCTGCCCGAGCATGGCGGTCGACATCCAGTCAGGGCCCGAAAATCTTATTTTCAATGCCGTAACCGGCATCGGGCCGGGGCCCACCCGTACCTTGTCGCCGACCGACAGACCGGCGTTGCGGCGAATGCTGGCGTCGATCTGCAAGCCGCGGCGGCCGCGATCTGCGGGTGCCAGCGGCAGGGCACGGGCGAAGGCGGTGCGTGGCCCGGCTATAGCCAGCAAGCCACCAGTTTCGGCGCCGAGGGCGGAAATGTCTGCGGGGTCCAGCCGCGCGATGCCGCGGCTGGCATCTTCCGGCCGCGCCACTGCCACCGTAAGCGTGATGAATGCCGCGTCGTTCATTGCGTGGGCGCCTGATCCGTTGTCGTTTCCTCGCCGGGCACTACCGCTGGTGTCCGCAGGGCTTCGAGTTCGGACAGCAGAGTAGCCTCGCGGGCTTCGTATGTGGTTTCGTCGATCTCGCCGGCTTCCAACAGACTCTCGAGTGCCAGCAGCTCCGCCTCGATGCGCGCGGGATTGTTCATTTCCTGCTCGGCGGCCTCGGCAATGCGGCGGGCCAGCCAGCCGAGTCCGAGCAGAGGGCCGGCGACCGGCAATCCCACGATTGCCCCAAATACACCCATTACGCGCTCGCTCCCACGGGTGGCGAGGTCAACCAGGCAGCCTGGAGGGAGACAAAATTGAACGGCGGCGCCGGACCCACATAGCGGAATTCCATGCGGTTTGTGAAACGCTCGGCAAGCCGCTCCACCGCCGCGTCAAAAACGGATTCCGTATCGCGGCGGACGAGGAAAGCCCGGTTCATCACCATGTCCTCATCGGCCAGGTGCAATTCGGTTTCGCGTTCGGCCAATGGTAATAGCTCGCTCAAAATAGCGGCGGATTCGCTGGCCCGCAATTCAGCCAGGGCCGATTCCACGCGGCGCCCGAGTTCAATACGCTCATAATAGGTCTCGCTTGCCGGCCGGCTGCGCAGGCGGTCGCGCAATTGGCGCAATGCCTGGTCGCGCTCCACAATGTCATTGTAAACGAGGCCGCGGCACCACACGGCCTTCACGCCGAGCTCGATCTGCCCGTCGATTTCGCGCAAAGCGGCGCGAAATGCGGCGCGGTTGGATTTGATGCAAGCGCAGAGTGACGCGGCAGCAGGTACAACAGTACCGAAGCGCAACGGCAGAACCGTTGCATGCGGTATGGCCCGTTCTAATACAGCCGTATGGGCCAGCAAGTTTCGCCGCGTGCGTGCCACCGGGACGCCATCCGCGCTGCTGACTAAAACGGCAAGATCATCGCAATCCAGGCGTTTCACTGCGCCACCACTGACGCCAGTGCCGCCATCGTGCGCTGCCGTTGCCGCGCTCGCGTGCAGGATGCCGTAAACGTAGAGCTGCACGTCACTCAAGGCGCGCAGCCTCGGCGCAGCCGGACTTCAAGAATTCCGTTGCGGCAGCCTTGGACGAGACTCGTCGGATCGACGGGATGAGGTAGCTTGAGGCTCTTGGCGTAGATTTGCGGACCGGCAGTGCATATGTGTAACGAGCCGCCATGCAAGGTGCATGAGACTTCCTCTGCGGCGACGCCTGGGAGTTCGGCGACAATGCGAATTTCGTCGCCCTCCTCGAACACATCAACAATCGGGGCACGCGCGGCGGGTCCGGGTGGTGCCGCTGGCGGTGAAGCCGCGTTGCGTCGTGATGCGGGTGGTTCGTCGCCGAACGCTTCCGCCCGCAGACCGTCCAGGCCCATGCGGACCGTGTAGCCAAACACGGCCCGGCCCTCCTTGCCGCCAATAGCGAGAGGAACTTCACCAGTTCGCTGGAGGGTGGCACTGGCGTCCTCGCCAAGTGCCTCGGCCGCTTCCGCAAGCCTGTCGAAAAATTGCCGCAGGGGTGCCGTGAAGGCGCCCGATGGCTCGCTCAGGCGGCGTGACACGTTGGGTGGAATGGAGCGCTTACGCACAGACGGAACTCCAAAGTAATGAACGCGGTTTTTCGAAGAACGAAAGCAGAAAAAACATCTTATTTATTTGGGTAAAAGCGGGTTGGCCGCTTGGTGCGACCTGTCGGACGCAGATAACCAAAGTCTACTAGTTCATTTCTTAGAAGAGAAGTTCCTAGCGCTTTTCGACAAGAGACGTTGTTCGCGATTTCTTGAAACGAAAGTATAAGGCAATCTTGCTTCCGCGGGCGTGTCATTACGAAACCCGTTGTTCAAGCAGGGTCAAGCGTTGCATTAGAGCAGCGTTTTCAGCGCGCAGGCGGGCGGCGTCAGCACTGAGGGCCGGGTCGGTTTCCCACCAGCGAATTCCAAGTTCAAGCGCCTTGTCAACAGAGCAGATTACCAGCCTGATTCGTACCGTTAACAATTCCACGCCGACGAGACTAATAGCGACGTCCCCGGCGACAACAATTCCTTTGTCGAGGATTCGCTCGAGAACGTCGGCCAGACCGCTTCCGGCGACCGTATGTTGCATCGTCATCGCTGCGCACTCCTCGAGGTTGGCGGTCGTTCAACCCTCGGCTTGCTGGCAGCGCACGAAGCGTCCGATGCGACGCCAGCGCTGAATATTGCCGTCGTCGTCGAGCGATACGTCGAAGCTTGCAAGCAAGTCATGGGTACGCGGAATGGAACGATGTTCCAGCATGTCGATGCCGACGTTCCAACCGCTGTCCGCCGGGTCAAGTCGGCTGACAGTTTCGGGCGACAGGCCGGTAATTGCCTCCATCTGCTGCTTGGTGCGTTCGATTAGTTCTGGCATCGTCATGGAACGTCTCCGTTACGCTGGCGGGAAGGGGCGGCGGCGCGGCATTTGGCGTTTCGCTCGAGGCACCTGCAGCACATGCGGCGCTGGGTGTGGCGGCTTTGGCGCCGGGGCCATCGTGGCGTATGCCGATGAAGCTGCCTGAGACGCTTGATGGGGGGTGCCGCGGGTAGGCCCTGGGTATGTCGCGGGCTGAGCGTAGGTGGGCGGCAGCGGTGGCGCGGGATCAAGGACGGGACGCAGGCTCGGGTCAATTCCGTCGATTCTGCTTGCCAGCCATGCCATGCGGGCATGCACAGCATCCAGGCTCGACTGTGCGGCATTGAACTGGCGCCCTAACAGGTCGAGCTGACGAGCGATTCGAGCGCGCCGTTGCGCCAGCAGCGCGAATTCCGATGCGACACTTTCAAGTGCCGCGCCGCGAGGATCGTTGCGACTTGTCCGCGTCACGGATGGGCGCGCCGATAGTATTCTTGGTCTCATAGCACTTGCCTCATGATGCCGGCTTCATGACGCCGCTCCCCTGGCGGTGCGACCTCCTCCGGGCGGGCAGAAATGGTCGATCAACTTTTGCAATAGAGCGCGTTGCTGTTGCTGTGGCAAACCATCCGCGGCCGGTTTCAGCTTGGCGCCAAGAATATCCAGGCAGAGCTGCACGAAACGGGAATCGTCGCTTGCCACACGCAGCCCCTGGCGCGACGCCAAGGTCGCGATCATCAGGGCGGCCCGCACGGTAGGCCGCTGGGCATACTCACGCGAAGCGCGAAAATCGCGCACAACATCAACGATTCGGCCAGCAGCAGTGGAGGACAGGCTCGATCTCTGCATGACGATGGCGATTTCGTCGGCCCTGTCAAAACCCTCAAGGTCAATTGTCACCAACCGGTCCAGCAGCGCGTCCTGTGCCAAATGTGTGCCGACATGATCGAGCGGGTTGGAGGTGAAAATGGCACGGAAGTCTGGGCTGACCCGCACGTAGCTCTCGCCCCGGCCCGCCTTTGGCAATACCAGGACACGCTCCTCCAGCACGGTGAGCAGAACGTTATTAGCGGTGGGCGGAGCACGATTGAATTCGTCGTACAGCAGTGTACAGCCTTCCATGCAGGCCACGGTGAGCGTGCGATCGAGCCATACCGATTCCGTTTCGCTCTCTATTTTCATGACGCTCGATATATAGCGGTCGACAACCCTGCGTGTACGTGTGCCGCCCTCGCTGCCTACCAGGTGACGCGTGTCAAAACTTGCATCGCCGACGAGGAGCATGACCGGCCGCTTGAGCTGCTCAGCCAGGCGAAGGCCAAGCGTCGTCTTGCCGCTGCCAGCCGGGCCACGTAGGTGCAGCGGAAAGCCGGCCTGTAGATATCCGAGCGCACGTGCCTCGACGTCAGAAAGTGCGCCCGATGCCTGCTCGCAGGCCCGCTGAACCAGTTGCGGCAATGGGTCGTCATGATCTGTGCCGGAAATGGCTGTCAAACGGTCGAGGGCGGTCGGGCGCAGGGCCATGAATATGTCAGCCTCGGTTCAATTCGATGGAGCGACCGCGAAGCCAGGCGGCGCGAAGCGCGGGATAGGCGGAGCCAGACAGGCTCCAGGCTGCGAAAAGGTCCGCGCAGGCGGTGATGCCGGGCGTAAATTGCGACCAGAATTGATCGGACGTAACACAAGATGAATTGGCAAGGGCTGCGCCCGGCTGCCAAACGCAACTACTCATTTGCGAAGCGACGATGTCGCAGGGCGCATGCCATTCAGCGAACATCATTCGGCCGCCCGCGAGAAACCCGCAGGCGGCCCCAAATGCATCCCCAAGGTCGGCCGAGATGCCAAGTCCGCCTGACAAATGGGTTGCACAAGCCGCAATGCTGCGGGCAATGGCCGCTTGTTCCGGGTTCCCCAGTGAGAGCGCGAGCCCATCCTGCCAGCACAGATAGGGGGCGCCGGCCAGGCCACGACGGGGCAATAGGCCAAAAGCGAAAGCGCCGGTCGGAAAATGATCGGCCGCGCCAGCGAGGTCGCGGGCGAAAACCCGCGCGAGCGAACGCCATATGGTAGCGAACGCAGCGGTCGCCGCTGTAAGGTCCGGCCGCAAAAGAATATCGAGCCGTTCGCCGTCATGCAGCGTGATTCGGCATGGCAGCCCGACCAATTGGCGCAGGGCACTCGGCAACGTGAGTTCAATGCTCCCGCTTCCTTTACCCGCAGTTCGTATCTGGCGCACGCCAAGTTCCATTCTGTCTGCCGTTTTCCTAAGACACCAATCTTGAAGCAGCAACGGCCGGTCGAGGAGACCTGATTTATCGCCGGCCAGCGACATCAATGCTCATTGACGCCGCTGCCCGAGATGCCACTGCCTAGCAGCCGTTCTAGCAGCCAAATGTGAAGACATTGCAAACGTGTGCGGCGCGGAGAATCTTTGCTCCGCTTCACGTTTTCGCAACCTAAAGCGGCGAGTTTGCCGCTACACGATTGTGACGGGAGTGGCGGTCTTCCGCCAGACCACTACCCGATGGCAACCGACAGGAGTGCATGTGTGTGTCTGCACATGCAACAATCCGACTGACGGGAACTTTGAAGGGCTAAATGATGCGAGATCTGCGCGCCGCGATACGCAACCAGCCGCCTGCGGAACACCCCTACGACCAGGAGGCGTTGCACACGCCCGGCTCGATACAGCCGTACGGCGTGCTGCTTGTAGTTGATCCAAAAACCAGGCAAGTGCAGTTCGTCAGCGAGAACGCGGCTGCTTTGCTTGGGGTTCCTACGGCCGAAATCCTCGACCGCAGCTACTTGGCATTGTGTGACAGTGAGCGTGAGCGACGGGTGCTAAAGGATTCGATTGCTGCGGATACGATCCTATTTCCTAATCCGCTGCGGCTAACTGTCAAGGGCCGCAGCTTCGATGCGGTTTTTCATGCCGAGGGTGGCACACACCTGATCGAAATCGAACCGACAGATCCCGCCGACGCAGCCTATGGTGATATGGCAAACCACGCCGTGGAGGAGCTTTTCGATCCGGGTTCGGTCGAGGAGCTTTATCGGCGCGCGGTGCGCGTTGTGCGCGATGTCACGGGTTTTGACCGTGTGATGCTCTATCGGTTCGACGCCCGCTTTAACGGCCAGGTGCTCGCGGAATCGGTGCGCGACGGGCTTGGCTCGTTCCTTGGGCTGTTCTTTCCATCAGGCGATATAACTGCTCGCGCGCGCGAACTTTATACGCGAAATTTTACGCGATACATCCCGGATATCGCGGCCAACCCGGCCCGCCTGATTGGCATTCATCCCGGCGGTGGCGGCGGCGACAGCGCGAATCTAGTTGATATGACACATGCGAATCTACGCAGCGTGTACCCGTGTCACATTAGCTATTTGAACAACATAGGCGTAAAGGCGTCGATGTCGTTCAGCATAACGATCGATGGGCGCCTCTGGGGTCTGTTTGCCTGCCACCATTATGCTGCGCGTCGCGTGAGTTACGAGCAGCGGGTGGTCTGTGAGCAGACCGCGATGATGTTCATCTTCAAGCTGACGAGCCTTACTTCCGTTGCGGCACGAATTGAGCAACGCGCGGCAGGGGTGCAACAGATCGGCCGCGCCGTTGCGGTCGGCGCGGCGTTGGCGCGCCGCCTCAGTGCGGTAGAAGGTTCCTGGGCGGACGCGTCCGAGCAGGAAGTGGCGCGGCCAATGTTGGCGCGTGCCCTTGCGGCCATCTACGCGGAAACGAGCTGGCTTCTGGGCGCTGATGGCGGTGGGCCGATGGGGGCCGGCGGGCCGCTCAGTTTCCAACAACGTCTCTTGCTGGATCTGGTAGAGGCCGACAGTGCCGCTGTCGTGCGGCACGGCCACGTTTACCGAATTGGCGATGCACCGCCGGAACTGGCAATCTTCGCCGTTGCGTCTATGTTCGGCCGCGAATTACCCGACCTTGGCCGGGGTAATCTTCCGGTCTTCGCGGCGGACAATCTGAGCCTCATCGCACCCGTAACGGCCGACATCAAGGATCGCGCGGCTGGATTGATGGCCGTATCCTTGGGAGAGGATTCGCCCGCGTATTTGATATGGTTTCGCCGCGAGCAGATCGTCCATGCGACATGGGCGGGCAATCCGGCGGCGGAGGGAAGTGGCACAGTTGCGCAGGGCCTCAATCCGCGCGCCTCGTTCGCTGCCTGGAAGCAGGATGTGCGCGATCTTTCGCGTCCCTGGACGCAGGAAGATGTCGAGGTCGCGTATGACATTATGAGTGTAGTACGTGGCGCGGCGGGCGTATCGCTGCGCGAAGTTCCAGCCAGACGCGCGGTCCCGATGGACTGGCCAGCGTCGGGAAATGCTCCATCGTCTGCAGTGGCGCCGTTGCCGCTCACCGCAGCACGGCCACAATCAATGCCGTCGCAGCGGCGGGTAATCAGGGTCGGGCAGCTATGACGTTGTCGGGCCCCCTCGCAGGGTCGGATGGATGTACTGCGTCCCTTCATCAAATCGGAGCTGCACATGAGTACTTTTGAAATCACCCTCTCCGCGACCGACCTGGCGTCGATACTTGCGACACGAGGCACCCTGGACAGCAAGGTAAGCCAGGTATTCAAGGAAAGAAGCGAGGCGGCGCTCACGATGAAGCCGGCCCAAGTAACAATAGACTTCAGGAATCTTGCGTCGCTGGATTCCTCCGCCGCCGGAATGCTAATGTTCTTCAATTATGCGGCGAAGACGAAGGGCAAGCAGATCAATATCAGTAACGCCAGCCCGGGCGTGCTGCAAGTGCTCAATCGTGCCAATCTCGGCAAGCTCGTGACTATTCGCTGAGGAAGCTACTGTGCTCCAAAGAGGAAGAATGACCAACCTGGTTACGATGTCGGTGGATAAGGTACCCCCTCTGCTGGAGGCACTCCGCGAAGGTACACGAGCAACGCATGAGCGAATTGAATCTGTTACGGCCATGCGCTGCCTGCTGGCGCCAGACCTGAGTTCGGGGGAGTATGTCACCATATTGCGCGCGATGCATGCTTTCCGGTCAGCCATGCAGGTTCATCTCGCGCCGCATTTGCCTCATATTTCAGAAAATACCGAGCCGAACCTCGGTATCCTCACGGCGCTTGCAGAGGACTTGGCTTGGTTCGGGTCTGCCTTGCCACCACCCTATGATGGGAGTCTATGTCTTGCTGATGCAAAGGCCGCGCTGGGGGCGCTCTATGTAGTGGAGGGTTCTGCACTTGGCGGTCGCGTCATTGGCCGTGCAGTTGCTCAGTCACTGGGAGTAAGTCCCGGGCGAGGTGGCAGTTTCTTTTGCGGCCCGACGGCGGATGCTGCCCGGCAGCGTTGGCTCGCATTTTGTGCGACGCTGAAAAGGGCCGGAGAAGGATTGAATCAGGAAGGCGTCACCTGCGTGGTCGCCGGCGCCGACGCTACGTTTTGCTATCTCGAACGGCTCCTAGCCGGCGGCCCAGCTTACACTACGCAACGTTGCCCAAGGGAGCACGAGCGTTCGGTTAAAACCTCCTCGTCGGTTCGGGCGCTCGCAATCGCCCAAGCCATTTGAAAGGATCCCCAGCATGCTGGACTCACTAGTTGCGGGTATAGACCATAGCTACGCCAGGCTGCGGACACCAGGACGTATACAGGGATTTGGCGTAATGCTCGCGGCTCATCCGCGCACGTTGCGTATCCTCAATGCCAGCGAGAACGTTGCGAACGAGTTCGGTATTGCGCACAAAGACATCCTTGGTCGCGGTCTGGGAGATCTGATTGGGCCAGCCGAAGCAATGGCTGAACTGCGTGGAGCAGCCGAATCTGAGCATCCCGCATTTCAAAATCCCATTCCGGTAGAAGTTGGTGGGCGACGTTTTGATGCCGTACTGCATGCCCATGACGGCGTGATTTTCGCCGAATTTGAGCCTCTTGGGCCCGGCGCGCCCAGCCGCGCGGATATGGACCGATTGAGCGAGAGCGCTATCCTCGGCATGATGGTGCCCGACACGCTGGATGAACTGATGCAAGCGGGTCCACAGGCGGTTCGCGGCGTTACCGATTTTGACCGCGTCATGCTCTATCGTTTCGATGAGGCATATCGTGGCCAGGTGGTTGGCGAGGCGCTGCGTTCCGGCGTAGACAGTTTCAGTGGCCTATTCTTTCCCGCTGCAGATATTCCTGGCCAAGCGCGTGAACTGTACGAGCAGAATTCATGCCGGTACATTCCGGCTCTGGCTGGTGCTACCTATCGTGTGCTGCCGGCAGAGAGCCCGTTGACCGGACGGCCGCTCGATATGTCGCAAGCAGTACTACGCGGCGTGGCACCTTGCCATGTTGAATATTTAAGTAACATGGGCGTAGCTGCGTCGATGTCGTTCTCTATTGTTTCAGAAGGGCGGTTATGGGGACTGTTTGCGTGTCATCATTATCAAACTGCGCGTCTGAGCTATGTGCAAAGGCTGGTATGCGAGCAGATTGCGATGATGTTCGCCGCTAAATTGGGTGAACTGGTTAATACTGGCGCGGTCGCCGAAGAGATGGAACGGAGGCTCGGCGCCGTGCTGACCGCTTCACCCATATGCCGGCCTGATCCGTTGCATCAAACTTGGGACCCAGCTGACGAAGCAGCCTTATTGGCGATGGTCGATGCCGAAAGCGCCGCCATCTATAGTGACGGCGAGGTCGGGCATATTGGCAGCTGTCCGGATTTCTCCGACCTGCATGCCTACATTCGCGATGATCCGGATGCATTTGACCGCGTCTTGCGCATGTATGATGACGATGGGCTCTTTTACAGCAATTCTGTTGCCAGCGTGCTGCCCTTCGGCGACAAGATGCGAGAAAAGGGCAGCGGCGTTCTCGTTGTACCGCTGTCGCGCAACGGACATAAATTTCTGATCTGGTTTCGGCCGGAATTGGTTGTCAAGGCGACGTGGGGCGGCAATCCATCGGACCGGACTCTTGGTGATCCGATGGCGCGTCTCAGTCCCCGAAAATCATTCGCCGCGTGGAAGGAGGACATCCGCGACCGAGCAGAACCCTGGACGGCATTGCAGATCGCCAACGCCGTTGCGCTTCGCGATCACATTCTATCGGTCCGGGCTTAGGCAGTACAACATGCAGATCAAGAATTTTAATCGCCCTGTCTCGGAAGCTGGTGGGATGCTTGGCCCCGTTGAGGTTGGCGTAGCGCCGCTGGGGTGCGATGCAAAACTTCACACAAAGACGCCGCCCGACGCGGCTTCAGACGAGGAGTCGCAGGCTGGCACGGAAATCCTATTGCTACGTGCCCGGATTGAGCATCTCGAGTTGGTGGTCGAAACCGCCCGCAGTCTGATGACGAGCAACCAGGAGCGACTGTTGCGCCGGCTGCATGATGTCCCACATGAATTGATGAGGCTCACTGCCAAGATGACGCATCATGCCGCGAGTGACCTTGGCGGAACCGCAAGGGCAAGCGATAGAGCATCGGTGCCGCCGTTAACAAGGAATCTACCATGAACGCCGTTTCGGATATAGCTGCTGCGTCGCTTGAAAGTATAAGCGATCCGCTTGCCCTCCCGCGTTTGCACACGCTACGGCGCACCGGGCGAAAGGCCATCCGATTCTCTGGCTGGCAAATGGTCGAGGCGGTCGGCGCAGGGGAGGTTGGAAGCATGTGGTATGATCTAGCCATATACCGCAGCGACGCTGAAAAGATCATTACGGAGTTAATTGCCCGCCGGAGACTTATGGGTGAGCGTGATTTCTTCCGAGTGGAAGTGTTTGACACGCTTGCAGCGGCGTCATTCTGGCTCGAATCTTACGCATGTGCGAACGATGTACCGATACCCGCAGATCTAGCTGCGGACAATGGCCCGATGTCATCTGCGGTACTTCAGGCGGTTCAATTGCGTCAGCGCATTTCCCGCATCGAAGACGATTATCGCAGCCTGCTTTCGGACATATTTGAGGTACTGGACATGACGGATTCGAACCCGTCTGAGGCTTTGGCGGATGCGGCGGGCTGAACGTCTTGTTGTGGCATTTATAGACCTGAATATTAAAAATAATTGCATAAAGATGTTAACAGCTGTGACGGCGCGCGGCTTCACGGAAATGGCATACATAACAGTATGAATTCTGAATTTTGCTCCGCCTTATGGCGTGTTTGGTTAGAACCGGAAGTTTTGTCCTCCTATTGTGTGGGCTGCATGGAGTTGAAGAGCACTAATGTTGCATCAAGATGATCGGTTTCGCGACAGTCAAGGTGGCGTCGTTAGGTTTCGCTAGAATTTGCGCTACGAGACCACCCATCGAGAGAGGCCGATTCGTTTGGAAGAGCGTGGCATAGTTGTATGGACCTTACTTCGGGCCGCTCGCACTTTATGTCACCTAACGTGGGTACGCCCACAGTTGAAGATGACCTGATTGGACTGATGCGACGCGCGGCGCAAGACTTTATTGCCATTTTGAGGAGGCAGCCTGCTTGCCAGCAATTGCCGACGCCATTGGTGCCCGCTCATCCAGGTCCACTTTCATGGTCTAACACCTTATTCGGCGCAACGGCATTTCGACGTGCCCATGTTGAGCTGTTCGAGGTTCCTGGCCTCTTTGCGGTGTGTCATGTTTGCATCATACCGCACACATGCGATGAAGCGCCGATATTTGGGTTTGACATGATTGCTGGCCGCGCCCAGGCAACTGGCATATTCTTGGATTTTTCTCCGGTCACGGCGAGGACGCCAACACCGGCGCTGTGCAACGTTGTCAGCCGCGATGCGAGAGCGGGCTTCCGCCACCATCGGCAGCGTCCCGAATGGGGCTCGATTTTCTCTGATGATTTCTTTGCGATCCGGCCAGTTAATTGGAATGAAACTTGCAGCGCGGTGGCGCTTGCGAATTCGGCGCTGGATTATTTTCTGCTTTGTATTCAGGAGAATTCTTCGGCACGCGGGGGGATGAAGGCAAGCGATCCATTTGTGCTGCAGGGCCAGTCAGCCTATGCACAGGCGCAACGAAAAAATCCGCACACACTACGAATGTTGGCGCGGCTGGTGGGTGCCGAACCGGCGCGCAATTTTATTGACGAAATTCTGTTTCCGCTGCCGAAATGTTGATTTTACAGTAGCCGAGAACTGACCGGGTTTTCCATTGAAAAATGAGCCGGGTGAATTTATAGTTTGCGGCTCATGCCAATGTCAATTGCATTGCAATTTCAGTGCAGCTTTTTTTGGGCCTGGGATTGCTTTGCACGGAAGCTGGCGTTGCCGATCTCCAAGATGCGGCAATGCTCGTTGACGCGATCGACAATGGCGGTCGTCATCTCGGTGTCGCCAAACAGACGTGCCCATTCGCTTAGGCTCAGATTGGCCTCGATGGCAGAGAAGATGATCGAGGGTTGCAAGAAGCGCTTCCTTGCCAATGCGAGGGGATTGCCACGCGGAATGATCGTGTATCCGGTCGACGTGCAGGGACGCGACGGAGCCCCGCTGGTTCGGCTGAGTGCGGGCAGCGCTTGGCCCTTGCTGCCGCATGCATATTCCGATTGTGACTATGCCGGTGATAAGCTGAATGGAGTTCTTGCGGGCTGCTGAAAACCCTTGTCAAAACGCGACTGTAGCGGATGCGATATGGGGCAGGCTAATGCACGACGGCCCGATGCGCCGCGCCGACCATCACAACGAGTGGCGGTTCAGCGACGTGCGGCCGCATAGTCCGATTCCGGACTGCAGACGCAGCTTCAGCACAGCTTTCCGCACGGTTCGACCGGCGCTATGACGGCAACTGCCGTCCCTCCATCCCGCCAGTGAGGCGACTGCGCGCTCCGCTGCTCCAAGCGTTCTACGTGGTGCGCGCGGAACGGCATTGGGTGCAGCAGACGGACTATAGCTTGGCCACGGCAGCGCGGGCGCGTTCGGCCCGCTGGTTTGGTATCATGTTTGCCGCGCGCGTTGTGCCCCCTTCCTCACCATGGCAGCGGCGGCCGCGTCCTTCCCATTGTCCATCGTGTCGGGCACGGCCCCCGCGGCAATGTCCGCGACGAGTTTGCCAATCCGGATTGGGTCGCGGGGGCGAGGAGATCGTCCTAATCTTATTGGACGGCTAATCGTGGAGGTGTTCGTCCACTGAAAGTGGCAGCGCGCTTTTACCAACCCATGGCAGAATGGCTAGGGTTTGTTCGGGCAACTTCAAACTGACCCACGACGCACGCGCCGGGTGTCGCGCCGCGTAATCTATTGTCCGCCGAGGACGCCGCGCGCTGCGTCCAGCCTGTCGCTGTAGGCGTTCAGTGCGTCGGCGGTGAGGCGTGCGTAGCGGTCGGCGTCGGACCAGCGACGGTCCTCGATGGCCTCGCGCACGCCGGGGAGTGTCTTGGCGCCGTACCCCGTGAGCCGCCCGGGGGCGAAAATCAGGTTCTTGTACCAGGTGCGGCCCGGCAGACCCACATCGGGCGCCAACGTCTGATCGATGGTGAGCATCTTTGCCTGTAAATCCGCCAGGCGGTCCGGCGGCAACGTCGCGCCGGTTTTCGCCAGGGCGGCATCGTAGGCATGCGAACTGCGGCGCAGGCGGGCGACGGCGTTTTCGAGCGATGCGAATTCGAAATATGGCACTTCGTCCAGTGCCTTGGGTGGGCGGCTCACTTTGGTGGGATCGGCGGCGAGTTCGAATGCGTGGGAGTGCAGCAGCGCCGCCTGCGTATCGGCCTGCTTGCGTTCTGTGTCGCCCAACTTTTTTACTTCCACCAGATACGTGGTGACCGCCTCGGCGAAATCGCTGGCCCGTTGTGGCGGAAGCGGCTCGTTGGCAACACGCAACATGAGCCGACCGATGGTTTTGGCGAGCAATGCGTCATACACGAAGCCCGGATCGACAAACCGGCTATGATGCTCGAACGTATCGTATGCCGAGTGATACACCCCGCCTGCATCGCCTTCGCCCTCGTAAGCGAGATCCAACGCCGGTACGCCGATATGTTGCAGAAAGCTGGAAAAGTCCGAACCGGATCCGAGCGGGGCCAGCGGCAGATCGTGGTCCAGTTTGGCGGCGATGGCGCCCTCGGCGACCGCGCGGGGGGACGCGCCGGGCTCGTTTGCGGCCACCCTCAGGGCGGCACGCCAGCGGGTGGCGACCGGCACGCCCGTTTCGGGATCGGTGACATCCGCGGCGACCTGATTTACCAAATGCTGGAAATCCGGGCTGCCGCCGGCGCCGAGTATGCCGCGCTCGTTGGTATCGGAATTGATGTATAGCAGGCCGTGCTTTTTTAGATCGCCGGCATGGGTTTCCACCCATTCGGTCGATCCGACCAGCATCGGCTCCTCGGCATCCCAACTGGCATAGACCAGGGTTCGTTTCGGCCGGATGCCTTGTTTCAGAAGGCCGCCGATGGCTTGTGCCTCGGCCAGCAGCGCCGCCTGGCCGGAGAGCGGGTCGCTGGCGCCGAACACCCAGCCGTCATGGTGATTGCCGCGAATCACCCACTGGTCCGGGTAATCAGACCCCTTGATAGTTGCGATCACGTCATAGATGGGTTTCAGGCTCCACTCGGACTTCACCGCGAGGCGCGCGGTCGCCGGACCGGGGCCGATATGATAGGTGATCGGCAACGCGCCGCGCCAGCCTTCAGGCGCGACCGGCCCGTCCAGCGGCTTCAGGAAATGCACGGCGTCAGCGTAGGAGATCGGCAACACAGGGATTTTCAGAATCGTTTTGGCCTCGGCGCGGGTGAGCCGCGGCGCGTCGTGCGTGGCGCCGATGCCGGGGGTGAGCGGATCGCCCGGATAGATCGGCATGTCGGCGACTGACCCGCGCTGAATGCCTTGCGGCGGCCGCGCGGGGCCTTCCGGGTAGGGCTTTTCTACACCGTAACCATCGTTGGCGGGATCGGAATAGATGATGCAGCCGACCGCGCCATGATCCTGCGCCAGTTTCGGTTTTAGCCCGCGCCAGCCGCCGCCGTAGCGGGCTATCACGATCTTGCCGCGCACATCGATACCGAGGCGATCCAGTGCACGGTAATCGTCCGGCATGCCGTAATTCACGTACACAAGCGGGGCGGTCACATCGCCATCGCCCTGGTAGGCGACATAGGCGGGCAGGGCGCCCTCGGTATGGGACGATGTCGTGTCGCCGGGGATCGGTGGTTCGCGCAGTGTCGCGGAAAATTTCGTCGGTGAAGTAAGGTCGAGCGACTCGGCGATTGGTGTGGGATACAGCACCTCGAACTGTTCCAGGTGCGCATCCCAGCCCCAGCCGCGCAACAGGTTCAATTCGAAATCGGCATTCGCCCGGTCGTGCGGCGAGCCGACCTGGTTCGGCTCGGCTGCCATGGTTTTCATCCAGCCGCGCAGATCGTCCGGATGGATTGCCTGGTCGAATTGGCGCTCGATCGTGGCCTCGTCTGGCGGCGGCGGGGCTGCTGTGGCGGCGAGCGGCGCCAATGCCACGCAGGCAAGGGTCAGGCGGTGCAGCCGCATCATTTTCTCTCCGTCGGGACGGGGAGCACGCTACAATGAGGCGGTAGGTGAAGGCCAGGGGTGGGCATGCTGATCAAGGCCGAGCCATGACGACGCTTGCATCGGCATCGGCCGAAGCATTCCTGGCCTACCTGGCGCAGGAACGCCGCGCCGCGCCGCTCACCGTCGCCGCCTATGGCCGCGACCTCCGTTTCTTCCTCGAATTTCTCACCGGACATCTCGGCGACACACCGACCACGGCCGATCTCACTCGCCTGCGCGAAGCCGACCTGCGGGCGTGGCTGGCGGCCGAGGCCGGCACCGGGCGCGGCAACCGCACCCGTGCGCGCCATCTCTCGGCGGTGCGCAGCTACTTTCGTTACCTCACCAAACGCCAGGGCCTCGACATCACCGCCGCGCGCCTGCTCGCCACACCGAAAATCGCGCCCCCCCTGCCCAAGGCGCTAACGCCGGCGCAAGCCCGCGCGGTCGCCGAGGACATCGCCGAATTCGCCACTGATCCGGCGATGCAGGCGCGCGACGTGGCACTATTCACGTTGCTCTATGGCTGTGGCCTGCGCATTGCCGAGGCTCTCGCGCTGAATGTGGCCGAAGCGCCCTGCGCCGGTCAGCCGTTGCGCGTTATGGGCAAGGGCTCCAAGGAGCGCCTGGTGCCAGTGCTGCCGGCGGTGGCGCAGGCAGTGTCGGACTGGCTGCGCCTCCACCCCGCGGGCCGGACTGGGGCGGCGCCCCTATTCGTTGGCTTGCGCGGCGGCCGGCTAAATCCCGGCGTGGCCCAGCGCGTGCTGCGCACGTATCGGCGCCTCGCTGGCCTGCCTGAACACGCGACCCCGCACGCGTTGCGTCATTCGTTCGCAACGCACCTGCTTTCCGGGGGGGCGGATTTGCGGTCCATTCAGGATTTGCTGGGCCACGCCAGCCTTTCGACGACGCAGCGTTACACGGCGGTGGATGGCGATAAGTTGCTGGCGGTTTGGCGGGCGACGCATCCGCGGGCAGGGAAGTAAGTATTTCTTTTTTGAAAAAAAGAAACAAAAAACTTTTGACTCAAGGCCGCGTGTGCCAATGAGCAAAAGTTTTTTGGTTCTTTTTTTTAAAAAAGAACTGCTTCTTCCTGGAGTGTTTCATGACCGAACTGTTTCCCCCCATCGAACCATACGAAACCGGTTTTCTCGCAGCCGACGGCCACAGCATCTACTGGGAAAAAATCGGCAACCCCAACGGAATCCCCGCGGTGTTCCTGCACGGCGGCCCCGGCGGCGGCTGCACGCCTGAGCAGCGCCGGCTGTTCGATCCGGCGCGTTATAACGTTCTGTTGTTCGACCAGCGCGGCTGCGGCCGCAGCACGCCGTTCGCATCGCTGGACCATAACACCACCTGGCACCTCGTCGCCGACATCGAGCGGCTGCGCGACATTCTGGGCGCGGAAAAATGGCTGGTGTTCGGCGGCTCCTGGGGCAGCACGCTGGCGCTGGCCTATGCGCAAACCCACCCGGAGCGTGTCAGCCGGCTCATTCTGCGCGGCATCTTTACGCTGCGCCGCGCCGAACTCCTGTGGTTTTATCAGGATGGTGCGAGCTGGCTGTTCCCTGACAAGTGGGAGTCGTATCTCGCCCCCATTCCGCCAGAGGAACGCCACGATTTGATCGCCGCCTATCATCGCCGCCTGACCGGCCCGGATCGTGCGGCGCAGATCGAAGCGGCGCGCGCCTGGAGCACCTGGGAACACGAAACGATCACCTTGCTGCATAACGAACAATATGCCGCCCAGGGCTCGGAAGCGAACTACGCCCTGGCGTTCGCCCGCATCGAGAACCATTATTTCGTGCATGAGGGTTTTTTCAAGGAAGGCCAACTGATCGCCAATGCCGGCCGCCTTGCCGGCATTCCGGGCACCATCGTGCAGGGCCGTTACGATGTCTGCACGCCAGCCCGCACCGCGTGGGATTTGCATCGCGCCTGGCCCGAGGCCGAATTCATCATGGTGCCCGACGCCGGCCACGCCTGGAGCGAGCCGGGTATTCGCGCCGCACTTCTGGCGGCCCTGGCTGCCTGACATTGCCACTTTTGCAATACAAAGCTATGATTTTGTTGACTTTGCCCATTCAATCTCCTAATTTTCGGAAACGCTGGGCAATATTTTTACTTTGAACGAGTTAGATAACGAGTCGCGCCAGCGACTGATCAATATCCAACAGCTCGCCGAGACTTATCGTCCGCGTAAGCCAATGAGCAAAAGTTTTCTGGTTCTTTTTTTCAAAAAGGAACTGCTTCCTATAATTTTGTTTTTATCCAGGTCATCATGACGTCATTAACCCGCTCCGGCGCCTCCTGCTGCACCCAATGCGACACGCCGGGCAGCCGTCGCAGGGTAAAATCGCGCACGAAAGGGTCGTATCCCTCCGTCAGTTCCAGCCCTAGTGCTGTGTCTTCCTCGCCCCAGATCATCAGGGTTGGCACGTCGATGCGCGGTGTTGCCACGGCGCGGCCGAGGCGGGTAAAATTCGCGCGGTAATAATTGATCATGGCGGTGAGCGCCCCCGGCTGGCGGGCGTTGCGGCGGTAATGTTCCAGCACCTCGTCGGGGAAGCGCGATTTGTCCACGGCCATTCCGATAAACGCCTCGCCAACGCCGCGGGCCCCGCGGGCGCCGAGCATGGCTTCCGGCAACCACGGCAACTGGAAAAAGAACACGTACCAACTGCGGCGTAGCTGCGCCAGGCTTCGCCGCATGAGCGCGCGCATGATTGCGGGATGCGGCACGTTCATGATGATCAGGCCATCCAGAGGCCGTGCTTTTTCAATGGCGAATTGCCAGGCGATGACCGCGCCCCAATCATGCGCCACTAGCAGGCGGCGGCGTGCGCCGAGCGCATCGAACAACCCGGCCGCATCATCGACCAGTTGGCGCAAATCATAGGCGGCGCGCGCGGCCGGGCGGGTTGTTTGCCCATAGCCGCGCAAATCGGGGGCGACCGCGTGCCAACCGGCTTGCGCCAGCACCGGCAATTGATGCCGCCAGGAATAGCGGCTTTCCGGAAACCCGTGCAGGCACAGGGCAATATTGTCGCCGGTTCCGGCCTCGTCGCAGGCGAAATCGAGGCCGTTGGCTTTTATCATACGTGGCGCGGTCACGACCGCACGTCATCCACATAAGGATTTTTGGTGCCACGCATCTGAATCCGTATCGGCGTGCCGGGCAGGTCGAACGTTTCGCGCAGGCTGTTGACCAGATAGCGCTGATATTCCTCGGGCATCTGTTCGGCGCGTGTGCCGAACACCAGGAATGTGGGCGGGCGCGCCTTGGCTTGGGTTACGTAACGCAATTTCAGCCGGCGACCCTGCACCAAAGGAGGCTGATGACGTTCCTGCGCTTTTTCAAACCAGCGATTTAGTTCACCCGTCGGCACGCGGAGGTTCCAAACCAGATGGGCGCGCCGGACGGCCGGCAGGAATTTGTCCACGCCGGCGCCGGTCATGGCCGACAACGTCACCACCGGGATGCCACGCATTTGCGTGAGCGACGTCTCCAGCCGATCCGAAATTGCCTGCCGGGTTTTCTGCCTGTCCTCAACCGCGTCCCATTTGTTCAGCACCAGCACACAGGCGCGGCCCTCGCGTTCGATCAGGCGGCCGATCTGCAAATCCTGCTCGTGCAATCCTTCGGTCGCATCCACCGTCAGCGCCACCACTTCGGCCATCTTCAACGCCTCGATGCTGGCGCTGACCGACATTTTTTCGAGCGGCGCCTCGATCCTGGCGCGCTTGCGCAGGCCGGCGGTGTCGACCAATTCGACGTCGCCTTCGGGATCGCGCAGAATCGCCGCCACCGCATCGCGCGTCAGGCCAGGTTCCGGGCCCGTAATCATCCGCTCCTCGCCAAGCAGACGGTTCAGCAATGTTGACTTGCCGGCATTCGGGCGCCCGACAATCGCCAGCTTCAGCGGGCGATCCGGTGCGGCATCGTCGGCCGCATCCTCAAAAACCTCTTCCGGCGGCAGGCGATCGGCGATTTCGCCCATCAGATCGGCCAAGCCCTCGCCATGCTCGGCGGAGACGGCCAGCGGTTCACCCAGGCCGAGCGAAAACGCCTCCATCGCCGCGGCGGCGCCGCCACGGCCCTCGGCTTTGTTGGCGACAACCAGCACCGGCACGTTCTGCCGACGCAACCACGTCGCGAAATGCGCATCCGCCGGCATGATGCCGGTGCGCGCGTCCACCACGAACACCACCAGGTCCGCCTGCGATACCGCAGCCTCGCTGCTGGCGCGCATCCGGCCGAATAACGTTTCGGGTGCACTTTCCTCGAGGCCCGCCGTGTCCACCAGGCGAACCAGGCGGCCGCGTAACATGGCCTCGGCGTCCTTGCGGTCTCTAGTGACGCCAGGGGTGTCAGCGACCAAGGCGGACCTTCGGCCGGCGAGCTTGTTGAATAAAGTGCTTTTGCCAACGTTGGGGCGGCCGGCAATTACGACGACGGGAGTCACGAAACAGAAAGAAGAAGCAGTTCTTTTTTGAAAAAAAGGACCAAAAAACCTTTACTCATAAATAAAAGTTTCTGGGTTCCTTTTTTCAAAAAAGAACTGCTTCCTTCCTTCATCTGTAGGCAGTCAACGTCGCATCGTCGGACAGGATCAGCAACGTTCCCGCGGCGGCGATCGGCGGCACTGACACGCTTGAACTGAGGTCCATATCGGAGACAATTCGCCCGTCCAGCGGATCGATCACTGACAGGTGGCTGTTCGTGCTCACCGCGATCAATTTTCCGGCAATCAAGGCAGGGCCCGTCCACGATATGAGGCCCTTGGTTCGTTTCGGGTTCTCGAATTGCGGCAAATGCGCCACCCAGTGAACCGTCCCGTCCAGCTTCGACATCGCCGCCACCCGCTGCGATGTGTCGATGATGAACAGCGTGTCGCCGGCGAGCCAGGGCGTGTTGCCGCCCGGCACATCGCGCTCCCAAACCCGGCGGCCGCTGCGCAAATCCAGACTCGCCATCAGGCCACCCAGGCCGATCGCGTACACCAGGCCATTATCCAGCACCGGTGCGCCGCGCACGGTGGCAAATTCCAGCAAGCTCGCCGTGCCCTTCAGCGTGCCGAGATTGTCGCTCCAGGCCAGCGTGCCGGTGTCGGCAGCCACCGCGGCGAGGTCGCCCGATTCGAAGCCGGCGACCACCAGGCCGTTCGACACCGCCGGCGAGGCCACCGCCATCACGCCCGCATCGGCCTTGGTCGCCTGGAAGCTCCATAGCGGGGCGCCGTTTTCCGCCGAGAACGCCAGCATCTGCTGGTTGATGGTGCACAGGAACAAAGCGCCGTTCGCCACCGTGGGCGCGCTGCGCGCCGGCGAGCCGAGCGGCTTGCGCCAGATGATGCTGCCGTCGCTGGAATTCAGCGCCATCACCTCGGCGCGTCCGGTGGCGGCGTAAATCCGCCCGCCATCCTCGGCAATGCCGCCGCCCAGATTGCCGCTGCGGTTCTTCTCCGGCTTGGTCGGGGTAGTCCAGATCCGCTGGCCGCCGCCCAGATCCCAGGCCGATATGACGCCATTGGAGTCATAGGTAAAAATCCGGTCACCGACGATGAGCGGCTGCGAGGTAATGCGCGTGCGGTAATCGCCACCGGCGCCAATGCCCCGCGCCCAGGACTTGGTCAGCCCGCCGGCGAGGTTGCCGCCGACGTGGGTCGGGCCGCCATCCTGCTGCGCCCAACTCGCGTTTCTCAACACAGGCGGCAACGTCACGTCGCTGACGGCGTCCACCACCAGACCCCGCGCCGGCTGCAGCACAGGCTCGCGATTGCCGTGTATCGGCGGCTTGGCGTCGTCGGTCAGCCAGTCGAACCAGCTGCAGCCGCCGAGCGCGAGGGGCAGGGCGATCGCCGCACGGCGGGTCAGGCGGGGCGTGGACGGGCGGTCAGCGCCGAAGCCTGCGTCTTTCAACGGATTTGTCACTGGCCACCGCCGGGGGCTTCGGTGCCGATGGCCAGCATCAGGCTCTGGGTGAGCTGCCGCAGTCCCTGCGGGGTGTTGGGATCGGCAAGCAACGAACGCATCAGAACGGTAGCCTCCTTGGTGCGGCCGAGCCGCAAATCGAGCAATGCCTGCACCTGCACCGCCATCGGCTTGAAGGCGCCGTTGCCCTGCACCACGGGCAGCAGTTCGGCCTTCAAGGCGGCCGCGTCGCCGCTATCCACCCTGTGCTGCACGCTGGTGACCGTCGCCAGGTCGCGCAGCAATTGCGGCGCGTGGGTCTCGGCGGAGATCGCATGCCACGCCGCGGTTGCCTTGTCATGCCGGCCGGCATCCCAGTCCAGCGCTGCCAGTTGGAAGGATGCGAGCAGGCGGTAGCCATCCGGACCGTGGGCCGCGATGTCGGCGAATTGCTGCGCCAGGTCCTTCGGCGGCAGCGCACGCTCGGACGCCTTCTGCGCCGCGAGGAAGCGCAGTGCGACCGTGTTCGCGGACTCCTGCTGTTGGTCCTGCCACCAGGTGTAGCCGCCGACCGCCGCCAGGGTCGCCAGCATGGCCGCGATCATCAGGCCGCCAAAGCGCCGCAGAACCGAACGCGCACGGTCCGCCCGCAGGTCTTCACTCACCTCGTCAAAGATATCTGGCACGCGTTCCGCCCAAGCCCTTTTCGTCGCGCGCGGGTATAGCGGCCCCGGCCCGCTCAAGGCCAGGGGGGTGGTCTTTTCGTTTTGTTCACCTGGATGCGTTCATGGTCGCTTTATGCGGTGCGTTCCCTTGCTTGTGGCGCTGAGCGTTCTGTTGGCGGGGTGCCACCCGGCGGCGACGCCATTCGTCGCGGTAGCGGCGGTGGAGGCCTCCAGCGTCGCTGTGTTCGGCCGGGGCACGATCGACATGGCGTATTCGGCGATCTCGGGCCGGGACTGCTCCATTGTGCGGCTCGACAAGGGCGAGAGCTATTGCAAGCCGAAGGAGGCCCCGCCCGCGCCGCCCGAATTCTGCACCCGCACGCTGGGCGTGCCTGAATGTTTTGGCGATCCTGCCTTCCTGACCGATCATCCCCGGCCGATCGCCGACGGGCCTGCGCGGTTGAACCCCGCCCAGGAGAAGAGCCGCACGTCCAGTTGGCCGTAAGCGCCGCGGGTTTGCGGGCGCGAGAATTGCACTTCGCGAGAATTGCACTTCGCGAGAATTGCACTTTAGGGTAGTTCGGGCAGATCATCGGTGCGTATCGGGGCCTGTCGATGAATGACGTAACATTGAAGTCCTTCGTTCCGATCCTGTTCGTTCGCGACGTATCCGCGAGTGCCGCGTTCTTCCGCGACACGCTGGGGTTTGGCATCGACTTTCTTTATGGCGCGCCGCCGTTCTATGGTTCGGTTTCGCGCGGCGACGCCTGCCTGCATCTTCGCTTCGTGAAACAGCCGAATTTTGCCGCGCTCGCCGCAAGGGAGGCCTCGCTTATCCTGGCCAGCGTCGAGGTATCCGATGTTCAAGGCCTGTTCGAGGAATTCAAGGAGCGTGGCGCGGTGTGTCCGCAGGCGCCAACCAGGCAGCCATGGGGCGGCACGGATTTCTATGTCCGCGATCCCGACGGAAACGTGATCTCCTTCGTCGCCTTCGATTAACCAGCGTCGCATTCGACACATGCAACACGCCGCAGGGCCGTAGGGCAGTTCAGCCCTTGCGCCACCCGCCGCTTCGGACCCCACAACGAAAGCCCGATCAAGCACCGCGGCGCCGTACCGCGGATAAGCATCCGCGAGATCCGTCGCCCCTCGCCGGGTCGGATTCAGCACGGCAACCGCAGTCTGGCACGAACATCACAAAGGCCACAAAGATCACGACGACAATCAATCTTCTTCATTGTGATCTTTGTGGGCCTTGTGGTCTTTGTGCTAAAATCTTGCGCAGGCTGACAGCAACTTACAGACAAAATGTCATATCTGCGTTCATCTGCGCCCAATTGCGGATCAAACGTTCTCCTTTGAAGAATGGCGCGCCTTCCTGCTTTTGTTTCGCTCACCACCTTCCATGACCAAATTCGATCTTCTGGCCCGTCTGCGCACCCACAAACTGGCCGTATTATCAACCACCGGCCCGGCCGGCGCCCCCAGCGCCGCGCTTGTCGGCCTGGCTGTATCGGACGCTCTGGAAGTGATATTCGATACGCTCTCAACCACGCGCAAGCATGCCAACATGCTGCGCGATCCGAGGGTCGCGGTAACCTTCTCGGGTCCTGGCGAGCAGACCGTACAGATCGAGGGTCTGGCATGGGCCGTTTCGGTGACCGCGGAACACGATGCGAAATACCGGGAAATCTACTATGCCGTATGGCCTGACGGGCGGGCGCGGCTTGCCTGGGAGGGTCTGGTATATTGGCGCGTTACGCCGACATGGGCGCGTTACACGGACTATGCGCAGAGCCCGGCGGCGGTGGAGTTCCTCTGGGGTCCGCCACGGAACGGCTCGCCTGCTTGACGACCGGTGCGTGGCGCGTACTCTGTATTCATATATCCTGAATAGGGAACCCTCATGGCCCGCATGTTTGCCCGCAGCCTTCCCGTCGCCGCCGCCGCTCTGTTTCTCGCTGCGGCCGCGCTCACCGCACCGACGGTGCCGCCTGGCAAGGCCACGCCGGTCGCGCACCCGTATGACGAGAACGCCGACGCACATGCCGCGGTAACGGCCGCGTTCGCCGCCGCCCGCGCCTCCGGCCACAAGGTGCTGCTGGATTTCGGCGGCAACTGGTGCCCGGACTGCCGCATGCTGGCGGGCGTGCTCGAATTGCCGCAGGTGCATGCCTGGTCAAGCCAGCACTTCGAAACCGTTTATATCGACGTTGGCCGCTACACGAAGAACACCGATCTTGCGCAGCAATATGGCATCAAGCTGAAAGCAGCGCCGACCGTGCTGGTGGTGACGCCGGACGGCAAGCTGCTGAACGGCGACAACGTCTTCGCTTTGGCCGACGCCCGTTCCATGTCGGCGCAGGCGGTGGTCGATCTGCTGGCGTCCTGGGTCGGGAGCTGAACCGAAAAAAATGCGGCGCCGGTGTGCGGGGTCGCGCTGCCCTTGGTTTCTTGGGGGACAAATTTTGCCGGGCGTCTGCTACCCGCCCGTCTGGTGCCCCCCGTCTGGTCCATGGGTGCTCCCGCACACGTTTTGACCTGCGTCAAACCGAACGAATGCGGCTGGACGCCGATGGTGCGCATTTCTGCTTGACAACTAATTTGGTGTTTTCCTAAATACCGAACATGAACCTGGTTTTCAAGGCATTGGCCGACCCGACCCGCCGCCGCATTCTCGAATTGCTGCGGACGCGCGAAATGACGGCGGGGCAATTGGCGGAGCATTTCGATCTCGCCAAGCCGACCCTGTCGGGTCATTTCGCCGTGTTGCGCGAGGCGGATCTGATCGTGGCCGAGAAATCGGCTGCGACAATCACCTATCGCCTGAATCTTTCGGTTCTGGAGGAGGCGCTTCTGGGTTTTGCCGGCGCGCTGCGGATTGGTTTGCGCGCCGGTGACGCGGCGGTGCATGTGAAGGGAGATGCAACATGACAAGCCTGAAGCCGTCGCGCGTTGGCGGCGCGCTGATTTTTCTGATGTTCGCCGCTGGATTTTGGGCGCAGGCGCGCCTGCCGGCAACCGCGCCGGTGCCGATACATTTTGATTTCAGCGGAACGCCTGACCGCTGGGCGCCCGCCTATATCGGGCTTTTTCTTTTGCCGGCGATCCTGACGGGGGTATGGCTGCTGCCGATCGTGCTGCCGCGCATCGATCCGCGAGGTGGCAATCTGCTGCGCTCCGGCCGCGCCTTCGGCACGATTTTGCTGGCGACGACGGTGGTCGTTGCCGCGGCCCAGGGCCTGGTGGTGTCCGAAGCCATCGGCATCCGGTTCGACACCACCCGCTGGGTTGGTGTACTGTCCGGTTTCCTGCTCATTGTTGTCGGCAATGTGTTCGGCAAGCTACGCTGGAACTACACGGTCGGCATCCGCACGCCCTGGACGCTGGCGGACGAATGGGTGTGGGACCGGACGCACCGTTTCGGCGGCTGGGTTTTTGTCATCGGCGGCGTGGCGGCGCTGCTGCTGTCGTGGCTGCTGCCGGCGCGCGCGACGCCGGTGATGCTGGTGTGTTTGATGGTGGCGACTGTGGTTTTGCCAATCGGGAAATCTTATTTGCTCTGGCGTCAGCAAAGGAAGAAAGAAGTGCTTTTTTGAAAATAGAATCAAAAAACTTTTGCTCGATCAGATACGCGGTCCCAATGCAAAATTGGGCCGCCCTGCTTACCTTAATCTATACTGACTAACCCCCCAAACCTCGCCGCGGGCATGCCCGAAAAGCCCAGCCACGGCGAGGAAAAACAACCGCCATCGCCGCGCCCAGACCGGTGCATCCGCACCATACGTCGCACTCAGAATCGGATTGATCTCGGCGCGGTTGGCGTCGAAATTGGCCAGCCATTGCAGCGCCGTGCGTTCGTAATGGGTGCCCGACCAGCGCCGCTCCGCCTCGACGGTGAAAACGTCGGCGAATTCGCCGATCAGGGCGTGGCTCGGCATGATGCCGCCAGTGAAGAAATATTGCGCGATCCAGTCGGCGCCGTGCTCGTGATCAAAACGGTATGGCACGCTCCGGTGGGTGAAAACATGCAGGAAAACCCGCCCGTCGCGGGCAAGCCAGGTGCGCACGCGTGACAGCAGGGTGCGCCAGTTCGACATATGCTCGAACATTTCCACCGATACCACGCGGTCGAATTGCTGCGGCGGCGCAAAGTCGTTCATGTCCGCGGTGATGATGCGCAAGTTCGACAGTCCGCGCGCGGCTGCCGCAGCCTCAATGTAGGCGCGTTGACTGGCGGAATTGGACACGGCGGTAATATCGGCGCGCGGAAATTTCTCCGCCATGTAAAGCGACAAGCTGCCCCAGCCGCACCCGAGTTCGAGAATGCGCTGACCGTCCGTGAGATCCGCGAGCGCCGCGCTGGCGTCCAGCGCCGCCGCCTCCGCCTGGTCGAGCGTTTCGCTGCCGGCCGGATACAGGCAACTCGAGTATTTGCGCCGCGCGCCGAGCACGTGGCCGAAAAACGCCGCGGGCAGCTCGTAATGCTGCGCGTTCGCCGCGTCCGTGTGCACGGCCACCGGCCGGTCGCACATCGCGCTCGCAAATGCCGCATCGGTCTCCTGGCCGGGTCGGGCAAGCTGGCGGGCGGTGCGCAACACCATGGCGGAAATGGCAGCGCGCAGCAACGGATCGGGCAGGTCCAGGCGCTCGGCGGCGCTGGTGGCAAGGGACGCGAGGTTCATGGCGTTGTCCGTTTTGCAGGCCACGGGAAGAAGGCGCTGACACGCGCCTGGTAGTCGGCAAATGCCGCGCCGCGCCGTGCCAGCATGGATTTCTCCAGCGGCGGCACACCGGATACGTAACGCAGCAGCACGAACATCAGCGCCGGCGCCGCGACCGATAGCCATCCTTGCGCGTACCCCGAACCGACTGCCAGCACCGGATAGGCACACCAGGCGAGGAATTCGAAAAAGTAATTCGGGTGCCGGCTCCAGCCCCACAGTCCCTCGTCGCAAATGCGACCGGTGTGGCGGGCGCGGAATTGCTCCATCTGGGTGTCGGCGAGCCCCTCGCCGCAAACCGAGCCCACCAGGATGAGGAGGCCCACTGCGTCGGCGAGCCGCGGAAACGGCGCCGGATTGCGCGCGGCCAGAACAACGCTCGCCAGCAGAACCCAGGCCGCCGCTGCCTGGATCATCAGGAACGTAAATAGGCGCGACTCAAACGCGGCGCCCCATTCCCGGCGGAACTCGGCGTAACGCGGGTCCTCCGCCGCGCCCGGGGTGCGGCGGGCGATATGCCAGGCAAGCCGGGCGCCCCACACCAAAACCATGGCGGCAGCCAGGAACGGCCGCCCCCCTGGCGTCGTGAGCGCCGCCGTGGCCGCGCCCAGGCCGGTCGCGCCGGACCACACCGCGTCAACCCAACCACAATTGTGGGTCACGCGCTGCAGCACCCATGCGCCTGACATCGCCGCGGCGAGCGATATGGCGGCCAGCAGGAGTATTAGCGTTAGGGGCATACAAGTTCCTTTGACAAAAAATACGCCCCAACAGTTGAGATGGATGCGCCCCGCAAAACCACGCCTATGTGAACAAAGAGTTAGGCACGCATCCGCTGGCGCGAGCCTCAACGTATGGCAGAGTGAAACCACGGGGCGAAGGGGCGAACGGTGCGGGACGCGAAACTACAGATCGCGGTGGTGGGAAGCGGCATTGCCGGCCTAAGCTGCGCGTGGCTGCTCTCGCAGCGCCACCGCGTCACCCTGTTCGAGGCCGCACCGCGCCTTGGCGGCCATAGCTGCACGGTAGATGTCGCGCGCGAGGACGGCGACGTCCCCGTCGATATGGGCTTTATCGTCTATAACGAGCCGACGTACCCAAATCTCACCGCCCTGTTCCGCCACCTGAATGTGCCGACCAAGCCAAGCTGCATGTCGCTCGGCCTGTCACTGGACAATGGCGGCTTTGAATATGGCGGCCACGACCTCGCCGCCCTGTTCGCGCAGCCCGGCAATGTGGTGCGGCCGCGCTTCTGGGCCATGCTGTTTCACCTGTTGCGGCTCTACCGGCTCGGTGGCGCAGCAGCCCCTGCCGACGACGTCACCCTTGGCGCGTGGCTCGACCGCAACCGCATACCGGCGTCGTTCCAGCGCGACCATCTGCTGCCCATGGCCGCCGCCATCTGGTCCTGCCCGCCGGGCGCGGTGCGCGGCCAGCCGGCGATCGCCTTTCTGCGGTTCTGCCACAATCACGGCCTGCTGCGCCTCGCCGACCGCCCGGAATGGCGAACCGTGGATGGCGGCTCGCGCGCCTATGTCCGACGTTTGCGCGAACAGTTCGCCGGCGACATCGTCACTGGATGGGAAGTGGCCAACATTGCCCGGCACCGGGACGGTGTCACCGTGCGGGGTGCGGACGGCACCGCGCGGGCGTTCCACCAGGTCGTGCTGGCGACCCACGGGGCCGACGCGCTGGCCTTGCTGTCAGACGCCGACGATGCGGAACGGTCTGTGCTTGGCGCTTTCCATGATTTGCCGAACCGCGCGGTGCTACACCGCGATGCCTCGCTGATGCCACGCCGGCGCGCCATGTGGAGCAGTTGGAATTTCATTTCCCGCAGCGGTGAGCGTGACGAACCGCCGTGCGTCACCTACTGGATGAACCGGCTGCAATCGATACCGGGGGGCGACCTGTTCGTGACCCTCAATCCGATCCGCGAGCCGGCGCCGGGGCTTGTCCATGCGGAACAATCATTTTCGCACCCGGTGTTCGATACGGCGACGCTGCGGGCGCAAAAGGATATCTGGTCACTCCAGGGCGCGCGGAAAACCTGGTTCTGCGGCGCCTGGCTCGGCGCCGGTTTTCACGAGGACGGCTTGCAAGCCGGCCTCGCGGTTGGCGAGGCGTTGGGCGGCGTGCGACGGCCCTGGAACGTGGCCCACGAGTCAGGGCGCATTCACCTGCCACGCGAAATGGCGCTCGCGGCGTGATGCACAGCGCGCTCTATCACGGCACGGTTACGCACCATCGCACGCGTCCGGTGGTGCATGCGCTGCGTTATCGCATTTTCCTCCTCCTGCTCGACCTCGACGAAGCCGCAGCACTCGGCCGCCGGTTGCGCTGGTTTGGTTTCGATCGGCCGGGGCTTGCCAGCTTCTGGCAAAAGGACCACGGCGCGGGATCGGTGGCAGGGTTGCGTGAGTGGATCAATGCGCAGCTCGCGAAAGCAGCACTTCCCGTCGGCGGCGCGGTGCGGATGCTGTGCATGCCGCGGGTGCTGGGCCATGCGTTCAACCCGCTTACGGTAATTTTCTCGTTCGCGCCCGGCGGCGCGCTGCAAGCTCTGATCTACGAGGTAAACAACACCTTCGGGCAACGGCATTCCTACGTTCTGCCGGTGCATGGGCCACAGACGCCGGTGCGGCAGAACTGCGCGAAGATGTTTCATGTGTCGCCGTTCATGGCGATGGATTTGCGCTACCGGTTCCGCGTGGCGGTTCCGGGCGAACGTTGCGGAGTTTTCATTACCGCGTCGGATGATGACGGCCCGCTTCTGTCGGCCGCGTTCACCGGCCGGCGGCAGGCATTGACCGATACGGCCCTGGCACGGGCGGTATTGCGCATGCCATTTCTGGGGGCAAAAGTGCTGGTCGGCATACATTGGGAAGCAACGAAGCTGTGGCTCAAGGGTTTGAAATTGCGGCCGGCCCCACCGCGGCCTGCCGCTTCTGTAACGATCTCGCCCATGGTGACGCCCAGGGTCACAACATGACGGCGATGCGTGAAAGCCCGATGGGCGGGCCGGGCCTGCGCGCGGGGCTGGCCGGCTACATGCTGCGGCGGCTGGTGGGCACAAAGCTGCATATCGGCTCGCTGGTCATTACGACTCCGTCGGGCGTGCGGGTCGCCAATCCCGGCATGGCGCCGGGGCCCGCCGCGGAAATCGTGCTGCATCGCTGGCGCGCGCTGCGGCGGCTTCTGTTCGGTGGCGATCTGGGATTTTCCGAAGCCTATCTCGATGGCGACTGGGACAGCCCGGATATCTCCGCCTTCATCGAACTGGCGGCGTTGAATTACGAAGTGACGGAGGCGCAATCCGACGGCACGGTGTGGTCTCGCATGGTCGGCCGATTGCGCCATGCGGCGCGGCGCAACACACGGCGCGGCGCGCGCCGCAACATCGAAGCGCATTACGATCTCGGCAACGATTTCTATGCTGCCTGGCTCGATTCAGGCATGAGCTATTCCTCGGGGCTTTATACCGACAATGATATGACGTTGGAGGCGGCCCAGGCACAAAAGCAGGCCCGCGTGCTGGCACTGCTGAAGGCGCGCGCCGGCCAGCACGTGCTCGAAATCGGTTGCGGCTGGGGCGGGCTCGCGGCGCTGCTGGCGGCCGAAGCCGGCGTGCGCGTCACGGGCGTGACGTTGTCGCCGGCACAACTGCAAGCGGCGCGGGCGCGGGTCGCGGGCCTGCCTGCCGAAATGCGGCTGCAGGATTATCGCGACGTGACCGGCACCTTCGACCACATTGTTTCCATTGAAATGCTCGAGGCGGTGGGCGCCGCGCATTGGCAGGCCTATTTCGCCAAATTGCAGGCGTGCCTGGCGCCCGGTGGCCGCGCCGTCCTGCAAGTGATTACGATTGCCGAGGACCGATTCTCGACCTATCTGCGCCGGCCTGATTTCATTCAGCGCCATATCTTTCCCGGCGGCATGCTGCCGACGGTGGAAATCATGCGGCGCGAAATCGAGGCGGCCGGCCTGTCGCTGGAGGGGTTGGAGCGGTTCGGCGAGAGCTACGCCAGGACGTTATCGGAGTGGCACCAGCGCTTCGATGCGGCGTGGGAGACCGTGCGCGCCCAGGGTTTTGACGAGCGTTTCCGCCGCAAATGGCGATTCTACCTGCAATATTGCGAAGGCGGCTTTCGCGCCGGCGCCATCGATGTGGGGCTGTATACGATTGTGAAGAACGCGTAAGGAAAAGGTAAGCAGTTCTTTTTTTGAATAAAAGAACCAAAAAACTTTTATCCATTTGGCCGCAAAAGTTTCTTGCTTCTTTTTTTCAAAAAAGAAGTGCTTTCTTCCTTGACTTACGGCCGCATCGTCCGCGCGAGTTGCTTGGAAAACGGCTTGCGGGCGCTACGACGTTGCGCGGGTGAAGCGGCCTCGCCACCAGCAGGTGCCGCCTCGGTCTCTTCCGGTTCGGCCTGCGCTTTTGGAAATCCGCGGAATACGCTATCCAGCGTCGGTTCGGGCCGCCGTTCCAGCGCTGGCGGCGGCGCCACCGGCGGCGGCGCCGATACAACTTGCCAGGGCCGGGCAGGCATTTGTTCAAGCGGTTCCAGTTTTTCGATGTCCTCTATGTCGGCCTCCACGGTGCGGCGGCCGAGGCCAAGCTGCTTGGCGAGTTTCGAGCGCTTCGCCGCATAATTCGGCGCCACCATGGGAGAGTCCGGGGGCAAGTTCCACTTCTCGCGATATTGTTCCGGACTCATGTCGTAAGTCGCGCGCAAATGGCGTTTCAGCGTTTTCATGCGCCTGCCGTCTTCCAGGCAGATAATATAGTCGGGATATACCGAGCGGCGCGGGGCCACGGAGGGCGCCGGTTTTTCCGGCTCCACCGGTGGCGCCGCGGGCGTCCCCGCCAGCGCGAGCGCCTCGTGCACCTGCCGGATCAGACCGGACAATTGATGGATCGGCACCTGGTTGTTTCTCACGTGCGCGGCAACGATTTGCACGGTGAGGTTCAGGATGGTTCTGGTCTGATCGTTATCGGGCATGATCCGCCGGCTGGTGTGCGAAATTGGAGTATAGGCGAGTAAATGCCGGCGCCACAACTGCCGCGGGCCGGCATTTTTGCTAATAATCGCAAAACAGGTTTTTGCCGCCTCCGCGCGCATTTCCATGACCCGCCAGGTGACGCGCCGGGGGATCAATCGAGGCAT